>Ga0105250_10000030_pt1 | contig 177339 bp, 149 predicted proteins | sample KBSS54metaG_FD_80425 | JGI IMG/M metagenome (GOLD analysis project Ga0105250, IMG submission 80425) | Switchgrass rhizosphere microbial communities from Kellogg Biological Station, Michigan, USA - KBS S5-4 metaG | ecosystem: Host-associated > Plants > Roots > Rhizosphere > Soil | place...
CTGCCTCACGCAGAAAACCAATGATCTGTTCTTCCGAATATCGCTTCTTCATGTCCGATCTCCTCAGGGCTATTGGATCGGACTCTAATCACCAGTGCTACTCAAAATTGGGAGGACGTCGCATCGTCGGCAAGTCTATTGTCAGGGTCAAGCGTTCCAACTGGCTTCGTTTATCAAGCCTACTGATTCTTGCGCTTAATTTTCAGCACTTTCCGGGATTGATCCCACCGCCGTCAGGAATATAAAGGGCTCCAGGACCAACGCCATTTTGCACTGCAACGTCTACGATAATTCTTCCACAGCTCGCTATAACCTGATCCTTTGTGCCCTCTACTTGACGACTACCTGCAAACGCTCCACCGTTTTTAAACCAAACATGGACACACCATGTCCCTACTTGATCGTGAAATCTATAGAACGGAACAATACTGCTTTTGTTGGCATATTGGTCTCCGCAGACGGGAACCTTCGAGTCTTTTATCCAATTAAAAACTCGCAAGCCGGTATCTATAGCCGGCGCTCCTTTGAGAACATTTTCTTGATTGCTAACGCTCCAAAAAAATTGGTTGCCGGGCTGACCGTTTAAATCTTGATAACGGTAGAGTGGGATCAAAAATTGTGCAGCATCCGCCGGCATGTCATTCACATCAAAAAGTCGGCAGGCAATACCTTCTCTCTGGTAGTGAGAAAGACTTTCGTCCCTTGTAGGTTCAGTCAGATCGTGAGTCCAAAAGTGTGCGTTGACACCTGGCAAAACGAAACGCCAAAACGGAATCGATTTTTCAATAACGATATCTGGTCGGAATACGCCACAAGCCACGTATTCAAGACCCCAAGTCGGGGGTAATGGGTCTTTAATAGGATCGACCGTCCAGAATCTTCCAAAATTCGGCATTGCAGCTCTCCTTGCATCTAAAAACGATCACGGCACTTTGATACCTACATTTTTCTCACATTTTTATTCTAAATGGTAGATGCATCAAAATTTAATTATGGGCAAAGATCATTGTTTTAGGTGATAAGCGACAAACGCCTCGAAAACATTCATGGCCGCAATCACAATGAGTCAGGGTTCAACTATTTCATCTTCCATCATCAATGCAATCGCTTCGGTGACGGTAAGATAATCGCCGCGGGCGCGCACGAAAATCGAAACAAGCTGTATCTCACTCAAAAAATGGTGGTTTGTATCTGCGTTCGCAATGAGCTAGTAAGCGGTATGACGAATAAAAGCAAAATTGTCGCGCGTTAAAGCCGGCCCGAGGAGGTATTCGCATAAGCAAGTAGGCTTTCCTGTTGGCGATACCCGATCAACCCCACTTAAGTACAATTGCAGATAGAAGGCACGACCATAGGGACGCCCATGCTTTTCTTTAGTCAATCGGAAATTGACAAGCAATGACCACAGTAAACCAGCAGATTCTCAGCGCTGATGAAGTGATCAGTCGCAATATCGAATTGCTCGCTAACCAGCGAGCATTGCTCGCGCAGAACGTGCTTTCGCAACTCCGCAATCTAGTCGAAGGCGTAGCGGTTCGTCTCCATACGAACTTACCCGATTACGAATACAACTACGCTGCGATAGAACCGGGACTGTCTTTCGTCAAAAGCAGGGCAAAGTTTAACTTCCTAGGCAAGTTTCACAAATTGATTCAGCTCAGCGCTTCTCACTACACCTTAGAAGCGGATGCTTCCGAGCGTTTGATGCTCAAGTACTACGAGTACCTATGCCGCATCCGAAATGTGCTTCAAGACAACTGTGGAATCAGAATACTTGTCAATCTCGAGGCTTTCCCGATCGACCTTGATCCATCCCTGCGGGAGTACCACGAGAAGATCGCCGCAAGAATTGAAGCAGTCCGTTTGTCTCGATCTGACGGCAGTAGCCGACATAGGTACTACATTCACACCACGCGCCCGTTCTTCGTTGGCGGACGTATCTATTACGAAGTGACCTTCTATCGAGCAATCAACAGGGTAAGTAAGTTCGACCGCATCATCGCTTTTACTGATATCGATATGAGTGACAAGTACGCGGCTATGTTGACTTTACGGCGAGACTCGATTCAAGTTCTCGGCCAGATGATGCCGATCACGATCATCCGCGAGTGGGAGGTGTCGATCCGTCCATGCGAATTCGATAACTTCGCACGCGTGCTAGGTATCTCCACATCAGTTCAAACTAGCTCTACGGAGTATCATAACCTGATGCGCTGGCTGACTCTGGGCTCGGGCGGTCTTATTGATCTTATCGATATGCACGAACACAAGTATGCGATGGTAAGAGCAGCGTGTATGGCAGGCGTTGCCAAGTCGCAAATTTTCTTAGTATTAGATGAAGTGCGACGCATTGCGAGTTCAACCACTTCAGGTCACAACATCCTCCGATATCTCTTGCTGAGGATGCATAACCAAATCATTAAGCTGCTGCGCTATCACGAAAGCTGCAGCCGCCTTTCCGATCTGATGCTTCCGTACAGCGCCATTCCTTTCGATACCATGCCATTTTGCACTTCGTTGCCTGCACATAATCCCCGTTATTGGGATCTCGCCGAAAGTCTTGATGCGAACAGTCGGAACCACGAGTTACTTGCTCGACGCGTGAAGACCAACGTAGAACGAAACGGAATCCTTTATACGCCTGTGGCCGAACTCGAGGAATTCGGAGATGTCGACGGCTTGATCTCAACTTATAACAACAGGCTCTATTACAGACATACGGAGCGCCGGCTCGTGCTCGACAAAGGACATGTATTCATTTGCGGATATGAGAACGACACTGTCTCTATTGTCCAGAAGCTCCAGGAGTACGCATCGTCCGAGATTGCAGGCTACACACAGGCCGTCGAGCGCTGGCTTTACGATACGCTTCGTGTTATCGACGACCCAGTGAAGGAAGATGCGCTCAAGCAGTTGTTCAGCCGGTCGCGCGTCGCGCTCATCTATGGGGCAGCCGGCACCGGCAAGTCAACTATGGTGGACCACATAGCACACTACTTCAACGACAAGGAAAAACTCTTCCTCGCACACACCAACCCAGCGATCGATAATCTTAAGCGGAAGGTAACTGCACAGAACTCGGTTTTCCGAACGATTAGCAGCCATATTTCTAGGAACGGACCCGATTCGAAATATGATCTCCTTATCATTGACGAGTGCAGCACGGTGAGTAATGCACACTTGATTAGGATTCTAGAGAAGACCTCGTTCAAGTTGGTCGTATTTGTCGGTGACGTTTACCAGATAGAATCTATCCAATTCGGTAATTGGTTCGGAATAATTCGCTCGTTCATCCCGAGCACCTCGGTGTTTGAGCTGACAACGCCATTCAGAACCACGAACGGCTCCCTCTTAGGTTTCTGGAACAAGGTTCGAGCCATCGAAGACGACATCGCCGAAGTCATGGCCCGCAATGGATACTCGTCTGTGCTCGACACGACGCTGTTTGAGACCCAAGGACCTGACGAAATCATTCTTTGCCTGAACTACGATGGCCTCTATGGCATCAACAACATTAATCGATTTCTACAGAGTAATAACTCCGGCGCAGCGACCACTTGGCGGGTCTCCACATACAAGATCGGTGATCCTGTCCTCTTCAACGAGACCGAGAGGTTCCGGCCGGTGATATACAATAACCTAAAGGGTCGAATCGTCGGCATCGAGCACGTGCCTGGTCGCATCCAGTTCGATGTTGAGCTCGATCGAGCGCTTAGCGAGTTCGACGTCGACAGTGATGAACTTGAATGGATTGGCGGCTCAACTGTGCGCTTCTCTGTCTACGATCACGAGGCTAGCGACGAGGACGACGACTCCTTGAACACTACCGTACCATTCCAAGTGGCTTATGCCGTGTCGATCCATAAGGCGCAAGGGCTTGAGTACGACTCTGTCAAAATTGTCATTACAGATACTAACGAAGACAACATCACACATAGTATCTTCTATACAGCCGTTACTCGGGCACGCGAGCGACTGCGGATATTTTGGACACCTGAAACGCAGCAGAGTGTTTTAAAAAGCCTTCGCCACAACGCGAATCCAAAAGATGTTGCTCTTCTTGCAAGCCGTCGTGATATTACGCCAGTGAGTGGATGAGATAGGTTGTCAACGGCTCCATGCGTATTCCGGTGAAACCATGCCTGTGCTGAATCCATACCAGTCATTCCAGATCTAAGTGGCCATTAATTCCAGGTCAAATCCAACCGCCTAATCCAGTCGAAAGTAGGTCAGCGGTTCCGGCAGAGTTCGGAGGGGAGCGGACGAATCGACTTGTTTCTTTAATCCAGAAACAAGACATTCGCGAACCAAGGCTAGGCCGAAAAGCTTTCGCTTAACTGGAAATTCCCGGAAGACGACATGCGCACATTACCGATTATGTTTCTCATGCTTGCTGCGGCTCGCATTCCCGCTGGCTTTGAGGCAGCGAAAGGAGTTAGTCTTCTTCCATCCCATAGAATAAGGATTTTATATGAGAAGTATGCAGCCCCTAGCAGCGATTGGACTCCTGCTCTTTAGTTTGATTTCAACTGTCTTCGGCGGAACATTTCTCGAAAGCGATAAAGCCGAACTGACGCCAGTATTCGCGCCGGAAGACTTGGATAGAGAGTTCGTCCGAAAGCTTATACACGGCGAAGAGTACTACGTTGTAGACGATATGCTCTTTTCGGTCAGTGATGCGAAATCTTTCGGTGCGCTAACCGGAACGCCTTGGCCAGGTGGAATCCTCTACTTTAAGTACGACAGATCAGTGACCGCTACACAGAAGGTCATATTTGCGAATGCGTGTTTAGCATGGAGCGCTGGCGCCAACATTCAGTGCACCGAAAGCAGCACTCAACCTAGCGCAATCACAATCTATTCCGGCAACGTCAATCAATCGAAAGTAGGTTGTTGCGCGGGGCCACTCACCCTGTACAACTGGAACGAGAATGGCGTAGTAGAACACGAGCTCGCACACGCACTCGGTATGATCCACGAGCAGAGCCGAAGCGATCGTGACGATTACGTCCGCATCAACATACCGAACATTGTTGCCGGAGCGCTACATAACTATGACAAAGTGGCGACTTCCCGAAATCTTAGCCCTTATGACTATCATTCGATAATGCACTACGGACTATGTGATTTCTCAATCAACCCCAACTGCATGTACATACCGAACGACCCTAATGAGCCAGCCGAAAAGAAAACGATAGTACCCGTACTTTGCAACACGGACTTGGAGGCTCAGATTGGAACACACGGTAATCGTGCAGGACCGCCTACTCCTTACGATTTGATGGCTATGGCTGCTCAGTACGGGGTGGCCGTACCGCTTGCGGCACTCGAATTCGGTCGCACAGCATCGTGCCCAACAGAGCGCATGACAACTGAACAAAAAGAGATGAGTTGCGACCGCGACCACGAGAACTGCGGACTGAACGCCAACTCTCGATTACTAAGTGCAACGGAGGTAAGGAAAGACAAATGGTGCGACGACTCATTCATGACACGAGCCTCCTGCGCCAATCCAAAGGAGATGACTTATTTAGATGAGCGCAAGGGAGCCCGTTGCGGCTGGACCCAAACGAATCATGTTCGTCACCGTGAATATCACTGCTCGTGTGTCGCGTACCAAGTATTTGGATCGTGTCACTCAGGCACAAATGGTCTCAATTCCACTGTCTTGGAGAGGTACAAGATTAGCAAGAACAAGACGGAGCTTGCTGTATCGGCATTTGTTGCGGAGGTAGAAGCAGGTATTGGTGGTGGAGCGATTAGAGGTGAGGTACACGACCGGCTGGAAACTATACTTATGGTCGGATATCCGTCCAAGAAATACGCGAGATGGCTGCAGTCCGCAGCGAAAACCATGCATCGAGAAGTTGTTCGACGAAAACGCGATCAGGCCGAAAAAGGATCTATCGTTCCGCTTACCTACGACGACGTAAGGTTGATCGTAACGAAGCATTGAGGCGAGATCACCCTTCGGGCTAAGGCCTGCTCTCTCCAAATTGAATGGCGGATCCCTGTTAAATAAAGGAGGTTAGGAGATGCTCGTGACGTTTGATTCCAATGTCTGGAGAGCTGCCGCGGATCCTGCGCGATTCCCAAACAACCCAGAGCACGCGGCGCTCCTTAAAATCAACGCCGCACTTAAGTCAGGCAAAGTCTTTGGCGTTCTCTGTGAGACTGTGTTCACGTTGGAAGGAATTGCCCGGGAAGATCGCAAGTCTTTCTTGGCGTCGTATCGGCCGAAGGTAAAAATCAGTGAAGAGGACTTGCCTAATGGGACCATTAAACTGGAGTTCAGCCTTGGATCTGAGACCTCAGCACATCCTGGCAACAACCCTTACTTGAGCTCGCATCTTGCAGATGCTTTGGCAGTCGGCTTTAAGTTGATGCGATGCCCGCGCGTTGCCGGAGTTCAGAACTCTGACTTGAAAGTCGAATGGTTTCAGCCCGCATCTCACGACTATGCGAATAGGTTCGGAGAAGTTGTGAGGCGCCTAGAGAGTAAAGGTGCTGGGGTAGCGCTAATTAAGGCTATTGGCAACAAGTATGCGTCTCCTACTGAACCATGGTTTGCAGGGCTTGCCAACGCGCCCACGAACGAAGACGCAGCTATTGCAAAGGCAGTCGCGGAGTGGGCCGATGCAGACTCCGTCGCGGCGCACGTCGCTAACGGGAATGCTTACTTCTGCACAAACGACACCGCTGTGGCAGCGGGCGTTGCGTCGACGTTTTCACCGGCTAACCGCCAGTGGCTTGAGACTGACCACGGGGTGGAGTTCGTAACTCCTACCGAGTTGGCGTCCCATATTTAATTGGTCGCTCAACTCGGATGCCTTCTGCGCTAGTTTATGCATCGAGAGTTGCAGTTTTAACTATTACTTCGAATTCACTGAGGAAATCCGGCTGTCGCTGCTTGAGGTAACGTACGACAGCGCTATTGCCCAGCAGGCGCACGAGATACCCGCGTACCACAACCAGGTTGAGCACGTCTTGCCCGTAAGACTGTTCAACCGCCTTGTACTTTCCTTGCACGGCCGTCATCTCGCGTTCCATTTTTGCCATCTGCTCCTGCGTCACGCCGGTACTTCCTCGGAACGTCTTCTTCTTTTCGTTCACAAGTTCGTTTGGCGGCGAAGCTAGCAGCATCGCTTCGGCGTATGACGAAGTGAGGTTATTGGCCGCAAGCATGAGCTCGACGCATTCCAACTGCCGCGTTGGTTTCATCAGTCGAAGTAAACGAGTCAGTTCAACTGAGAACACTCTGTCTTTCAGCAGCTCCTGAGCTTCACTGCAAATGCCCTCTAGAAGCCTGGCTTTCCGCTGAACATACGAGACATCCACGTTGAGCGCTTTGGCAAGACGATCTGCTGATACACCACGATCAATCGCGCGACGGATCATCATGTGCTCTTGAATCGAAGAGAGGCGATTCAAACGATTGTTGTAGGTGTAACTCTCGTCGTCTTTTGCAATTAGACAGGGAATCTCAGTGACACCGAGGCCCTCGAGCACATGGAACCTGACATGACCATCGAGAAGCATGTGCTTCCCGGTTTGTTCCATCGACGGAGTAACAGAGAGAGGTTCAATGAGCCCGATGTCAATGATTGACGATCGAATCTGCATAACCTTTTTTGAAAGGTAGAGCGCTTCACCCACTTTCTTCGAAGGCAGAATGCTGGTCGCTGGCAGAAAAATACAATCAAGAGAGAATCTGTAGAAGTTCAGACCCGATCTGACAGTTACTGGATTTGTGGTGGTGACTGTCAGGTCAAATTCAGTTGATCAACTTGTCCTGGCAGATTTGTCTGCCATCCTTGAAGGTCTCCATCGGCGTCCTGCCACAGCACATCTTGCCCTGATGAGTTCGCTCATGATTGTAGTGAGCGATCCAGACGTCAAGATCCTGCTGTAGTTCTGCCATGGTTTTGTACAGCTTCTTGCGAAACGTTACCTGATAAAACTCCTGCAGGATCGTCTTGTGGAAGCGTTCGCAGATGCCGTTGGTTTGCGGTGATTGCGCGCGGGTCCGGGTGTGCTCGATGTCATTCATGGCCAGATACAACTGATAATCGTGCTGTTCGAGCTTGCCGCAGTACTCGGTGCCGCGATCAGTCAGGATGCGCAACATCGATACGCCTTGCTCGGCAAAGAACGGCAGCACCTGATCGTTGAGCATATCTGCTGAGGTGATCGGCGTCTTGGTGGTGTACAGCTTGGCGAAGGCCACCTTGCTGTAGGTGTCCACAAAGGTCTGCTGGTAGATGCGCCCCACACCCTTCATGGTGCCGACGTAGAAGGTGTCCTGGGAGCCCAGATAGCCGGGATGGGCGGTCTCGATCTCGCCGCAGGCCAGGTCATCCTCACGCTTCTTTTCCAAGGCAATGACCTGTGCCTCAGTGAGTACCGCACCACTGGTTGCCAGATGCTTCTCCAGCGCTTTCAGCCGCTGTTTGAAATTGGCTACCGCGTGGCGTAACCAGATTGAGCGCACGCCGGAGGGACTGATGAACGTGCCGCGCTTGCGTAGCTCATTGCTCACGCGTACCTGTCCGTGTGCGGGCTGCTCGAGTGCATAGGCCAGCACGGCTTGCTCGACAACTTCATCCACCCGGTTCTTCAGATTCGGACGACGCCGATCTTTGTGCAGCAGGGCGGCCACGCCGCCACTGTCCTTCGCTTCCTGATACCGATAGAACGTATCGCGCGATACGCCCATGATCTTGCAGGCCTGCGACACATTGCCCAGCTCCTCAGCCAGGTTCAGCAGGCCCAACTTGTGTTTGACGATCGGTTGATTTACAACATTCACGACGGGGTTACTCCTAATGGGTTTGTTTGATTGGTCGCACAACCATCAAACCCAGTAACCCCGTCTCTTTCAAGACCGATGTCAGATCAAGTCGAAACTTCTGCAGAGAATCCTACGTCGACATTCGTCATGCCACTGCCCTCTCACCATAAACGCGCTCAGCAAGATATCTCGGAAGGTTGTCCAAGCCCTCCGCTCTCAGCAGAGTCGCAAAATTTTCATCCGAAAGCAGCTCGCGTAGCGCGCTCGCAATAAAGAGTAAACGTTGCTGGGTAAATTCAGCCTTTCTGACCAAGATCCGTTGACGTTCCACTTCCTTTTGATAAGTGCGCACGAGGCTCAACGAAGTTACTTCAATCCTTTTCCGAGGCGTTCCCCGCTGTGCCGAACGTCCGAGCAGCATGCGACGCTCAATGACACGGCGAGCTCGGATCAGCTGCTTGCCACGTAGATCTCCGAGCTCGTAGGCTTCTTGTAACGCCAACTGAATAGCACTGTCGTCACCTCCAGCACCCACAATCGCAAGCGCTGTATTTAATGGGATCTGCCCTCTGTGCACGGCGATGAGAAGCCGCTCTTCTCCGTTCTTTAGTAAGTTGAGAATTCCTTGGACGTACTCAACAGTGAGACCAGTTTTCTTGGCGATAACTTTTTTGTCGTAACCTTGGTCACGTAGCACGGAGATCGATTTCAACAGTTCCAACGATCTATATTGCCGGCGAGCAATGTTCTCGGTCAGGCTCATGATGAAAGCATCTTCATCAGTAACCTCAACGACGAGCGCGGGTATGGAGGCCTGCCCAAGTGCCACGTAAGCTTTTAGGCGCCCTTCACCGCATATCAGCAAGTAGAATATCTCACCGTCATGAGCCTTTCGACGAGTGACTGTGATCGGCTTCTTTAGACCGATTGTTTTAATGTTTTCCGTTATCTCATCAAAGATCTTTGCATTGCGCTCTCGATGATTCAGAACGTCGATCCGATCGAGCGGAATCATTTCAAGATGTTGCGGCATTCGGATAGTGCTCATACGACCCTCCGAGCTCGAACCCTTTCAGCCATCCCATAGAGGTAGTCGAGCGTATCGAACCGATATGAATCCAATTCGATTGCGTTGTGATCCGCAAGGCATAGGCGCGATTGACAGAAATCTAATCTAGGCAGAAGGAAGTAGTCCAACAGCGTTGTGTTGTCTCGATCAAGGCGGACTGCAACGGTGATGTCAGGCATCAGACTCGTGTCGAAACGTATTTTCCATCTGCTGTGTCCTGCGACGACGCTGAGACAACGCGTCAACACGATTGAAACCGAAAACTCTTGGTTGATTACCAACATGTCGGTGTCTGGTTCCTGCACCACCGCACCACCGACTCTCACGATCTCTGAGAGCGCTTGCCCGACGACATTCGGGTGCATCTGACGGAGGAGTCGATTGACCTCGATGTGCCGATAGTCCCGGTCCGGTGTAAAGCCAACGAGCCTGTACGCCCGGACGAGGCCTCCGAAGCGTAACGAGTAGACCGAGGACGATGGCATACCTTCTGTCTCATCGATGAGTAGGCTTGAAAGCCTTCCTCGATCGCGAAACAGTGCGCGAAGACGATCGATGAGTTGCTCGTCCGTATAACGGCGAGCTCTTGCACGAATGATCCCTTGGGCAGTGAAGAACAGTTCCGGTGCCACAATAGGCGGGAACGCACCGTCTTTGCGAATCCACATACTGGGTGGATTCACGACCCTCATTTTTTTAAGTTTGAACGAGACGCGATTGTAGACATTGTTTCCAATGTACTTCTCGTTCGTGAGGACCTGATGGACTGTAGCTCGCGTCCAGTGTCGGTCGAGATCTGTGCAGACATTGTCGACATTGAGCCGTTGAGCGATCTGTTGTTCGGTGAGGCCCTCGTCGACAAACCATCCGTAAATGCGATTGACTGTTTGCACCTCGTCATCCGGTCCTGGTACGAGGATGACCCGATCTGTCTGCAACGATTTCTGCTCTCCACGAAGCAGTTCGGCTTTGATCGAATGGTTTTGGTCGATGAGAACACGTCGCAGTCCGTAGCCTGCCGGACCGCCTTGCCGATATCCGATCTCGATAAGTCTGCACTGTCCGGCAAAAACCTTAGCGGACAACTCACGGCTGTACTCTCCGGCCATAGCGCGTTTGACGCCTTTGACGATCGTGGAGACCGGAGAGTCATCGTTCTCGAACTGCTCCGCACAATAGGCGACACGAATACCAGCGCGCTTGCAGATGTATTCATAGTACGCGCTCTCGTCGGCATCTTGAAAACGACCCCAACGGCTTACGTCATAAACAAGAATGATCTGGAAGTCTGCGCTACCGTTCTGGACATCATGAATAAGTTGCTGAAGCGCGGGACGCCCACCGATACTTAGGCCGCTCTTACCCGCATCGGTGTAGGTACGAACGATCTCTATCCGACGATGCTGTGCATATTCGCGAATCTTGTCCTTCTGATTCTCAGTCGAGTACTGCTGGTGCTCGGTTGACATGCGCACATATTCGGCGGCGCGCCATGCGGCCGTCTCTCCTGCAGATGAACCATTCGTTTCGTCGGCATGAGACACATTGCTGAACTTTCCGGGGACCAAGCCCATTGGCCGCAGGAAATCGATCTTTGAATTGGACTCTTCCATAGCACCAGTCCGAACAGGGCCAGGGGAAACGAGCATCTGAAAATAGTCGCAATGGGCGCTCCGACCTATCGAGTCCTCTCTTTGCGAGCGGATCGAAGTAACCCAAGTGAAGCTCTAACCCAAGCAATATCTATGTCTGACGAGTCCATCTTTGCAAGATGGCCGCTCAGCCTCACTAGCCGATAAACCCCGGCTGGAATAGCACCGGAAAAGTGGGTGGAGCGAAGCCTTACGAATATGGCTTTGACTCGCGAGCGATTTTTGGCCAATTGTTTGTGACGATTTCGCTCGCAGTACTCAGGATGGCCCTTGCGATATTCTTGCCAGTACGTCGGATTGCGCCTCGACCAGGCGCGTTGGGCATTTCTTTGGTTGTATCGATAGTCTGGATCGGAGAGTCGCTTCGCCAGCTGCCAGCGCCGACGACGTTCTCGTTGGCATGCCAGTCGCGCGCAGTACGCTTGGCGCGGGCATTGCGACCGGGCCTCGAATAGCCGACTGCAGGCGGCACAACGAATAACGGTTATCGCCATAAGAACGCTACGATTGCGCTCAAGCGCGAGTCTTTAATCCGCGTAAAGCATGACTACCATCAAGTAGTGAAATCTATGATCAGGGACTGAGATCATTTTGCATCACGAACGATGATTCGAATAGTTTTCGAAAGAGTGCTCGTACAGCGTATGGATATGCATCAGCAATTTCCTGACACGCGATGTTCGCATGAGCATTAGATAGATAGAACTCGTAGGTAGCCGAGAGCGGCATCGACTTCGCCCCAATGCTGACCGTCGCATCTATTGTCCAATGCGCACGTTGTCTCAGACTCAAGCTCAAATCAGCGGAGGTAAATTCAATGAAATCCAAGCGGCCGCTGATTACCTCGCTCGAGGCGGCATCGTAAATTCCTCGATCTTTCAATTCGGCACGCAAAGCCTCTGCAATATATCCAAGGTAGCCATCCCTGTTATAGGCAACCACATCTCCACTCAAGCGGCATCGAATCGGATCGGTAACAGTTGGCGCGCGAGAAAATGTTCCAAGAGCATACCCTTTCGGGGACTGATCAGTTTCTGATTGCGGTTCAATCCGAGAACCTCCTATCGTTCGATATGGCACTACGGTGTACGTACTGCATGACAGCAGTAGCATCGTGAGTGGAAGGAACCAGACATTCCTAATCATCAATTTCACTTCCTATGGCTAACGTCCCGCATCGACGCGCGCGCTAGGCGAATCCGCCCACGGCGCGGCACTTTATCTCTCACGCCGCATTACCTGCGGTTGCTCGACAGTTATTTTGCAGCAGTTATTCGTCCGCACTTCCGAGATACATTTGAAGTTTCCTTCTGGAAGCCACGAGACGATCTCCATCGTCAGATCTACAACGGTATTGTGTGCCCACATCGCGACGGAAGGAACCAGAACGTATTGGCTCCACGCTCCAGGCACATGAGCTTCAGACTTTGGAATTATCTTTCGCGCTGCAAGATAGCTAACAAACTTGTGCGTCTTCCTGGCTCCATCGCCATCGGTAACTGGAAAGAGCATGCGCTCTGACTTTCTATGCACCAACGCGTTTCGGAGTTGAATTAGGAATTTTAAATCCTGCATGGGACCCTGACCGCGATCAATTGGTTTACCCCTCAGAGCAAAGTGATAGGCGTCGATCCTCGGAATTAGGGAAGCTTTCGACTCCTCGAGCAGAGCCGTCACAATTCTGGAACTAATGAGTTCTGGAATTGCATCGTCTAGGACCCGATTCGCTATGAGCTCATCGAGCTCATTTACAAAACATTCCAAGGCAAGCGCCGATAGTAGTATCGACGTCATAGCATCCCATGACTCCCTCTGCGAGCGTTCGTACGCCTTGCGCGCCTGTAAAAGCATGGTGCCGCTGTGCATGAGTGCGGAGTACGTTGCGCTGGTCATTGCCGTTCAACAGGTCATCAACGGAGGTCGACGCACGGAGGCCATTATTAATATGGACAGGATCTGGTGCCAAAATTTGTTTGTTGCCACAGCGAGTCCATTCCGAGGTGTCTAGTTATTATGGATGGAATATACCGGACAGCCGACGGCGCGTTAAGTCCAGCTGGAATATCTGCTGACTTGAGCAAGAATTGTTAGGCTCAGCGGCAGAGCGATATCAATACAAATATGATTCGATAATCCAGAAGAGGCATGTCGAAATTCATTGTCAGCAAAACGAATCATTCTGCTTAGTCTTGTTGCCGCGGCGACCGCCAGTTTGAGCCTAACATTATGGTTAGCTTTCCCATGGATGAGCATTCAAAAGCTGCCATCTAATTTGGCGCCGTCGACACCAACGTCGAACGCTAAAGGACGTTACGTTATGGATCTGCATTCGCTGCTAGCGGGTTTTAAACCACAGGCTTATCGATCCTTTTGCGGCCCAGCTAGCATTGCTACGATCTTAAGGGCTTACGGTGACAGCACGGCAGATCAACGCCGGGTATTCCCGTCCATCAGCAATAGGATTGAAACCTTCTACACCGGAATGACCCTGTCCGAATTGTCGGCACTCGCAACTAGCGTGGGACTAAAAAACGAACCCGTTTTTGCGGACTTGATAACGCTGGATGAGTTTCGTCTCAAAGTGAAAGACAACCTAGCACGCGAGGGTGACTACGTTTTAATCAACTACGATCGTCGCGCACTAAAACAAGACGGTAGGGGGCACATATCACCGATCGCGGCCTATGATGAAGTTCGGGATGAATTCTTAATTTTGGATGAAGCGAGCTACAAGTATCCGTTCACGTGGATACCGGCTAAATCACTCTACAACGCGATGCACACGCGCGACGGAGATAAGTTCCGAGGGCTGCTTTTCATTTCTGGTAAATAAGCCTGGCGAGTCTCGATTTGCGACGCGACGGAAATGTTGGTCAAGTCACCGCACCATTAACGGCACTGAACATTGCTAGACCAGTGCTATATCAACTCGCGACCTTGAGGTGGAACAGCATCCCAGAGTAGCGCGTCGTCCGAAGCAAGTGCAGTTGCATCACATTGTTCACGCCGCCGGGCTATGGCATATATGTCTCTACGAAACACGCACTCGAAGCGATGGCCGAAGCGCTGCAAAATGAATTGGCTCGGTTCAACATCAAGGTTCAGACGATTAACCCGGGCGCATACCTGACGGGATACAACGAGACGATGGCGGAAGACCCCTTCCGCTGGCTGGATGGCAAGGTGAACTTCACCAAGCGTGCCGAAATGAAGGCCACCTTCGATAGCTTGCTCGGTACACCTGAAGGTCGCCTTGACCCGGCAGAGATGATCTCGCGGATGATCGAGATCGTTCCCGCCGACGAAGGCAAATTCCGAAACGTTGTTCCGCAATTTGTCGAGGACATGCTGAAGGATCATCAAGTCAAGGCTTGGGACGTGCGTATTTGACGGTAAACCTAAAAAGTGCGAAGCAGGACAGCCGGATGGAAATTCTATCCGGCTTTCTCACCTCACCCGAAGCAACATAGGTTGGACTGCCGGATGATCCGAGTTGACGCGGCAGGAGTTTCGAACAGTTGTGCACTCGGGTGCCATCACATCATCGGAATAGCAGTTATGCACATTGATTGAGAGGTTGCCGATTGCATCAAGAGCGATGATCGCTATCTTGCGCATAAATGCTAGCGGCTCGTCTAAGCCGTATAACGCAGATGGAACACGGCGTTTACACGTGACAATGCCATTGATTGTCGTGTGGGAACGAGCCAATTTTTAGCAGCATTGCGGTTCTATCAGGCGTCCGGTGCGTAATGATCTTGAACTGCTCTGATAACCTTTCTTATTTCGGCATCGACGCTCGAACGACTGCTTTGAAGAAAATTAAGAACAATACGAAATGTCCGCTCAGGGCCGGCTTCTTCCTAAAAAGGATTTACTCAACAGCGACGATCGAAGAATAAAAATGTATCGGAGGAATCTACTGCGTCGTCTCATGCCTAAAACTCGGGTTTCTAGCTAGAACAATGAACTTTGAACTTCATGCGGTATAGGGAACACACCGATAATGACCCATGGATTTGTTGCCACTTGGTGCCATTGTTGCGTTGTACCCAGAAAAAAGTGCAAATCGGTCTTCAAGAAATCGATCAGATACTTTTGCCGAACTTTGCTAAGTGCTTGCACTTCACTATCTGCAGTCCTTAGACAGTTGTTATATAGCGCCCCAATTTCCCAATCGAGGACCTGTAATTCACTGCGCTTGCCTTCGTCATCTTCGAACTGGTACGAAAAGCTATAGGGCAGTTTAGGAATCAGCTTGAATGTCTTACGCCAGGACTCCTCATCAAACATGTCCACTTGATTAGCCCTTGCCCGCAGTTCGGCCACCTTGTCGGCATTCCATTCTCTGTCTTCATCCTCGTGGATAAAGCCTACTATCTTCGTTGGTTTGAACACCGCCAACGACATGCGGTTCTCCCTTGCTCCAGCAATCAGTTCGCTGAGATTGCTATAAACCTTGGCTTTGCCTAATAGCAGCCGCCGGCGCTCACGCCAATAATCGGCTGTATCCATGTGTCCCTTAGCGACCAGCTCAGTAATATCAAAAGGATTTTTCGACTCAGGACGGGGATCGCCGCGTGCCGGCGTGAGTCTGCATTCAACCCAATCAAACTTCCTGTACTGCTCAGCTTCGTCCAATCGTCTAAATGGCACAGGATAGATGCGCACCCAAGAGCCATCTTCACGTACACCGGCGGTACACACAGTTTCTCCATACTTGCGGGAGAGCGTTGGGTAAGTCTTTACCGTGATCAGAATGCGTTCCTTGCTCATCGGGAAGTCCTTTAAAGATGTATGGGAGCGAACTCTTTTCCGTATTTCGTCGTCAACGCATTGGCCACACAGTGACGATGACATTGGTGCGGCAGATGTTCGAAACAGGTCAACGCCACGCGCTCACCCTCATTGACCCATGCCCGAATTGTTTCCAACGAAGCTTGTTGCTTCGGCAAAGCCTCACGTGTGTACACCGCAAACAATGCGTCGTAGTCGGCCTGAGTATTAAGTCCGTAGCGCTCTTCGGAGGCGATACCTAGCTCTGGCAAATGCTCGTAACGAATGCCCACGCCCTCACAGCCACTGGCCAATGCGCGTTTGGAAAAGCCATATTTGCGACTGAGTGGGTTGCGGCGCACATCGCATAGCAAGGTCACGCCGTTTTGCAGAAGTCGATTCAGATAACCTTCCAGGTTGCAGCCTTCATAACCAATCGTGCTCACCCCCGGCTTTGCACGAGCAGGACGGTGCTCTGCAATGACAGCCAGCGCCGCCTCATCGGTCGCAAATAGACGGCCAGCGATTTCGCTGCGCGTGGCGTAGTACGGATATAGGCGATAGGCCTGAGCGACTAACAAATCACCACGCAGCTTCGCATGGCGTTTGGTAAAGCCGGCCATTTTGATGCCAGCGTCTCCCATAGGTCCGACCGCCGTCTTACCCTTGGCAGTCAATCGCCAACACTTGTCGTCATCCACCAGCAAGCCGCGCTCAATCAGCTTACGGCGATCTGCATAGGAGGTGAACGAGAACCCGCCAAAGCGATATGGCACGAACTCATAGCTCGGAGTTCGTTGTTCCTGGCAATACAGGAATAGCAGCTTTTGAAAATCTAGATTGCTGGCTTCGCCACCCAGCGAGTACAACAATGCTAGCAAGTTTTTTTGACGGTCAAATAGCATACGCTGGACTATAAAACATTTTGCGAAATGGACTCGGCTGAATAGCAGGTCCCGGCAACAAATGCCTCATTCAGCACTCGGCTGGTTATAGTTACGTCAGCCGATGCAAATGCTTTTGCTTACTCATGTTTTGAGAGTTGCGTCGCGCGCGTGAGTGGCCGTAACATAAATGCGTAGTAGCCATTCGTGATGGGCAAGGAAAAGCTGACACCCCGCAGTGCGAAAATGGGGTAGGCGACCTGGTGAGATGTCAAGGTTGCTGTTCTGCGGCTAGGGATGCAACGGCCACAGCGTTGCATTGGTATGCGTGGTCAGGGTCGGTTGTGACTTTGATTCATGTGGGAAGGTGACGTGGAAGAGATTGCCCAAAAATCTCCGCCAAAAGGGCCACACGTCATGATGCTCAGTCATCAAACATTGGATGTTTTGGATGATTTGAATGCCGCTTGCGGCGCGGTTTCGCGTGCGCAATTTCTTAATCTTGTTTTCGATCTGCGTGTGTTGCGAACGCTTCCCAGCGTTTGTGTATTCGCGCTGGCATAACCGCACTCTGATGCTGAGTCTTCGCGAGAGGATGAAGCGACTGCAGTTGAGCTGGTCTGTGGTCACAAGGAACCACGGCAATCGTTAACTATTGAGAAGAACTGCTGCCGAGCAGCAACACGCCCTTGCCGGCTTCGAATCAAACTTTCTCGCAGTAAACCTTCAATTCAACGCAATCAAATTAGCGAGGGCTTCGCCATGGCATTCGATACATCCTAAAACGAAAAACGACACATGACTGGCAGGTCGTGCGCCGTTTTTCTGGGGATTCTTCAGAACTCAATTGGTACGAGTTCAATATACGAGCCGTTCCGGAGCTCGTCAATCCCCTTTTGTTTTCAAAATTTGTTGCTGCAGCGAAACGCTGCGGAGGGGACTTTTATGCGCTTAAAAAAGGCGAATCTATTTACACCTCAGCTGCTCGACCGGTTTCTACGTGAAGGTCGAGGGCAAGGAACCTTTGAAGATTTCATACCCTGGCACCAGGTGAGGCGGCATGAACCATCCAGCCGCGGACGAAGCCACTTACTTTATTACCGGGGGCGTCTACGACATTTCTTGTCCGATGGGGAGTTAGCTCAGCAGTACTTCGCCATCATGTTGCCAAGACTGCATGACTGCCTCGAGCAATTCCCGCTGACGCCGAATGACTCGGCTCACCCGCTGGCGAGATACGGTACGTATCACCCGTTCACACTGTTTCCAGGGACGGAGCATATTGCGAAAGCATTGCGTATTAGGCATCCAGTGGTCACCGACGGTGATGAGAAAGCAATTTGGACGGCGACGACAGACTTACTATTGGTAATCCAAAAAGCGCCAGGGCAGTACCGCCTGCTGGCGTTAGCCTTCAAAACCAACGACTGGAATAAAGAGAAACGCACCGTTCAACTTCTGAGGCTCGAGCGCGAGTTCTGGGCTCGAAGGGGAGTGAAGTGGTTATTGATCACGCCGCGGATATGCCATCCCGCAGTGATCCTGACACTTAGGAGGACAGCATGCTGGGCGTTGAGTGACGAGGTGCCCCTTGAGTTGCGACAACTTTCTAGTCGTCTCGCCATTGAGCATTACCACCGCAGTGAAACGCAGCTGCTGCAGATCATCAGTACACATACGGGTTCGATGGAACTCGCGCAAAATGCACTGTGGCAGGCCATTTGGTCAGGCGAGTTACCCATAGACTTGAGGCGTAGCTGGCGACCATACCTACCGTTGAAGCACATCACGCGTGATGAGTTCACTGGCCTTAACCCCATCGCATCAGGGAGGTCATCATGGATCTGATGACCAATGCAACCTTCCGCATCATAAAGGAACTCAATCCGTCGACCTCGTATGCGCCGGTATCTATAGAGTGATTCTGGACGAGCGCCGACTCGGTCAGACCGTTTGCGTATTGATATCACCGGAGGATCAGAAATCCGGGATCGGTGGGCGCAACAAGAAACCCGCTGATCAATTGAAGAGACGACGTAAGAAGCCTCGACACCCGTTGGTTGGCAAACTGATTTGGATGGACCGGTCTGAACTTCAGCGACTGTCGGATGAACATTTGCTAAAACCGATTAGCGTAGAGCGTGCAGTAATTACAACGCTGAACAGATACAACAAGAAGGAGTACGACCGAAACATAATCGCGATGGCTTTGTTCCTGGATATCAAGAAGCTTCACGAATGTATCGTCGTCCATGCAGGCATCGGTGCTTTAGTCAGTGAGACTACAAAGACCGCCAAGGTGAGCCGCTTCTATGTCTACAAACATTGGTCAAACTTATGCAGGTTTGGCCTGGATGAGCAGAGTCTAATTCCACAACGTCGCCGATGCGGCGCACCCGGCATTAAGCGACCTTGCAACCCACCCGCCGAGGGCCTTCCCGATAGAAAAAAAGCGGGGCGCAAAACCATTGCGCAGCGTAACGCTCGTCACTTTGGTGAGCACATCGAATCCAAACAGCCCGGCATGACCCTCGAGTGGACCGCTGCTATTTTGGCCGCGGACAAACAGATACCGACACCAAAACCACGATGGTTGACGCGTTGCGATAACATTTTAACAAGTGCCTTTTGTGGCAAAGCCAAGGAGCAAGACGGAAAAATTGTCCTGGTCAAGCCCGAACTAGGGACGTATCCCACCATTCAACAAATGAAGCGTGTGTTGACGGTGGAAAAAACACAATTGGAACGCGTTATCGAACGGACTGCCAAACGACATTTCACACGAAATATGCGTGGAATCGTGGGGCGCAATTGGGAAGGAGTATCGGGACCGGGGCATACATGGGCGATTGATTCAACCGTCGCTGACATCTATCTCCGCTCGGGAGTGAATCGCGCATGGGTCGTAGGTCGACCGATTGTGTATCTCGTGGTTGATGTCTGGTCGACGGCCATTGTCGGCTTCTATGTCTGTTTGACGGGACCCAGTTGGGATACGGCGAAAATCAGCTTATTCAATGCTGCTGCCGATCCCACTTTAGTGGCCGAGATGTGGGGTTACCAACCCATGTTGAGCTTATATCCAGCACCAGCATTACCTTATGAGCTTCTGTGCGATAGAGGTGAATATCTATCGGCTGGACAACGCTCCACCGCGCAGAAAAAGCTGCTTCCGCTTACGAGCTATACGCCGCCTTATGCCGGTGACTTAAAGGGATTGGTTGAAGTACTTCATCGCATTGGGAAGGACGCGCAATTTCGATTCATGCCAGGTGCGCTGGATCACCGTCGTAAGGAGCTTGAGCTCAGTGGTGTGGACCCGGCGAGCTGCGTGCTGACTCTGCGCGAGTACGCTCAATATCTTTACTTGCTGTTCAACCATTACAACCTTCACGCAAACAGGGAGAATCGATTAGATGCCCACATGATAGGTGCCGACATTTATCCATCCCCCGCCGGTCTTTGGAACATGGGCCATCTGATAGGCGTGGGATACGGCAAGAAGGTTGAGGAAATGGACCTCATTACTGAGTTGCTACCGGACGGCGTAGGTCGTGTACGTCGGGATACCATCCGCTACGCCGGATGCGACTTTATATCCGATGAGGTGAAAGAGGCGCAGTGGACTGCCATCGCTCGGAATTGTGGTGGTTGGAACGTTCCCATAAATTATTACCCGGGGTCCATGAGCAACATCTGGACGCCAAATACTAGCGGCTCAGGGTTATTGCGTTTGGGAATCACTGATCAATCGCGCGCCTCAGGCGAGCTTACGCTGGAGGAATGGCTGGATGCTAAAGAAGTACAAGCTATGAGGCGCTCCGACCAAGAACATCTACGAAGAATGGCGTCGCTAGACCTGCTGGATAACGCGGTTAAGTTGCGTGCGAATGCTATCCGCGACACTAAAGAAGCTATCGCAATAGATTCAGGAGTACGCCCCACCATCACTGAAGCGCGACAGATTGAGGTGGCTGTATTAAATCATCCCTCACAATCTGAGGCCAAGGTGTCTGAAGAGCAGCGGGAAGAAGCCATGCGTGCTCATACCGACATGATAAGGAAGTTAACCGATGACGCCACTTTCCGGGAGGATGATCATGAGGCTGCATGATCCACTCAATCCCTACGCGGGAAATATTCTCGTTGATGTACTCGGAGAGATCCCGGCGCCGCAGACAGCGCTATCGGCCCTGATGTACTTACCAACACCACCTCGCTCCATGGATGATATTCCCAAGCATATCCGCGCTCATCACCTCATGTCGGTAAGTGATTTTCATTTACCGACAGTTGAAGAACACCGATTGCTGACCACCACTGATTTGATGATTCGGCAAGGTTACCGGTATCGAGATCCACGTCTCGCAAGCACTTGGGGCTTACTTAGCGGCGAAGCACCTCGGCGAAATGTTGTCATTCCACCAGCACTTGCTGCATCCGTGGAGGGTGTGTCTGGCGTCGGTAAAACACAAGCGTGTTTACGCTGCTTGAATACGCTACCAAAGCAACTCGTTCGTCATGATGAATTTCCACGGTTGCAAAATGGGTTAACCCAAGTGACTTGGCTGTCGGTGGAAGTGCCTGCGTCCGGCAAGGCCGCAGATTTTGCGAGTGCACTCATGTTTGCGTGGAAACAAGCAACCGGAAGCTCGCGATTCGACGCTTGGCTAAATAAAGACAAGATCGTGAATGCACTGCAGGCATTGGATGAGTGGAAGCAAGAAGCCTCCATCCATTTTCTCGGCCTCCTTCATATAGACGAAATCCAGAATCTATTTAAGTTGGTCAGCCTAAAGCAACGCAAGGATCGCAAGGGATTGGCAGCGGTGCCAGAACTAAGCATTGTCGAAGATCAATTGCTCCGATGGATTTTAAATCTGCTCAACACGGGGAAAATTCCGGTGTTCTTTTCGGGAACGCCCGACGGCATTGGCGCGTTAACAAGGCGATTAAGCACGAGCTCGCGTATCGCTAGTTGCGGATACCATCCATTTGAACCGTTCAGTCATGCCGATGCGCCCGACTACAAATTGTTTTTGCAACATCTAGGCAAATATCAATACGTTCGGCACCGCATCGCAATTGACGACAGCTTGGCAAAGTTGATCATTAATCTAACGGGTGGCATTCAACGAATCATCATCGCGTTATGGATTGCAGCCCACCGAGTTGCTTTCGAACGCGCGTCTGATGAGTTGACGCTCAAGGATTTCGTGACAGCGGCACAAACCTGGCTAGCGCCACTTACGCCGGCGATCGCGGCGCTGCAGTCGAAGGATCCGAACAGGATGGCGAGATACGAAGATCTGGTGCCGCGCGATACTGCGTTTTGGTCGAACTTTTGGCGAGGTGCTACTAGCTCAACGAGTTGACAACACAACAACTCAATGTCGCTGTTCGGTTCGTATCATTGCTTGTGGATGACGAACTCAACGGCGCCGATTGTGACGAGTTAATTCGCCAGCAACACCAGATAAGCGCCGCACGTGAGACGTGCGGCGCAAGCAATACGTGCAATGCCAACAGACAATGACACTAGCGATCAGCTTTCCCTAGCCGAATCGGGCGATAGCCCGTTCTTGCCTTGGTTAGCGGACGAAACACTATTTAGTCTCTGCAGTCGGCATCATCAACTGTGGGGGCACGCGTCATCATGGCGATCAACAAAATTATTGTTCGGTAGAGCACGCGCGGGAACTCAGCATGATTTGCCGAATGAACTTTATCAGTTCACCGCACGGACGGGTGGGCAATTTGGCGATGCCAGCACCATTGCGCGAGACCGTACGTTGCTTCGTTTCTATCGTCCGTTTCTCCATCCAGCGCAGGTAACGCTCGCGGAACAGACAATGTGCGGCTCATCTGTGGCGCACCTAAAGTATCAGCTTGGTTTACTCACCAGTCGCTTCAGAGCCAATCATCCACTCAAAGCATGCCTGACTTGCATGCAATGTGATGTAGAAGAACACGGCTGGGCCTACTGGCATTTATGCCATCAGTTTCCCGGCGTTTGGATCTGCCCAACGCACGGCGTGCAACTGCGATGCTCGAATTTGAAATCCAATGGCGTTGAACGCTTCTTGTGGCATTTGCCGGCCGAGCGATGTTTGGCGAACGAAGAACGGTTAGACGCTGGATCGCAGGAAGCGCTTCGAAGGTTGGCGACGCTGACTCAGATGATGGTCATGCGTGCAGCACCTGACGGTTGGTTAGCGCCCTCAGTGGTGCAATCAACGCTGCGGTTACGACTACTCGAACGAGGATGGATCACCTCCGCCGGCAACATCCGACTCGATGGCGCTGCTGCAAGCTACTTGTATCAATGCACAGCGCTGCGTGCGGTGAGCGAACTTGCTGGATTGCCCAGTGATCTTGAGCAAGCGAAGTCTCAAGTTGGACGCTTGATGCGACCGCTGCGCTCTGGAACGCATCCTTTACGATTACTCGTCACTATTGATTGGCTTTTCGATAGTGCCGCCGAATTTATTACTCATTACGCTTCATTGGATTCTGACTCTGCAGAAGTTATTGACTCGCAATCGGTCAATTCAAATGTAGTCGATCGCTCCCCATCCCGAAAGACGGAGCTGCTAAATCTGCTGAATGCAGGAATGTCGCCAACCGCGGCAGCCCATCAGATCGGCGTGACTGTCGCCACTGCCATGTCGTGGGCAACCGAAGGAGGCATTCGCACATCTCACCGGCCCAAGTTAATGAAACCTGCGCTGAGGGCTTCCGTTGTAGACGATCTACGCAAAGGAACAGATAAAGCTACCGTGGCAGCGACTCATCACGTTTCCATCCCTACCGTGGTTCGTGTTCTACAAACTGAAATCGGTTTGTTTGATGCATGGACTGTTGCACGGGCCATTCACGCAATAAATGCCGCTAGGCACGCGTGGATGACATTGCTAAACGAGCACGGTGCATTGGGCGTAAAACTTGTTCGGGCAATGAATCCTGCCATCTACGCATGGCTATATCGAAATGATCGCGCTTGGCTCGATGCACATAAACCTATCAAGTTATCCGCGCCTGAAGCGCATCGATCCAATGGTGTTTGTTGGGATGACCGTGATCAGGAGCTATGTCTTGCGGTACAGCAAGCGGCGCTAACACTCGTAGAGCATCAGGGCCGAAAGCCATTGAGGCTCTGGCAGATCTATCAAATCGTACCCGCCTTGAAAGCGAAACTTTCTGTTCTTCATCGGCTTCCATTGACGAGGCGCGCGGTGGAGCTTGCGCTGGCTCGAGTCAGTGTCGATTCCAGAGCAGAAGGCTCGATCGATTTAGGCTTCGCTAGCGAGAGAGGGATAGAGAATTCAAAATAATAGTGATTCATTGCTCACCTTTCCGCGATCAAATTGAGTTCGGAATGCGCCAGCTGTTTCCAAGATATGAACACATTCAATACTCGCCTCCTGGGGATAAGAACTCGGATTGGATTAACAGCCGTTGAGGTTGCAGCAAAGACACGCGATGAGCCAAAGAGAAACAATTCAGCCACGTTGCTGATTGGATCGCTTAATTCATCGCTATCGGTGGTGTCATCGCTGAGTGGCTTCGCCACTAACCATGGGGTAACTTAACTTGGGAAAGTGTAAGACCCAATCCGTTGTCCGCTGAATGCGGTCTGCTTCTTTGACGCTTGGTAATGGCTTTTTGTAGTTCTCTTTCCAAAGCCTGCATATGTTTTCAAATTCTTCGTCAGAACGACTTATCGGGATGGTTTTTCCGCTCTCGTTTTCAGCGATGTGAATAACTGGGATAGCAACTGGGTCCAGTAATTGATCTGATGCAACTAACACGAGGTTTCTGGAGAAATCGAGCAAGTAAGCCCGTTTCGGGTCCAAATTACGGATGTCATCGACAGCCATGCTTACGGCTGTGCGAGATGAGTTATCGGGATCGAAGTATAGGTATATGGCCATGTCGAAAAACTCCGTTTATCCATTGATACTAGATGATTTTATTTTGCCGCAATCACCCAAACTGAGACACAAATCAGATTTAGCGTTACAGGTCGAGGGTCATGTTTCCGGGCTCTTCTTTCGCTTTGATCGCGATTTTTCTTTCTGACTTGTTACGAAACCACTTTGCGACCTCTGCGAAGTCATCAGTCCAATCATCGTTGGGCTTCATTGCTACTGGTTGATATGTAGCGATTTCGTTCACGCCCTTGCCTGGCAATAGCCAATTCGCAACGGTATATCGAAACGAAGTCCACTTACCGGCTGAAGGTTGTAGCGAAACAGCCAAGACGTCGAATTCACCGAATCGATAGGGACGAGTTTTAGACTCTGCTTCGCCGTTCGTATCGGTGTCAGCGCCACGCTTAGTCCCGCCACGAGTTTTTTGCGGCTCAACCATGTACATGCCTGCACCGAGCCCAAACTTGCGGCCGTTAGTGATCACTGGAGTGCCTTTCTCACTTCTCTGTAACTTGACCTGAACGCTGATCTTTCCAATCGAATCTTCGAGAAGATGATCAAACGAGAAGTTGCCCTCAGGTGTTACGTTGCGCCAGCCTTGCTCAGCCAACATCGGCACAGTGAATTGAGCGAACGCCGCATCTGCGATCACACCCCTAAGCATGCGACGCGTCAGTTCTGGTGCCCTATGAATTGCTTCTAGGATGACTTCTGCAGGCGCTCCGAAGATGCTTTCGAGTTCGTGTATTTGATTTGTTGCACGAAGAGCTTTGAACAAAGCCTTCCGCTCATCCTCGCTGCATTGGTCGAGAATTCCTGAAATCTTCAATGCAATATCAGACATGAGCGGCTGCCTTCGGCCGACCCGGAGACAGCGGCTCAAATTTCAATACGTGACGTTTACTAACGAACATCCGTCCACCGAATTGAAATGTTGGCAGACGACCGGCTGCAACTAGTTTGGCAATAGCCTGACGGGATACCCCACGAAGCCTTGCCGCTTCGGCTTGAGATATCCAATTCTCAGGATCAAATGCTTTTGATAAATGGGTTGACAAAGTAAACCAATTAGTTAATATGCCAGAATAAGGCAATCATAGCCGCTGCCCACTTGATTGGTAAAATGACCCCAAGCCTCAAAGCAATTACTTCGACCCATGATACGGAAAGGAAAGAGCACCCAAAGAAGCTGCTCTCGAAAACTAAACCGTTCTATTCGACCGATTTAGGAGCTGCTTACCTAGGCGATTCTCTTGAGTTACTTCGCAAACTTCCTGATTCTTCTACAAACTTAGTCTTTACCTCTCCGCCCTATGCGCTTCACTTTAAGAAGGCGTACGGAAACGTTAGTAAAGCCGACTACGTTCAGTGGTTTTTGGAGTTCGCCCGCGAAATAAATCGTGTTCTCAGTGACGACGGCAGCTTTGTTTTGAACATTGGCGGGAGTTGGAACCAAGGCTCTCCCACCCGTTCGCTTTATCACTTCAAGTTGCTTATAGCGCTAGTAGAGGATGTTGGCTTTCATCTTGCGCAAGAGTGTTTTTGGTACAACCCCGCCAAATTACCAGTACCAGCGGAATGGGTGACCGTTCGTAGAGTGCGGGTCAAAGATTCAGTTGAATACGTCTGGTGGCTCTCCAAGTCCAAAGCACCTAAGGCAGACAACCGTAAGGTATTGCGTCCATACAGCGCCGACATGATGCGACTGGCTAAGAAGGGCGTAAAGACTAATGTTCGCCCGTCTGGACACAACATCACGTCCACGTTCGACAAAGTTCATGCAGGCGGATCAATTCCGCCTAACGTTCTTCAAGATGAGATTGCTAGCGAAATGCTAGTTCTTGGAAATAACTCTGCGAACGATCAATATACCGTTAAATGCAAGGCTGCAGAGGTCAAAATCCATCCCGCTCGATTTCCAGCAGCACTCCCCGAATTCTTCATCAAACTGTTAACCGATGAAGGCGATCTAGTAGTTGACCCTTTCGCGGGATCTAACACTGCGGGAAAGGTTGCAGAGGGTTTGAATCGACGATGGATTGGTATGGAAATAGTCGAGGAATATCTAGAAGCCAGCAAATTTCGCTTTGATCCTGACTCGTTGAGTTAGCTGTTCGTTGGTTGTTGGAACAGCCCGTTATTCCTGCTTCTCTGATTTTCCACCACATATCAGAGTTTAAACTGCTCCGAGAATTGATACTCCAACGAGTGCCACTGCCGCTTGACACAGGCCATGCAAGTAAATGACTGCGAGAGCTGAAAGGATTGCCAAGCTAAAGTGCCGACGAGAAATTGGCCTCGCTTAGTTTCCGCGATTGCAGCTTTAATGGCCGCATCTTCCATAGCAGACGGTGCGTCTGTTCGTGCTCGGCCATCCGCATGACTGCATATCTTACGGAGCTTCGGCATATTCACGGTGACGAAGGTAAATTTTTAATTGATGCATCTATTCCCCAAACGACTAGTGCCCGGTTCAGGAATTTCGGATAAGACCACTTTCACACATCAGCGGCATCGAGTGACTACTGTTCGATTTTTTGAAGTAAATCAGATGAGCTCTCTTCGAAGACAGTTGGCATTAGTTTCGCTCTCCGACGCTGTCGTTTTTGAGTATTCGTCGGTGCCGCAGCCTTAGCACCGTGCATTTCGTTCAGGGCAGTGCAAAGCGGTCTGAGCCCAGCCTGCAAGGTTCCCGTGACTTTCTCTAAAGGCATGCCGAATGCTTCACATGCAACACTGAGGGGAAGATTTTTCTTGAGGACAGCATCGATAACATTTTCAAGGTTATCGGTGTTGAGTCTTCCGAGCCTCGGCAAGCCCAAGGTTAGAAGCTGCTTGATTACCTCGTGTTGAGTTACTTGGAGTTGTCGTGCGATGGCAAACACATCTCCGCGGTTTGCGACGTATGCTCGCGTATAGAATCACTCGACACTTGACGATCGGATTTTGGAACATCGCGCAATTTTTTATTCTCACTTGATAAAGACAACATCGCGCTCAATGCAAGATCGTCTGAATCGAATAACACCGAGAATGCTAGTGCGTAAACAATTGCAGAAACACCCGGTCGTCCAGATAAGACTGCAGCGTCTATCATTCGCCAGTATTCCCCGGACGTTTTGCGGCTTAACGCTGGAACTACCGAATCTAACCACTTCGCATTAAACCTCTGTCTGACCAGATCACTCAGGAGTGGTTTTGATATTTCACCGCATCCAGAATGCAAGCCAAGTTCCGCCGCGCGAGCGCGCAAAGCCTTGGCAACATCAAGTTCATCCAGTGGCTGTGCCCTATGTAGGAAAACCAAGCATATCTTGTGAAAACGAGTTATCAGCGGATCGTCTCTAAGCGCATCACTCCATCCGGCAGGCACGCGAATATGACTTTCTACGTGCTTGGTAGGTGACGATATAAAGGCAGCGCTCGAGCCAAGCCAACTTAACGGGGACTCATGCTGGAGGCACCAGTACAAACCGGGCAGTTGATGCTGCCGACGCCAGTATGGAGTTCCATTTGAGTCGCTGTCGTCATCAACACATCTGAGACAGAAATACGCACCGGCACGCGCCTCGCGCATGGCGTGCGTCCAAAGCAGTGTCGGACGCTCGGAGCTGCCGTGGGATGTAAGAGTTGCTTTCCCGGCAATGGCGCGGTGTAGTGGCAGCAGAGTGTGTTCTCTGACGAATTCTGCAATCTCCATTCCGGCGGTTGCGGCAAGAAGCTGGACGGAGGTTACTTCGTTTCTTTGATGCTTTTGTTCTTTGCCAACCAATAGGAGCAAAGACCTCCTAGCAGCATTTTCATGTCTCCATCCATTGAGCCGAATAACCCGTCCCTCGTAGCCGTTGGCGATCTCATCGTGTAGAGGAAGCGGACGCAACACTATCGAAGACCCTTATTGAAATTACCCCGTCATTCGCTGCAGGTTCCCTCTCCCCGCCTACTTGCCTGGCACATCAAACTGCGCCTGCAACACCAGCCAATTTTTTCCCTACGCCCGTAAAAAGTTGAAAAGGAAGATCTCGAATAGAGTTATCGACTCTATTGAGTTGTTATCGACTTTAATAACCTGTTATCGACTTTATTAATCGTGTTCACTAAAGCAGCGGCTCGCCGTGCGTTTATTCCACAGTTACGGACTTCGCCAGATTACGCGGCTGGTCAACATCGGTGCCTTTGAGAATGGCGCAGTGATACGACAGCAACTGCAAGGGAATGGTGTAGATGATCGCGGCTTGAAAATGACTGACGTGTTTGGGCATGTGTAACACAGTGACGCCTTCGGAGGCTTCAATGCCGGAGTCGGGATCGGCGAATACATACAGCTCGCCGCCACGCGCGCGCACTTCCTGCATGTTGGATTTGAGTTTTTCCAGCAGATCGTTGTTCGGCGCCACCACGATCACCGGCATGTTTTCGTCTACCAACGCCAGCGGACCGTGCTTCAATTCACCGGCTGGATACGCTTCAGCATGAATGTAGGAAATTTCTTTTAGCTTGAGTGCGCCTTCCATGGCGATGGGGTACATCTGACCGCGGCCAAGAAATAGCGCGTGTTGTTTGTCGGCGAAACGCTTCGCCAATTCCTTGATAGCGCCATCGAGCTGCAACGTTTTTTCCACCATCACCGGAATTTCAATCAAGCGCTGCACCAGGCTGCGTTCGCGTTCTGCATCGGCGCTGTGAAACTTGGTCAACGCCACCGCCAACATGCCGAGTGCAGTCAATTGTGTGGTGAATGCTTTGGTCGATGCGACGCCGATTTCGGTGCCGGCGCGCGTCAACATCACCAGTTCCGATTCACGCACCAGCGAACTCTCGGGTACGTTACAGATGACCAACGTCGAGAGATAACCGGATTGCTTGGCCATCCGCAATGCAGCCAACGTATCAGCGGTTTCGCCTGACTGCGAGATCATGACGAACAACGTATTCTTGGGCACGACTGGATTGCGATAGCGGTATTCGCTGGCAATTTCCACCCAGCACGGCAAGCGCGCGAATTGTTCGATGAAGTATTTCGCGACAGCGCCCGCGTGATAGCTGGTACCGCAGGCAACAATCTGTACTGCTTCGGCACGGCTGAACACATCCATTGCCGTAGGCCCGAACGCTGCTTCGAGCAATTTTCCACCGGCAACCCGTTCTTCAAGTGTTTGCGCAATCGCACGTGGCTGCTCATAAATTTCCTTAAGCATGAAGTGCGCATAGTCGCCCTTCTCGGCTGCATCGGCGCTCAGTGTACTGATGCGTTCCGGGCGATCGACAATATGGCCATTGCAATCGATGATCTTTACGCTGGTGCGTTGTACAGCGGCGACGTCGCCCTCTTCCAGAAAAATGAATTTACGTGTGACGGATAGCAATGCCGACACGTCGGATGCCACGAAGTGCTCGCCCTCGCCAATGCCGATCACTACGGGACAGCCTTCACGTGCGAGCACCACCACATCCGGTGTGGCTTCTGAAACAACGGCCAGCGCGAACGCACCTTCCAGCTCGGCAACCGTGGCGCGCACTGACTTGAACAAATCGCCATTCAACTTGCTCATGTGATGATGAATGCGATGCGCGATCACTTCGGTGTCGGTCTCCGAAGTGAACACATAGCCGTGCTTGAGCAGATCGTCACGCAGCTCATTGTGATTTTCGATAATGCCGTTGTGAACGATGGCGATGCCATCTTTGGAGATGTGCGGATGTGCATTGCGTTCGGCTGACGCGCCATGCGTCGCCCAACGCGTATGCGCAATGCCGACACGACCTGCCGTCGGCGAATCATCCAGGGCATCACGCAGATTCCTGACCTTGCCTACGGTGCGCAGACGCGACAATTTGTTGTTGGCAGTGAGTACCGCGAGGCCAGCGGAATCGTAGCCGCGATATTCCAGGCGGCGCAGGCCATCGATGAGAATCGGAACAATGTCTCGATCAGCAATGGCGCCAACTATTCCACACATACACAGCCTCTTGAGAGATGCTTGCTACGATCGACATGAACAGCTCGTGAGTGTAACGCACACTCATGACGTGAAGACATCAGCGAGTACAGTGTTGGATGACACCGCCGCAGGTCGAGCAAGGTGATACTAGGGCCTGTCAACACTAATGCGATCGCTGCGTTGGAGTTCCAGAGAGCGTCAGGCTAGGCGCGAGGAGTGAAGTTTGGTTGTTCCAAATGAACGACGAGCCCAAGTAAATCAAACATGGGCGCATGACGCTCTCTGGGGCCCAACCCGAAGGGACGGGGCCAGAAGGACTCAGGACTTTGTTGCACCTCGCTTGAGTACGTTAAGTACACAGCGCTCGGTGCGTCGCGTCCTGAGTCCTTCTGACCTCCGTCGCAGCGATCGCATTAGTGTTGACAGGCCCTACCTAGGTTGTTTCTTCGGACGTTGCCAACCTTCCAACGTTACTTGGCGTGCACGCGCGATGGTGAGCTTGCCTGGGGGCGCATCACGAGTAATAGTCGAGCCCGCTGCGGTGTTTGCGCCGGCGCCTATTTTTACCGGTGCAACCAGCATCGAGCCTGAGCCGATGAATACGTTGTCGCCGATTTCGGTTCGCCACTTGTTGGCGCCGTCGTAATTCACCGTCACGGTACCTGCGCCCACGTTGACTTGCTTGCCGATGCTGGCATCGCCGATGTAAGTCAGATGATTGATCTTGCTGCCCGAACCGATCTGACTTTTTTTCACTTCGACAAAGTTACCGATGTGCACGTGGTCGGCAAGCTCTGCCTCGGGGCGCAAGCGTGCGAACGGGCCAATGATGCAGTTGGGGCCGACCACTGCGTTGTCGCAAACGCAGTTGGCAAGCAGTTCCGTGCCGGCGCCGATGCGCGTATTTCTCACCACACAGTTGGGACCGATGCGCACGTTGTCTTCAAGCTCGACGTTGCCTTCGAGTACAACATTCACATCGATGAAGACATCTTTACCCACACTCACCTGTCCGCGAATATCGATACGCACCGGATCTGCTAGCGTTGCGCCACACATCATGAGTTCGGTGGCACGACGACGACGCAGCTGTGCTTCCACTTCGGCTAGTTGCACTTTGTCGTTGACGCCCAGCACTTCGGCTTCATTAGCCGCGAGCACCGCTTCCACGGGCACGCCATCGCGTGCAGCCATGGTGATAATGTCGGTAAGGTAGTACTCGCCCTGTGCATTATTGTTCTTTAATTGCGATAACCATTGGCGCAACTTGCCGGCGTTCGCGCCGAGCAAGCCGGTGTTGGCTTCGTTGATGGCGCGTTCCTTGGCGGTGGCGTCTTTGTGTTCGACGATGCGCACCACTTGGCCAGCGTTGTTGCGCAGAATGCGTCCATAACCAGTGGCGTCACTGAGTTTGACACTGAGCAACGCCACCGCGCCGTGTGCTACCGCGTCCAGCAAGGGTTGTAAGGTGGAAGCACGAGTCAACGGTACATCGCCATACAACACCAATACTGTTTGTGCATCGTCGATGGCCGGCATCGCTTGGGCCAGTGCGTGTCCGGTTCCCAATTGTTCGGCCTGCAATGCCCATTGAATAGATTGGTCGGCGAACGCTGCACGTACTTGATCGCCACCGTGACCATAGACCACATGCACAGTATCGGGCTGCAAAGCCTGTGCGGTGTGCAATACATGCGCTAGTAGCGGTTCGCCGGCGAGGAGCTGTAACACCTTGGGCAGATTCGACTGCATTCGTTTGCCCTGACCGGCAGCAAGAATGACAACGGACAATGACATGGAGGCATTCCCCTTATCTTGACGATCTGGCGAAGACGTAACGACTACGCGCCAACGACAAATTCACGCAATTCCAAACAGCAAAAACACCCGAAAGCTGAACGCTTACGGGCGCATGATAGGCCACTCATCGGCACACTAAGCTGCGTTATTTTATGTTGCGCAGCTTCTCGATCAGCTTGAGCTGCGCGGCGACTTGCGCCAGCTCGGCCTGCGCTTCGGCAATTTCCATGTGGCCATTCTTGTTGGCCAGCGCTTCTTCGGCACGTTGTTTGGCCTGCAAAGCAGCCGCTTCGTCCAGATCCTTGGCGCGGATGGCGGTATCGGCGAGCACCGTTACCAGATGCGGCTGAATCTCCAATGAGCCGCCCGACACATACACGTGTTGCTCTTCACCAGTCGGCAACTGCACACGCAATTCGCCCGGACGCAGTGTCGTAATCAGCGGCGCGTGGCGTGGCGCGATGTTGATTTCGCCCAGCTGCGCGGGCGCGAATACCATGGCGGCTTCGCCACTGAAGATTTCGCCTTCGGCACTGACGACGTCGAGGTGAATGGTTGCCATCTCTTATCTCAATTGCTAATTGGTCATGGACAATTGATAAGGACGGAGTCGACAACACCAGGCGCTGTCAATTTCCGATTATCCATTGTCAATTGGTCGTTACTGCAGCGTCTTTGCCTTCTCCACCGCTTCGTCGATGCTGCCGACGTACGAGAACGCGGCTTCCGGCAGATGATCGTAATCGCCATTCAAAATGCCCTTGAAGCTGCGGATGGTGTCCTTGAGCGGAACGATCTTGCCTTCCATGCCGGTGAACACCTTGGCGACGCCGAAGGGCTGCGACAGGAACTGACGCAGCTTACGAGCGCGTTGCACCGTGAGCTTGTCTTCCGGCGACAGTTCGTCCATACCCAGGATGGCGATGATGGATTGCAACTCTTTGTACTTCTGCAACACGGCCTGCACGCCACGTGCGGTGTTGTAGTGCTCTTCGCCGACCACCAGTGGGTCGAGCTGACGGCTGGTGGAATCCAACGGGTCCACCGCGGGGTAAATACCCAGCGACGCGATTTCGCGCGACAGCACCACCGTCGCATCCAAGTGAGCGAATGTGGTAGCGGGCGATGGATCAGTCAAGTCGTCGGCGGGCACGTATACGGCCTGGATCGAGGTAATCGAACCGGTCTTGGTTGAAGTAATGCGTTCCTGCAACACACCCATTTCTTCAGCCAGTGTCGGCTGGTAACCCACGGCAGAAGGCATACGACCGAGCAACGCGGACACTTCCGTGCCTGCAAGCGTATATCGATAAATGTTGTCGACGAAGAACAGCACGTCACGGCCCTTGCCTTGCTCGTTCTTTTCATCGCGGAAATATTCGGCCATGGTCAAACCGGTCAACGCCACGCGCAGGCGGTTGCCCGGTGGTTCGTTCATCTGGCCGTACACCATCGCCACCTTCGATTCATTCAAGTTCTTCGGATCGATAACGCCTGACTCAATCATTTCGTGATAGAAGTCGTTACCTTCGCGAGTACGTTCACCCACACCCGCAAACACCGACAAGCCCGAGTGCTGCTTCGCGATGTGATCGATCAATGCCAGCATGTTCACCGTCTTGCCCACGCCGGCGCCGCCGAACAGACCGATCTTGCCGCCTTTCGCGAACGGGATGAGCAGGTCGATGACCTTGATGCCGGTGGCCAACAGATCTTGTCCGCCTGCTTGTTCTTCATACGAAGGCGCGGCGCGGTGAATCGGCAAGTAATCTTTTGCAGCCACGGGACCTTTTTCGTCTTGCGGCTTACCGAGTACGTCCATGATGCGACCGAGCGTCGCCTTGCCCACTGGCACGGAGATCGGCTTGCCGCTGGCGGTCACTTCCAGACCGCGACGCAAACCTTCCGACACGCCCATGGCGATGGTACGCACTACGCCGTCACCCAGCTGTTGCTGAACTTCGAGCGTCAAGTCGCTCTCGGTCACTTTGAGCGCTTCATACACCTTGGGGATGCTTTCGCGTGGAAATTCCACGTCGATCACCGCGCCGATGATTTGTACGATTTTGCCGTTAGCCATTTTGCTCGTTTCCTCGGTGGCGGCGAGTACTCGCCGCACAGTCAATTCAAACTAAAACTGCGATTCGTAAACCTTTCTTACACTGCTGCTGCGCCGCCGACGATTTCCGAAAGCTCTTTGGTAATCGCGGCCTGACGGGCCTTGTTGTAAATCAATTGCAGGTCGTTAATGAGCTCGCCGGCGTTGTCGCTGGCGGCTTTCATCGCGACCATGCGTGCAGACATTTCGCACGCCACATTTTCGACGGCGCCTTGATACACCTGCGATTCCACGTAGCGCATCAACAGGCCATCGAGCAATTCCGCGGCAGAGGGCTCGTAGATGTAGTCCCACAGCTTCTGCAACTGGTCTTCGTCTTCGGTGACCACCGGCAACAGCTGTTTGACCAGCGGTTGCTGCGTCATGGTGTTGACGAAGGCGTTGCTGACCAGAAACAAGCGATCTAGTTTGCCTTCGCGATACATGTTGAGCATCACCGTGACGCTGCCGATCAGGTCGGCGGCGTGCGGCGTGTCGCCCATGTTGGCGATGGTGCCGGTCACATTGATGCCGCTCAAACGGCGGAAGAATTGGACTGACTTGGTGCCCACCAAGCTCACGTGAATGTCCACGCCCTTGCCTTGCCATTCCTTGATGGCATTCAGCGCACGTCGGAACAAGTTGGTATTGAGACCGCCGCACAGGCCGCGATCGGAGCCGACGATGATGAAGCCAATCGACTTCGCTTCCCGCTCCTGCAAGAACGGGTGCTTGAACTCAGGATTGGCTTTGCGCAAGTGCCCGATCACGGTGCGAATACGCTGCGCATAGGGCCGCGTAGCGCGCATGCGCTCCTGCGCCTTGCGCATCTTGCTGGTGGCCACCATTTGCATGGCTTTGGTGATCTTCTGAGTATTTTTGATACTCGCGATCTGGACGCGTATTTCTTTCGTGCCGGGCATGGCTGCTCAGATTCAGTAAGAACCGGTGGTAACAAACTCTTCGCAGACCTTCTTCAGGCCGGCGATATGATCGTCGGAATACGCAGGGTTGCTATTGATGCTGTCGATCAACGCTTTGTGAGAAGTCTTGGCGAACGCTTGCAGGCCAGCTTCGTAATCGCCGACTTTCTTCAGCTCAACCTTGTCGAGATAGCCGTTGTTGACGGCATAGATCGACAACGCCATTTCCGCGACCGACATTGGCGCGTACTGCTTCTGCTTCATCAGCTCTTGGGTGCGTTGACCACGTTCAAGTTGCTTACGCGTCGCATCGTCCAGATCCGATGCGAACTGCGCGAAGGCCGCCAGTTCACGATATTGCGCGAGCGCCAATTTGATACCGCCCGACAACTTGGAAATGATCTTGGTTTGCGCTGCGCCACCGACGCGCGACACCGAAACACCGGCGTTCATCGCCGGACGCAGACCCGAGTTGAACAGGTTGCCTTCCAGGAAGATCTGGCCGTCAGTGATCGAGATCACGTTGGTAGGCACGAACGCGGTCACGTCACCCGCCTGGGTTTCGATGATCGGCAGGCCGGTCAATGAACCGGTCTTGCCCTTCACGCGGCCATTGGTGGCTTTCTCGACGTACTCTTCGTTGACACGTGCAGCGCGCTCCAGCAAACGCGAGTGCAGATAGAACACATCACCCGGATAAGCTTCGCGACCCGGCGGACGACGCAGCAGCAACGAGATCTGGCGATAAGCCCAGGCTTGCTTGGTCAAGTCGTCATAAATGATCAGCGCATCTTCGCCATTGTCCATGAAGAACTCGCCCATGGCGCAGCCGGCATAGGGAGCAAGGTATTGCATCGATGCAGGCATCGAAGCCGAGGCGGCGACGATGATGGTGTGATCCATGGCGCCGTGTTCTTCCAGCTTACGCACTACGTTGGCGATCGAGCTCTGCTTTTGGCCGATGGCAACGTAGATACATTTAATGCCCGAGCTCTTCTGATTGATGATCGTATCGATGGCCATCGCGGTCTTGCCGGTCTGACGGTCGCCGATGATCAATTCACGCTGACCGCGTCCGATCGGCACCATCGAGTCGACGGCTTTGTAACCGGTCTGCACCGGCTGGCTCACTGACTTACGATAGATCACGCCCGGCGCCACGCGCTCGATCGGCGCGGGCTGCGAGTCGGCGATGGGACCTTTGCCATCGATGGGATTGCCCAGTGCATCAACGACGCGGCCGAGCAAGCCACGCCCCACCGGCACTTGCAGAATGCGGCCAGTGGTCTTGACGGTGTCGCCTTCGACGATGTGCTTGTAGTCGCCCAGCACTACCGCACCGACGGAATCCTGTTCGAGGTTCAGCGCCAGACCGAAACTGCCACCGGGAAACTCCAGCATTTCACCGTACTTGGCGTCGGCCAGACCGTGCACGCGCACGATACCGTCGGTCACGGTCACTACCGTACCCACATTGCGTTCTTCGGTTGCAGCCGAGAACTTCTCAATGCGGTTCTTGATCAGATCGCTAATTTCAGATGCCTTGATGGACATGTCCACATTCCTCGCAGGGACTCAGTTGACTGAGTGTGCAAATAGCCTTGATAAAAAATAGCTTTAAAAAATCAGTTGGTCAGCGCCGCAGCCAAACGAGTCAAACGTTCCTTGACTGAACCATCGATCACCAGATCGCCGCAGCGCACGATGGCGCCGCCCATCAATGATGAATCGACGGAGCAGTGCAAACGCACCGAACGCTTCAATCGAGTTTGCAATGCCGTCGCCAATCGCTGCTGCTGAGCCGCATCGAGTGGAGTCGCCGAAATCACCTCGACATCCGCAACGCGTTCCACTTCGGCGCGCAACACTTCATACATCTTGGCGATGTGCGGCAGCAGACCGAGACGGCGGTTGTGCGCCAGCGTCGCAATGAAGTTTTGCGTCGCTTCATCCAGGCTTGAACCGGCGACCTCAGCGATCAACTCGACCAATTGCGTTGCAGTCACGCGCGGATGATTCAGGAGCTTGGCAACCGATGGATCCGTGACCGTTGCAGCAGCAACAGCCAACGCCTCCGACCACTGTTTGAATGCGCCATGTGTCTGGGCATATTCAAACGCGGCGCGCGCATACGGACGGGCGATGGTGGCTTTTTCGGCCATGCTGCTACTCCTTAGCCCCGCTCGATTTCTTTGGCCAGCTGCTCAATCAGATCAGCGTGCGTACGCGCATCGATCTCGCGACCCAGCACCTGCGTCGCACCGGCAATGGCCAGCGCACCCACTTCACCGCGCAATTGATCGCGCACACGCGTCTTTTCCAGCACTGCTTCCTGGCGGGCATCGCTGATCAAGCGCTGACCTTCGGCAGCGGCAGTGCTCTTGGCTTCATCGACCATTTCGTTGGACCGACGATGTGCCTGATCGGCGATCTTGTTCGCCTGTGCACGTGCTTCCTTGATGATGTCGGCGGCAGCAGCCTGCGCATCAGCCAGGCTCTTTTCGCCTTTGTCGGCGGCAGCCAGACCATCGGCGATTTTGCGTTGACGATCTTCGATCGCCGTAATCAACGGCGGCCAGATGAATTTCATCGTGACCCAACCGAGGATGATGAACACCAGCGATTGGATAATGAGTGTTGCAGTAAGATTCATAAGATCCTGAGACCTACTCTGGGCAGCGCCTTACAGCGCGATCAGCACGCAAATAACTAAAGCCACGCACTGTTGCCAGCGCATGGCTTGGCAAACTTAGACCGGGAACGGGCTGGCGGTGGCGAACCACAGAGCAATACCGGTACCGATAATAAAGGCCGCGTCGATCAGACCGAGCAACAGGAACACTTTGGTCTGCAATACGTTCATCAATTCAGGCTGACGAGCCGAAGCTTCAATGTACTTGCCGGCCATCACGCCGATGCCGATACAGGCGCCCAATGCACCCAAACCAATGATCAGACCGCAAGCCAGTGCGACAAACGCAATATTCGTCATGTGTGTTCTCCGTTAAAAAACTTAAGTGATGATGAATTGAGAAAATGTTTTTAGTGATGCTCGTGTGCCTGGCCGATGTACACCAGCGTCAGCATCATGAAGATAAACGCTTGTAGTAACACAATCAGGATATGGAAGATCGCCCAGATGGTGCCGGTGAAGATGTGCATGCCGATACCCAGCGCCGTCATGCTGCCGCCCAGACCTGCGATCAAGAAGAAAATCAACTCGCCGGCGTACATGTTTCCGTACAGTCGGAAGCCGTGCGATACGGTGTTGGAAATATATTCGATGAGATTCATCGCAACGTTGACCACAGCCAGCGGCAGTGCGGCCAGCCACGTCAAGGGATTGCCGGTGATTTTCACCATGCCGAACGGTGCGCATAGCAATTGATGAATGTAGCCGCCCACGCCTTTGATCTTGAGGTTGTAGTAGAACACCAGCAGCAATACGCCGACCGACATGCCCAGTGTGCCGTTGATATCAGCAGTCACCAGCGGACGCAGATGTTCAGTGCCCGCAACATGCTCGCCAACCCACGGCAGCCAGTCGACCGGCAGCAGGTCAACGGCATTCATGAAAACGACCCAGACGAACACGGTCAGCGCCAGCGGCGCAACGTAATCGAGCTTGCCATGCACCAGCGACTTGGCTTGTTCGTTCACGAACTCGACCAGCATTTCGATCGCACATTGAAACTTGCCCGGCACGCCCTTGGTGGCGCCGGAAGCCGCAGCGCGCATGAAAATCAGGGCAATCGCGCCCATCAATAATGAAAAAAATACAGTGTCCAGATGGACCACGGAGAAGTCGAACAACCCGGCAGGTTCGTGATTGGAAAGATGATGCAAGTGATGCGAAATGTATTCGGACAAGGTCTCGTGACCTGCACCGCCTGCATTTTCCACTGTCTCTGTCGTCATTCGCCTGATCTCGTTCCCGTTTTCAAATCTCGATCGCGCCCCGTCATCATTGCCAGCCAGTACGCCAGCAGGCTGCTGCCTAAACCAAACAGCACTGCAGGCGGCGTCAAAACTGCAGACCGCAATGCGACCGCCAGCAAGCCCAGCACTAACGCAGTTTTCACCAACCAGTTGCCAAATAAGCTCAACACCGTCGCCGGTCGTGCAGGTCGCAACGCGTGCTTGATCAGGACAAACGCCAGATAACTGGTCGCAATCAAGCCAATACCGCCACCAACCCCTACAGAGCGCCCCATTCGCCCATCCCAGCACCATGCCGCCGCGCTCAAAACAATCAGGGTGGCGAATTGCCAGCCCAGAATTCGCATGGCCTGACGAGCTGCCAAACTCAACATCGAGCGCTCGCTTGTCGGCTCATCTATAGCCCGCACGGTTGAACTAAGAGGCCACCCCAATTGAGGGCGGCGAATTATAGGGGGCGAAATGCAGTGCAGCAACCAAAGATCGACGTTTGTTGGCGGGAATTGTCCAGCTGCAGCTATTTTGGCCTTTTATGCAAAACAGACTGATTTATTGAAAGTGGGCCAGGATGCCATCCAGCTCATCCAGTGTGTGATAGTTGATGATCAACTTGCCGCCGCCTTTTGTTGAATGCTGCACTTGTACCTTGGCGCCGAGTTTTTCGGCCAATTCACTTTCCAGGCGTTTGATGTTGGGATCGAGTTTCGCCGCAGTCACATCCGGTTCGGCTTCATTCTTTTCGAGACGCCGCACCAGCGCTTCGGTCTCGCGCACCGATAGCTCTTTTTTTGCGACTTCAATTGCTACTTCAACCTGGCGACGCGGATTGCTCAACCCCAATATCGCCCGCGCGTGACCCATCTCGATGTGATGACGCTCGACCATCTTTTTAACTTCGTCAGGAAGATCCAAAAGGCGCAACAGATTAGAGACCGCTGCACGCGATCGACCTACCGCATCCGCGGCAGTTTGATGGGTCATGTCGAACTCTTTAATCAACCGTCCCAACGCTCGCGCTTCTTCGAGTGGATTCAGATTTTCGCGTTGAATGTTCTCAATCAACGCCATCGCCACCGCAGCTTCGTCGGGAATCTCTCTGATGATGGCGGGTATTTCGTGCAGGCCCGCTAGTTGCGCGGCACGCCAGCGACGTTCGCCGGCAATGATTTCATAGCGAACCGGTTGACCACTGACGGCATTGCTCAACGGCCTGACCACAATCGGTTGAATGACGCCTTGTGCGCGGATCGAGTCGGCGAGTTCTTGCAGCGTTTCCTGCCGCATGTCGATGCGCGGTTGATACTTGCCGCGTTGTAATAAGTCGACCGGCAACTTGGCCAACTCACCATCGCGCGACTCGCTCGCATGATTCGTTGCAGCGCCGCCGGACGCCGCGGTTGACTGACCCAGCAATGCGCCGAGACCCCGCCCTAGACTGGATCGCTTGGTGACCATAAGTATTGCTGCTGGAATGGGAAAAGCGGGCAGTGTACTCGTCGCGCGGGCCGGGACTCCAGCGCGACTCACTGTGAAATGAACAAATTGAATTTAGTGACTAATTGCTCAGCTCGCCCCACGGGGTCTGTTAACACTAACTCGCCATCGTCGCGGCAGCAGTTTCATCTTCGCGACGCAGCATTTCACCGGCCAAGGCTAGATACGCCAGTGCACCGCGCGATTCCTTGTCATACACCAGCGCCGGCTGCCCGAAGCTGGGCGCTTCCGCCAGACGCACATTGCGCGGCACGATGGTGCGAAACACTTTATCGCCGAAGTGTTCGATCAACTGGCCGGACACTTCATTGGCGAGATTGTTTCGGGGATCGAACATGGTGCGCAGAATGCCTTCGATATGCAGCGTGGGATTGGCGGTGTTCTTAATTTCCTCGATGGTGCCAACCAAGGCGGTTAATCCTTCCAGCGCGTAGTATTCGCATTGCATCGGAATCAGCACCGAATCCGCAGCGACCAATGCGTTGACCGTCAACATGTTCAATGACGGCGGGCAGTCGATTAGCACCACATCGAATTGCTCCAGCAATGGCGCGAGCACCTCGCGCAAACGCATTTCACCGCCGGGCTTGCCGGTGAGTTGCACTTCGGCAGCCACCAGATCCTGGTTGGCGGGCAACAAAGTAAAACCACTGTGTTCTACTTTTAACAAGGCTGCGTCGACGGCGCATTCGCCCAACAATACTTCGGTAAGGGCGTGTGGCAACGAGCGTTTATCCACACCGCAACCCATAGTGGCATTGCCTTGCGGATCCATATCCACCAGCAATACGCGACGCTTGGTTGCCGCCAACGATGCCGCCAGATTCACGCTGGTAGTGGTCTTGCCAACACCACCCTTTTGATTGGTTACGGCAATGATTCGCTTCATGGCGACAACCGGCGCGTGGCGACTTTGAGCTGTAAATGCAAATGCTGTTTCATATTGTGAGCGACCGATGCGACTGCACCAATGCGGTTGTGTACCTGCGGTGTGAATACGCGGCTGTTGATCTCACCGACGCGCACAGTCTATAGCCTATCGTGACTGCGGCAGATTTCCACCAAGTGTCGCTGTTCGTCGAGACCCGGCACCTTCAGCTCGTGCACCGCAGCGATCTTCCAGCCCGACGGCAATGCCTTGAGTTCATATTCGGGGTACTTGCCCTTCATGCTGAGCAAGCTGCCGCCGCTTATACAGAGATGACCGCACCACGTTACGAAATTCTCGATCGAGCCCATCGCGCGCGACACCACGCAATCAAAGCGCAGATCGGGTTGAACCGGTTGAGCATTCTTTTGCAGATAATCCTGCGCGCGAGTATGCAGCACCGTGACGTTGTTCAGACCCATGGCTTGCGCCGCATGTGCAACGAAGCGCAATTTCTTGTTGACTGAATCGATCAACACAAATTGTTTGTCGGGATTGACCAATGCCAACGGCAAACCAGGAAACCCTGCGCCGGTGCCGACGTCGGCAATCCGTGCGCCGCGCAGGAATGAATGAATCGACAGACTGTCCAGCAAGTGCTTGGTGATCTGTTGCTGCGGCTCGCGAATCGCCGTCAGATTGATGCGTTGATTCCAGTCGTTCAATTCAGCGAGCAATGTTTGCAGCGCTGTGCATTGAACATCGGTGAGGTTCAACCCATAAGCTGCAGCTGCAGCAGGTAACTGATCGAACGTCATGGTTGAATTCGCACCACGGTGCGGCCACGCACGTTGCCTGTTAAATAATCGGCAAATACATTCGGCAGATCTGCAAGTTCAACAATTCGCGAGCGAATCAAGTCGAGATGTCTGGGTTTGAGATCGGTCGCGATGCGTTGCCAAACTTGTTCGCGCAATGCACGCGGTGTATTCGACGAAGTAATGCCAAGCAGATTGACGCCGCGCAAGATGAAAGGCATCACGGACATATGCAATTGACTATCGGCAGCCATGCCGATGCTGGCAACACTGCCCTGCAGTTGCGTGCTGCGTAACAGCCACGACAACCATTCGCCGCCGAGATTGTCGATGCCGCCGGCAAAGCGCGTCGATTCAAGTGCGCCCTGACCCAACTGCAACTCACTGCGCAATGCAACGTGCTGCGCGCCGAGTTGTTGCAAGTAGCTGCGTTCGCTTTCCTTGCCCGTGATGGCGCATATCCGATAACCGCGTGCGCTCAACATGTCGATAGCAATGCTGCCCACACCACCGGTGGCGCCAGTCACTGCAACTTCACCTTGTGATGGCTCAAGCCCATTTTGTTCCATGCGATGAATGGCCAGCGCCGCAGTGAAACCCGCCGTGCCCAAGGTCATGACTGCCAATGCGTCCAGTCCCGGCGGAATCGGGATTACCGCGGCTGCCGGCACGCGCGTATATTCTGCATAGCCGCCATCCAGTGTTTCGCTCAGGCCACAACCTGTTACCAATACGGCTTGCCCGGGCGTGTACTTCGCATCGGTGGATTCAACCACCACGCCCGCCAGATCAATGCCGCCATTCAATGGATAGCGCCGCAGGATTTTGCCAGCGCCCGTGGCAGCCAATGCATCCTTGTAATTGATGCTGGAATACTGCACGCGAATCAGCACATCGCCGGCTGTCAATGCGGCAACCGGCATGGATTCCAAGCTCGCTTTGACAGCATGCCCCGCAGCGCCGCTGCTGGCTTGATAAATACGCAATGCGGTCAGTTGCATAACAGTCGTTCCGCGGTAAGAGAGTGCGAGTGCTGTTGTATGAGTCGGTGACTAAACATACAACCCTATTCAAGCTTTGCCGCCGCAAAGCCATTGCGGCAGCGTGTGGTTCAGAGCGACGTCAACACTTACACCATAAACAAAAGGCCGGTTTTACCGGCCTTTTGCGATTCAACTGGGTCGGCGGAATTTAGTTCTTGCACTGACCGTCGTTATTGAGAATCTGCTTGGTGTCGCACAGACCCACCTGTTTGGAATAGAAACCGGCGATGGCCACCATATCCTTCTCGGTCAACGAAGCCACCAAGCCGGACATGATGGGGTTCTTGCGCTTGCCGCTCTTGTAGTCTTGCAGCGCTTGCACGAGATAGTCGGCATGCTGGCCAGAAAGATTTGGATATTCAGGACCCACCGGCTTGCCATCGCTACCGTGGCAGGTGGTGCAAACCTGGGCAGCCGGCGGCGGCGTACCTACCACAGGCGCCGAGCGTGCGCCCTTGCCGGCGAAGAATGCCACCATATCGGCGCGGTCCTGTTCGCTATTGCTGATGGCATGCGCATGCATGGTGGGATGCGCACGATCACCAGAAGCATATTCCTTCAACGCGGCAGCCATGTAAGCAGGTTGCTGACCACCGAGCTTGGGCACGCTATACATCGGCGCTGCGTTTTTATAGTCCGGAATTCCGTGGCAACCATGGCAGGTATACGCCAAGGTCTTGCCGCGTGCGGCATCGCCTTCAGCCTGCGCCGAACCCGCCAGGGCAAGTAGTGTCAGCCCCAGGCTCAGCAGCAAGGTCACTCGAAAATGCATACGTCCGGTCTCCAGTCAGCGAGAGCTGTAGCGACGGCGCAGTGCACCGTTGCGATCACACAGCAATTACGGGGGCGATTATCAAGGGTCGGTTCAAACAGCGCGCAATCTTAGCGGAAACATTTATCTGTAGGAAACAGCGAAACAGTTTGCGGGCAAATAAAAAGGCGCTCCGTGTATGCCACGAAGCGCCTTTGAGAAGGTGCCGTTAAGCTATCAGTAAATAATCAGCTACGCGCTGCGTACTTCTTGCGGAACTTGTCGACGCGACCGCCGGTGTCCACCACCTTTTGCTTGCCGGTGTAGAACGGATGGCAGTTCGAGCACACTTCGATCTGCAGATCGGTGCCCAAGGTCGAGCGCGTGGCAAAGGTGTTGCCGCAGCTGCAGGTTACGGTGATGTCTTTGTAGTCGGGATGAATATCAGCTTTCATGACTGTTCGAGGCCGATGCCCGCCTCCCAGAAAAATTAAGGGCACGAAGTGTAGCGGCGGGGCATGCTAATCGCAATAACCAACTGGTGGCTTGGGCGCGCTATAGCTTCACTCAGCGTTGGCCTGATGAAGTAATTCGCCAAGAGCGCCCTTAGCGACTCGCTAATTCCGGTTATCCACAAAAGCTGTGGATAACTCTGTGGAAGACATCGTCACAAAGCTGTCAGAAAGGCGTCATATCAAGTAATTCGCTAAAGTGGTCAAATCTTAACCACATCGCTTTATCTATTACTTACAGTAACTTATGGACCGTCTTTCAGATTTCGCGTTTACTATCGGCACCAACATCAGATGTCATAACGACATCGATCTTGGGTGTGCATAAAACCGCCAACCGCTTGCAAAACCGTTCGCGATCTGCGTTGGTCGCGTGACGCGCATCACAAACGCCGCTGCACAATTTGCCATTCATTGCCGGTCGCTCAGAAAAATGCCCATTAAATCGTTCAGAAAGCGCCTACCTAGCTCTGTCGGATACCACCGACCGCGCGAGTCGGCCAGTAACTCGCGCTTGCGCGCTTGCGCCAACTCGGCTGTCAGGTACGACCACGCAATACCGGTGCGAGATTCGAACAACGATTGATCGAACCCATTCACCAGACGCAACGCATTCAGCATGAACTCGAAGGGCAAGTCGTCACGGGCTACTGCCTGACATAACACCAATCGCTCCTGGACTGAGCTTTCCAGATACACGCGCGGCTGCTTATGCCGTTCCGTGCGGATGATTGAATCGTTTAGGGTCAACTTGCCGTGCGCGCCGGCACCAAGCCCCAAATAATCGCCGAATTCCCAGTAATTGCGGTTGTGCACGGATTGCCGGCCGGCTTGCGCATAGGCTGATACTTCATATTGTCGGTAGCCCGCTTCCGCGAGCAGCGCCTGACATTGCAACTGCATGGCATAGCAATCTTCGCCATCGGGTAGCGCTGGCGGCCGATGGAAAAATGGCGTGCCGGGCTCCAGCGTCAACTGGTAATGCGACAGATGCGTCGGCGCCAATGCAATGGCCTGCCACAAATCACTCAGGGCCTGTTCAATGCTTTGGCCGGGCAATCCATACATGAGATCGAGATTGAAATTGTCGATACCGGCGCGCCGCAGCTCGTCGACCGACGCCGCGATGTCACCGCTGCCATGAATGCGCCCCAGCTTTTTCAACTGTTCTGGATCGAAGCTCTGCGCACCCAGCGACACACGATTGATGCCGGCCGCGCGATAAGCAGCAAACTGGCCATGTTCGACCGTGCCGGGGTTTGCTTCCAGCGTAATTTCGGTATCCGCGTTAAGCGGCAAACAACGGCTGATGCCTGCCAACAGATGCGCAATCGCCTCGGGACTAAACAAGCTGGGCGTGCCACCACCGAAAAAAATCGAAACCAGTGGCCGCGATGTCAACGCATCTGAATTTGCCGCGATATCCAGCGCCAAATCTTCCAGCAACGCATCGACATAGCGCTGCTCGGGAATCTGTGTTGGCGCTTTATGTGAGTTGAAATCGCAGTACGGACACTTCTGTACACACCAAGGAAAGTGGGCGTACAGCGCCAGTGGTGGTGGCGCAAGCAATGTCATCTCCATTGCCCCGCATGAGTTAGGGCAAGCAGCAATTGCTGCAAGGCTTTAGCGCGATGACTGATGCGATTTTTTTCCTGCGCGGCAATCTCGGCGGCAGTGCGATTCAATGCAGGCACAAAGAAGATCGGATCGTAGCCAAAACCGCCGCTGCCCTGCGGTTGGCGCGTGATGGAGCCTTCCCAACTGGCTTCGCAAATGACGGGTTCAGCATCGTCAGCGCGGCGCACGTAGGCCAACGCACAACGGTAGCGTGCTGTACGTTCTGCATCGGGCACGTCGCGCATTTCATGCAGTAATTTATGCAGATTATCTGCATCGCTCGCGCCTTCACCCGCATAACGCGCCGAATAAATACCGGGCGCACCATGGAGTGCATCCACCTCAAGGCCCGAGTCATCGGCAATGGCCGGCAAACCCGATGCAGCGGCGGCATGTCGCGCTTTAATCAAAGCATTCGCGATGAAGGTATCGCCGGTCTCTGCTACTTCTTCCTGGGTAAATTGCGCCTTGGCAATCACCTCGAAGTCGAGCGGCTGCAGCAACGCTTGCAGCTCGCGCAGCTTACCGGCGTTATTGGTGGCAAGAACAATACGCAACATCAATCAGCCTCAATTAACGTTGCAACTCGCTTTGCAACGCTTGCATCTGCAAGGCATGCAATTCGTTGATGCCTTGCACAGCAAGGTTCAACAACTCATCGAGTTCGTGACGGTGGAATGCGTGGCCTTCGGCGGTGCCTTGAATCTCGACAAACGCGCCGCCGTTGTTCATCACGACATTCATGTCGGTTTCGGCGTTCGAATCTTCGGCGTAATCCAGGTCGAGCACCGGCTGGCCCGACCAGATGCCTACCGAAATTGCAGCCACTTGTGCATGCACGGGATTCGCCTTCAACGCGCCTCTGCGCAGTAGTGATTCGACCGCATCCATCAATGCCACGTAGCCGCCAGTGATCGCCGCGGTACGCGTGCCGCCATCGGCCTGCAATACATCACAGTCGATGGTGATGGTGCGTTCGCCCAAGCCTTTGAGATCCACCACCGCGCGCAATGCACGACCAATCAAGCGCTGAATCTCCTGCGTGCGTCCCGTCTGTTTACCCTTCGCGGCTTCACGCGACGAACGCGTGTGCGTAGCGCGCGGCAACATGCCGTATTCGGCAGTGACCCAACCTTGCCCCTTGCCGCGCAAAAATGACGGCACCGTGTCTTCAACGCTTGCGGTACACAGCACACGGGTGTGCCCGAACTCCACCAGCACCGATCCTTCGGCATGACGGGTAAAACCGCGAGTGAAACGCACCGTGCGCAATGCATCGTTGGCCCGACCACTGGGGCGGACGGAAGACTTCGTCACGTTCATAACAACCTTGAGACTGGAAATATTTAAGGAAGCAACATCGCTTGACCTTGCTCGTTCAGCGTCGATCATTGACCTTTAGTCGGCCGTTCAATCAGCTAAATAACGCAACGCCGCCGCTGTGGAATTATCGCTATAGGGCGCCGACGCGTGCACGGCGCGTTTGCCCAGTGTTTCGAGCGCGCTCTGCAGATTGGCTTGATCGCGCGTGAAAGTGGCGACGTCTTCGTCTTTCAAACCCGACCAGATGCCGTCCGAACACAGCAGCAGCACGTCGCCCGCTTTGAGCAGAATTCTGCCGCTGATGGTCATCTCCGGCACGGCGGCATCGCCACCCAGGCAGCACTCAACGAAATTGCGCATGGGATGCGTGGGGATATCCGCTTCGGTGATCTTGCCTTCACGCAACAACAACTCAACGTGACTGTGATCGCGCGTGCGTTCAAGAATGGCGTGATTGCGCAGGTGATAAATGCGGCTGTCACCCACATGGCCGAAGTACGCCGTGCCTTCCTGCACCAGACAGACAACCACCGTGGCGCGCGGTCGTGCTTCAAGCACCAGATCATTGCCTAGGCGCACCACTTCATCATGCGCGCGACTCAGCGACAAATGCACGAAGCCCAACGGATCGAAAATGGGATGCGTCTGTTTCGCGAAAGCGTCCGTCAGACTTTTGAGCGCCGTTTCCGCGGCACGACTGCCATCGGAATGCCCGCCCATGCCATCCAGCACCACCAGCAAAACGGCTTGCTCGGATTTGATGATCGCGACGCGATCCTGATTGTCTTCGCGATCGCCGAGAAGACTGATCTGTGCTGATTCGACTTGCAAACAAGGCTCCGGAAACGACAGTGCGACAAGGTGCTGTTACACTTCGCGCGCTTTATAGCAGCGCAATGCTGGGAACAAAAGCGGCTACATCGCAATGCCGCGCTGCCCATCATGCCACGTACCCTTACATCCGTACCACGTATTGACCCGCGGGAGTTCCATGATTCGCAGCATGACCGGTTTTGCCCGCGGCGAGAGCCAAGGTCCTTGGGGCACTCTGGTGTGCGAACTGCGCACGGTGAATCATCGCTTTCTCGAAGTATCGCTGCGCCTGCCCGAAGAACTGCGTTCGTTGGACAGCGAATTACGTCAACTGATCGGCACTGCACTGCGTCGCGGTAAAGTCGACGCCAGCATCTATCTGAAGACGGCGACCGCCGCACCGCAGCTGCATGAGCTGAATAGCGAGTTACTCAGACAACTCGCCTCACGTCTGGCCGAAGTACGCAGCATCGTGAGTGCCGATGCACCGCTGAATGCGCTGGATCTACTGCGCTGGCCCGGCGTGTTGAAAGAAGCAGAGCGCGATGCCAGCCCGTTGCTGATCGCAACGCAAGAGCTGGTAAAGGCCACGCTCACCGAGTTGAACGACATGCGCCATCGCGAAGGCGCTCGCATCCATGAGCTGCTGACCCAACGCTGCGACGCCATTGCCACCCAGGTGCAACTGGTGAAAACACGCCTGCCGGACATCGCCGCGCGGCAACGCGAACGCATCCTGGCGCGCCTCGCCACACTCAATACGCAACTGGACAATGAACGTCTAGAACAAGAGCTGGTGTTGTTTGCACACAAGATGGACGTCGATGAAGAAATGGATCGCCTGACCAGTCATCTGGTGGAGATTCGCAGTGTGATTGCGTCCACGGAACCGGCGGGCCGCCGTCTGGATTTTCTGATGCAGGAACTGAATCGCGAATCGAATACGCTGTCGTCCAAATCGCAGGATGCCGACACCACACGCGCTGCTGTGGAGTTGAAGGTGATCATCGAACAAATGCGCGAACAGATTCAGAACGTGGAATAGACCGATGTCCTCCACTCCGACCGGACATTTATTCGTGATCGCCGCGCCTTCGGGCGCCGGTAAAACCTCGTTGGTCAAAGCCTTGTTAGCGCAGGAGCCGAGTGCGCGATTTTCCATTTCGTACACCACACGCAAGATGCGCCCCAATGAAGTCGATGGCCGCGACTACTTCTTCGTCGATCATCCCACCTTTGAGCGCATGGTCGCTGCCAGCGAATTTCTTGAGCATGCGCAGGTGTTCGACAACTACTACGGCACCGCTCGCGCGCAGGTGGAGCAACTCCTGGCCCAGGGCGCAAACGTCATTCTGGAAATCGACTGGCAGGGCGCGCAGCAAATCCGCCAGGTGATGAAAGAGTGCCGCAGCATTTTCATCCTGCCACCGTCGCGCGCCGAGCTCGAACGCCGCCTGCGCGGCCGCGGCACCGATGACGAAGCCGTGATTCAACGTCGCTTGCGTGATGCGGTCAGCGATATGGGCCATTGGGCCGAGTTCGACTACGTGGTGGTAAACGCCGATTTCGAGCAGGCACTCAGTGAGTTGAAGGCGGTGGTCCTGCAGCATGATCCAGCGTTGCGGGCGGATCGTTCGGAACTGAAACCGCTGGTGAACGAGCTATTAAATAGCTGAATTCCGAGTGTAGGAGCGGCCCATGGCCGCGAATAATCAATCGCGGCCCCCATTATTAAAATAGGCCGCTCCTACACTAATTCGTCCCAATATCCGCTCGAAACCAACAATCAGGTTCTGCCCAACCACTTAGCCCGCTATACTGCCCCACTGTTTTTTTGACCAATTGGGTGCCCGCATGGCTCGCATTACCGTGGAAGATTGTCTGCAGAACGTTCCGAACCTGTTCAACCTGGTGCTGGTTGCCGCTAAACGCGCGCGCCGCATCGCTAATGGCGCGGAAGCCACGGTGGATCGCGAAAACGACAAACCCACCGTGATTGCCCTGCGCGAAATCGCCGCCGGCCATGTCGGGCCTGAAATTCTCGAAGAAGCGGATCGTCCGCCAGTACATGAATTGAGCGCTATGGACATGATGATGCCCGACGATTTCCGCGCGCCGCATCTGGGCCTGAAGGATAGTCTCGACGATGATTTTGGCGACGATTTCAAGGAAGACTTCAAGGACGACACCAAGCCTAGTAAGGGCGCGGCGGCCGACGAAGAGTAGACCTAACGATCACGCCTCTTACCAACCCCGATGGATAGCGCGTCTTTCCTTGGATTTCTGCCGACCGGAAGACGCGCCATCGGCGTGACCCAGCTGCTCAACAAGCTGGAAAGCTACCTGCCTCCCGAGCAGGTGGAACAGATTCGTGAAGCGTATGAGTTCGGCGCCGCTGCCCATGAAGGCCAGAAACGCCGCAGCGGCGAGCCCTATATCGCCCATCCGGTTGCGGTGGCCGATCTGCTCGCCGATCTGCACATGGACGGCCAAACCATCATTGCTGCGATTCTTCACGACGTCATCGAAGACACGCCCACCGCCAAAGCCGAGATCGCCACCAAGTTCGGTGCCGAGGTCGCAGAGATTGTAGATGGCGTATCGAAGCTGGATCAGGTGCAGTTCAAGAGCCGCGCCGAAGCGCAGGCAGAGAGCTTTCGCAAGATGTTGCTGGCGATGGTGCGCGACATTCGCGTCATCATGGTCAAGCTCGCCGATCGCACACACAACATGCGCACCTTGGGTTCGATGCCGCCGGCCAAGCGCCGCACCATCGCCAAGGAAACGCTGGATATTTACGCGCCCATCGCTAATCGGCTGGGCATCTACAACATCAAGAACGAGCTGGAAGATTTAGGGTTACGCACGCTGTACCCCAATCGTTATCGCGTGATCGAAAAAGCCGTCAAACGCGCACGCGGCAATCAGAAACAGTTTCTCGGCAAGATCAAAGAGAACATCGAAGCCGCTCTCGTCAAAGCGGCTATCAAGGGCCGCATCGAAAGTCGCGAGAAACATCCCTTCAGCATCTATCAGAAGATGCGCCGCAAGAAGACCTCGTTGAACGACATCGTCGATGTATTCGGCTTTCGCATCATCGTCGACAGCATCGACACCTGCTATCGCGTGCTGGGCCTGGTACACAGCCTGCATCGACCCATGCCAGGTCGCTTCAAGGATTACATCGCGATTCCGCGCGTGAATGGTTACCAGTCGTTGCACACCACCCTGTTCGGCCCGAACAGCATGCCGATCGAAGTACAGATTCGTACCGAGGAGATGCAACAAATCGCCGAGTCGGGCGTGGCCGCGCACTGGCAATACAAAACCGGCGAAACACCGGACAATCGCGCCGGTCACGATCGTGCGCGTGACTGGTTGCAACATCTGGTCGACATGCATGGCGGCAACTCCGAAGAATTTCTCGAGAGCGTCAAAGTCGATCTCTTCCCCGATAAGGTGTACGTGTTCACGCCCAAGGGGGATATTCGTCGTTTGCCGCGCGGCGCCACTGCGGTCGACTTTGCTTACGCGGTACATACCGACATTGGTAATCGTTGCGTAGCCGCGAAGATCGATCGTCGTCTGGTGCCATTGCGGACACCGCTGCGCAATGGCCAAACGGTAGAGATCATCACTGCCAAAGGCGCGACACCAAACCCCGCGTGGGCCAACTTTGTGGTCAGCGCCAAGGCGCGTTCCGCCGTGCGTCATTACTTGAAGAGCTTGAAACATGGCGAAGCGGCCGAACTCGGCAAACGCATGTTGACGCAGGCGCTGAGCGACTTGGGCGTTTCGCTCAAAGATCTCGCCGCGCAACAACTCAATCAATTGGCTGCCGATCTGCAATTGAGCAACGCCGATGAGTTGTTTGAGAAGATCGGTCTGGGTGAACGACTCGCTCCACTGGTCGCGCGTCGCTTGTTGCCGGCAGACACCGGTACCGAAGCACCGCATCTCAATCACGACAGCGGCCCGTTGGCGATTGCCGGCACCGAAGGCTTGAGCGTTGCTTACGCGCGTTGTTGTTTCCCGATACCGAATGATCCCATCATGGCCTATGTCACCAGCGGTCATGGCATCGTCATTCACCGCGAGGCTTGCGGCAATCTCAAGAACTATCGCAAGCAACCCGACAAGTGGTTGCCCGTCACCTGGCAACCCGCGCCGGGCAAATTGTTCAGCACCGAAATCAACGTGCAAGTTAAAAGCCGCATCGGCATTCTTGCCGAAGTTGCCTCGGAGATTGCGGCCACACAAACCAGTATCGAAAAGGTCACTATTGTCGAACGCGATGGTGGCGTCAGCACCGAGATCTTCGAATTGCTGGTCGCAGACCGTCTGCAACTGGCGCAGGTCATCAAACGTCTGCGCAAGATGCCGGATGTGGTGAAGGTGTCGCGCAGTCTGACGTGATTGAATCTTTCGTAGGGGCTACGCATGCGTAGCCCTCTTAAATATCTGCGGGCGAGGCATACTTCGACAAGCTCAGTACAAGTGCCTCGCCCCTACGCGTTATTATTAACCCGGCAATATAGTACCGTTCGCCCTGAGCCTGTCGAAGGGCCAACCCGGTGAACACAGAGTGGTTCGACAGGCTCACCACGAACGGAACCAAATACTATTGTTGGCCGGTTTAATAATTAGGAATCCTCATGTCCCGCAGCATCATCAGCACTCCCCACGCGCCACAAGCCATCGGCACCTATTCGCAAGCCGTGAAGTGCGGCAATACCGTGTATGTCTCGGGCCAGATTCCGCTTGATCCAAAGACCAGCGAGCTGGTGCAAGGCGACATGGAAATTCATGTGCGTCGCGTGTTCGACAATCTCAAAGCCATCATCAATGCAGCCGGTGGCGACTTTACGCATGTGGCAAAGCTCAATGTGTTTCTCACCGATTTGAATAACTTCGCGCTGGTGAACAAGATCATGGCGGAATACTTCGCGCAGCCGTATCCAGCGCGTGCGGCGATTCAAGTGGCTGCGTTGCCCAAGGGTGCGCAGGTTGAGATGGATTGTGTGGTTGAGTTGTAGCTTCGAAAACAATGGACCAGAAATCCGTCATCGCCGCTAAAGCGGGGATCCAGCAATAAACGCGTCGTAACGCGACTCACAAACAAAACTGGCTTCCCGCCGGCGCGGGAATGACAATCAAGGCAATGAACCTGCCGTCCAGCCGCAACTTGCCAGAACTCCGCCCCGTCACCGCGTTACGCGGTGTCGGCGCCGCACTGGCTGCGAAGCTGGCTCCCCTTGGTATCAACACTGTGCAGGACGTGTTGTTTCATCTGCCATTTCGTTACGAAGATCGCACACAGTCGCAACCGCTCGGCACGCTGCAAGCCGGCATGCGTGCAGTGGTGGAAGGCGAAGTACAACTCAGCGAGATTGTGTTTCGTGGCCGACGTGCCTTGCTGGTTCGGATCAGCGATGGCTCGGGCTGGCTGACGCTGCGTTTTTTTCATTTCAGCAATTCACAACAAACGCAATTGGCACGTGGCGTACGTCTGCGTTGCTATGGCGAAGTGCGCCCCGGTCCGCAAACACTGGAGATGGTACATCCCGAATATCGCCGCATGAATGATGAGGCTGAACCGCAAGGGGAAGCTACGCTCACGCCGGTGTATCCCGCCACTGAAGGCGTGCAGCAAGCACGCTTGCGACAACTCAGCGATGCCGCATTGCACGAACTCCAACGCGACAGCGTGCGCGATTGGCTGCCGGTTGAATTGTTGCCCAACAAACAATGGCCGACGTTACTGCAAGCTTTGCAATACGTGCATCGTCCACCGCCCGATGCGCGACTGGAATTACTTGAGCAAGGCCAGCATCCGGCGCAGCGACGCCTCGCGTTTGAAGAATTGTTGGCGCAACAACTGAGCTTGCGTCTGTTGCGTCAGGATATTCAGCGCGATGCCAGTTGGTCGCTGCAACAAGGCGCTGAGTTGCTTGCGCGGTTTCGCAGCACACTGCCGTTTCATCTCACCAACGCACAACAACGTGTATGGCTGGAAATCGAAAAGGACCTGACACAAGCGCATCCCATGCTCCGCCTGGTGCAAGGCGATGTCGGCTCTGGAAAAACCGTGGTCGCCGCACTGGCTGCAGTGAAAGCCGTTGCCTGTGGTCTGCAAGCTGCGCTGATGGCACCCACTGAGTTGCTGGCCGAACAACATGCACGCAACTTCGCCAACTGGCTATCGCCACTCGGCATCGAGGTGGTGCTGCTCACGGGTAAACATACCGGTAAAGCACGCGCGGCCATCATGGAGTCATTGCAATCGGGACAGGCGCGCGTGGCCATCGGCACGCATGCGTTGTTTCAGTCGGAGGTGCGGTTCGCTAACCTTGCAGTCGTGATCATTGATGAGCAACACCGCTTTGGCGTGCATCAACGTTTGTTGTTGCGCGAGAAAGGTCTGCATCAAAACAAGTATCCGCATCAACTGATCATGACTGCGACGCCCATTCCACGCACGCTGGCGATGAGTGCCTACGCCGATCTTGATGTATCAGTGATCGATGAACTACCGCCCGGCCGCACGCCGGTGCAAACCGTGGTGTTACCCGACAGTCGCCGCGACAGCATCGTGCAACGCGTGCATGAAGCCTGCATGCAGAAGCGGCAAGTGTATTGGGTGTGTTCACTCATCGAAGAATCCGAAGCACTAAGCGCGCAAGCGGCCGAGGAAACGCATGCCAGCTTAAGTGCCGCATTGCCCGATTTGCGCGTGTTGTTATTGCACGGGCGCATGACCAGCAAACAGAAAGACGCCGTGATGCATCAGTTCAAGAGCCACCAAGCCGATGTACTGGTCGCCACCACCGTGATCGAAGTCGGCGTCGATGTGCCCAACGCCAGCGTCATGGTGATTGAAAACGCCGAACGCATGGGCCTCGCACAATTGCACCAGCTACGCGGTCGCGTCGGTCGCGGCAGCGCGCAAAGCAGTTGCGTGTTGTTGTATCAATATCCGTTGAGCGAAGTCGCTCGCGAGCGCTTACGCATCATGCGCGAGACCAATGATGGTTTTGAAATCGCTCGCCATGATCTGGAAATACGCGGCCCCGGTGAATTGCTTGGCACACGACAAACCGGCTTGGTACAACTACGTGTGGCCGATTTGATGCGTGATGCGGATTTGTTGCCGGATGTGCAGAAGGCGGCGGATGAGTTGCTAAAGAATGCGCCGGAACGTATTGAGCCGTTGTTAAGAAGATGGGTGGGATCAAGCGAACGGTTTGGCAAGGTTTGAGCACGTAATCAATTCGGCAACCGCGTTAGCCCTCTGCTCGTAGCCATTCAATAAGGCTGAAGACAGAGACACTGGCCGCTACGCTTTCTTTACAAACTCCGACTTCAATTGCATGGCGCCGATGCCGTCGATTTTGCAGTCAATGTTGTGATCGCCTTCCACCAGGCGGATAGCCTTAACTTTGGTACCGACTTTCACCACCAGCGATGAACCTTTCACTTTGAGATCCTTAATAACGGTGACCGAGTCGCCGTCCTTCAGTGAGTTGCCGTGCGCATCGCGCACTTCAAGCTTCTGCTCGGTAGTGTCTGTCTCCGCCTCCGACCATTCATGAGCGCACTCGGGGCAGATGGTTAGCTGACCATCTTGATACGTGAAGGTGGAGTTGCATCGGGGACAGGGTGGCAACGTGCTCATATAAGACCCAAGTGAATGATTGCGGCATATTACAACGCCGGGTGCGGGTGCGACTGCGCCCTCCACCCATCAAACTACTTCCGCGAAGTAATTGCCTCTTCCAACGCATGGCGAATAAAACGCTGGTAAGGCACACCGGCTTGGCGCGCGGCGGCTTTGACGGCATCGAGCAATTTGCCGGGCAGTCGCATGTTGATGCGTGCTTCCTTGGCTTCGAATTCGAATCGCACCGGTCGCATTGCACTTAAATCGTACTTGGTTAGATTGGTACGCTTCACTATCGACGCCGCCTGTCGATCAGTTTTTGCGGCGGGCAACTTCCGCTTCATAATGCTTTACCTCTTTCAGATGCATGTAGCGCGCATTAATCGGTCTGATGAAATTTCTGCCTGCCTTATCACGCAACGTGAAGGAAACGAATAGATATCGTCCCGCTGATGTCCGGCCAATGCCGAGAAATCGTGTTTCTTGATCCGAATGCGCCACATCAGGAAACACATCCATTTGTCCATGAAATATCGATTCGATCTCACCGAGCGTTACACCGTGCTTGCAACATTTTTCCATGTTGGCCGCATCCCAATCGAATCCATTCGCTATTACTGGCAAGCATCAAGGCTAGCCGAATGTATGTACAAAGGTCAACACTCAGCAGCGCAGCCATACGGACGCTTAGCTACAAGTAAAGTTAATCACGCATACAGCGAATGAGCCTTAGTCAAACTCGCCATATCATCCAGTTTCACTTGCAACGCCGGATCACTGATGCCTTGTCGCGGCACTTTAAAACCTTGTGTGGGTTCGATGAGCAGGTAGTAGTAGTCGCTGTCGTGGGCGACGCCGAGTAATTGCTCCCAGACGAGATAGGCCGTGCCGAAGCGGGCTTTGAGCATGACGCCGTTGTCTGCGGCGACGACGACCTGTTCGCATAACAACCAGTCCTTGTCGCTCACGCGCACTTGCGCGAAGTGAATTCGCAGGTAACGCATGCCGAGCAGGTAAGCGACGATGCCGATGACTGCGTACACCATTGGCGGCACCAGTTCCGTGACGACCACTTTGTCGCCGATAGCACGCCACAGCGCAGCACCGGCAATGATTTCAAAAATTCCTGCCAACACCATCAACGCGCGCTGCAACGTGACTGGCTCGTAGCTCGCCAGATGGAATGGATTTTCTATATCTGGCAGCGGTTCGGCAGCGTTGTCCTGTAGCTCTGCCAGCAGCGTTTCATCCTCTGTTTGATTATTTGCGGTTAATGATTCTGCTTGCTGCGCGTCTTCAATGCTGTCTTCGATGTACTGCGGTTCATCGTTTGCAACTTGTGCGGCAGCAACTATCGATTGCGTATGCAGCAGATCGTCGGCCGGCTCCCAAACGATGCTTTGCTCCACTTCGTTTTCATCGCCATCCACGTACTCATACTCATGCTCAGCGACCGCTTCGGGCTCGGGCGTAAATTCATGCTCGTATTCAAACTCGGCAACTACGTCGCGCTCGACGACGTCGTATAACGTGGGAATGCGATCGACCTGCATATCCATATCGACAAAGTCTTCGTCGCGAGCAGGTTGGTCACGTTCGGCAGAGCGTGCATCTGCCCAAGTGATGGGCACGACTTCATCGCCGTGCTGACTGAATCTGGTTTCGTCATCGGTCACGGCAACTGGCGTGTCCTTATTTCGCATCGATGCGTTCATCCCACCGTCCCGGTCGGGCCCACAGTGAAAGCTCGCAGCCCCTCCATCGAGCAGCGCTCGATGGTTGCAAAACCGTTCGGCATGAGTGTGTCGATCTTCACATCGCTCTCGTAAACGTTATCGCCAGCAGAAAACAGGGCGCAGGGTGCCCGGTGGCCATTTAGCCGCTAAGTGGCGCTAAAAACTCACACCCTCTTCACGAATTCCAACTTTACGCATCACCGCGAGCGGCGCTCGAAGAGTGATCTGCGTCTACCGCACCCTCAATGCGGGCAGGCGCCCGGCGCGCCGGCAGCACCCGCTTTGTCAACGCTATTGCTACACTCCGCGGCCTATGCGCTCATCCATCCCTACACTTCGTGAACGCGCCCGCTGGCTGCGCTATCGCATCAGCAGTAGCTGGGCCGATCGCAATCAGGCCGACTTCAAACAAGCATTGGGTGCGTATGCGCGGTTGATGCGGCTGGATCGCCCCATCGGCACGTTCCTGTTGCTGTGGCCGACTCTGTGGGCCATCTGGTTGTCGTCCGCCGGCAAGCCGGTGGAGCAAGTGTTCATCGTATTCACGCTCGGCGTGTTCCTCACCCGCTCGGCCGGTTGTGTGATCAACGACTTCGCCGACCGCAACTTCGATGGCCACGTAAAACGCACCAAGCAACGACCGCTGGCCACCGGTGAAGTATCGAAAGAAGAAGCACTGTTGTTGTTCGCCGCACTGGCGCTGGTGGCGTTTGGGTTGGTGATGACGCTCGACAAGCGCGTGGTGCAGATGTCGGTAGTCGGCGTGATCATCATGGTCAGCTATCCGTTCTTCAAACGCTTCTTTCCCGCGCCGCAGTTCTACATGGGCCTGGCGTTCAGTTGGTCGATCCCGATGAGCTTCGTCGCACAGACGGGCAGCACCTCACGGCTGTGCTGGTTGTTGTTCGCGGCAAGCATTCTGTGGGCTGCGGCGTACGACACCATGTATGCGATGGTCGATCGCGAAGACGATCTACGCATCGGCATCAAGTCCAGCGCCACTCTGTTCGGCGACGCCGATCGCGTGATTATCGGCGCCATGCAACTGATGACCTTGTATGCGTTGTGGCTGGCCGGCAAGGAACTGCACTTGAGCAGTTGGTACCGTCTGGGTCTTGCTGGAGCTGCGTGTTTCGCGTTGTATCAGCAGTACTTGATTCGCCGACGCGAGCCGGACGATTGTCTGGTGGCATTTTTGAACAACAACTACTTCGGCTTGAGCGTGTTTGTGGGGATTGCGTTGGAGTATTTGTTTAAGACTTGATGAAGAGTCAGAGGCAATATCAACACCATTCTTGTCATTCCCGCGCAGGCGGGAATCCAGTCAAAAAATGTCGCGAAGCGACTCATCCAAAACTGGATCCCCGCCTTCGCGGAGATGACGACATTACTAGAGTCTTCCTAGAACTCAACCCTTGCCGTCATCCGTCACGCCCAGCATGCGTTCGTGACGCAATAACTGTCGGCACCACTCATCCAGCGTCGCATACTCGGCGGCGTTGTTCTTGCGAAACAATTCATACGCAGCACGCGAACGCCATGCATCGACCACCACGAAGCGATGCGGGCTGGCGGTGCTCTTGTACAACTCCGAGCCGAGAAAATCAGCGCTGAGTCTGAAGAATGTCGTCCAACGACCGTCCGGGCTGTAAACCTTTTCAAAATCGGTTACCCGTTCCGGACGAACGTCGAGTTCCCACACCAACCGATACATGCATAACCCCAATCGCAACGTGAATAAGGGCAGCTAGTTTACGCGCCGCGCACGGCATCACAATCGATTTGCCGGACTCGATTGCACTTTGCGCGAGTTTTTTAAGTGGTCATCGACTTACGTGCTGGTGCGACAGCTTGAAATGGCGGGAACGCGTGCTACCGTCGCGGCCATTCACTCTTTCGATGTTGCGGATGCCGCCCATGAATAAATTTCTGATTACGCTGGACGATCTGTATCTGGAGAATCCCTTAAGCGCCTGGTTGTGGGCGCTGCTGATCTTCTTTGGTGTTCTGCTAGTGACGTTGATGATCCGCCGCCTGATTCGTCGGCAAGCGAAACGCTTTGCAGAGACGCCCAAGTTGGAATTGATCGAAATACCCCTGCTGATTGCCAGTCATACAACCACCACCTTTCTGTTGGTGCTGAGTGCGTTTGCGGGCATGGTGGCGCTGCGCCTGCCGGAACTGACGCATCACATCGCCGACAAGATCTTGCTGATCGTCGCGTGTTGGCAGGTCGGCATCTGGGCCAGCACAGCGGCACTGACGTGGATCGATTTGAAGCGCAACGCCAGCTTGGCAGACGATCGCGCCACTGCCGGCTCACTGGGCATCATCTCCATCATCGTCAGAGGTGTGATCTGGGCAATTGTGCTGTTGCTGACGCTCGACAATCTCGGCATCAACATCACCACGCTGGTGGCTGGCCTCGGCATCGGCGGTATTGCCATCGCGCTGGCCGTACAAAATGTACTGGGCGATCTGCTGGCGTCGCTGTCGATCACGCTCGATAAACCGTTCGTACTCGGTGACTCGCTACAAATCGATGGCTTCAACGGCAAGGTAGAAAACATCGGCATCAAGAGCACGCGCTTGCGCAGTGTCGACGGCGAACAGATCATCATGCCGAATTCCGATCTGCTCAAGAGCCGCATGCGCAACTTCGGACGCATGCAGGAGCGACGCGTGGTATTCGTTATCGGTGTGACTTACGAAACACCACGCGCCAAGCTGGAGAAAGTACCCGGTATCGTGCGCGGCATCGTTGAGGCGCAAAACAACGTGCGTCTGGAGCGGTGCCATCTCGCGCGCTTAAATGCCTACTCCATCGATTGTGAAGTCGTGTACTTCATGCTGACCGCCGACTACAACACGTATATGGACACACAACAGAAAATTATTCTGTCGCTGGTGGAGGCGTTTGAACGCGAACAGATCGAGTTTGCTTATCCCACACAGCGCACCGTCACCGCGGCGCCTGCCGATATTCCTACACCATCCAGCGTCACTGCCTGACAGCATTCAGTAACAAGATGTGATTTAGCTGTTACATCAATCGTCACTTGATCATTACTGATGCGATGAAAAATATATAACCGACACATGACCAGTGAAGCGGCTTGATTCCGCATTATGCGTGTCTCGCCGCTACTGTCACTTGCGTGCATGTGGTAGCTTTTTGACGATTGAAAATACTGCTTTAGTTAATCGTCATTTCAGCAGCGCCGTTTGTGCATGCTTGGTAAGATTTTCACCTCACTCTGTTCGCGTTGACCCCTTCGGCGAACTCAGGACAAGCCTGTCGAAACGCTCTCGCAAATCATCCAGAGTCCTTCGACACGCTACGCTGCTCAGGACGAACGGCAAGTGAGAATTTCTTCAGCTATCGCACACTAATGGCGTTGCTGAAAGCACGAGGAGACATCGTGTTTCGTATTACGCTTGTTCGCTATGTCATTCCGACGCTACTGGCCATTATCGCGATTGCCTACTTCGGCGTGCCATATGTCGATCGCGTGCTGTCCGATTGGTTTCGTGCCGATGTTGACGTTCGCGCACAACAGCTCGCCCGGAATATGGAGGCGCCACTCACCGATGTATTAAAGACTGGCAAGGTGCGCGAGCTGGACAAGTATCTGACCAAGGTCACGTCGGAAGAACGCGTGCTTGCCATCATGCTTTGCGATGAGCAAGGCAACACTGTTTTCAAAACCGAACTGACGCCCGCCACACTTCGCTGCAACACTGAGAACGCGGTGAACGTACAACGCAATGCCAACGGCAGTTATATGTTGCCGCTGGAATCAGGTTCGGTGGAAGTGTCGAGCTATCCACTCGAATCTGACGACATCAAGCCAATGCGATTATTGCTGGTGCACGATCTAAGTTTCATCGATCGACGCCAATCCACCGCGCGCAATTACTTTCTGGCGTTCGCGGGCGTGTTCGCGACCTTGCTGGCGTTGACGGTGGGTTTTGTTTCTTGGTTGTTCGTGCGTCGCTGGGTGAAGTTGTTGGTGGGCGACATTCGCGGTCTGCGCTTTCTCGACGATGCGCAGTCGCCTTCTGCCTCGGCACCGATTCTGTCGCAAGTGCGGCAAGTGTTGCGTGAAGTGGAAAGCAGTCAACGCCTGGAAATCGACTTCCATGAAAACTGGACACCGCAGGCATTACAACAAGTGGTGCGTGAACATCTGCGTTCGCCGGAAATGCTGGTGGTGTCGAATCGGGAGCCTTACATCCACAACACCACACCGACTGGACCTGTGGTGCAAGTACCTGCAAGCGGCATGGTGACCGCGCTTGAGCCTATCGTGCGCGCCTGCGCCGGTACCTGGGTGGCGCACGGCAGCGGCAATGCGGATCGCCAAGTGGTGGATCGTCACGATCGCATTCGTGTGCCGCCGAATGAACCTGCGTATACCTTGCGGCGCGTGTGGCTATCGGCCGAAGAAGAAGAAGGTTTTTATTATGGCTTCTCTAATGAAGGCTTGTGGCCGCTATGCCATCTTGCCTACGTGCGCCCGGCATTTCGCGAGGCAGACTGGCGTTACTATGAAAGCGTCAATCGCAAGTTTGCCGATGTGGTGGCGCGTGAATCGCAGTCCGTCGATCCGGTGATATTGATTCAGGACTATCACTTCGCGTTGTTGCCGCGCTTGCTGCGCGAACGCAAACCCAAAGCCACCATTGCATTGTTCTGGCATATCCCCTGGCCCAACGCGGAAACCTTCGGCGTGTGTCCGTGGAAGAGCGCCATGCTGTCGCACTTGCTGGCGGCCGACATTCTCGGCTTTCACACGCGTTATCACTGCCAGAATTTCCTGAGCACTGTGGATCGCTTTGTTGAATGTCAGATCGATCACGAACACATGACCGTGACCCTGCGTGGCCATGTATGTCACATCGTGCCGTATCCGATTTCGATTGAATGGCCGCCACGCTGGCTGGAGCACATGCCGCCGGTGAGCGTGGCGCATGATGTGGTGCGCAATCGTTATGGCATTGCGCCCAATGTGGCATTGGGCCTGGGCGTTGAACGCTGGGACTTCACTAAGGGCATCATTGAACGCTTCCTCGCTCTCGAAGCCTTGCTTGATAACGATCGCAGTCGCCGTGGTCGCGTCACATTGCTACAAGTTGCGGCGCCGTCGCGCAGTCGTTTGCCCGCGTATCAAGCCTTGCAGGAACAGACGCTGGCCGAATCCAAGCGCATCAATGAAAAATTCGGCACAGAGACCTGGAAGCCCATAGTGTTGATCGATAGTCATCAATCGCCGCAACAAGTATTCGAGTTGTATCGCGCTGCGGATTTCTGTCTGGTGAACAGTCTGCACGACGGCATGAATCTGGTGGCGAAAGAATTTGTCGCTGCGCGCGACGATGAAGATGGCGTGTTAATTCTCAGCACCTTTGCCGGCGCTTCGCGCGAACTCGTCGAGGCGTTGCTGGTGAATCCCTTCGACGTCGCCGAAACCGCCACCGCGATTGCTCGCGCAATGGACATGCCGCGCGATGAGCGTCGCGAACGCATCAAGCTGATGCGTCTTACCGTGAAAGAAAACAACGTCTATCGCTGGGCCGGTCGCATGCTGATGGATGTGGCCCGCATTCGTAAACGTCAGTCGCTGTCGGGTAAACAGATAGTGCCGTGGGCATTGGCATCGGGATCGTGAGTGATGGAGCTACTCACATCGCATCTGCCCCCTCTCCCTCAGGGAGAGGGCTGGGGTGAGGGTGAAACAATCCTCACCGTTGTGTGTTTAAGCGGCTCTGTCTCTCTCCAGAGGACGCATATATCAAGTAGCGTAGCTATTAGATCGGCAGGCTAGTAGATCTGGTGCTTCGTAGGGGCGGTTCGTGAACCGCCCTTCTCAAAGTAAGTAAGAGGGCGGTTCACGAACCGCCCCTACGCAAATCGCGAGACAAAACAGAGATACTTATCTACGCGTTGATTGCAAGCAACGCAGCGAGTTGCTAGCGCACCCATCATCACAACGCCTCTTCCCATGAAACACTCAAGCGCATCGCTGAATTGATGATGCCCACCAAGCTATAGGTCTGGGGATAGTTGCCCCACAGCTCACCGGTGTTGGGATCGAGATCTTCCGACAGCAAGCCCAACTCATTGCATTGTTTCAGCATGTTGTCGAACATCTCGCGCGCCTCATCGCGTCGGCCAATCGCCGCCAGCGCGTTGATGTACCAGAAGGTGCAGATGTTAAAGGCATTTTCGGGCGTGCCGAAATCGTCGGCGAGGTTGTAGCGCATCAGGTAAGGGCCGCGACGCAGATGTTTGCCGATGCGTTCGACGGTGGCGATGTAACGCGGATCGGTGGCGGCGACGAAATCCAGTTCGGCGAACAACAACACGCTGGCGTCCAACATGGGCATGTTCCAAGCTTCGGTGAAGCATTGTATTTCTTCGTTCCAGCACGCTTCGAGAATGCGTTGTTGCATGTGGGTGGCGCGCTCTTTCCAGAAGCCGGCGCGATCATGCAACCCTAAGTGCCTGGCAATACGCGACAGGCGATCCACGCCGGCCCAACACATCACGCTGGAAAAACTATGCACGCGCGTGCGACCGCGATATTCCCAAATGCCCGCATCGGGTTGATCGTATAGCGTCCAGCAACGTTCGCCGGCCAATTCGAGTTGTTGGAACGCGGCATTATCGGCAGGCGTCGTCAGGCGTTGATCGAAGAACGATTGCATTGATGCGAGAATGACTGCGCCATACACATCGTGCTGCACTTGTTCATAGGCTTGATTGCCAATACGCACCGGGCCCATGCCGCGATAACCCGGCAAGCTTTCAAGTATTGATTCAGTGAGCTCGGTTGCGCCACTGATGCCATACACCGGTTGCAGCGGTGCGCTGCCGGCGGCCGCAACCACGTTGGCGATGTAACGCAGATAACCTTCCATGGTGCGCGTGGCGCCGAGTCGATTGAGTGCATGAATGGTGAAGTAACTGTCGCGTAGCCAGCAGAAGCGATAGTCCCAGTTGCGGCCGCTGTTCGCCGCTTCGGGAATCGACGTGGTCAATGCGGCCACCACTGCGCCGGTATCTTCGTAACTGCATAGCTTGAGGGTGATGGCGGCGCGAATCACTTGCTGTTGCCATTCGAATGGAATCGCCAACTCACGCGTCCAGTTGCGCCAATAGGTACGCGTTTCTTCGAGAAACCGCAGGCTCAATGCAGCCGGCGATTCGGTGATGGGTTCATCGGTGCCCATGATGAAACAGGCGCGCTCGCGCAACACCACGGGCCGCTCTTCAAGCACGGCACTGAGTGACATGTCGGTGGTGAAACGCCAGGTCATGTCATTGGCATCAAAGCGCACATGATTGCTGCCGGCCTGGCGTCGCGAGGATTGCGCACCGTAATTGGTTTGCGGTCGCAATCGCACGCGAATAACCGCATGACCGCCGAGACGTTCGATAATGCGCACCATCATCACCGGTCTGAAGTTGCGATTGAACTGTCGAAAGCGCGGACAGAAATCGAGGATGCGCAACTGCGTGCCGTCATCCGCAGTCAGAATAGTTTCGAGGATGGCGGTATTGCGTTCGTAATGCTGTATGGAGCTGGTGCAACCGTCCAGCTCGACGGCGAAGCTGCCTTGTTTATCGGAAGCAGGATCCTGCAGCAACGCGCAGAACACCGGATCACTGTCCAGTCGCGGCAAACATGCCCACACATAACGACCGCGGGTATCGATCAACGCACCGACCTGACAATTGCCGATAACGCCAAGGCGTAAATCGCTGCTCATCTGTTCACCTGTTGCGGGTTATCAATTACTCATCGGAATGTGTGTCCGTGCATATTCCCTTCCCCGCAAGCGGGGAAGGTTAGGGTTGGGAGCGCTGTTTCGCAGCCGCTATTGCTACCGCGCACCGCTGACATTGCGCTCACGCAACCACGCCACGACGGCCGAGACACTGCCGAAATGAAAACGGGCTGCGGTGGTGGCGTTCTTATCCGCGCCGACGCGAATCGAATAACCGCCCAGTGCATTCACGGCAGCAAAGCCGTCTTCATCGGTGATGTCATCGCCAACAAACACCGGCGTGCGTCCGGCGAACGGCGGCTCTTGCATGAAGGCGTCGATGGCGGTGCGTTTTGAATAACCGGCCGGCGTTAGTTCGAACACCAATTTACCGGGCTTCAATTCGAATTGCGGCGACACCGAAATCAGCAGCTCGTTCATGAGCTGCCGCAGCGAGGCTTCGAGATGCGGTGCGTTGCGATAATGCAGCGCCAATCCACTGCCCTTGTCTTCGAGCAACAGACCGGGATAACGCTCCACCAGCGCCGCCAAGTGACCGCGCGCAATTTCCAGTCGCTGCATATCGACTTGCGGCAGCACCAGGTTGCCCGCGTGGTCACGACGTTCGAAGCCATGCTGCCCGGCAGCCGGATACACACTGGGCGCAAATAAATTATCGAGGTCACCGAGTTTCCGCCCGCTGATCAGCGCCAGCGCCCCGCCGACGCGCTCGCTCGCCAAATCCAGCGTATTTCGCAAACTCGCCGGCACCCGCACCGCATCGGGCGATTGTGCGATTTCGATCAAGGTGCCATCGACATCGAGAAACAAGGCGATGTCGGTTTCCGCAATAAAGTGGCCGCGTAAAGTCATTCATAGCCTCAAGGTAGGGATTGATCGGTCGAACCGGTCTGTAGGACAGTGTAGGTAGGCACCAACTGTGACGGCACACCTGAAATCCAGTCGGCTACTGCCAGAAAGCTCCTACAGTGCAGATGAGCTTTGCTAGAATTTGCGCCCTCTTTTCCGCTTGTGCACGCCTTGCTCGAAGCTAGGCATGCTCAGCTTAAGGAACATCTGCTTCATTCCATTCAGAACAGGCTCAGACGACTGGAACGCAGCAGAGTTTCCTTAAATGTTTTCCTCCCTCGCATTCATTAAAGAGACGTACCAATGAAAGCTCCCGTCAATGTGGCAATCACCGGCGCTGCCGGCAATATCGGTTATGCACTGGCCTTCCGCGTCGCTTCCGGCGCGATGCTCGGCGCCGATCAACCCATTAACCTGCACCTGCTCGAAATCACTCCGTCGCTGGGTGCATTGGCCGGCGTAGTGATGGAATTGAACGATTGCGCCTTCCCCACATTGAACAAGATCGTCGCCACCGACGATGCCAAGGTGGCATTCAAAGAGTGCGATTATGCATTGCTGGTTGGTGCGCGCCCACGCGGCCCCGGCATGGAACGCAAAGACCTGCTGATGGCCAACGCACAAATTTTCTCGGCACAGGGCAAGGCACTCGATGCCGTTGCTAACCGCAATGTGAAAGTGCTGGTGGTCGGCAATCCAGCCAACACCAATGCGCTGATCGCACAACGCAATGCGCCCGGCCTCATTCCGGCAAACTTCACCGCGATGCTGCGTCTCGATCACAACCGCGCCATCTCGCAGCTCGCCGAAAAAACCGGCAAACACACTACGGCCATCAAGCAAGTTGTGGTCTGGGGTAATCACTCCGCCACGCAGTTCCCCGATCTGCACAACGCCCAGGTTGAAGGCAAGGCAGCACTATCGCTTGTTGATCAACCCTGGTACGCCGATACCTTTATTCCTGTCGTACAACAACGCGGCGCCGCCATCATCAAGGCACGCGGCCTGTCATCCGCTGCATCCGCTGCATCCGCCGCCATCGACCACATGCGCGATTGGGCACTGGGCACCAACGGTAACTGGGTAAGCATGGGCGTGCCCTCCGACGGCAGCTACGGCATTGCGCCCGGCGTGATCTATGGTTATCCCTGCACCTGCAAAGACGGCAAGTACACCATCGTGCAAGACCTGAGCATTAATGAGTTCAGTCGCGCCCGTATGGACGCCACGCATAAAGAATTGCTGGAAGAAAAAGACGGCGTGAAGGAATTGCTGCCGTAATTGATCTGTATGGGCAAACCGTGTTCGCCCTTGTTCGACGAATAAGCAAAGCCCGCTTGGTGATAACTGAGCGGGCTTTGTTGTTTGGTTTTTCAAAACTCTCGTGCTACAACGCGCTGAACCATTTGAAATGAAACGGATGCGATATGGAAATCGTTTGGGATGCCAGGAAGGCAGCGTCAAATTTGAAGAAACACAAAGTTTCTTTTGAGGAAGCAAGCTCCGTGTTTATGGATTCACTGTCCATCACCGGTGCCGTCCGGATCATTCAGTGGGTGAAGCCCGTTGGATCACATTTGGCCAATCTGCCCGCGGACGTTTGCTTGCCGTAGCGCACACAGATGAAGGCCATACCCTGCGCATCATTAGCGCACGTATCGTTACTCGCCATGAGAAGAGACTCTATGAAGAAGGCTAAGCAAACCAAGAACGGTGACCTGCGCGCCGGCTACAAGCGGGAAGATTTTCCCTATGGCTTGGTACGCGGCAAGTACGCAGCGCGTTTGACTGCCAAGTCAAACATGGTCGAACTTGATCCGGAAATTCGCGCAGCCTTTCCTACCAGCAAAGCAGTGAACGAAGCGCTGGGTGGCCTGTTGCGTTTAGCCAAGACTGCAAGGTTATCGAAAAGAGCGGCTGGAAATTCAGCCAGAAAAGGCCGCTCGACCGCGGGATGAATGACTCACGATAAGAAATCCTTAACTTCACTTCCGATCGCACTCAATCAGTTGCTTTCATTCAAACAAGCAATGAAATATCGCGCATAAGCACTGATCTTGCTGAGTTATCAGTTCTGTGGATTGCACCGTGATCCCTGAGCCAGCAAACTCAAACTCGCCCCGTCGCAACATTCATGCAACTCCAACTCCTGCTCGCAGATTCTGAAGTCTCACGCGTCGAAATACATGAACACGCACTGCTGATTCATTTGTCCGCTGCAAATGCCGAGTATTTATCGACAAACGCGGCGGCGAAGCCAAGCAGTGGTTACTCCAAAGGAGTATTGCTTCGTCTGAGAAATTACCTGTTACACGAACACAGTGAACCGCTGATCGGTCGAATCAATAACGGCACACTCTGGATCGCAGGAACCATACAACGCAGCTGCGCTTTGCCGTCTACACACAGCAAGCCAGTCAAGTTGGAGCTTGAGTTGGCCAATCGCTCATTGCTGATTGTCTCGGCCACAGAATTAAGTGTGACATTCGAACGAGAGAGCAACTTTCACGAATCGCTTGCGTGTTAGCCACCATACCCAAAGGCTGATGCACTCGAACTTCCGCTCGCTCGCTCAGTCGTCTCTGTGCTACCGGCTGCTGGAGGCGAATAACCGTGGAATTCAACCCAAACAACCCCGTTGTCAGACTTTGCCTTCAGGGCATGGCCTTGGAGGAACAAGGAAAACCTGAAGAAGCAAGCAACCTGTTTCTGCAAGCGTGGAATGAAGCGACCTACGATTTTGAGAAATTTATTTCGGCGCACTATATCGCCCGACATCAGAAATCTGTTTCCGACAGATTGAAGTGGCTCGAAACGGCCTTGCAGCTTGCATTGAAGATGAATGACGACTCGGTAAAGAGCGTCTTCCCTGTTTTACATTCGAACATTGCCAAGTGCTACGAAGAGCTGAACGACGCCGACAAGGCAACAACGAATTACGAATTGGCAAGGTCGTTCGACGTTACACCCACCGATAAAGGTCCCTTTTTTCACGGCACGAAAGCCAATCTGCAGGTGGGCGACTTGCTACTGGCCGGTGGTGATTCCAATTACAAAGCCAATCTCAAAATGAATCACATTTATTTCACAGCGCTGATTAACGGCGCCGGACTGGCCGCCGCGTTGGCGCAAGGTGATGGGCGTGAACGTGTTTACATCGTTGAGCCAACGGGTAGTTTTGAGAATGATCCGAATGTGACCGATAAAAAATTTCCGGGCAATCCGACTCGGTCATATCGATCTGAAGCGCCGTTAAGAGTCATCGGCGAAGCAACAGAGTGGGCACGACTAACGCCTGAAGAGCTTCGGGAATGGCGGAAAAAACTAGCCGTCAACCAAGGAGAGATTATTAATTGACTTGGGTTGGTTTTGAAACGAATGTTATTTATTAGAGTTAGGGAGAGTCAGGTTGATCGCGCGATACCACTTTAAGGTACTCGTTCAAGTCACGATCACTGACAGGCTTAATCATTACGCTGATGGTGTGCGTAAGCTTGCCGATAAGCACATCATGCCGACATCTCACTTCAACAAATTGCTGCCGGCGCCAGAAACCCTCTGCTTTAACGTTGCCTTTGACAACGCCGAGGCGAATCCACAACGCGCCCTGCTTTTGCAACCACTCTTCCAGTGCTGCATAACAGGCGTGCGCGATTCCCGTTCCGTGCAAACTGGTCGCCACAACGAATAGACCGACATGCCACACGTGTTTCGCGAACAAGTTCTCAACAAGAGATGTCATCGCAACTAAGTCGCCCGCCGCGTCCAGGAAACCAAGAACATAAACTTTGTCGTAAGGCATCTCCGCCGGCGGCCTGTCAAAGAACTCGTTCTTCGCAGTGTCGTGTTGCGGCAGATCACCGCCGACGGTGATGAAGTACTCTGGGTTACGCTCAAAAAACCTTTGCAGGTGCGATATATCTGCCTCGCCCAGCGCGAACGCAGCGATGTCACCAATGGTGAACATCGGCTTTGTCGAGACGAGTTCTATGCTCTGCTTTCTGCTCAACCGCCATCTCAACAAAAGTAACTCTGGCGCTGCTTGCGTGATGCGTCATCGCCGCTCCGCAAGCTGCGCGACAACGAGCATTCATCACGAGCCTAAAAACAACTTGTACGCCTGATTATCGGTTTCATCGGTGTAGGGGTATTTGAGTTCCTTCAGATGCAGGCGCAGGTCTTCGAGTTGCGCAGGCGGTACTTGCACAGCGGCGAGCACGCGGCCGTAATCGGAGCCGTGATTGCGATAGTGGAACAAACTGATATTCCACTGCGAACCAATCGCTTTAAGGAATTTGAGTAAGGCGCCGGGACGTTCGGGAAATTCGAAGCGCAACAAGCGCTCGTCGGCAATGCTGGTTGCATGACCACCCACCATGTAACGCACATGCAGCTTGGCGACTTCGTTATCGGTCATATCGACCACTTGATAGCCTTCGCCTTTTAACGACGCCAGCAACTGATCGCGTTCCTTGCGGCCTTCTTGCAAACCGATGCCGACAAAAATATTGGCGCGTTCACTCGCAGCGTTATAGCGATAGTTGAACTCGGTGATGCTGCGTTGGCCGATGGCTTCGCAGAATTTCAGGAAGCTGCCAGGTTGCTCGGGAATTTCCACGGCAAACAAAGCTTCGCGTTGCGCACCGATATCGGCACGCTCGGCAACATGACGCAGACGATCGAAGTTGATATTCGCGCCGCAGTTAATGCCCACCACGGTTTTTCCTTGCCAGTTTTCGCGCGCGATGTATTTCTTGATACCGGCTACCGACAGCGCACCAGCCGGTTCAACAATCGTGCGATTCTCTTCGAAGATATCCTGCATGGCCGCGCAAATTTCGTCGGTGCTCACCAGAATCACTTCATCGACAAATTGCTGCGCCAGACGAAAGGGTTCTTCGCCGACGCGTTTTACCGCCACGCCGTCGGCAAAGATGCCGACGCGTTCCAACGTGATGCGTTTCTTCGCTTGCAATGACTTGTACATGGCATCGGCATCGTCGGGCTCAACGCCGATGATGCGAATGCGCGGAAACAATTGCTTCACGTAGGCGGCAATGCCGGCAATCAAACCGCCGCCGCCTACGGCGACGAACATCGCGTCGATCTCGTCGCCGGCATGCTGGCGCAGAATTTCCATGGCGATGGTGCCTTGTCCAGCAATGACGTCGGGATCATCGAACGGATGCACGAAGGTCAGGCTGCGTTCGCGCGCCAACTGCAGCGCGTGCTCGTAGGCTTGATCGAAATCTTCGCCATGCACGACTGCTTCGCCACCAAGGTTAATGACAGCCTGCACTTTGATGCTGGGCGTGGTGCGCGGCATGACAATGACTGCATGAATGCCGCGACGTCGTGCGCTGAGCGCCACACCTTGCGCATGATTGCCGGCCGAAGCGCAGATGACACCGCGCTTGGCCACCGCTTCGGACAAATGCGCGATCTTGTTGTAGGCGCCGCGCAGCTTGAACGAAAACACCGGCTGCAAGTCTTCGCGTTTGAGCAATACGGTATTGCCCAGACGTGCGCTCAAGCGCGCGGCGCGATCGAGCGGTGTTTCGATCGCCACGTCGTAGACGCGTGCTTTGAGCGTGCGCTCTAGATAAGAATCGGCCATGCGTAATGAGTCCGGATGAATCCGCTGCGGCAATAAAAGCGGTGGTGAAAACAATAGATCAGTAAACAATTCACTAAGCCATCAGGCCGCGTACAGTAGCAGGCGACAGGCAGCCCGGCCAGCAAGCCGCTGTTAGACTGCGTACTTCTGAACCATTACTAATCATCATGGCTTTACGCGACCTTTATTCCCGCCGACGTGCATTGAAAAGTTTGGGCGCCGCGGCCGGCAGTTCAATGCTGGTAACCAACAGCCAGGCGGCGCCTGGTGGCGACGACGATGCTGGATTGCCCGACGATCCCTGGGGCCGCGCGCGCGCGCAGTTGGTATTGAACCCGCGCCTGGCATATTTCGATACCGCACAATTCGGACCGACGACCCGTGCGGTGCTGGCCGGTTGGTATCGCGCCGAAGAAGCGTTGCACTCGGACCCCGGCGCGTTTTATGCCGAGCGTTATTCCAGCGACGTGGTGTCACGGCACTGCCAGCGCATGGCAAGCTGGCTGGATTGCAATGCGAATGAAATCTGTTTTACCGCTGGCGTATTCGCGGGTCTCATGCAAGTGAGTCAGGCGCTGGCGTTGCAAGCCGGCGATGAAGTATTGCTCACCGCGCAATTGCCGGAGACTTTGCAGCGTTTCTGGCGTCAGCAAGCCAAAGTGCGCGGACTGGTGCTGAAAACCATCAGCCTACCCGTGCCGTTGAACAATCAGAATGAAGTCATTGCGGCCGTCGAACAGGCCATTAGCGAACGCAGTCGCGTGCTGGTGTGTAGTCATGTTCAACACGGCGATGGCGCGTTGCTGCCGCTTCGCGAGCTGTGCCGCCTCGCCAGTGCACACGGATTGGTGTCGATGATCGATGGCTCGTTAACGCTTGGCGCGCTGCAATTCTCGGTACGCGATCTTGGCTGCGATATTTACGCCGGCAGCCTGTGTCATTGGCTGAATGGTCCGCAACTCACGGGGGTGTTGTTTGTGCGCGAGGCATTGCAGGCGGCCCTGATAGCAGATCCGCTCAACCGCACCGAGCCGGTTTTGTTGGGCAATTTGCCTGACGATGTAAGTGGCTGGCCGTTGTTGCAACGTCGCTGGCCGCGCGGTTTCGTCGAGATGGCGCCACAATTTCAGGGCGCTGCAATCGCATTGACGTGGCAGGAAGCCTTCGGTCGGCCACGTATTGAAGCGCGACTGCGCGAGTTACAACTGTATTCGCGCCTGCGGCTGCAAAGCATCGGTTTGCAGATCGTTACTCCCGTGGTGCCGGGCATGTGGCTACAGTTGCTGAGCATCAAACCCAGTCGGCGCAGTGCAGTGGATCTGGCGCAATGGTTGCGCAGCAATGACAATGTGCTTGTCAGCGCTGCCGGCACGCAAGATGGTTTGAATATGTTGCGAATTTCCCTGCATCTTTATAACTCTCACGATGAGATCGAACGCTTGGCGCAAGGATTACAACGTGCTGCGCGCGCGTAACAACCCGTTCCGAATCTCGATCAGGGAAAGCAATCAGTAATCCGTCATTGCCGCTGAGGCGGGAATGACGAAGTTTAATTTAGAGCCTCTGTCGATTTTTCAGGCTTCTCTTTATTCAGGAGTGTCTGCGGTTGAATTCCCTGTTGTTGATTGCTTCCGGCATGGCCGGTGGCTTAGTCGCGTGTTTGCTGCTGCGGTTCTACTGGGCAGCGGCGGCAAGTAACAGTCGCGCCGCGATATGGCGCTCTGCAAGCGCCATGAACGAGCTGTTATACGTGGCCAGTCACGCTGCGATGGGCGCAGGCATTGGTTTGTTGTTCTGGTTGAGCTGGGGTTTCACTGCACTTGCCGGTTTGACCTGGTGGCAACAAGGGCTGAGTTTTGGCTTGTTAAATGCTGCGGTGTTCGGCGCCTTGCCCTTGTTGTTCGTGCGCAGCGTGCTGCAGTGTGAAGCGACGCTGTACGGTTTGCTGCTGAGCGAGTTGGTACTGACGTGTACCTTGGCGAGTTTGGCTGTCAGTTGGAGCTGGCAGAAGGCATTTTGAATAGCGCGAATGACAAAACGGTCGCGATGAATCGCAACCCTACGACAGCACCACCTGTGTTGAGCACAGTCGAAGCATTGCGCCCGGCTTGCTAGGATCAATCAGCGGTCAAGAAACTGTCTGATCACCGTCAACACGCGTTGCGGTTGAGCGCCAAACAAACTCGAACCCGATTCCGGCAACTCTTCAATGATCGATTGCGGTAATGAATTTTTCGCACGCAGGCTGTGTTCGTAAAACTCATCACGGGCGCGCAGGATTAAACCGCTTTGACGCAATGTCGCCAAACGTTTTGCGGTGGGATATTCGATCAACGTGTGCGTAGCTTGCATGCTGCGCCGACGACTGCGCAGTACGTCCGCCAATTCTTCGGTCAATTGTTCGGGCGTCACTTGCGAACCCCGCGAACGTTGCAGTTGCTGCCAATCCTTGAGCAGGTGCGAACCATCGGCGGCCGGCAAGGCGGGCAAGCTATTCCATTCGGGAGATTTGGCTTCCTGCGGCGTGAAGTGCGGCACCGATGCCAGCACCAGACGACGCACTTGCTGCGGTCGCGCAGCGGCAAGCTCAATCGCAGTCAGCGCGCCCAGTTGCACGCCCATCACGTCGACGTTGCGTAACCGCAGGCTATCGACGAACTCGCCAATGGCAGCGGCCAGATCCGTTGCCGACCATTCGCCGGTCGGACCATCGGAACATCCATAGCCGGGTAAATCGAATGAATAGATGCTGCGATCACGGCCCAACTCCGGCAGCAATGGCGTGAAGTATTGGCATGAACTGCCCGCGGGATGCAGGCAGATCAGCGGGACTTTTTCATCGAAACCGCCGCCCGATGGATAGGCGGTGGACAGGTGCAATTGGCCGTAACGGCACTCCGCGTAACTACGACGGATATGAACGGTGGTAGGCATTACCAGCGGCATACGGCGACGCGAACGGGTTGGCAGCACAGGTACTCCTGAGTACGACTTCGGCATTTAAGAAACTGGGGCGACCTAGCCGTTCGAGTAATGGGTTGCGCACGGGTCACGCAAACAGTGGGCCAGGTCAATCAGCTTCACGGGTACGGCACTTTAAGCACCCGGATGGAGCGGTACCTGGAACTAGGTCTCAGCTTAGTATTTATCCCGATATGCACTTGCCGGACGATGCGATTGGGTCACATCGGGCCGGCGAGTTTGGCCTGAAAGAATCTGCGATCTGTCGATCGTGGGAGCAGACCGGCGCATCCACGCCAAATCTGCTCCGGCCGCTTTAGAACATCTTCGATTCGTCGAGTTTTTCAGCGGTCTTGGCGACCGCGCGCGACGGAATGAAGTCGCCGGTGATCATCTGCTCGTACGACTGGCCTGGACCCACCATTGGATACACACCCGCATCCGGATCAATGACCACCTCAAGAAAGGCTGGTCCCTTGAACTCAATGAATTCCTTGATCACCCGCGGCACATCGACCTTGCGATCCAGGCGCACCGCAAACGGAAAACCATCGGCCTGCGCGGCCTTGATGAAATCCTTTTTGTGCAGCGATTTGTCACTGGCCGACAAGCGGCCTTTGAAGAACAATTTCTGCCACTGCTTCACCATGCCATCGCCGTTGTTGTTGAGCACCACGACTTTTACTGGCAAGTCATACGTGGTGACGGTTTCGAGTTCTCCCAGATTCATGCGGATGCTGGCATCGCCGTCGATGTCGATTACCAATTTATTCGGCAACGCAAATTGCGCACCGATGGCCGCCGGCAAACCGAAACCCATGGTGCCCATGCTGCCGGAAGTGAGCCATTGACGCGGGCCCTTGAAGTCGAAGTATTGCGCTGCCCACATCTGATGCTGACCCACGCCGGTGCTGATGATGGCGTCGCCCTGGGTCAGTCGATTGATCTCTTCAATAACGTAGTAAGGCTGAATCAACTGGCTCTCGCGGTCGTAATTCATCGCATACTGTTTTTTGAGCGCAGCGCAATGTTTCAGCCACTCAGCGGTGTCGATCGTTAACTTATGCTTACGGCCATAAGCGGTGAGCGCCGCCACTGCCTGACTCAACGAACCCACATGCGACCACTGCGCAGCTTTAACCTTGTTGATCTCCGACGCGTCGATGTCGATGTGTGCAATGGTCCTGGCGTTGCCGGCGAAGTTTTTGGGATCGCCCGCCACGCGATCGTCGAAACGAGCACCTAACGCCAACAGGAAATCGCAATCGATGACGGCGTAATTGGCAAATGCAGAGCCGTGCATGCCGAGCATGCTCATTGAGTTCGGTGAGGTGGTATCGACGACACCGAGCGCCATCAGTGTGGTGACCACCGGCACGTTGAATTCCACAGCGAACTCGCGCACCGCTGCAGAAGCCGCACCATTCACCACGCCGCCACCGGCGTAAATCATCGGTCGTTGCGACTGCTGCAATAACTTCCAGAAGGCGGCGCAGTCCTGATCTGTCAACGCCGACTTGGCGAGCTTGTTCATGCGCTGGCGATAACCCGGGAACGGCAATCGTCCTTCGCCTTTGAATACGCCACGCCAGTTCTGTACATCCTTCGGAATATCGATGACCACGGGGCCCGGACGACCGGTGCGGGCAATTTCAAAGGCGGTGCGAACAGTGTCTTCGAGCTTGGTCGGATCGGTGACCAGGAATACGTGCTTAGCGACGGCGCCCATGATCCCAGCCACCGGGGCTTCCTGAAATCCATCGGTGCCGATGGCGCTGGTGGCGACCTGACCGCAGATAACCACGATCGGCACCGAATCTGCCATGCAATCGCGCACCGGCGTCACCGTGTTGGTTGCGCCCGGACCTGACGTCACCAGCGCCACGCCCACTTTGCCTGTGGCACGCGCATAACCGGCAGCCATAAAACCTGCGGCCTGCTCGTTGGCCGGCACGATCAACGGCATGACCTGCTTGCCACCATTGGCGGCCGCACCGGTTTCGTTATGTACAAAAATCGCGTCATAGGTCGGCAAAATCGCGCCGCCCGAATAGCCGAATACGACATCCACACCTTCGTCGGCCAACACCTGCACCAGCATTTCGGCGCCGGAAAGCGTTTGACCTGCTAATGGATTGGGGGTGTTTGCGCCCGGCGCGAGACGCTGTGTTTGGCTGTTCAAGAAACTGATCCTACCGGCGGAACTGAGAATTCGGGTGAGAAAGCCTAGCAGTTAGCACCGACGCGCACCACTTGGATGGCCATTCGAAGCCTGCTGGCTCTTACTTCGAGCGTCGCCGTCAGTTACGCTGTGCGGCCGTAATCTTCCTGTGACCGCATAAACGGCGCACCGAGTCTTTAGTCATGACTAACCGGCGACACATCATTTCCATCTTGCTGCAAAACGAAGTGGGCGCATTGACCCGCGTGGCAGGATTGTTTTCTAACCGCGGTTACAACATCGAATCGCTGAATGTAGCCACCACCGAAGACCCAACCGTATCGCGCATTACCTTGGTCACTACCGGCACCGAAGCGGTGTTGAATCAGATCGTCAATCAATCGCTGAAGCTGGTGGATGTCGTCAACGTCGATGACTTGACGCGCGATGCGCACATCGAACGCGAACTACTGTTGATCAAACTCAAGCACAGCAATAGCCAAGGCGCTGCGTTGCATGGCGTGATCGAACAGGTGGGTGCGAAGATTCTCAGCGATGATCCAAACAGCTTTGTGATCGAGCTGACCGATAGTGAAGCGCGTATCAATCACTTCATTAGTGTCGTCGGCAATTATGGCGAAGTGCTGGAAGTAGTGCGCAGCGGTGCGCTAGCGGTATTGCGCGGTGTGGAAACGTTGCGCAGCTGAGAGCGATGGACGACGGCAACCAATCCGGCTGCAGTATCTCAATCGCTAGTTAAAGGTTTGCACAAGCTTGTGTCCGCATAGTAAATGCAGACACAAGCCAGAATTTGCCCTTCTCAAATCTCGCTGTTCAAGCGAGTTAGAGCGCCTGGTCGTCAGCTTCGCCAGTACGAATGCGCAGTACGCGTTCCAGACTGGTGATGAAGATCTTGCCGTCGCCGACCTTGCCGGTTTTTGCGGCATTGATAATGGCTTCAACAACCTGATCGACCAATGAGTCTTTTACCGCTACTTCGATACGGGTCTTGGGTACGAAGTCGACCACGTATTCGGCGCCACGATAGAGCTCGGTGTGACCGCGTTGACGACCAAAACCTTTCACTTCTGTAACGGTCATGCCCGAGACGCCAATTTCCGATAGCGCAGCGCGCACGTCGTCTAATTTGAAGGGCTTGATGATTGCACTGATGAGTTTCATTTTACCCGTGGCTCCTGTCTCGAACTGCTTATGCGTGGAAGAGTTATATACGATTATCGGCCGCCATCAAACATGGAACCCTGAATTGAAACGGGATTCGGCTTGCTGACCGCGCTTTGTAATAGATGCAGATTTCATGCCGCAGTGTTTGTTGTAGTAATTGCACGCTTGCTGCGCATTGGGGACTACGCTGAGCGCACCATAACGCCCTACAATAGCGCAGACCGTATTGCCACCGCACGTGCATAGTGCAACACAATCCATAGTCGAGCCAGCCTTTTCAAACGCTAAAGTCGCCAAGCAATGATCAGCCATCTTCTCCATATGGCACTTGATGACGCTTGCGCAAATACGGTGATCGTATGGGCGGTGAGCTGACATGCTGCGATAAAACGGCGAGCACTGACATACATATGTCGGATGGTCGATATGCTGCCTAACAAAATATGCGACAAAGCCGGCTGAATGAACGGCGGAACGTTAATGGCTCTTCGCGAAAACTCACACCGATTCTGGACGACGATTGCAGCGATGGCAGGCGCGTGCCTGGTAACTCACGTCGGCATAGTGCGAGCGGATGCCGGCTCGGGGCTGGGCATCAGCATTCATCGCTATGCACAGTTCGACGCGCGGGCGGTGCTGGAAAACAAATCGATCGCCGCAGCGACATCCGGCGGCACCGCTCGCCCGCAAGTCGTTATTGATGGCAAACAACTCAGCTTGCAACTGCAAGATCACGCTGCGCTACTCGGTCCAGCGGTGGCAGCAAGTACGGTCACGCTGCAGCGTGGCAGCGTCGTGGGCATCGAACATTCGTGGGTACGCTTGACCCGTGTCAAATCCGGCACGCATGGTTTGATCTGGGACGGCGCTGAGTTGTATGCCATTGAACCCGCCGCTGATATCCGTCACCTGCTCGATGCAGCGGCGCCCACTCCGCAAAACGACACGGTGATTTTCAAACTGTCGGACACCACTATCGACATGGCCGGCAATTACTGCGGCGCGAGTCAGCATGATGATGCCGCTACCGGCCTTGCCATGTATCGAGCCCTCGCCACCGATCCGCAACCGACCAACGACTCTGGCACAACGCCTACCTTGCGCCTTGAAATGCAGGCACTGGCAGACGCTGCCTTTCGCGCGCAATTCAGTACCGATCAAGACGCCAGGGATGCGGTGATTGTCCGGCTTAACAATGTCGATGGCATTTATCGCGCGCAGCTTGGATTGGCCATTGAAGCCACCGACATTGAATTACTGAATGACAGCGCGATCAATCTCACCGCCAGCACCGATCCGGGAACACTGCTGAGCGCGGCGGCGCAACTGCGGTCGATAACACCGGCGTGGCGCACTTACGCGGCGACACATTTGTTTACTGGGCGCGATCTGGACGGCGACACACTCGGTATCTCTTACATCGGCAACCTGTGCAACCCGCGGTACGCGAGCAGCCTGTCGGAATCGCGCAATCGCGGCGCTTGGCTCGATTCATTGGTGGCAGCGCATGAGCTGGGCCATCAACTCGGCGCAGTGCACGACGGCACCGGCGCCTGCAGCGATACGCCGCCGGACCTGTATTTGATGAGCGCCACCATCAATGGCACTGATCAATTTTCATCGTGCAGCCTCAATGCCATTACCAACACCATGAAATATGCAGCATGCCTGGTGCCGTTCGACAGTCCTGTCAGCAGCGGCGCAACCAGTGGTGGTGCAAGCGACAATGCATCGACCGGTTCGGATCATGGCGGTGGCTCGCTGACGATGAATTGGTTGCTCGCGCTGAGCTTGCTGTGCGGTGGTCGCCAATTACACCGCGGCATTGCCCGCCACACTGCGTAGCCATTGCGCCAGACGACCGCTATCCATCACTCCCGACTGACGCGCCACTTCACGACCTTGCCGATACACAATCAAGGTTGGAATGCTGCGAATACCCAATCGCCCAGCCAGCTCCTGCGCTTCATCCGAATTGAGCTTGGCGAAACGTGCTTCGGTTTTCATCGCATTGGCGGCAGCAGCAAACTGCGGCGCCATGGTCCGGCACGGACCGCACCACGGGGCCCAAACGTCCACGACTACCGGTAGATCGTTGCGTTGCACTTGCTTGTCGAAAGTCTGTGCCGTCAATTCGACAGGTTGTCCATCGAACAGCACTTGATGGCATTGCGGACACATCGGCGTCGCACGCACTTTGTTGTCAGGCACCCGCACCACTGACTGACAGTGACCACATACCACATGTACAGGTGCACTCATGACTTGCCGCTCCGCCCACCGCTGCTGATGCCCGCTTCAATGGGTGCGAGTTGGCCGATTGCAAGCGCTGCCTGAATTACGCACCAAAGACACGCCCAATGGCATAGGTGATCACACCCGCGCCGCCACCGATCAACAACATGCGCAGACCGCTGCGCAGTGCATTGCGGCCAGTGAATAAGCTCAATGTCATGCCGATGAGAAACAAACACAGTGCGCTGACAATGCATGACCAGCGCAGCGCCGCACCGGCTGTTGCACCGATCGCAAAGGGCAGCAAAGGAATGCAGGCGCCCAGGGCAAACGCAAGAAAGGAATACATCGCCGCGCCCCACGGCGAACCTAAGTCATCGGGATTCAAACCCAGCTCTTCGCGTGACAAGACATCCAGCGCATGCGCGGGATCGCGCATCAAGCTGGTAGCGAAGTCGCGCGCCTTGTCCAGATCCATACCGCGCGCTTGATAGATCAACGCCAGCTCTTCAGCTTCTTCGGTGGGATATTCGTCCAGTTCGGCGCGCTCCATGCTGATTTGATGTTCATACATCTCGCGTTGCGAACGCATCGATACATACTCGCCGGCGGCCATTGATAATGCGCCGGCAAGCAGGCCCGCGATCCCCGTGGTCAACACCAGATGATTATCGATGCTCGCGCCACTCACGCCCATGATCAGGCAGGCATTGGATACTAGTCCATCGTTGACGCCGAACACCGCTGCACGCAAGTTACTGCCGCCGATGCGGCGATGACTGATGCCGACATCCGCCAGTGTTTTGGGCATCACGTGACCATCGGCTCGCACATGTCCAAGATGTACGGGCACGTCATAAGCCGACAGACCGCGCAACTTCATCGCTGCCAGAACCGGACGCAGACGTCGCGCGGGAATATGCCGCAATAATCCGGCGACTAGACGTGCACGCAGAGAAGGTTTGAAGGCGCTGTTGCCGACCTGTCCCCAGATCGAAGCCTGCGCGTCGGCGGCATCCGCCAGCGTGACGAACAACTGGCGCATGCGTGCATCGGTTTCAGCTTGCGCAACCTGTCGATATAACCACGCTGACTGCTTCTCTTCCTGCCAGCTCATGCACGGGTCAACTTGGTAACCCCCAGATCACCCTCGGCGGACTCATCGACAGCGATCACCATGCGCACCAGATGCGCTAATGACGTGGCGAGCATTTTTTCCATCACGCGGGCGCGATGGATCTCGACAGTGCGCTGACTGAGCTGTAGATCGCCGGCGATCACCTTGTTGGCTTTGCCATCCACCACCATGTCCATGATCTCGCGCTCGCGCGGCGTCAACGAATCGAGGCGCTTGCGAATCTCGTGCTTCTCCTGCAACACGCTGCGGTTGCGGGCATCGCGATTGATCGCCTGCGCCACGCGATCGATTAGATCTTGATCGCTGAATGGCTTCTGCACAAAGTCCAGTGCGCCGCACTGCATTGCCGTGACGGCCATCAACACATCGCCATGACCGGTCATGAAGATGATGGGCAAAATGGAATGCCGCTGATTGAGCTTTTCCTGCAACTCAAGACCCGACATGTCGGGCATGCGCACATCAAGCAGGATGCAACCTGACAGATTTTCGTTGTACGCGGCGAGAAATTGCAGCGCCGATGCATACACTTCGGCCTTGTAGCCGACGGAGCGAAACGACATGCGCAGCGCTTGCTGAACCGCAGGATCGTCGTCGACGATATAAACAGTCGGCCCCGGATTAATATTGGTTCCCCGCATTGCTTGGTCTCCGTTGCATTGGCGAACCGGCATCGCATGCCGCATTCACCGTTATTCTGATCCTGCACAGGTCGAGTGAAAAAGTATAGCTGCGTCCCATGCGTCGCTCATCGGGCCGTTGCTTATCCGCTGCGTGCCAGGCTGAAATAAAATCGCGCTCCACCGCCAGGATTGTCCGCGCACCATAGCCTGCCGCCGTGGGCCTTGATGATCGACTGACTGATCGACAGTCCAAGTCCGGTGCCGCTGCTCTTGGTGGTGAAGAAGGCATTGAAGGCCGCCGCGGCAATCTCGGGCGAGAGCCCCGTGCCTCGATCGGCCACCATGAACTCGACATCGTCATGATCGTCGATGCGGGTACGCAACAGGATTTCCCGCTGAGATTCCGCCGTCCCCTGCATGGCGTCGATGGCGTTGCGCACCAGATTCAACAATACCTGTTGTATCTGCACGGTGTCCGCACAGATCACCGGACTTTCGATTGCCACTTCCAGCGCCAGGCGCACATTGTGAAAGTGCGCGTCGGTCTGCGCCAGTTGCACCACCTCTTCCAGCAAACGATTGGCCGACATCGTCTCCAACTTCGCTTCGTGATACTTAGCAAAGGCGCGCATGCGACGAATGACTTCACCGGCGCGCAGTGCCTGTTGCGCGATTTGATCCAGCGTGTCGGCGATTTCGTGATCTTCGTAATCGTTATTCAAGAATATCCGCCGGCATGCCTGCGCATAACTGGCGATGGCCGTTAGCGGTTGATTGATTTCGTGCGCAATACCGGTTGCCATTTCACCCATGGTGGAAACACGGCCGAAATGTGCGACGCGGCTATGCATGTTGCGAAACTCGTACTCGGCGATCTTGCGTTCGGTGATGTCATGCACCGTGCCCACTTGTTGCGCCGGCCGGCCCTCCGCATCCCACGACACCTGCGCGATGTGATGGATATAACGCAGGCCGGTGTTGGCGGACAACACGCGATATTCGATATCGATGCTGTGACGTTGCGTCTCCAGTTCGGCAAAGGCCTGCATGGTGCTGAGTTGATCGGCCGGATGCACCACCGACAGAATTTTCTCGCGAACGTGATCGATGCTGTGGCGTTCGCTCCAGTTGAAGATGCGCCGCAGTTGTGGCGACGCGTAATCCGATGAGTCGTCGTGATAGTTAATGACGTAGTTGCCGATGTTGGCCAGCCGTTGCGCGGTGTGCAATGCCGCTTCGCTATGCGCCAATGCCTGCTCGCGGCGCACGCGATCGCTCACGTCGCGGATGAAGGCAATGAAGCGCGGCGGGTCGATACCGTGAACTTGCCCGCAGGTCAGTTCAGCCGCGAAGATGGTTCGATCGCGTCGTGCGCCTTCCACGCGCAATGGGCTGTCGTCTGCGGCTTGCTGCGCCGATTGCTCAGGCAGCGCCACGCCGGTTGCAAAGCGCGGCAGCAACACGTCCAGTTGATGACCCAGCAAATCGGCTTCGCGATAGCCGAACATGCGTTCGGCTTTGCGGCTCACGAGACGGATGCGGCGCTGCTGATCGAAGACAATGACGCCATCGATAGCGGCATTCAACAACGCCTCAAGCTGCGGATGAACCATGCGCAGCGGGCCGCGCGTGATGGGGTACGTGCTCATGAAGCTAACCTGGCAATGTCCCGCGGAAGCGATCGCTGACTGAGCGACGACCGCCGCAGCATAATGCTGCACAGCCACCCGCGCCGTCCACTCTCCGTACGCCGAGAACCCGAATCTTCAAGAATGCTTCGCCAGGTCGGGACGATCGGAAAAACGACAGAATTTATGGAAGGCGCACGCTCGCCAGGTTATCAATCAAGAAGCACGTCGCTGGGGCCGTACATTGACTGCCCGAAACGCGCCCGTCAGCAGGCCTGCATATTCATTGTCTTTAATCACGGTGCGATCGCGACCGGCATCCTTGGCTTCGTAAAGCGCTTCATCGGCGAACTGCACGAAACCGAATAGGGATCGCTCCTGATCCGGCTGCACGTGAGCCGCGCCGATGCTCACCGTCAATCGATGCGACCCGCTCGACGCCGGATGAGCAATGCCCAGCTCCAGCAGGCTTTGGTGAATACGATCGGCCAATTCCTGCAAGTACGCAGACTCAGCGTCGTACAACACCAACGCAAATTCTTCACCGCCGTAACGTGCCGAAAAATCCAGCGGTCGACGGCATACTGCAGTCAGACTAAGCGCCACCTGTTGCAGACATTGATCGCCGACCTGGTGCCCGTAGTAATCGTTGTAAGCTTTGAAGTGATCGATATCCACCATCATCAGCGCGACGCGCTTCCGTTCGCGAATGGCCTGTTGCCAGACGCGCTCGATATGTTCATCGAAGGCACGGCGATTGTAGATGCCGGTAAGACCATCGCGATTGGCAGTATCGCTGAGCAACTGCGCCTCTAGAAAACCGGTACGCATCAATTGTTCCAGCGAATACGCGGCAGTCGCGCCAAGTGCATTGCTGAATAACAGGATGGTGCCGTTGTAAAACAATTCCTTCGGCGCAACATGGGCTGCCAAGGCACCGAACAGATATGCTGCAACAACAAAAATTCCGGTTGCCAGCGCCGAAACGAATAACAACCCAACCAGCAAGTACACGGCAAACACCACCAGCACGATGGCTGCGAAGAACGATACGCCGGATGGTTGATCGATCAGTTCATTGGCCACGGCACACATGCCGAACAATGGCACCAGTATTTGAATCGCAGTGGGGTAGTAACGCCTGTACCAATCCTTGCGTGTCGTCATCGCCACACCAGTGGCCAGTGAACCGAATGACAGCACGCGCACTGCCAGCAAGTACCAGCTAAAGGCGCGCTGCAGTACCAGCTCATCGATCACCACAAAACTCAACACCAGGATAATGGCAAGCCACAGATGCAAGCGCACGCGGCTATGTGCACGCTCGATATGATGTTGGCGAAACGCACGCTCGAGAAGCGGATCAGTAAAACTCAGCCAGCGAAAACCGTTCCGCAACTGCTTGGCAGCCGCAGAATCAGCGAGCGTGGGCGCGAGCGAAACGTTGGACTCCACGTGTGCCTTGACCGAGATTCCCTGTTGGCCGACGACCGGTGCTGGTCGTCATATAGCGATGGCGAGTACGTACGTTAGCGTTAAGCCTGACGACGTACAAGTAAACTCTATGAGACGCAGCAGCGCTTATGTCAGGCCGTAAGCCCAAACGGTTCTTTATGTCGGATGTGGCGCATCGCCACGCGACCTCGACCAAGCGATCTCACTCGGCATGCTCAACTAGCAAAGTAATCCGCAAGATAGCGATCGAAGTCGACTTTATCCGCAGCTTCAATGGCTTCTTTGCGTTGCAACGATTCCTCGGCTTCGATGCGCAGCTCTTCCAGTCGTTTTTCATTCGGCGGATGCAACTCAAGAAAATATGATTTGTGTGCAGCCGACATCTGCAACGCAAACTCCGCGAATGATTGACCGGTGGTTTCCAGTTCCTGAATGGTGCGCGCCGATGGCGTCAATGCGCTGTTCAACACCTTGGCAGTTTGCGCTTCAAGGGCGCTGGTATAGAGACGCCGCGGATTGCCTTGATCCAGCATTTCGCAGATGCCCAGCATGGAGTCGAGCAATTCCAACGACCAATCGCGCAACGGAGTTCGCCTGCCATCGCGAATCAATTTCAAACCCGGCTCGCGACCGCGATGTGCAACCAGCACATGATTGCCATCGAGCACATCGTCTTCATCGCCATGGATCGGCGCACTGTCTTTCAACAAACACAACGCCATGAATGCTTCGAGAAAACGCAGCTTATTCTGATTCACGCCGACCGGATCGAAGGCACTCACATCCAGCGCACGTACTTCTACATACTCAACACCGCCGCGACGCAATGCCTGCGTGGGTTTCTCACCGGAACGCACGACACGCTTGGGACGAATAAAACTGTAGTACTCATTTTCGAGTTGCAGCAAGTTGGCATTGAGCTGCTGGTACTCGCCATCCACTTTCACGCCGAGTTGCTGATAGGCAGGATGCGGCACATTGATGAGACGCGACAAGTCACGCACATACTCATCCAGACTGTTGACGGAAATCTTCACGCCCGCCTGACTCTTGTTGCGATAACCCAGATCACTCATGCGCAATGACGTGGCATAAGGTTCATACAACGTGCCCGGCGTAAACCGCTTCAAGCCGTGCTCGCGCCCGGCGACAAAGGTCTCGCTTACGCACGGCGAGTTACCGAACAGATACAGAATCAACCAGCCATAACGGCGGTAATTGCGCAGCAATGCAAAGTATTGCTCCGACTGAAACGCCGAGCTGGTGGCGCCGCGCTGCATGACGTCGGCAAGGATGGGCCACATATGCGACGGAAACGAGTAATTGAAATGCACACCGGAGATGGCCTGCATCATGCGGCCGTAACGAAGGCCCAGGCCCAGTCGATACACTTCCTTCATCTTGCCGATGTTGGAACGACCATAACGCGCAATCGGAATCTCGGCATCGCTGCTGATGTTGCTGGGCATGCTGGTCGCCCACAGCATTTCATCGTCGAGATGGCGATACACGAACTGATGCAGATCGCACAGGAACTGCAAGGTCTCCCATGACTCGGTGAACGCCGGCGTTACCAATTCAATGAGCGATTCGGAATAGTCGGTGGTGATGAACTCATTAGTCAGCGCTGAACCCAGCGCTTGCGGATGCATGCTTTGTGCAAGGCGGCCGTCGGGCAGCACACGCAACGATTCTTTTTCAACACCCTTGCGGCCGCCGCTGAGCACGCCCGGCTCGCGGGCGTTCACCAACCCGGCGAGGCGACGCTCGAATACTCGATCAATACCACGATTCACTGCTACACCGGCGAGCTGCTTGAAGAGCGGCAGTGTTGCGGATGCCGTGTAGCCGGGTCAAGCCAGGCAGATCTCCCATAAGAGATAGATGAATGATTGTTACCGCACGACCATTCACAGCGTACAGTTGGGCATTACAGTTGGTTGTCTGCCGCCTCGCCCCGCCTCTGTCGCCTTTGTCATTGACGTACGCTTGAATAATCAAGGAGCGCTTATGCTGGTTGGCTCAACGATTCGTCGCGTCGCCATTGTCGGTAGCACGCGTATACCTTTCGCACGTTCAATGGGCGCGTATGCCACGCAATCGAATCAGGACATGCTCACCGCCACGCTGACGGCGATGGTGGAACGTTTCAAATTGCAGGGCGTGACGCTTGGCGAAGTTGCCGCCGGCGCGGTGATGAAGCATTCGCGCGATTTCAATCTGACGCGCGAGGCCGTGCTCGGCAGCGGGCTGGCGCCGGAAACGCCCGCGTTCGATGTGCAGCGCGCCTGCGCCACAAGTCTTGAAACTGCGCTGATCCTGGGCGCGAAGATCGCATTGGGGCAAATCGAATCGGGCATTGCCGGCGGTCGATTCCGCCAGCGACGTGCCCATTGTGTATCCGCGCAGCTATCAACAATTGCTGCTTAAAAGCGCGCGCGGCCGCAGCATGATGGAAAAAATTTCGCCTTGGTTCGGCCTGCGGCCCAAGCACTTCATTCCGCAGACGCCGGGCGTATTGGAACCGCGCACCGGCTTATCGATGGGACAACATTGCGAACAGATGGCCAAGCATTGGGGCATCAAGCGCGAAGATCAGGATCGCTTGGCGATGGAGAGCCATGTGAAAGCCGCTGCAGCCTACGACAGTGGCTTCATGAACGACCTGATCGTGCCCTTCGGCGGTCTGAGTGCGGATAACAATCTGCGTCGCGACACCAGCATGGAAAAACTCGCCCGCTTGAAACCGGTGTTCGATACCGGACCCGGTGGCACGCTGACGGCGGGTAATTCCACGCCGCTCACCGATGGTGCCGCCGCGGTGTTGCTCGCCAGTGAAAGCTGGGCGCTGGAACGCGGTCTACCGGTGCTGGCGTACTTGACCTACGGCAAGTCCGCTGCCGTCGATTACATCAACAAAGAAGGTTTGTTGATGGCACCGGCCTACGCGGTGCCGCGCATGCTCAAGGATGCCGGCCTAGGTTTACAGGACTTCGATTTCTATGAAATTCACGAAGCTTTCGCCGCGCAGGTGCTATGTACGCTCAAAGCCTGGGAATCCAAAGACTATTGCCGCGAACGGCTGGGATTGAACGATGCCTTCGGCAGCATCGACCGCGCCAAAATGAACGTGGTGGGCAGCAGCGTCGCGGTCGGCCATCCCTTTGCCGCCACCGGCGCGCGCATTCTCGGCGTGCTGGCCAAATTGCTGGCGACCCGCGGCGGCAAGCGCGGTCTTATTTCCATCTGCACTGCAGGCGGAATGGGAGTTACTGCCATCGTCGAGAAGGCGTGAGCAACGAACTGCCAAGGTTTGATGGCGATAGACAAGCTCTTGCGCTTGAACACGCAAAGCCTAGCCACGCTGGCAGATTGATCGACCTAAGTATTTGATGGATTTGATATTGGGCCGAGAGCGACTTGCGGAACTGGGGCGTCCGTGCCCTAGCATGCCCCTACCCCATCCGGGTCCCTGTGAAAATTCCGACTCCACCCGCACGCATTTCCGTACTTGGATAAGCGACAGCTACGTACTAATCCTGTCATCACCTACAAGTTTTTTTTGCCGGAACTGTCCTACACGAAATCAGCTTTTCCGTTCGCCCTGCAACGACGTGAAATTCCAAGGCTGAGCTGGCATGCTGTTGGTTTCCTGCTGCCCTCTTAAGGATCGCTAGATGAAACTCTCCGATTCCTCCTTGTTCCGCCAACAGTGCTACGTCAACGGGCAGTGGCGTGATGCCAGCTCCGGTTTGAGCATTTCGGTACTCAATCCTGCGACCCAGCACAAGCTCGGCACCGTTCCCTCGTTGAGCAAGGAAGAAATCGTTGCCACCGTCGATGCCGCCCATGTCGCCCAACCCGCCTGGGCGGCGAAGACCGCCAAGGAACGTGCCGTATTGCTGCGTCGTTGGCATGACCTGATGATGGCCAATCAGGACGACCTCGCTACCCTCATGACCGCCGAACAGGGTAAGCCGCTCGCTGAATCGAAAGGCGAAATCGCCTATGCCGCAGGCTTCATAGAGTGGTTCGCGGAGGAAGGCAAACGTGTCTATGGCGACATCATTCCGGCTCATCAGGCCGACAAGCGCATCATGGTGATTCGCCAGCCGGTGGGTGTGGTCGCCGCGATCACGCCATGGAATTTCCCAGCCGCGATGATCACTCGCAAAGTCGGTCCGGCCTTGGCCGCCGGCTGTACCTGCGTCATCAAGCCAGCCTCGCAAACGCCCTTTTCCGCATTGGCGTTGATGGAACTGGCGCATCGCGCCGGCATTCCCGCCGGCGTAGTTAATGTCATCACCGGCAGCGCCGGTGTGATCGGAGACGAGCTCACCAGCAATCCCAAGATTCGTAAGCTCAGCTTTACCGGTTCCACCGAGATCGGCAAGAAATTACTTGCACAATGCGCGGGTACTGTTAAGAAAACCTCAATGGAACTGGGCGGCAACGCACCCTTCATCGTATTTGACGATGCCGACCTCGATGCCGCCGTCCAAGGTGCATTGACCAGCAAGTACCGCAATACCGGACAGACCTGCGTCTGCGCCAATCGTCTGCTGGTACAGGACGGGGCGTATGACGCCTTCGTTGCCAAACTCAGCGCCGCAGTGAAAACCCTGCGTGTCGGTGATGGCCTCGCCGGCCCCACCGAACTCGGTCCGCTAATCGATATGAAGGCCGTGGAAAAGATCGAAGAGCACATCGCCGATGCCGTCAGCAAAGGTGCCAAGGTCGCACTCGGCGGCAAGCGTCATGCACTGGGCGGTTCGTTCTTTGAGGCCACCATCCTCACCGACGTAAGACCCAACATGCTGGTCGCCAAGGAAGAAACCTTCGGCCCACTCGCGCCGCTGTTCCGCTTCAAGACCGAAGCCGAAGCCATTCAGATGGCCAACGACACCGAGTTCGGCTTAGCCTCTTATTTCTATACCAAAGACCTGGCCCGGAGTTGGCGCGTCGGCGAAGCGCTGGAGTACGGCATCGTTGGTATCAACACCGGCCTGATCTCCACCGAAGTTGCGCCCTTCGGCGGCATCAAGGAATCGGGCTCGGGACGCGAAGGTTCCAAGTATGGCATCGAGGACTACACCGAGCTGAAGTATCTGTGTGTGGGTGGGGTTCAGTAGCTCGCTCGCTAAAGGAAATACACAGCCACGGGTGGTAGTAGATAGACATACCGCATCCGTTCAGGGCGGTAGTCCTTGGAGATTCCCCACCTCGCACCCATAATCCGCGCCCTATGCAAGCCGCGCGCGAACTCTTCTCTTATCGCAAGTACTGGGCGTCCCGATTCGGGACGGCGCCGTTCTTGCCGATGTCGCGTGCGGAAATGGATGAGCTGGGGTGGGATAGCTGCGACATCATTCTGGTGACCGGTGATGCCTATGTAGATCATCCCAGTTTCGGCATGGCGATCATTGGTCGCGTGCTGGAAGCGCAGGGCTTTCGCGTTGGCATGATCGCGCAACCGGATTGGAAATCTGCCGAAGCGTTCAAGGTGCTGGGCAAACCCAATCTCTACTTTGGCGTGACCGGCGGCAACATGGATTCGATGGTGAATCGTTACACCTCGGATCGCCGCATTCGCAGTGACGATGCCTACACGCCCGGGGGTGAAGGCGGCCAGCGTCCGGATCGTTGCGTGATCGTGTATTCGCAGCGCGCGCGTGAAGCTTATAAAGATGTGCCGATTGTTATTGGTGGTATCGAAGCCAGCTTGCGCCGCATCGCGCATTACGATTACTGGTCGGAGCATGTACGTCGCTCGGTGTTGCTCGATGCCGCTGCGGACTTGCTGGTGTATGGCAATGCGGAGCGACAAATCATTGAGCTGTCGCATCGCCTGGCCAAGGGTGAGCCGATTGAGTCGATTACCGATCTGCGTGGTACGGCATTCCTGCGCAAAGCGCTGCCGGTTGATTGGATCGAGATTGATTCCACTTCAATCGATACGCCGGGCAAGTTGAATCCGCCGATTGATCCTTATGCGATGGAGCCGGAGAAGCCCGGCTCTGTTCCCTCTCCCTCAGGGAGAGGGCAGGGTGAGGGTTCTGAAACTTCAGGCGCACCTTGCTCCCCCTCACCCCAACCCTCTCCCATGCGGGGAGAGGGAGTGAACGCATTAGGAACCAAGACTCACGTCGTCAAGTTCTATCGCGAAGTGCCGAGCAAGCAACGCGCGCAGTCATACATCCGCATGCCTGCGTTTGAACAAGTGCGTGATGATGCGATTCTGTACGCGCATGCTTCACGCATCCTGCATCTCGAAGCCAATCCCGGTAACGCGCGTGCCTTGGTGCAACGTCATGGCACACAAGAGTTGTGGATCAATCCACCGCCGATTCCCTTGGGCATGAAAGAAATGGATGCCTTGTACGACCTGCCCTTCAAGCGCGTGCCGCATCCTTCATATGGCAAGGCCAAGATCCCTGCGTATGAAATGATTCGTTTCTCCATCGCGATTCAACGCGGTTGCTTTGGTGGCTGTACCTTCTGTTCCATCACCGAGCATGAAGGTCGCATCATCCAGAATCGTTCGGAAGATTCCATCATTCGCGAAGTGGAAACCATCCGCGACACCGTGCCGGGTTTCACTGGCGTCATCTCCGACCTTGGCGGTCCGACCGCGAACATGTATCGCCTCGCCTGCAAGTCGAAAGAAATCGAGTCAGCCTGTCGCAAACCGTCGTGTGTATATCCCGGCATTTGCCCCAACCTCAATACCGATCACTCGCCGTTGATCAAACTGTATCAACGTGCGCGCACTTTGCCCGGCATTAAAAAAGTATTGATCGGCTCTGGCGTGCGTTACGACCTCGCGGTTGAATCGCCGGGTATGTGAAAGAACTGGTGCAGCATCATGTCGGCGGCTACCTGAAGATCGCGCCCGAAGCGATTGGCGAAGGCCCGCTGTCGAAGATGATGAAGCCCGGCGTCGGCGCGTATTACAAGTTCAAAGAATTATTTGATAAGTACTCACGCGAGGCCGGCAAGGAGCAATACCTCATTCCTTACTTCATCGCCGCGCATCCCGGCACCACCGATGAAGACATGCTCGAACTCGCGTTATGGTTGAAGAAGCACGGCTATCGCGCCGATCAAGTACAAGCCTTCCTGCCCTCGCCCATGGCGACTGCCACAGCGATGTATCACTCCGGCAAGAATCCATTGCACAAAGTGTCACGCAGCAGTGAACCGGTGGTGATCCCCAAAGGCATCAAAGTGCGTCGCCTGCACAAAGCCTTCCTGCGTTGGCATGACGCGAACAATTGGCCCGTGATTCGCGAAGCGTTAAAGCGCATGGGTCGCGCGGATTTAATTGGGCCTTCCAAACAACATCTGATTCCCGCATGGCAACCGCAAGGCACCGGCGAACAAGCCGAGGGTGCGCGACGACCACATAAGTTGCGTAATGGGCAGGTTGCGGGGCAGAAAAAGGAATTCACTACGCCGGTGCGAACTCAGCATACAGGGCTGAAGGGTGTGAGCATTCCGAAGGCGATGCCGAAGAATAAGGCGCGTGGATCGCAGAGGCCGGTTAAGCGCTGAACTCTCAGGTAGGTTGGGCTGAGTCTGCGAAGCCCAACGTTCTAGCGATTGTTTGATGTTGGGCTTCACTGTGTTCAGCCCAACCTACGCATTGCCCAACTCCATTCGTCCTGAGCCGCTGCTAGGCCAACTTACCCCACCTCCTCCCCGAGGGAAAAAGTGTTAATGCCATGGCGTATGCAACTCCCACTGCAACACTTCGACATCCTTCTTAATCAACACCCCATTGCCAATGTGATTGAAGTGTTTGCGTAATCGCCGCTGATACCAACTGCCTTTACGCACAAACACCTTGTCGTCCGTACCGCTCGGGTCCATCAAGGTTTGCCAGTCGTGTTTGGTGGGGATGTGTAGATACAGCGCGCCTCGGCATAGCCGCGCTAGATTATCGATTGCCTGCGTGGCGGCTTTGTCATCGAGGTACTGCAACACATCGCAGCACACGACCAGATCGAACTCGCCTTTGCCTTGATAGTCGACTACGGAACCTTGTTGCCAGCCGTATTGCTTGCACAGGTATTCGCTGTATTCCACGCCGGTATAACTGGCTTTAGGAAATACCCTTTGCAGTGGCTGCTTGAACCAGCCCAAACCACACCCCATATCGAGCATACGTTTCACGGGCAATTCCAATTGCGCCACGATGCTGGCGACGACCGCGGCGCGACGCTCGGTTTCCGGCTGGCTCATGGCGCGCGTGGCGGCGCGTAAGTAGAAGCGTTGGTAGTAGCCGGCGTCGAAGGTTTGCGTTGCGGGCTTGTTCTGCGTGCGATTGGTTTTTGTCATCGCGTGAGTATGCCAGTTCGGTCTGTCTGCAGAGGTGTTTGGAATGAGCGCTCTCTGCCCGCTACTTGAATTCCCACCGGCCGCCAGCACATTAAGTGGCAAGTCTTAGCTTTACTCCGTTCGTCCTGAGCTTGTCGAAGGGCTCTTCATCAAACCCAAAGCTGCAAACAAATTCCAGGAAGCATCCTTCGACAAGCTCAGGACGAACGGAAAAGAGAATTTGATTCGAAGCGTAAGTTCAACCACTTCACCACCAACCGCTGACAGGAGCGCCACCTGCCGTTGATTGCATCTGCTTGCTACCTCACTTCAACCGGAAGCTCACATGAAAGAACCCACCAATCAAGAACTCGTGACCACCATCTCCGATGACATGCTGCTCATCGTGCCGATGCGCAACATCGTTCTGTTTCCGGGAGTCGTGGCGCCGGTGGCGATGAAGCGTCCAGGCAGCGTGGCGGCGGCGCAGGAAGCGGTGCGCAGCGGCCGGCAGATCGGTTTTCTGTTGCAAAAAGATGCCGACGAAGATGCGCCGGGCACCGATGGACTTAACCACATCGGTACTGTCGCGAATGTCTTGCGCTATGTCACCGGCACCGACGGCATTCATCACTTGATCGTGCAAGGCGAGCGGCGTTTCCGCGTGCTCGATTTTCAGAAGGGCATGCCGTTCACGTTGGCACGCGTTGAGTACTTGCCCGAATCAGTAGTCGACAACGAAATTGAAGCACGCGCGTTAAATTTGAAAAAGCTGGCTGCCGAAGCGGTGGAGTTGCTGCCGCAGGCGCCGGCTGAACTTGCCAATGCCGTACAAGGCATTGAATCACCCTCGGCACTGGCCGATCTGGTGGCCAGCTTCATGGATGTGAAAGTTGGCGATAAACAGAAGTTGCTGGAGCTACTCGATCTGCGCGCGCGACTGGATCGCGTGACTGAATTGCTATCGCATCGCATTGAAGTGCTGAAGCTGCAGCGACAGATTGAATCCAACACGCGTGACGCTATTGACGAGCGGCAGAAAGAAATTCTGTTGCGCGAACAGATGCGGCAGATTCAGAAGCAGCTCGGTGAAGACGGCAATTCACCGGAAGAATTGAAGGAACTCGCCGATGCCGTCGAGCAGGCCGGCATGCCGCCGGAGGCATTGGAGCAGGCGAAGAAAGAACTCAAGCGTCTGCAACGCATGGGCGATAGCAGCAGCGAATACTCAATGCTGCGTACCTGGCTGGACTGGATGATTCAGTTGCCGTGGAGCAAGCTTGATGAAGAAAGTATCGACATTGCCAAAGCACGACAGGTGCTGGATGCCGATCACTTCGGCCTCGATAAGATCAAGCGGCGCATTGTCGAATACCTGGCAGTACGCAAGTTGAATCCGCAAGGTCGCAGTCCGATTCTGTGCTTCGTTGGCCCGCCGGGCGTGGGCAAGACCTCGCTGGGTCAGAGCATTGCGCGCTCACTGGGTTTGCAATTCACGCGCGTCAGTTTGGGCGGCGTACATGATGAAGCGGAAGTACGCGGTCATCGCCGCACCTATGTCGGTGCGTTGCCCGGCAACATTGTGCATAGCTTGCGCAAAGCGGGTACGCGCAATCCGGTGATGATGCTCGATGAAATCGACAAGCTGGGCGCGGGTATTCAAGGCGATCCATCGGCCGCGCTGTTGGAAGTGCTCGATCCCGAGCAGAACAACAGCTTCCGCGATAATTATCTTGGTGTGCCGTTTGATTTATCGAAGGTGTTGTTCATCGCTACTGCGAACCAACTCGATACCATTCCGGGTCCCTTGCGCGATCGCATGGAGATCATCGAACTCACCGGCTACACCGAAGAAGAAAAGGTGCAAATCGCCAAGCGTTACTTGCTGAAGCGTCAGCTTGAAGCCAATGGCTTGAAGCCGGAGCAGGCATCGATTACTGACGATGCATTGCATCAGTTGGTGCGCGATTACACGCGTGAAGCCGGTGTGCGTAACCTCGAACGCACTATTGGTTCGGTGTTGCGCAATGTTGCGGTACGAATTGCTGACGGCAGCATCACGCAACAAACCGTGGAAGCTGATGATCTGCACTTCGTGTTGGGTGCGGCGCGCTACGAAAGCGAAGTGGCATTGCGCACCAGCGTGCCCGGTGTGGCCACCGGTTTGGCGTGGACACCGGTGGGCGGCGACATTCTGTTTATCGAGGCCACGCGAGTACCCGGCAACGGACGGTTGATCCTCACCGGGCAATTGGGCGATGTCATGAAGGAAAGCGCCCAAGCCGCACTGTCATTGGTGAAGTCACAGGCGGAATCGTTGGGTCTCGACCCGGTATTGTTTGAGAAGAATGACATCCACATTCACGTGCCGGCGGGTGCGATACCGAAGGATGGCCCGAGTGCCGGTGTGTCGATGTATACCGCGCTGGTGTCGTTGCTCACCAATCGCACGGTGTCCAACGATGTCGCGATGACCGGCGAGATCAGCCTGCGTGGCCTGGTGTTGCCGATCGGTGGCGTCAAAGAAAAAAGCGTCGCCGCGCATCGCGCCGGTATTCGCAAGGTGTTGCTGCCATCGCGTAATCGCAAGGATCTGGAGGACGTGCCGGAAAGCGTGCGCAAAGACATCAAGTTCGTGTTTTGCGAACGGGTGGAGGAGGTCACGCGTGAAGCGTTGGGTGTAGTGCCGGAGACGGTTAAGGCGAGTTAGTTACCCATCAAGCTAATCAACGCTATCTTAGGGGTGACGCCTGCGTCGCCCTTTTTGTTTTTCCCTTGATCGAACGCGGGTAGTTCATCGTGCCTTCAGTTCAAAGCCCGCTGCAACGTCCACGCATGATCCATCAACACGGCCGTGTAATGCTCGACATCGCCATGCTTGCCCGGCACGCAATTTAAACTGAGCACGGCGCGAAACGATTTGCCGTCCTTGCGATGTATGGGTAATTCAGTGCGCCAACTACCGCTGGATAACAACTGCGAACCAATGCTGTTGGGAATGCGATCGCGTTCTTCGCCAGTGATGGCGGTCCACAACGACAAACCTTTGACTTCATCGAGTTCATAGCCGGTCATTGCCGTATAGGCTTTGTTGAGCGACACCACGCGTAACTTGGCATCGGCGACGATCACGCCCTCGGCGAGATGTTGCAGCGCGTTGGCGTTGATCGTGTGTTGCTCTTCGATGCTGCGATGTTCGGTAACATCGATATGCATCACCACGGCGCCGCCATCGCTGTGTGCGGTGCTGACCGGCGTGACGACGAAGCGAAACCAGTGTTTGCCGTCGTGACACTGACACGGGTATTCAAGACTGAACTGTTCGCTGTTGCCGGCCAGCACATCGCTCACGCCGCGCGCGATGGCGCGTGCATGTGGAGTGCGTTTATCAGCGCTGTTGCGACAGGCTTCAACGTAGTGGCAACCACAACCCCAATCGACGCCGCTGCAGTTGACGGTGTTGCCCTGCGTTCGCCACGCCGCATTGGTTGCAATGACATCGCCTCGTCCATCCAGCAACGCCGCTTGCGCGGGCAGCGAATCGAGCAAGGCGCTGTTGAGCGCGGCCATGCGTTGTTGTTCGCGCAAGGTGCGTTGTTTGGCTTGACGTTCGCGTTGCATGGCCAATGCATTTTCGATGGCGGGTGCGAGACGCGTCAGTCGGTCCTTCAACAAATAATCAGCTGCGCCGAGATGCATGCAACGCATCACCGTTTCTTCGGTAACCGCGCCGGTACAAACAATGAAGGGAATATCCGCGTCCATTTCGTGCAGCATTTCCAGCGCCAGCGGCGCGTTGAAGCCAGGCACGGCATAGTCGGCGATGATCACATCCGGCCGCCATGCCAACTCGTTGATGAAGTCCGACTCACGATCCACCAGTCGCCATGCCACGTGCTCCCAACTGCGCGACAACACCGCCACTTCCAGCTCCGCATCGGCCGCGGAATCATCGATGATCAATGTTTTTAGTTCCTTGTTCATGCAACGCCCCCGTTACGCAACACCTGCACGCCTGAACCTTAAGTGGAAAGTCTACGGCGCACTTAAGCGGCGAAGCTTGCGTGATTTACTTAGGACGTTTTACCGGCGACCTGCTGTGATACCACTACCATGGGCGCAATGAATTGGGCCTCCTACGCAATTGCAGTCTTTGTAGGGGCGCGATTTATCGCGCCCTTCTGGTGGCTATCAATACCAGGTGGGGACTGATGATTCTTCATCACTCCTGACACCACGTTGTCAGTAGCCCCGGCGCATGCTGCGGTCCATCAACACAGGCCATGAGGGCACAGGAGCATCGCATGCAAATTCATAGCGCTATTACCTGGTTTGAAATTCCCGTCGGCGACATGGAGCGCGCCAACCGGTTCTATGCGCAGGTGCTGGGCAAGCAGCTCGAACGCCAGCAGTTCGGGCCCAATGAGTTAAGGGTGTTTCCTTATCAACAACCAGGCGTGGGTGGCTGTCTGATGCCAAGCAAGCCTCTGCAACCGGGCGCGACGGGCCCGGTGATTTATCTTGCCGTCGATGGTTCACTGCAAGCAGCACTGCAGCGAGTAACGCAGGCCAGCGGCCAGATTGTCGTCGGCCGTACCGAGCTGCCGGAGAATATGGGCTGCTATGCTCACATCATCGACTCCGAAGGCAATCGTGTGGGTTTACATGCAACCACGTAATCGTGTGTCTGCGCGTGAGAAATGCCCCCAGACTAATATTGAGATGACGCAGTTACCCAATATGGGTGCGAAATCGGCAGCGATGCTGGCCAGCGTTGGCATCACCACGCTGGCACAGTTGCGTCAGCGCGGCGCCGTAGCAGCTTATCTCGCGGTGAAGCGCCAGCACGCCGCAGCATCGTTGAATTTGTTATATGCGTTGGTGGCGGCGTTGGATAACGTCAACTGGAAGGCAGTGCAACGCGAACGCAAGCTGGAACTGATGCTGGCGATTGAAGATTACGAGCGCCACACGGCTGAAAATCATGGCTGAGACATTGGTGAGTCGCTTCGGCCCGAGCGTACCGAAACAAATCGGCGCGATGCTGGCTGCTGCGGGTAAATTCGACGCGTCGGCCTTCGTCGCTACCGCACTCGACGGTTATCAGGCGCTGAATCTGATGCAACGCGCAATCAACATTGCCGATGCGTTGCACACGCATCTGCCGCGCGACTATGCAAAGGCCATCAAGTTGTTGCTGGCGTCAGTGAAGCACCGTGACGCAGTCGGCGACGCGCCATTCCTGTACTTGCCGCACACGTTGTATGTGGCTCGACATGGGCTGGAACATTTCGAGTTGTCGATGCAGGCGCAGTATGTGTTGACGCAGTACTTCAGCGCCGAGTTCAGCATCCGGTCGTTTATCCAGCGCTATCCACAGCAATCGTTGGCGTTACTCAAAGAATGGGCTCGCGATGACAATCAGCATGTACGTCGTCTGGTCTCGGAAGGCACACGGCCGCGATTGCCGTGGGCTGCGCGGCTGCGCGAGTTTCAACGCGATCCATCACCAGTGCTCGAATTGCTGGAGCTGCTCAAGGACGATCCTGAACTGTATGTACGGCGCTCGGTTGCCAACAATCTCAATGACATTGGTAAGGATCATCCGCAGCGATTGGTTGATACTGCGCAGCGTTGGATGCAAGGCGCCGGCGCGCATCGCTTATGGATCATCAAGCATGCGTTGCGTTCGGCAGTGAAGCGCGCCGATCCGCAGGTATTGTCAGTGCTGGGCTTCGGCACTGCCGCGAAGGTCACGTTATCCGCCGTCAAAGTGACCCCCAGCAACCCGCGCATCAGTGAACGCATTCGGATCGGCTTTGCATTGACCAATCCCACCAGAAGACCGCAACAAGTGCTGGTGGATTTTCGTATTCACTACGTCAAAGCCAATGGCATCGCGAAACCCAAAGTATTCAAGCTGAAACAACTGACCCTGGCTGCCGGTGAAACGGCTGACTTCAACAAAACCGTATCACTACAAGAGATGACCACGCGCAAGCATTATCCAGGTGTTCATCATGTGGATGTTGTGATTAATGGTGTTGTCCAACCGTTGGGAAAGTTTTCGTTGCGGAGCACATCATGAATCGCGGGGTATCAGCCGCGCCGACTTATCATCTGAGTAAGGAGATTGCCAAGCGCACTGCTACGCCCCCTCTCCCTTTGGGAGAGGGATGGGGTGAGGGTGTTTCTTCGTAGCTTCATCCACGACTAGGCAAAGATTCCCTCACCCTGCCCTCTCCCAAAGGAAGAGGGAATACATCGAGAAGAGTTAAAGAGTCATGCGTCGCGCCGATCGTTTATTTGAAATCGTGCATCACTTGCGTGGCCGACGACTGACCACTGCTGCGCAGTTATCGGAATGGCTGGAAGTTTCCGAACGCACGGTGTATCGCGACATCGCCGACTTGCTCGCATCGGGCGTGCCCATCGATGGCGAGGCCGGCGTGGGTTATCGGCTGCATCCCCATTTTGAGTTACAGCCACTGATGTTTACGCACAACGAAATCGATGCCTTGGTCGCCGGCGCACGCCTCATCGAAACCTGGGCCGGTGGCAGCCTCGCCGCCGGAGCGCGTTCGGCATTGGCGAAGATCAGCGCCGTGCTACCCAGCGACAAACGCAACATGCTGGAAAGCAGCCCAATTCACGCGCCGCAATTCTTCAACGATGCGCGCACCACGCAACACATGGATGCACTGCGCACCGCCATCAACGAACGCCGCTGCGTGGAGATGACGTACGAAGATGTGGAAGCGCGCCAATCCACACGACGCATGCATCCCGTCGGCATCTTTTACTGGGGCATTCGCTGGACGGTTGGCGCCTGGTGCGAATTACGGCAGGACTTCCGTACGTTCCGTCTGGATCGCATCGAGCAATTGCATGTGAGTGAAGAAAGATTTGCTGATGTGGCGGGGAGACGGTTAGCGGATTATTTGCGGGAATGTGGGGAGTGAAGACGGGGCACTTCACCAACGGTGCACTTAACGGCATCTCGAATAGCGGCGATATCTGCGCCAGGCGGCAGCGCCGACTCGAAGGCTGCATAGGCGCGTGAATCATGTTCTTTCAGCCAGTGCAGCGATTTCTTCGGGCCTTCAAACCACCGCCCACGAATAACGAAATAATCTTCCAATAGCGCGGTCAATAGCCAGACTCTTCGGTAGTTGCCTTCGATGTCACCACGCTCAAGTCGCTGTGCCATTTTCCACGCCCATGTCTTGCGCGCGAGAATCTCGTCATCGGGAAGAGCCTTCGGGCCACGCTGATGAATTGATTCCAGTGCGGCGAGAAATTCGTCCGCCTCACGATTGCGCTGCACAAGCACGACGCTCTGTCGCAGCTTCAGGTGATCTTCTGTTGCATGCTTGAGCACCGCTTCCGGATACAAAAACACATCAAGGAATTCACCTTGAATAATTCGCGTATCGCGACTTATGGCGTCGGAAGCGCTGAAGGCCGCAATGTCATAGTCGCTGTCCTGGCGCTCGGTGCCATCTGCTCTTGAGCCATACAGGAGGATCGTATGCGCGTGACTCTCTTTGATGAGTTGATCACAAATGGCATTGAGGAGCGGCGTGCGATTCATAGGATCCGATTTGTTTCAGACGACGTGATCAAACCAACGTTGGCAGATGATAGCTATACGGCTGGATCCACAGACCAACATCTCACTCTCTGCTCGCCATCAAATAATTCACGAGCGTTTAAAACGCTTCGACAGGCTCAGCGACCGGAATGGCGCCCATCATTTCCGGTCGCTGAGCCTGTCGAAGCGTCTTTTTTTTTTGCAAGCAGACAATTTCGAAGGGCCACACTCAAAGCGGCACATCTGGCTGTTTGCCCTCTGTTTTAAAACGCTCCTGCATCGCTGCCACATCTTCATCTGTATCCATGTCGTAAGCCGCATTCGGCATCGGCACGCGCAGCAAGCGACTGTCATGACGATTGATGATGGACTTGGCGCCTTGATCACCGTGCAATTGTGTTAGCTCGCTAAAACACCAGCGCGGGAAGATGGCGGGTACACCGAGTTGTCCCGCATAGACGCTGGCGGCGAGTACGGTGTCCTGGCCATTCCAGGCTGCGATCAATCTGCGGAGATCTGCAGCAGTGATCGCCACTTGATCGCCGAGCAATAGCAGCACTGCATCGCAGCCTGATGAAAGCGCTGCCACGCCGCAACGAATCGATGCGCCAATGCCTTCCTGCCAATCGCGATTGATGAGTATGGATGCAGCGGAGTGTTGAAACATGCGGGTGAGGTCGGCGGCGTGTGCGCCGAGCACCACGCTGACCGCTGAACCTGCAACTGCAGTGGCATTGCTGACGACGCGCTGCAGTGCCGGTTGGCCGGCGACCTGGACCAATTGCTTGGGCCGGCCGAGTCGGGTGGACGCGCCGGCGGCGAGGATGAGAATGTGCAGATGGGCTGCTGTGGTCATGGGAGTTGCTCTGTCACCCTCGCCCTCTCCCTTAGAGAAAGGGGACTAAGAAGCATGCATACCACTTATTTACTGCATCCCACACAGGCCGCTGCCACACCCGCTCGTGCCGCACGCCGGCATTTCGCACGCGCCCGAGTTGCTGCTGCCGGTGTTGACGAAGCCGGCTGACATCAACTTGGTAACCGGCGTTTTAACATCGATTTTTCCCGGTGCAATCTCGGCGCGCTGGCACAGCTCGCCCCAGGTTTTTACTTTTTCGGCCATCTTGTGGCTGACTTCGACGACGCGACCATTGGCTTCGCACAGGTATTCGTAGGTAGGCATGGATGTCTCCGCTTGGTAGCGTCATTCTATGGCGGGGAGGCTGTGGTTCAAGCAGCTTGATGGCAGAATTCATGTTTCCTTTCGCAGGGCGAGGCATGCGCCCCCTACGTGAGATTTATGCGAGCAGTTGTCGGACTGCTTTCAATTCAAACCCTTCTTGCTTGAGTGAGCTTATGGCCGTTCGATCAGTATTAAAAATGGGTGATCCGCTGTTGCTCAAGGTGGCGGAGCCGGTAACGGCATTCGATACGCCGGAGCTGCATGCGCTGATTAACGACATGCTCGATACCATGAAGGCGTTGAGTGGCGCGGGCATCGCCGCGCCGCAGATCGGCGTGTCGCAACAAGTGGTGATCTTCGGTGGCTTTAAAAGTCCGCGTTATCCGGATGCCGAAGAAATTCCCTTTACGGTGCTGATCAATCCCGTGCTGACGCCATTGGCAGATACGGAAGAAGATGGCTGGGAAGGCTGTCTATCGGTACCCAATATGCGTGGCCTGGTGCCGCGTTACACACAACTGCGTTATCAAGGTGTTGACCAGCATGGTGCTGCGATCGAGCGCACGGTGAGTGGTTTTCATGCCCGCGTGGTGCAACACGAAGTGGATCATCTGTTGGGTATTCTTTACCCAATGCGTATTCGCGATATGCGTCAGTTCGGTTTTATCGAGTCGATGTTTCCAGGACAGGCCATCAGTGACGATTAGACCGGATGATTTATTTGTAGGGGCGAGGCATGCCTCGACCGTGTTGCCAGTGGCACGGACATCAAAGAGGGTCAGGCATGCCTAACCCCCTCGAAAGAAAAATCGCGCGACGAATAACCCTAGCGCCACTCATTGGCATCAAGACGACTGGCATCCTCCACCGATAGCCGATTCGCCACACCGATGATGGAACGACGCAGCATCGCCAGATCGCATTTCAGCGAATACGCGACGGAGCGCGCCACGCACGACCATTCCTCATCCCGCGCCACCAACACTTGCTCGCAATAGGCATTGAAGTAAGCGGCGTACATATGCTCGTAGTCCTGCAGCGGTTGTTGAAACACCGCGTCATGCAGCAGATCGGTGCCGAGATAACTTGAACAGGCAAGACTGGCCGAGCTGCGCAGGAACACACCATGTTCGGCAATCACGCCACGGCTGTAGCCATGGTGCGCAAAGAAATGGTTAATCAGCATTTCGCGCCGCGCACCCACCACATGCTGCTCGCGTAAATGCGCGAACAGGCTGCGACGATGGATCAATTCAAACGTGGCGCTGAGCAGCTCGCGGGTTTGCAGCGGCACGCGACGCTGCTCGGCAACTCGCTTCATCACCAGCGCGTGTTCGCTTTCCCAGCGACAGTAAGCCTGCGTGTTTTCGAGAATGCGCGACGCCACCAGCAATTCGTCCTGCACATCACTGCGCGACATGACTTCGATGCGGTGCATCGACAGATCCATCAAGCGCGTAAAGGTGATCTGGTGACGCTGGTGTTGCGCGCGCTCGGGCAGTGCGAGACTCAAACGCTTGAGTCGCGTGACGGTGCTGGAAATATCGAAACTGTCGATCCCTGTGTGCATGGCCGCTGTGTCCTCAGCCATCCCGCCTCACTTCAAACCGCTGCGTCGAGCCGGTGTTAACCCAGGCCAACGAGTTCGATAGTGCATGCAGCGTGCCACCGATCAGCGCACGCAAATGAGGCGAATACCGATCACAGCCACCTGGAAAAATTGAAACACGCTGCGATGTGTTTAATTTAACTTGCTGTAAAAGCTGAACACGCGAATCAGTGACGGCGGCGCGCCCGGCACGATGCACTGTGATAGTACTGTCGCGCCCGCACTGAAATTATTCCAGGCGCGGAATAACCGCACCAAGGTTTGCAGAAACCGTCAGTGCAACGTCGCATCGCTCACGCCGACGGAATGTAATCCTGATCGTCCTGATGCGCGCGCTCAAACTTCAGAAACTCGTAATAGCCGCATTTGTTGCCGTAAGGATATTTACGACACACCGCAGGACGCGCGGCATAGATGGTGCAGCGACGTTCATCCTGATCGAAGAACATGCACATGCTTTTGTACACGTGATCCTTGCGATGTCGCAGGATCCATTCATCGGCTTCCTTGGTTTTGTAGTGATACGAAAATTTCTCGCGCGCAGCGTTCGGGCTCAATTCGAAATGCTTGGCGAGGCGATTGATGTCGGCATCGTTGACCTCGATGCGCGGGTGGCTGCAGCAGTAACCGGGACAAACCGAACAGTCGAATTTGGCTTTCACGCGCGTGACTCGAAGTAGTGATTCACACATTCTAAGTTGATTGGCTGCGGCGTGTTAACAGTTGTTATAGTCGATCAGTACCTGTTAACACTCATGCAAGCAGTAGCACACAATCCCGGCTTCAACCCCGGCCATCTCGATGAAGTCGCGGTCACGCAGGCGCTGGCCGCGGGCACGCATGCGCCGGTGTTACAGGCGTATTTCGGCTCACCGGCATTTGAAGAGCTGAGTACGCTTGCTCGGCAGGCGCTGGCGGCTACCCCCAATAAACATGCGCCATTGATCTATCTGCTGCCGGGACTGCTGGGTTCGAAGCTTGGTATGCGCACTCGCCATGCCAGCGACATGTTGTGGCTCGATCCGTTGGCCGTTATCACCGGTCGCTTGCCGCAACTGGCAATTGGCAAGCGCCGCGCCGTCAAACCGCTGGGCATCATGTTGCCCGGCTATCTCAAACTCATTTTGTCGTTGCAGGCAGCGGGCTTTCGCGTGCGTTCGTATGCCTATGACTGGCGGCGCAGCGTGCAAGACCTGGGCAAGCAACTGGCCGAAGAGCTGTTGCATGAAACCGGTGAAGTCATGATCGTGGCACACAGCATGGGCGGTTTGCTGGCGCGTGTCGCACTAAAGCAAACCGGCAGCGCCAAGGTCACGCGTGTGATTCAACTGGGCACGCCCAATCAGGGTTCGTATGCCTTGGTGCAGGTACTGCGTAGTTGTTATCCCACCGTGCGCAAGCTCGGTGCGGTGGATCAACTGAATAATGCTGAAGCACTGACGCAGCAGGTGTTCAGCAGCTACTACAGTTTTTATGAGATGTTGCCGCGCAAGACTTATACGAAGGGCATCGATTTGTTCGATATCAAGCAATGGCCGGCGCATCCGCTGATGCCGTCGGTGACGCGCTTGCAATTGGCTAGACGTCTGTTTCGGCATCTGGCGGCGGCGGATCGTCGTTGTCATGTGATTGCCGGTGTCGATCAAGCCACGGTGTGCGGCGTTCGTCCCGAACACGATGAATTTATCTTTCAGTACGATCATGCCGGCGATGGCACTGTGCCGTTGTCTTCAGCGATGTGGCCAGGTGCGCAGCACTGGTATGTGGCTGACGCACACGGGCAACTGCCGCGTAATACTGCTGTGTGTCAAGCAACGATCGATTTGTTGCGCGATGAGACCACGCAGGTCTTGAGCAACCGCTATCAAGCAACGCAGGGGACCGTCATCGAACGTAGTGAAAGCGAATTGCGTGCGGTGCTGAACGGGAAAGTGCGTTGGGATCAGTTGCCGATAAATGAACGCCGCGACTTGCTCGAGCCGGTGATCTCGCCGTTATTCAGTTCACTGTGTAAGTGAGCGGCGCTTGATTGTACGAAGCTGAGAAAGAACCCTGAAGATTGTCATTTCGAGCGAAGCGAGAAATCTTCGTTTACCTAAGCGGAAAAGTTTGAGGCGTTCGGCAGATTCAACGACAACTTGAGACCGACTCTGTGCATTTGCCAACCACGTCACAACGCGCGCACCGCTATTCAACAAAATAGCCCTCGAGCGATAGATCAGGGCCACCCAGGGAACCGTGTCATCACGAATCCCGAGTAGCCCGGCCTATGCTTGAACGATGCTCTGCAAAACGACTCCGCTCGGTTTCATCTCTGAACCGAGCGGAGTTCGCCGGCTTCAAGAAGTATCCCCTCTGCAGCTACAACGCCAACTGTGTCGCCAGCGACATGGTTGGCGATGTAGCTTGCATTTGTCTTAACGCGAGCCCACGCGCCGCAAACTGGCCACTGCTCCGCAATTTGGCTGCCCCCAGTTCAGCAAATACATGGCAGCCCTACAGCCGCTCACACTTCAGACGATAGCGTCCACAGGCGATGTGATCGCGCCGGCAGCTTTGCTGTTGCGCATGACAACGCCGGATTTTTATCCGGAACCTGTGAGCGTTCATGTCAACCCTCATCACCCGCATCGTTCGTTTCATACCCAGCAGTCTGGCCTTGCTGCTGTGTGCGTGTGGCGGTGGTGGCGAGGGCACGACAGCCAGTACGCCCACCGCCAGTGTGTCATTGGGCGTTACCCAAACCAATGCGCAGATCGCGTCACTGCTTTATAGCGACGCACAACGCACCCCGGCCGGTTTTGTGGTCGACAGCGCACCGGGGTTTGCCGGTTACGTGGCCACTTCGCATATCAAAACGACTGACATCAATGCCAGCGCGGTGTTGCATTACGAGCTGTGCAGCGACGATTTCAATCAAGCCCTGCAGTGGTCCGATACCGCAACTACCGTAAGCGGCGACAACGCGACACTGACGGGCAATGACAGCACTGAACGTTATTTTGAATTCGATCGCCTGCGCGCGGGCACACCACAAGGTTATCTGCGGCAGCGCATCTACAAGTGCGCTTATCTGAATCGTAATACCGTCGATCTGCAAGCCGGCGCTGGTAATGCCGGCACATTGAAAGCGCGGCCGATGGATGCAGCCATGTTGAAGGGCTTAAGCGAATATCTATGGCAATTTACGCCGTACAACAACTTCGGCAACGTGGTGCTAAGCAGCAGCGGCAGTGCAAGCAACGACAGCCTCACGCATTCTTTGACTATCGCGACGTTGACGCGTGCCGGCAGCGTTGGCAGTTGCGACAACGTCGACGTGATGACATGGAAACATACGCTCGATACCAACACCGGTGAATTGACGTTGAGCATCACACCGTTGTTCAGCTTTCATGCGCAGGAAAACGGTGGCGCGGTGTCGTTGTGTAATTGATGGTGGGTCGGGTTTAGCTGTCTTCAGCGCTACCCGACATCCGACATCGCTGTCGGGTAGCGCTGAAGACAGCTAAACCCGACCTACAAATGGATACGGAATTTATTGTAGGGGCGAGGCACTTGTGCTGAGCTTGTCGAAGTATGTCTCGCCCGGCGCGATTCATCGCGCCTGCAGCGCTTCACCTGCGTACACAATTCCATCCCAACCATACTTGATGAAATTGCGGATATTGCCGTGATCCGCGCCTTGCGGATGTTCCAGCACATCTTTGCGGTAGTACGCGCCGAAACACGCCAGCGTTTGTTCTTTGCTGAGGCCTTGCAGTGTGGCGAATGCAAACAGCTTGCAGGAACCATTGTTTTGTCCGGCAGCATTCTCCAGTTCGCCATTCTTGAAGGCGGTGGGCGTGAAGGCATACATCGAATCGATTAACGCGATGGTGTCGGTGAATTCGATGGTGTCGGGTGTGGTGGTTAGTTTTTGCAGGAAAGCGTTGAGGGTCATGTAAGTCTTCGTCATCATCTGTGGAAACTCAGATTGTAGGAGCGGCCCATAAAAATGAAATGGGGCCGAGAATTAATTGAATCGCGGCCCCAATTCATTTTTATGGGCCGCTCCTACATCAAATCTCTTCAATCAATCCCGCTGCGCCCGCATCCCCGCCAGATTCAAATCCTTGAACGTATCCTGATCGAACTTGACCCGGAACTTGAGGTACGGACCTTGTGCGAGGTAGTGCGCGTCGTCGAAGTCTTTGTCGTTGTAGCCTTGCACGTTGTAACCCACCGATACCCAGGCGTTCTTTATGAAGGTGATACCGACATCGGCGCCGAGCGAGGCATTACTAACACCTGATTTGAATGATTCCATCGCGGTGCCATGCACACCGATGTCGAACACGCGCGTCAAGTCGTGGCGATAATCGGCGCCGCACAAGCCACTCACACCGCGATAGTCATCGTTATCAAAGCTGCTGATCACGTAGCGGGTGCCGATTTGCAGGCCCACCTGTGTATGCACATCGAGCTGCCAGTTCACGTGCGTGTTATTCACCACTCGCGAGGTCTGCACATTGCTGAGCAAGGCGTTGTTGCGTTGATGTTTGAGATCGATGCGGTCGAGCACGATCCAACGGCTGTCGATGGGACGATACGCCCACGACAATTGCGCCAGGGCATTAAGCGTATTGCCGGCCTGAATGCTACGACTGTTCAAGTACTGAGTGACGAACGCAAAGGCATGGCCTTTAACAGCTTCGCGATAAAAACCACTGCTAAGCGACCAACGGTGTTCCAGCGCACCGTTGCGGTGTTCGACGCGATCGGTGAAGCTCCATAGTTCATTGCGATACAGGCTGGCAATGGATAACGCGACGAAATCTGCTGTCTGCAAGGACGTGGTACCACCGGTACCGAATGTATTAGTGTTGACGAAATTGGTGGTCCCCGAAGCCAGCGTGCTCTGATTGTTCAAGTTGTAGCTGTTGGCGCCATGCACGGTCTTGCTTTGATCGACGCCGAAATCCAGCGCCCAGCGATCGTTCACTTGCCAGCCTTGTGTCAATCCCAGGTTGGCGAAGGTGCGACTGCCGTTCTCGGTGAACTGCTGCGTCATACTCGATGAAACTTGCGCGCGTTGCCATGGCGTGGCCCGCACACCGACGCGGGTCATGTCGGCAGTGAAGTCGGCGCCATTCGCGTGTTCGTAATCGGCGAACACCGTGGCGTCGCGCGTCAGCGCATAGTCGATACCGAGCAGCGAACGATCCGGATAATCCGTGACGTCGCTGCTGCCGCCCAGCGATACATCCTGCTCACCGCGCAAAGTCACCCGTTGATCTAACAACTTGATGCTGCCGGTGACAAAGCCCTGCTCGGCATTGGTATCACCCACTGCCGTGTTGCTATCCGCAACATGGCGCACGCCCGCACCGGCAGTGGTCAATTGCGTCTCGCGCGCGGCTTGCAACGTCATCATTTCGCGCTGCGCAGCGGTGGCCATGTGCTGTAGTTGCGCTTCACTGCGCAGCGACCAGGTATCGTCGAGTCGATAACGCGCGTCCAGTCCTGCTTTGCGCGATCCCGATTCAGTGCTGAGTTGCTGGCCAAAACCGAAACCATTGTTCTGCATGCGGAAATAGGCATTGGCATCCAGGCGCTTACTCACGTGTTTGAGTTCAGTGAAGTAGGCATCGGCTTTTGCGGCGCGCGCAGGGTTATCGGATTCGCTACGCGCGACTTCAGCACGCAATTGTGTGCCTTCGTTTAGACGGACGCGCGTATCCACCGAGGCCAGACGCGTATCACCGACCTGCGCACCTTCATTGATAAAACTGGCACCGACTTCCGACTTGCCAAACCTGGCGTACGCGCGACCACCGGCACTTACGGCATCGTTCATACCCGAATCCACTTCGTAATCGACGATGATGAACTGTGGATTGAAATTACCATCGCGACTCATCACCGGTTGCTTGAAGAACAGGGTGCCGTTGACGTAGTCGATGTCGTAATCGAGATAACGACTGAGCGTGCGGGTTTCAACCACTGTGCCGGTATCGAAGCGATCGCGTACTTCGATGCGCAACTGATCGCTGTTGGCAATGATGTTCTGTTGGGAGAGTTTGTACAGGCCCGACGTGCCATCGCCTTGCAGTTCATCCTGCACATAGCCTTGATCGGTGTTGGCAGCGAAGGCGGTGTAGCCGAATTTCTCACCGGCATATTCCGACTTCACACCATTCAGCGTACGACTGTAACGGCCTAACTCCGTCATGGTGATGCCGGTGTTGAAATCGCCAAACATGGCCATGAACTGACGACGTTCCAGCTTGATGTACAACTTACGCTGCGATGCGGCTTCGAAGCGCTGTTCGCTGCCATCGCCATATAGGCTGTAGTACTTGTTTGGATCGATCACACCTAACAGGCTTTGTTTGTCCGTCGATGTACGATGTGCCGAGTCGTAAGCCAATGTCAGCAAGAAATCGCCTTTGATACGTCCCTTGGCAAAGAACGCCACGCGACCATCGTCGCTGTAATTTTCTTCAATGCCATCAGCCGCTGCAGCTTCAGCATGTTCGCTGATCTTGTTGTATGCAGCCGTGCCTTCCGCCAAACCCACCAGCACCCAATCGCGTGCCTGCGGTTCCAGCCATACACGCAAGTCCTGCGATTGGCGTTCGTTGAAACGCAGATTGATCACCGCCATGCCGCTATCGGAACTCGGCGCGAGTTCAATGCGCGCCAGACCATCATCATCGACAACGAATTGCGGATTGCGGGGCGCAAGACTCGCCAGTTGTTTGTCCTGCAACTGCTGCACTTCCAGCCAACTGCGATACGGTGTTTCGACGCTGAAACTACCCATCGTGCCGGGGCGCGCCGGTTCACCGGCGGCGTCGAACATGCGCAGCGCAATGACGGGATGCGTGCTGCCGTCAGCAGTAAGCAACGATTGCTCTTTCACCAGCTCGGCGCGCACCGCGCCGCCGGAGTAATGCACATTGCGTTCGATACGCTGCAACTCATGACCATCGGCGTCGCGCACGATGGCGACCAGTTGATTGTCGCCATCTTTCAAGTCCACACCGCGCCAGCGACTTAAAGCAAGACTGTTGTCGCGCTTGGTGACGATGCCATCGAAGTTGAGCGCGCTGACCGGCGCGCCATTCAAACGCAGTTCAACACTGTGTGTGGGCGAGTGCTGGATTGCGACCTTGATGCTGGGAATGGGCGGCACTTCACCAACGGCTGGACGCAGCATGGCCAGTTCGCCTGCCAAGTTTTCGACATCGATGTCGGCTTGATTGTTGGAAGTGGTGATGTTTCTTGCCGCGCTTGCTTGCTTAGTGGTTGTGACAGCACCCGTCGTATCGATCAACGGCGCTTCCGCACGCGCCGCTATCATCGACACATTGCCGAGCTGTTTGATGCGCAAGCCGTCGATGCTGATTTCAACGCGGCGATTTCTCGCCAGGCTTGCCGCATCATTACCCATCGCAATCGGTTGATCGGGACCTTTGCCGGCGGTTTCGATTTGTTCTGCACCGAGATTCAAGGCGTGACGTAGATACTCGGCCACACTCGCTGCACGCGCCTGCGACAGGGCGTAGTTATCGGCAAACAATTGCTGGCGATTTTTTGGAATGGCGTTTTTATCGGTGTGCCCTACCACTTTGATGCGCAGGTTCTTCACGCCCTGCCATTCCGCTACCAGCTTATCGAGCTGTGCTTGATCGGCAGCACTTAACGTTGTGCCCAGCACATCGAAGTGTGGCGAGAAGCGATAACTTGCGCTTTCGTAATCCATCTCGCCACGCATGGCGCTATTTTCAACTGTGTTGCTGCGTTGATTCTTTTGCGTCGGCGTATCGAACAGCAACACCGACTTGATGATGAAGCCACCGGCGGCTTGCGGGGTGAGGCGCGTTTTGAAACTGAGATTCGACTGTGCGCCAGCAGCCAGTTCATTCAAGCGAAAAATCAACGTGCCATCCATGTTCTCTGGATCAGCGATGCGTTGCTCATCGCGCATGGCGCTGCCGGCCACGTACGCCACGCCATCCGGCAAGATCACCATGGCTTTGGCATTGTCGATCGGCAATGCATCGACTTGCATGTTGATGGTATGCAGCATGTCGATGTCGCCGACGATGCGCGTGTTCATGCCGTAGTGAACTTGGCCGGTGGGCGGCGCTTTGGGTTTCAAGACAAAGTCAGCGCGCCACAACGCACCAGCGCGCAGATCGACAAACTGCGAATAACTGCGACCGGCATGACGCACACGGTCATCGCATTGTTGCGGCTCAAGCACATTGGGCACAGTCACGGTATCCAACTGCACGACATGCGAACCGGCAGGCACGCCATCGAAGTGATACTTGCCTTCCTCATCGGTGACGGCGTAACGACCGTCTTCGAGATAGACGCGCACGCCCGGTACGCCTTTCAAGCCGGTGCTGTCTGCATCACATGAGCCTTGCACGATGCGCCCAACAATGAATGAAGTGTCAGTGAACAATTCGTTGCGTAAACGAATGGTGGCTTGCGCAACATTGGATGCCGCACCTGTAGGATTGGCCGCAACCGCGGTGTTGATCAGCTTGTCGTCATGCGCGGCCACGGTAACTTCCACCACGTAACTGAGTTTGATGTTGGCTGATGCCGCCAAGCTGCCCAGCGCAAATTGCAAGGTGCGCCCCGCACCACTGATGATGGGATCGCCGATCTTGTTGCCGTTCAATCGCACTGAGCCCGGTTGATAACGCAACCCCACCGGCAAGGTATCGGTGACCATGACGTTGCTTACTGCGGCACTGCTGCTCACGTTCTGCACGCCCAGCACATACTGCACAAAGTCGCCTTGTGCGGCGGTGGTTGTGGTGGTGCTCTTGGTGAGAAACAACTGCGTGCCGGTGGGATCGAGCGGCACATCAACGGCGACTGCGGCCGGTGTTGTGACGGCGAAGGCGCCGCCGAAGGACGCTGCATTCACGCGCAGCCTGCTGTTGAGTTGCTGCAAGTCGGCGATGCTGCGGCCCGAAGCAAAGGTATATCCCGACGGTGTGGTGATTTCTAATTTGTACTGACCCAATGCCACCAGCGGAAAGCGGAACACACCCGCCGGCAAGTTGTACACCGTGCCATTGCCATCGGTCACTGCACTGCCGGTGGTCATCTCCGCTGGATAGCTGCTGGTGCCGTTGTCACCAAACACTGTCGCAGGCAAGCCGGTACCGGCATTGACCAAGCGCACGCGTGCGCCATTGATTGGCTGGCCGGTGAGCGAATCGAATACCAGACCATAAGGGTCGACCGCCGCTGAAGCGCTGCTGGTGTCAGCAGGATGAAATGCGTCGGTGTAACGTGCAGTGATGCGCGAATCACGATCCACCTGTAAGACACAGTCGCCGCTGCTGGCAGTAGCTGCGTTGCGCGTCTGGATATAACCAACGAATACGCCAGTGTTGATGCCGGTCTCGCGTAGACGAATGGTTTCGCTGTCGCCAATCGCGCTGGTGACGATCAAGTCAGTGGTATCGATGGCGTTGGCATCGCGATCCTGGTCGGCATCGGTGATCTGCACAAACACCGCATCGCCGGCATGTACGGTATCGGTATTGCTCAACGCCAGTGGCTGCGTGGCATCAACTACATTGCCGCTGCTGAATGTCGGTTGCGGCAAGGTGTTGAATGCACCACCGCTCAAACATTGTGTGGGACCTGCAGTCACGGTCGCGCTTGCGCTTGATGCATCGGCGTAACGCAGCACCTGCAGCGTTGAATTGCTGGGCATGGGCGTTACGGTGGCCGTGACGGTATTGCTGTTAATGGTTTCAGGCGTTGTGAGGCCTGAAAGCGTGAACTGCAATTGCGCGGTGTTGCTGATAACGGTGCCGGGAGCGGTGGCGGCGAATGCTGCGCCTGATGACAACACCAATGATGCAATCACAAATAAGAAAAGCAGCAGCGCTGTTAACAACCGGCACACCACGGACGCAGCAAAGGCGCGGGACTGAATCAGCCCCGCGCCTTTGTCGTCTGCAGAAGGTCGTAAATAACTGCGTGGTCTTGCCGATGCAGCAAGCCACGCAGCGAACAGCGTGTCCATGTTTGCGTGAGGGCTTAGTTCACCGTAACGCGAAACTTCACGACTGCGGAACCACCGGAAGCGGCAATGCTGCCGGCATTGACACTAATCGATGTCACCGGTGCGCCGGTGGTGTTACCGCCATCGGCATCGGCTGCATCGGTCAATGCGGCCGCACCCAACTTCATGCTGCCAGACACGTAAGTGGTGTTGGCAGGAATGTTGTCGGTAAGTTGCACTGACGTTGCTGTCGCCGCGCCGCTGTTGGTCACTGTGATGGTGTACTCCACCGTTGCGCCGGGAATGGCTTTGGGATTGGTGGTGTTGTTCACCGGATCGTTGATCACCACGGCCGACTTCACTACCGCTAACGTAGCGGTGCTGATGGTGTAGGTGTTGGTGTCTTTTTCAGTGCCATCGTTGCCGGCGTCGGCGAACACCACATCCACCACCGCTGCCGATTCAGCACCAACAGTCTTGGTAGACGTGGTCGCCGCAGTCAACGTCATGTTGGCGGTGTTGCCATTCACGACGGAACCGGGAATGGTGGAAACGATCAACACTTTGATCGATGCATCGCGCGCGATGGTGACGGGTGCGCTGATTAACGTATCAGTGCCGGCGTCGTAACTGCCATTGCCGTTTACATCGAGATATACGGCAAATGCGCTGGTATCGAAGTTATCGCCAGCAGCGACATTGGCTGCAGTGAGCGTGAAGCTATCGGATGCGTTGCCTGTGTTAGCAACAGTGAATGGCAAGCCAACATTGGTCGCACCCGGCACAGTCGTAACGCCACTGCCCTTGGCAACAGTGAGATCGACTTTCTTGTCGACCAGAAATGCCGCGGCATTACTGTTGACCGCTGTCTGGGCCACGCTGCCTACCGAGTAATTCACTGTTGCAGTGTTGCTGATGCTGGTGCCGGCAGTGGTTTCACCCACGACAGCCCAGGCACTGGGCATTGCACCTACTGCAGACAGTGCTATCACGACGAAACCGATCTTGCGACCGACTCGCTGGATACGCTCTGTTAACGATTTCATTTTAAAACTCCTGCTTTTTAAGACCCGGACTAAGCCCGGTTTAAACAGACTTGCTGATCGAATCGAAGCTCGTGCAAACGCCTGCCAGATGTGCACGAGATTTCACCGAGGAAATGCAGTTTCTCTGTCATCGCCGCGAAGGCGCGGATCCAGTAGTTAAAGGAATCTTGTCCAACTGGATTCCCGCTTTCGCGGCAATGAAAAAGATGTTTTTCATGTGTGATGAACCAGACACAACATCACCTCACCGTCGCGCGAAAACGCACGAACCCCGATTGACCAGGATTGATCGCGGTGTTGTAGGTCCAGCGAATGTTCTTGATGTCGGCAGCGCCGGCGGCGTGCGCGCTGCCATCGGCGCCCTTGATGCTCAATGCATCGAGCTTGTCGAAGCGCTTGCCGTCGCTTGAATAGATGATGTCGGTGCCCACGCCCATTGCCGAGTTCATCACGTAGCTCATGTGATCGGGCACGGCGTTGTTGATGACGACGGCATTCACCGGTTTGTCGCACACGTTGGTGGCGGTGATGGTGTAAACAATTTCGTTGCCGGGAATGATCTTGCTGGGCTCAACCAGCCGCGTTGCGGCTTTGCCCTGCGCGTCGGTGTATTGCTGTTCTACCTGCGCGGTGTTCTTGAGATCGACGCAAGGCTTGCTCGCTTCTGCTTGCGCTTGCAACGCCGTCAGTAGCAACAACGGCAGCATTACGTGGCGGTGACACAGCACGCGCTTGATGTTGAGGCGGATCGAATCGAGTTTTCTATTGCTATTCATGGCCTGATCTCGTGCAAGAAATGGATGAATGTTGTGAATGGAATTCAATTGATCGTCACGGCGAAGCTGATGGCCTGCGCACTGCTGCTCGCAGTGAGCGTGCCGAGCGCGACGCTGACTTGCGTGTTGGTTGAAGTGATGAACTGGCCCGCATCACTGTCGCTGGCATCGGTTAATGCCGCGCCGTTCAACTTCAACGTGCCGGGCTTGTAAGTGGTGTTGGCGGGAATGACATCGCTGAACACCACGTTGCTTGCGGTACCGCTGCCGCTGGGAGTGACAACAATCTGATACGTAATGGTTGCGCCGGGTAATGGTTGCGCACCGCCGAATTGATCGGTCACGACTTGCGTCTTCACAGCCGCCAGCGTGATCGAGCCAACCACATACACGCCATTGCTATTGCCTTTGCCGCCGGTGGTGCCGAGCACCGCATCTGCGCCGTTTGCACCTTGTCCTGCGTACACGGTTCCGGGCGCGCCGGTGCCGGTGAAAGCCGCGGCGCTTAACTCGCTGCGGCCGGTCGCACCATTGGCAAGACCGGTGGGAATGTTGTTCACCACCAGCACGACGATGGAACCATCGGCGGGCAAGTTGGGATCATTGCTGCCCGGCACATACAACGTATCGGTGCCGGTGTTGAGACCCGGCGTGCCATCGGTGTCGAAGTAGATCGAGTTACTGGCGAGCACGGGATCGAAGCTGTCGCCGGCCATCGTGCTGTTCGGTGTGAGATGAAATTTTTCCAGACCATTGCCGGTGTTGGTCACGCGGAACTGCAGCACCTGATTGCTGGCGCCCGACGTCACGCTCACCGATGCGGTGAGCGTGGTGATATTGGTGTTGATGATTTCCGCCACCGTGAGCGTGGTGGCATTAGATGTCGTGGTGATCGGCGTGCCGCCGACGTCGTAACTCACCTGCGCGGTGTTCTGAATGTTGGTGCCGGCCGGCGTACCGGTCGCATGCACGGCGCCGGACAGCAAGCTGCAACCCAGCATCGACAACACAAACCCCAACTGGCGAAAAGCACTCGACACGAAACCTCCGGAACCTGAGTGCAGCCCCGGGATGTCGCCTCTGCCGGTAAACCCGACAAATGTACTAGGTGATTTCCCTACAGGGTGCTTGCTGGGTCGGGATTCTTGTCATATGGCTTGCGATCGTCGTGAGGTGGTTCTCAGTTCAGCATGAGGGTGCTAAAGAATCGCTGTGAGTTGTCGAGGACGTCGCGCTTTTCAAATGCTTAAGCGCCCCACTCGCCTGAAACTGTGACTTGTTTGGCGTCGCGATGAAGTGAGGGCGATATCCTGCTCAGGGATAGGTTATTCCCTGAGAGCCATTAACTAAGCGCTGACCGCCAGCCATGCCTTTATTGATTAGATGCCACCGATATCTCGCTGCCCTGCTGCTGCTCATCTTCATGAGCACCAGCTACGCGAATGTCTGTTCGCCGGCGGCCGCGAAGGGAGCAGCGGCGAGCGACTGGTCTACTTTCTGCTGGCTGGATTTCACTGGTTACAACGACACCGGGGCGCGCTCATCAGGCGGTCAGACTTTTTCGTTCGCATTGAGCGACGGCTCGTCACTCACGCTCAACCTGCGCGTCGTTAAAAACAGCGGCGGTGGCGGCACGGTCATGGACAACGTCGCGGCGCCTTCCTGGAGTGGCGCGGCGATGGGCAATAGCTCGTTCATTGGCATTGCCGGCAACCCGGTGCTGTACACCGATACCTCGGGTTCGAATGTCACGGTGACGTTGCGGAACATCAGTATCACACCACCTGGCGGCGTGACCGCCACGACGGGCTGGGCCATCGTTGCGGCCGATGCCGAATCAAGCAATGACGGCGAATCGTTGTCATTCACCACCAACGGTGCGGGTTGGTTGATGCTGCAGAAGGTGCCGCCCATCACTGGCTCCGCGTATCCGACATTGAGTGGCAGCGGCACCAGCACCGTCACCGAGACCGGCGTGGCAGGCACAGTCGGCAGCTACATTTTCAGCAGCAATAACAGCCCCACACAGGTGTCGAGCACCATGGCCGCCAGCGGCTTGCAAGGCGTGATGTTCGCGGTGCGTTATGCGTGGTTGTCGATCAATAAAACTGTCAGTGGCACACGCCTGAATGCCGCCGATCAATTCAAGTACACAGTGAGCGCGACGGCCAACAGCGCACAACTCGCCACCAATACCAGCAGCGGCGCCGGCAGCGGACCGTTCACTGCTGCGCAGGTAACGGTGTCATCGGGTTATCCAGTGACAGTTTCCGAAACCATGGCTGCGGGTAGTGTGAGTGCCTTGTCGAGTTATACGCCTAGCCTGACGTGTACCAATGCCAATGCCAGTTCAACAACGGTCATGCCGAACAATGCCGCCGCGACCAGTTACAACCTCGGCACGCTGGCCTATGGCGATGGTGTGACTTGTATGTTCACCAACACCGCCAAGCGCCCGTCGCTGACGGTGGTGAAGAGTTCCGAAGTACTGAGCGATCCGGTCGATGGCAACACCAATCCCAAACGCATACCGGGAAGCGTGGTGCGCTATATCGTGAACGTTACCAACTCCGGTACAGGTGTAGTCGATGCGAGCACATTGGTGATCACCGATCCGCTTCCTGCTAACACTTCGCTGTGTGTGACAACGATGTGCAGCAATCCAATCGTTGAATTTATCGATGGCAGTCCAGTGAGTGGCTTGAGTTTCAATTACGCCGCCAATGTGAGTTATTCGAACACTGCCGGCGGCGGCGCGCCGTTTTCTTATACGCCCGTGCCCGATGTCAATGGCTTTGATGCCGCCGTCACCGGTATTCGCATTGCGCCGACGGGAACCATGAACGGAACTGGCGGCGGCACTCCCAGCTTTACGGTACGCTTTCGCGTGCGAGTGAAGTAATGGCGGCGCGCACATAACAGTTAACCGACGTTTCTTATCCGTCCACGTAACTGAACCCCACTGCAGGTTTGTGCCCCGCGGCAGCCTTCAACAATTTTGTCCTAAATCGGATAGTTTTCAGGGACCATCCAGCTTGCCTTTCGCGGCCAAAAGGCAAATTATTCGTGCTCAAATAAACAATCGATCTCGGGGATGCGCATTGTCCTACAGTGTGCGAGCTTTGCTGTCTGCGCATGTTCGTCTCCGCATGCTGGGCGCACGAATGCTTAGGTAGTGGAAGTGGAAGCAACTGACACCAAAGATCCAAATTATTTTCATCGCGTCGTAGATTGCCAGTGGGCCTGCCCTGCCCACACTGACGTTCCCGAATACATCCGGCTGATCGCACAGGGCAACTTCACCGATGCGTACCTGGTGAATCGCGAGTCCAATGTGTTTCCCGGCATTCTCGGTCGCGTTTGCGATCGCCCTTGCGAACCGGCTTGTCGTCGCGGTCGCGTTGAAGACAAACCCGTTGCCATCTGTCGCTTGAAGCGCGTCGCGGCTGACAATCGCGATGAAGTGCTCGACCTGCTGCCGAAAATTCCGACGCAGAAAAACGGTAAGCGCATCGCCTGCATCGGCGCCGGTCCTGCTTCACTGACTGTGGCGAGCGATCTCGCACCGCTGGGTTACGAGGTCACCATTTTTGAAAAATGGGGACAGGCGGGTGGCTTGATGCGCACCAATATTCCATCGTTCCGTTTGCCTGCCGAAGTGCTGGATGAAGAAATCGGTTACATCACCGAACGTGGCGGCGTTGAGCTGAAACTCAACTCACCCATCGCCAGCATGAAGGCCTTGCTCAACAGCAAACACTTCGACGCGGTGTTTGTCGGCAGCGGTGCACCGAAAGGCAAAGAGCTGAATTTGCCAGGCCGCAACGACACCGATCGCATTCACATCGGCATCAACTGGCTGGAATCGGTGGCCTTCGGTCATGTGAAGACCATTGGCGAGAATGTATTGATCATTGGCGTCGGCAACACCGCGATGGATTGCTGCCGCAGTTCGCTGCGTCTCGGCGCAAAGAATGTGAAGGTCATGGCGCGCAAGCCGCGTCAGTTCTTCAAAGCCTCGGCATGGGAGCTCGACGATGCCGAAGAAGAAAGCGTGCAGATCATCATCAATCATTCGCCCAAAGCATTTGTGATTGATAACGGCAAGTTGGTCGGCATGCGCTTCGAACAACTCGAATACGAAATGGACGGCGATCGCATCAAGAGCGAACGCGTCACCGGTGAAGTGACCATCCCTTGCGACGACGTGATTCTTGCCATCGGTCAGGAGAATGCGTTTCCGTGGATCGAATCCGATCTCGGCATCGAGTTCGACAAGTGGCATGTGCCGGTTGTGGATGCGAAAACGCATCAATCGACGCGCAAGGAAATTTTCTTTGGTGGCGATGCGGCTTTCGGTCCGAAGAACATTATCTGGGCAGTGGAGCACGGCCATCAGGCCGCGATTTCGATTCATCAATATTGCAGCGCCAAGCCGGTGAGCGAACGTCCGCCCGCACTGTTGAATCTGTCTAGCCGCAAAATGGGCATTCACGAATGGGCTTACAAGAACGATTACAGCTCGGCCGAACGTCGTCTAATGCCCCATGTGAGTCTCAAAGAGCGTTTCAAGAACATCAACATCGAAGTTGAACTCGGCTTCAACGCCGAGCAGATGGCTGAAGAAGTGAAGCGTTGTTTGAACTGCGATGTGCAAACCGTATTCGAGCCCAAGCTGTGTATCGAGTGCGATGCGTGTATCGACATCTGCCCGGTGGATTGCTTAACGATTACACCCAACGCAGAACCTGCGCAGTTGGTCACGCAGTTAAAAGCGCCGCAGCAGGACAAAGATCAATTGTTGTACGTGTCGGCGCCATTGAAACAAACCGGCCGTGTGATGGTGAAGGATGAAAATCTGTGTGTGCATTGCGGCCTGTGTGCCGAGCGCTGCCCAACCTTTGCGTGGGACATGCAGAAATCCGAGATCACCTGGCCGCATGCCTGCGACGCTGGACAACCCATGGCATCTGCCTGACTTCAAATCATGATGGCGGCGAACATAGTTCGCCCCTGCTTATTTAATGACCGTTCGAGTAATCAACATGACTGATCGTACTAATGACTTCGTGCTGAAAATCGCCAATGTCAACGGCACGGGTTCCGCCAGCGCCAATTCGCTGTTGATGAAAACTGTATTTCGCATGGGCGTGCCGGTGGTGGGCAAGAACTACTTCCCATCGAATATTCAAGGTCTGCCGACGTGGTATGAAATCCGCATCACCAAGGATGGCTACATGGCGCGCTCCGGTCGTGTCGATATGCTGGTGGCGATGAATGCGGAAACTTATAACAAGGACATTCGCGAAGTCAGCAGCGGTGGTTACTTGCTGTATGACTCGAGCTGGCCACGTCCGCAGCAACTCAAGCGCGACGACATCACCATTCTCGGCGTGCCGCTGTCGAAGATGTGCAATGACACCTTTCAAGGCGTGCGCTCGCGCATTCTGCTGAAGAACATCATGTACGCCGGCGTGCTGGGAGCGTTGTTCGATCTCGATATGGAAGTGATGAAGGCGTTGCTTGGCGAGAGCTATTCGAACAAGAAATCATTGCTCGACGCCAATGTGCAGGCACTGGAAATTGGTTACAACTACGCGAAGGCGCACTTCACTGAGAAGCTGCCACTGCGTGTCGAACGCATGGACAAGACCAAGGGCCACATCATGGTCGATGGCAATACCACGGCGGGCCTCGGCTGCATGTATGCCGGCGCGACAGTGGGCGCGTGGTATCCGATTACGCCATCGACTTCGTTGATGGATTCGTTCAAGAGCTTCTGCCAGAAGTGGCGCGTCGATCCGGAAACCAAGCAGAACAACTACGCCATCATCCAAGCCGAAGATGAGCTCGCGGCCATCGGTATGGTGATCGGCGCATCGTGGAACGGCGCGCGTGCGTTCACGCCCACCAGCGGTCCCGGTATTTCATTGATGGGCGAGTTCATTGGCCTTGCCTACTACGCGGAAATTCCCGCCGTCATCTTCGATGTGCAACGCGTCGGTCCGTCCACCGGCATGCCCACCCGCACCCAGCAATGCGATTTGATGGCTGCCGCGTATGCGTCACACGGCGACACACGCCATGTGTTGTTGTTCCCGGCCAATCCAGAAGAATCGTTCGAGATGGCAGCGAAGTCATTCGATCTCGCCGAGCGTCTGCAAACACCGGTGTTCGTGATGCTCGATCTTGATATCGGCATGAACGACTGGATGTGTCGCGATCTGCAATGGGACGACAACTTCGTGCCCGATCGCGGCAAGGTGATGAGCAAGCAAGATCTGGAGAAGATCGAGAAGTTCTGGCGTTACTACGACCACGATGGCGATGCGATTCCGTATCGCTCGCTGCCCGGCGTGCATAGCAAGGGTGCGTTCTTCACGCGTGGCTCTGGTCACAATCAATACGGCGGTTACACCGAAGACTCCGCCGAGTACCAGATCGTGCTGGATCGCTTGAAGCGCAAATTCGACACCGCCAAGAAGCTGGTGCCCAAGGCGGTGGTTGAAGGTCGTGGCGATAACAAGGTCGGCTTAGTGTCGCTCGGCAGTTGCGATGGCGCAGTGCGTGAAGCGCTGGATGTACTCAAACGTCGCGGCATTCATATCGATTATCTGCGTGTGAAAGGTTTTCCCTTCGGCGAAGAAGTCGAAGCCTTCCTGCGCAATCACGAACAGATTTTCGTCGTCGAGCAGAATCGCGATGCGCAGTTGAAGAGCTTGCTGGTGCTGGAAACCGCGGTGGAAAAAGCCAAACTGCATTCGGTGCTGCATTACAGCGGCTTGCCGATTTCAGCAGCGTATGTGGTCGATGGCATTGTGGCGGTGTTGCAGGATCGTGAGCAACGGCCAGCGGTGGTGGTGAATAAATAGCTGCCATTCACTCGCTTCAGTTTCACCCAAATGCAAATCATGAAGGTCATGCAACGCTCACTAGCCGTCATTCCCGCGAAAGCGGGAATGACGAAGCTGCCCGCTTAGCGCCATTTTTATTTAACGGTTAACTCTCATGTCATTCATCAACAAACCCAAAATCGCCAAGCTCAACCTGCCGAAGAATGAGATCGGTCTGACCCGTCGCGATTACGACGGCGCCATGTCGACGCTGTGTGCCGGTTGTGGTCACGACTCAATCACGGCCGCAATCATCGAAGCGGTGTGGGAACTGGGCATTGCGCCACATCAGTTGGCGAAGCTGTCAGGCATCGGCTGCTCGTCGAAGACCACGGCGTACTTCGTCGGCGGTGCGCATGGTTTCAACAGCGTGCATGGGCGCATGCCGTCGGTGGCTAGCGGTGCCGCGGCAGCGAATCGCGATCTGCACTACATCGGCGTATCCGGTGACGGTGATACGCTATCGATTGGTTTCGGTCAGCTAGCGCATGCGATTCGCCGCAACGTCAACATGCTGTACATCTGCGAAAACAATGGCGTGTATGGTTTGACCAAGGGTCAGTTCTCCGCCGCCGCCGATATCGGCACCAAATCAAAGAAGGGCGAAGCCAACAAGCAGCCACCGATCGATCCGGCCATCACGGCATTGACACTGGGCGGCACGTTCGTGGCGCGCAGTTTCTCAGGCGACAAGGCGCAACTGGTGCCGTTGATCAAGGCCGGCCTCAGGCATCCGGGCTTCGCCTTGGTCGATGTGCTGTCGCCGTGCGTGACCTTTAACGATCATGAAGGCTCAACCAAGAGCTATGCGCATGTGCGCGATCATTTCGAAGAAGCGGTGCACGCCGACTTCGTGCCACATCGCGAAGCCATTACGGCTGAGTACGCGCCGGGCGATCTGATGCCCATCGATCTGCATGACGGCAGCCAGATTCGTTTGCGCAAGATCGATCCGACTTACGACCCCACCAGCCGCGCACACGCCCTGGAATTTCTGCGTCGCAAGCAACGCGAAGGCGAGTACGTCACCGGCATGTTGTACATCGATCCAAACAGCCAGGAGTTTCATGCGGTCAATGAAACCAGCACCACGCCGCTGAATCAGTTGCCGTTTGCCAAACTCAATCCCGGCTCGCAAGGCTTGAGCAAGATTCTCAGCAAGTATCGCTGAGCTACACCGCGGTGCTGCGCCGGCCGGTGCAACTTTGCACGGGCTTGGGTGTTATTTCTTTCATAGATTCGCCTGGACTGTTCAACACGAATAACGAGGCCACTATGAGCATCGCCGCAGAACTGGAACGCTTACGCACGCTGCGCGATAACGGCGCCATCAGTGAAGATGAGTTCCTGCGTGCCAAGGCTCGCGTGCTGGATGATCCGGCCGACGCGACCAGCTCGGCCAAGCCACTCAATGTGCTCAATCAATTACGCCGCAGCCGCAGCGATAGTGTGTTGGGCGGTGTCTGCGGCGGTCTGGGTCGCTACACCGGCGTGCCAGCGTGGGGCTGGCGCGTGTTGTTCTGCCTGTCCGTGCTGTGCATCGGCTTTGGCGTGTTGCTCTATGTCTTGCTGTGGCTGTTTGTGCCACTCGAGGCTTGAGTAGTAGTGCGTTGCACTAGCGACGTGCGGGCTGCTGGGCAACGAAGCCAGCTTGTAACCACTCGTCGTGCGCCTGGCTGCGCTCGGCTTCACCAACGCGGCGATGCTCCACGCCCGTGCGCAGACAACGTACGTCATGCGCCCACTGATGCGCATAAATGTTGCCGTATTGCGCGAGGTCGCGCCCTTGCTGTGACAAGGTCTGCAGGTACTTAAGCCATTCGTTGCCGCGCCGCATGCTGTTGCCCCTTTGACAGTAAGCTAGAAATTCATCCGCCGTCATGCTTACTTCGGCACAGAGTGCTCGTTAATGAAGAGCACAACTGTGCGCCATGCACGCGTGCGCGCGGCTTGTGTCAGTATTGTGGGACAGCTCTCTATTTACCGGGACTTGATACAGCAATCGACTGCTGTGCGAGCCACGGGCTTCACGTATTTTTTACCTGATGCAGTGAAATTTTATGGACCGGGACAAAATCAAATCGGAACGTATTGTTGAACGCTATCTCACCGGCGATCTGCTGGTGCGCGAAGCACGCGATTTCGAACGTTACTGCCTGGAACATCCGGAAGTGTTGGAAACGCTGCCCATTCCCGCGCGACTGAAAGCACGTCTATCGATCAAGCCTTTCGACGGCACCGACACCAGTGTGTTTCCCGCCATCCCCTCTAGCGTCACGCGTATTGCTGCCGCGACGGGTTTGAGCACACTCAAACCCGAGACCGACAAAACCGACACCGACGAAGAGGAAGAAGCAGCACCCGTCACCGGCTGGGGCCGTTTCGGCAAACCCATGTTGGTAATCATGCTGCTGGCATTGGCCGGCGTTGCGCTGTTGCTATGGCAAACGCAGCAACAACAGCAGCAGATCAAAACGCTGTCCGTTACCGCCAAGGCGTTGAAGATTCAGGCGCCCGGCAGCGTACAAACACTGCGCATCATCCCCAGCGATACCTTGCCAAACTCACCGCAAGCCAGCGCCTCGTTGAACCAAGCACAGATGCTCGACATCCATCTCGACATCAGCAACACCGGCTACACCAACTTCATGCTCACCGTCGACAAGAGCAACGAAGCACGCGTGATACAGATCCGCCGCATCGTCGCCGACACCAATAAAGAAGTGCGTTTTGCACTGAACTCATCAGCGTTCGGCGCGGGCCAGTACGAGATCAAGCTGGAAGGGATCAATTACAAAGGCGCGACGGCGGATGCGGGATGGGTGTTGCTGGATTTGCAGTGATGTGGCGTTGATGGTTTAAGGTCGCGTTGGCGACTAAGTAGGTTGGGCTAAGTCTGCGCAGCCCAACATAAACCCATTCGCTAACCATCGTTGGGCTTCGCGGACTTAGCCCAACCTACTCAACTAGCCCTCCCGCAGCGTCGCCGCCGGCGGATGATTCACTACACTGCGTGTTACTGTGATGCCGGTTCCGCCGACCAACAACACACCGCTAAGCACCCCTATCCACCACACATCAACATTGAAGCTGTATTTCAAGTTGAATACTTCAGTGGCAAGAAAGTAACCAACGCTACTCGCAGCAAACGCACCGAGTAGGCCAGCTAACAAGCCGAGCACGATGAACTCAGCGGCGACGCCTTGCAGTACGACGCGACGGCTTGCGCCCAGCGTGCGGAGCATGGCGCTTTCGTAACGCCGTTCGTCGCGAGTGGATTGAATAGCGGCGAGTAGCACGCTGACGCCGGCCAGCAACGAGAACGCAAACACATACTGAATGGCGACGGAGGCGTTATCCATGACGCTGCGAATTTGTTTCAGTAAGGCATCAATATCAATCGCTGTGACTTCGGGGAAGGTGCGGTAGAACTCGCCCATGATGCCGCGTTGATTGGCATCGAGATGCACGCTGGTGATGTAGGTGCCGGCCATGTTGTCGAGCACGCCTGGCGAGAACACCATGAAGAAATTGGGACGGAAGCTATCCCAGCGTACATCGCGAATGCTGCTGACGGTGGCGGTGATGGGTTGTCCTGACACATCGTAGGTAATGCGATCGCCGAGTTTGATGTGCAGATCGGTAGCGATGCCTTGTTCCACCGAGACGCGCGCGCCATCGCCATCGTTATCGCTCCACCAAGTGCCTGCGACAAGCTTGTTGCCGTCTTGCAGTTCTCGCGACCAGGTGAGGTTGGCTTCGCGCTCGAGAAAACCGCGACCACGTTCACCGGTGGGATGCAATTGTGCTACCGGCGTGTCGTTGATGCTTTGCAGACGTGCCCGCAGCATCGGCACCATCGCGGGCGCGGCAACGCCATGCTTAACGAAAAATTGTGTAAGTGCGTCGGTGTTGTCAGGTGAGATATTGATCAAAAACTGATTGGGCGCATCTTCAGGCAGGCTCTTGCGCCAGTCGCGTAATAGATCGTCACGCACCACCAGCAACAGCAACAGCACCATCAATCCCAGCCCGAATGCGACCAGTTGCACAACGCTTTCGCTGCCGCGCCGCGCGATGTTGGCGACGCCATAACGCCACGACACGCCCACTGCGTGTCGCAAACTGCCGAGGCTGCGCACCAACAACCAACCCACTAACGACAACAACGCCATCGTCGCTAACGTGCCGCCGGCAACATACGTGACCAAGCGCAGATCGCGCACCAGCACCCATAACAAGCCGAACACCGCAGCAGCGGCGATGCCGTAGACGCTGATATAACGCAACGGCGGCGGTGCGATGTTTTGTCGCAGCACGCGTGCGGGCGGCACCAGACGCAGTTGTAGCAATGGCGGCAACGCAAAGCCCACCAGCACCACCACTGGCGTGAGCATGCCTAACCACACAGCCATCAGGCTGGGTGCGGGCAACACACCGGTAAACAGATCGCGCGCCACGTAACCCAAACCCATCTGTGCCAGATAACCCAGTGCCGTGCCGATGACACCGGCAATCACGCCCAGCAAACCCAACTCAATCAAACTAATGCTCAGCACTAGGTTTTGCGACGCGCCCATGCTTTTCATCAACGCCACGGTGTCGAGATGTCGCGCCACGTAACGGCGTGCCGCCATCGCGACGGCAACGCCGGCAAGCAACACGCTGGCAAGGCCGGTGAGATTGATGAAGCGCCCGCCGCGTTCGATGGATGACTGCAACTGTGGGCTGGCATCGCTCAATGTTTCCAGGCGTTGTCCTGCTTGCAGTTGCGGTCGCAACCACGCTTCAAACGTCGCCACGGCTGGTGCGTCACCGGCGAACAACTGGCGGTATTGCACGCGACTGCCGACATCCACCAGGCCGGTACTTGCCACATCTTCAACACGCATCAACAACGTCGGTGCGAGATCGACGAACTGCGAGCCCTGATCGGGCCGATAGTCGAGTGCCTTGCTGACTTTCAACTGGCGCTTGCCGACTTGCAACTCGGTGCCCACGTCGGCACCGAGTCGCGATAACAAACGCGGATCGGCCCACACTTCACCGATAGCAGGCAGGTCACTGGTCTCGTAGGCAGGGCCATTCAATGCGTCGGTGATTTTCATGCGACCGCGCAAGGGATAACCCGTGGTCACGGCGCGTGCTGAACTCAGCGATGAAGCATCGCCCAGCACGATCACGCTGTTGAAGGCCTGCGCTTCGCTGGTTTGTAGGCCCAAGCTATGTGCGTGCTGCAAGTATTCCGGGTTCAACGGTTGGCTGGATTGCAAACGCACATCGGCAGCCAGCACTTCGTTGGCGCGCTGTGCCATGGAACGATCGACGCGACTGGTGAAGAAGCTCACTGCTGTCAGCGCGGCGACGGCTACCAGCAATGCTAGTACCAATACCACGTGCTCGCCGGCGCGCCACTCGCGCCGCAGCTTGCGGAACGCGAGACCGACACTGATGAAGCGATTCACGGTGCCGCTCTGTGTCTTCACGACACCACCTTGCCGTTGTCCAAACGAATAACGTGCTGACAACGCTCGGCCAATTGCAGATCGTGCGTCACCAACACCAAGGTGGTGCCGCGCGCAGCATTCAATTCGAACAATAGATTCATCACCTTCTCGCCATTGGCTTTGTCGAGATTGCCGGTAGGTTCGTCGGCAAACAACACAGCAGGGTTGGTGACGAAGGCGCGTGCGATGGCGACACGTTGCTGCTCGCCGCCTGACAATTGTTTAGGGTAATGACTGCCACGCGGGGCGAGACCAACGTTGTCCAAGGCAGCGAGTGCAGCGGCGCGCGCATTCGCTTTGCCGGCCAGCTCCAGTGGCAGCATGACGTTCTCCAATGCCGTCAATGACGGCACCAGATGAAAGCTCTGAAATACAAAGCCCACATGCTGCGCACGAATGGCTGCACGACCATCTTCATCCAGTGCCGTCAGCTCCGCACCATTCAATTGCACGCGGCCGCTGCTCGGCACATCAAGGCCTGCCAACAATGCCAGCAAGGTGGATTTACCTGCGCCCGATGCACCGACAATGGCCACGGTCTCGCCGCCGACGATGCTGAAACTGACATCATCGACAATGGTCAGAGTTCCTTCGGGACTGATAACCTGCTTGCGAAGACGCTCGGCAGACAACACGATGGCATTGCGAGTTGGGTTCATGCGTACAAACTTGAGCCGTAATTTCAGAATAGACGGAACACGCCAACCAATATTGTGGCGGGCAATGTTGCTGTGCGCTTTATTGCTGACCATGCCGTTGCGCAGTCATGCGGCCGCCAACATTCTGGTGATGGGCGATAGCCTGAGCGCAGGATACGGTATCAAGGTGGACAACGGCTGGGTCGCATTGCTGGCCAAGCGGCTGGCCGCACAAGGCGACGAATACCGCGTGGTCAATGCCAGCGTCAGTGGTGAGACCAGCAGCGGCGGTAAAGTTCGCTTGCAGGCCTTGTTGATGACGCATCAACCGGCTGTCGTCATTCTTGAACTCGGCGCCAATGATGGTTTACGCGGCTTGCCAATTGCGCAGTTACGCAGCAACCTCAGCACCATGATCGATACAGCTCAACAGGCCAACGCCAAAGTGTTGCTGGTAGGTATGATGATGCCGCCGAACTACGGCCCGAGTTATGGCGAAGGTTTCAAGGCCGTTTATAACGAACTGGCCAAAACCAAGCATGTTGCATTGGTGCCGTTCTTGTTAGATGGCGTCGCATTGCAGAACGACCTGATGCAAGCCGATGGCCTGCATCCCAACGAGCGAGCGCAGCAGCGGCTGCTCGATAATGTATGGCCGGGTTTGCAAACGCTGCTGCAAAAAAAGACCGGCGCAAATAGCGCAACCAAGAAGCCGACCGGCAGCGTCAAACAAGTAAAAAACAATTGAGCCGCGTCGCTGCGGCTGAGGGGAACAACATGGAAAAGATCTGGCTAAAACATTATCCCATCGGCCGACCCGCGGAGATCAATCCAGACCAATACAGCTCGCTGGTGGACTTAATGCATCAGTGCTGCGTTGAGTTCGGCGATGCCACTGCCTACACCTGCATGGGTAAGAATCTCAGTTACAACGACCTGGAAGCATTGACGGGCGACTTTGCCGCGTGGCTGCAGAATGTCGCCAAGCTCAGGCGCGGCGAGCGCATTGCGTTGATGATGCCGAATCTCTTGCAATATCCCGTCGCATTGTTCGGCGCGATGCGCGCCGGTCTCACGGTGGTGAATACCAATCCGCTGTACACCGCGCACGAGCTGCAACATCAACTGCAGGATTCCGGCGCAACCGCCATCGTGGTGCTGGAAAATTTTGCGCACGTGCTGGAAGAGGTGATCGCCACCACCTCGATCAATACGGTGATCGTCGCGAGCGTCGGCGACCTGCTCGGCTTGCCGATGCAGGGCGTCGTCAACTTTGTGTTGCGCTATGTACGCAAGCAAGTTCCGAGATTTGAATTGCCGGGCTCGGTGCGCTTTAACAAGGTGCTGCGCGATGGACATTTCCTGCAGCTCGACGAAGCGACACTGACCCACGAAGACGTTGCCTTTCTGCAATACACCGGCGGCACTACCGGCGTGGCCAAGGCGGCGGTGCTCACGCATCGCAACATGGTAGCGAATTGCATTCAGGCATCGTCATGCATTGGCATGTGGAATTTGCGCAATAAAGTGGTGATCACGGCGTTGCCGCTGTATCACATCTTTTCGCTTACGGTGAATTGCTTCGTGTTCATGCGACTGGGCGCACACAATGTGTTGATCACCAATCCGCGCGATTTTTCCGGCTTTGTGAAGGAGCTGCGCAAGTACAAGATCGCAGCGATCACTGCGGTGAACACCTTGTTCAATGCACTGCTGCACACACCGGGCTTCGACAAGGTCGATTTCAGCGAACTCAAGATTTCCCTCGGTGGCGGCATGGCGGTGCAACCCAGCGTCGCGCAACAATGGAAACAACTCACCGGTTGTGTCGTCGCCCAAGGGTGGGGATTGACCGAAGCGTCGCCCGTGGGTTGCGTAACGCCACTGGATGCCGACTTCGATGGTTCGATCGGCATGCCGATTCCGTCCACCGAAATCAGCATTCGCGATGAGGAAGGTAAGGAACTGGCATTGGGTGAAAGCGGCGAAATTTGCCTGCGCGGTCCGCAGGTGATGCGCGGTTACTGGCAACGTCCCGATGAAACCGCCAAAGTGATGTTGCCCGATGGCTGGTTGCGCACCGGCGATATCGGTCATATGGATGAGCGCGGCTTCATCTTTCTCGAAGATCGCAAGAAAGACATGATCTCGGTCTCCGGCTTCAAGGTATTTCCCAATGAAGTGGAAGCTGTTGTGGCTGCACTTCCCGGCGTGCTGGAAGTGGCTGCAGTCGCACAAGCGGATGAACGCGCTGGTGAGGTGGTCGCGGTGTTCGTGGTGAAGAAAGATCCATCCCTCACCGAAGAACAGATCATTGAACACTGCCGTAAGGAAATGACCAGCTACAAGATTCCCAAGCATGTGTACTTCCGCAAGGAGCTGCCGAAGTCGAATGTGGGCAAGATTTTGCGGCGCGCGCTACGCGATGAGCTGGCGGCGAAGCAGTAATTATTTGTAGGGGCGGTTCGTGAACCGCCCTCTTCCATTCATTCAAAGGGCGATTCGCGAATCGCCCCTACAAAGCGGCTACAACAACAATCCACCAATGCCAACAATCGTTCCCGCCACTGCAGCGATCACGCCCAGTACCGGAAAGAACTTGCGCTTGGATAAGAAATACAACGACGACAACACCAAACCGAGTTCCAAAAATCCTTCACCCAAATCGAAGCGCGTCGCCTGATGCTCGGCGCGCTCGGCTTCTGCTTCGCGTTGCTTGGCTTCTTTTTGAATCTCTTCGGCATCGTGCGCATAACGCTCGCTATCTGCCTTGAGCTTGTTCTGCGCAGGCTGCACGCGAGCAGGATCGGTGCCCAGTGCCTCAAGCACAGTCGCACCGACTTCCATCATGTGACCGCGAATTTTTTTCGCTTGATAAAAAGCCCACTGATCGTTGGCTTCGGTCTTGTGCACGATGGCAGCGGTGTGCGCACGATGCGATTCGATGGTAACGCCCGCCAGTAAAATGCCGATGATGCCGACCAGCACGCCCACCTTGGCGCCAAATGGATCGGCATCGTGACCATGACCGGTATGAATTTCGACTTCCGCCATAACTACTCCTCTAAAGTCAGGTGGCGCAGCATAAATGCACGCTGAATGCTGTCAGCGATGATGAAGCACTTTTAATTTGGTTGTGCGTCGCGCGATGTACGTGCGGTAGCATGAGTCATGTTGCACGCGAGGTTGTCATGACTCAGGTCGTCATTATCGGTGCAGGTTTTGCCGGCTTGAATGCGGCCAAAGTACTGGCCAATCAGCCGGACATCGCCGTGACGTTGGTGGATCGTGAGAATCATCATCTGTTCCAACCCTTGCTGTATCAGGTAGCCACTGCAGGATTAAGTCCTGCGGAGATTGCCGCGCCCATTCGCGGCATCTTGTCGAAGGCACGCAATGTGCGTGTGCTAATGGCCACCGCTACCGCTATCAATCATGTCGAGCGCACCGTGACTACCAGTGTTGGCTCGCTGAGCTACGATTATTTGTTGTTAGCCTGCGGTGCCACGCACGCCTATTTCGGCCATGACGAGTGAGAATTGCATGCGCCGGGTTTGAAAACGCTGCCGCAGGCCACCGAAATTCGCGCGCGTATCTTGCGTGCCTTCGAGTGCGCCGAGACCACCAGCGATGCGGAAGTGCAACGCATGCAACTCAGCTTCGTGGTGATTGGCGGCGGGCCCACCGGTGTCGAGTTGGCAGGCGCGATCGGCGAGATGAGTCGTTACACCTTGGCGCGTGACTTCCGCATGATCGATCCGCGTCTGGCTCGCGTGGTGCTTATCGAAGCCGGCCCACGCATTCTGCCGAGCTTTAATGAACCACTTGCGGCGCGAGCCGTGCGTGATCTTGAATCGTTGGGTGTGCAAGTGTGGACACAGGCGCGCGTTACCCACATTGACGCGAACACGGTGCAGGTGGGCGGCGAAACATTGCGTGCCGGCACGATTTTATGGGCCGCCGGCGTACGTGCATCACCGCTGGCTGCCGCGCTCGGCAAGGCAATGCAAATCACAACGGATGCAGCTGGACGTTTGCCGGTGACGGACACGTTAACGCTTGCCGGTGAAGAACGCCTGTTTGTGCTCGGCGATCTGGCGCGTTATACCGATCCGGCCAGCAACAGCGTCTTGCCAGGCACAGCGGACGTCGCCATGCAGCAAGGCATCTATGCCGGACAGTGCATTTTGAACGATGCACGGCAACGGCCACGTCAGCCATTTCGTTATCGCGACTGGGGACACCTCGCCACCATCGGTCGCAGTCGTGCGCTATATGAAGCCCGGCACCTGCACTTGAGCGGTCGTCTGGCATGGTGGTTCTGGTTGTTGCTGCATATCTATCGACTCACCGGCTTTCGTAATCGTGCGTCGGTGCTCGTGCAATGGGCCTGGTCGTACTGGACCTATGGTCGTGGCGCGCGCTTGATCGTGGGGCGCAGGTGGCGGCAATTCGACAATGGTGATGAAGCGACATGAAGCGTTGCCTCGTTGCACGAACTCAATGACTCGCTTCGCAAGCTTGTTTCTGTTGTTAAGCATCGGATTGGCAAGCGCGGCGCATGCTGAGGTGCGTGACGTAGTAAATGGACTGCGCAACGGCGGCTGTACGGCGCGCAGCAAATTATCGCCATTGCGTGCCGATGCGCGTTTGCAGCGGGCACTCAAACAGATGAGCACCGGCACCAACAGCGAACAAGCCACGCAGGCTGCTGCGTATCCCACCATGCAATTGAGCGTGATTCGTCTCGCAGGTTTTACTAGCGACAACGACGTGCGCGAGTTGTTGAAACAAAAATACTGTTCGTTGTTGCTGCAGCCGGAATGGCAGGACATTGCCAGCGAACGTCGTGGCGACAGCTTGTGGATCGTGCTTGCCGTGCCGCATGCGATTCCCGTGAATGCCAGTTCGGTTGCACAAGAAGTGCTGGCGCTGGTGAATGCCGCGCGTGCGGAGCAACGACGTTGCGGTGCTGAACGTTATAACGCGACGACACCGTTGCGATTGAATGCAGTGTTGAGCAAAGCGGCGCAAGTGCACGCCGATGACATGGCGCAACATCGTCAGATGCAACATGAAGGCAGTGATGGCAGCACACCAGCAGAGCGAGTAACGCGTCAAGGCTATCGCTGGAAAACCGTCGGTGAAAATGTGGCGGCCGGTGCGGGCACTGCCCGCGAAGTGGTCAGCGGTTGGCTGGGCAGTCCCGGGCATTGTGCCAACATCATGAATCCCCGTTTCACGGAGATGGGCATCGCCTATGCAGTGAATCAACGCGATGATTATGCAGTGTACTGGACGCAGAACTTTGCAACACCGCGTTGAACGAGCTGTGCGCAGTTGGGATTGATAGAAGGGCGCGATGAATCGCGTCGCGACGCAAGCACAACATTTCTATTGGTGCGCAAATAACCAAGGCGATCCGGTTACCCGAATCGCCTCGGTGTTGATCGCCGAGCGAACTCAGCGTGACTCAGTCATGACTTACTTGGTCCAATCGGAGCGCACGAACAGCACGCGACGATTGGCAGCCCGGCCTTCGACGGTGTTGTTATCGGCAATAGGATGGCTTTCGCCATAGCCCTTGGTGGTGATACGTGCCGGATCCACACCCTTGCTTACCACATAGGCCTTCACCGAATCGGCACGACGTTGCGACAGCTTCAGGTTGTATGCGTCCTTACCGACGTTATCGGTATGACCTTGCAACTCACCCTTGGCTGATGGCACTTCCTTGAAGAACTCAACGAAGGTGTCGAGTTCCGGATAGCTCTCGGGTTTGATGTTGGCCGAGTTGGTATCGAACTGTACTTCCAGCGGAAAGTTCACGCCGCAGCCCACTGCATCGACCTTGTCGCCCTTCGGTGTCTTGGGGCACTTGTCGAGACGGTTCACGACGCCATCGCCATCGTCATCCATTTCGCAGCCGCGAGCATCAACTTTCGCGCCGGCAATCGTGTTAGGACATTGATCGAGTGAATCGATCACACCGTCATGATCGCTGTCAGCAGGAGGCGGCGGCGCAACCGGAGCGGGTACAGGCGCTGGGGCCGGTGCACGTGCCGCGATCGGAGTTGCTTTCGCAGGCGCGCCGAAGTTGAAGCGCAGACCTAACCCGGCGAACACATCGCCGATATCGGATTCAATAAAACGCTTGCCCACTTCAGCAGACAACTGCAGCGCGCCATTGCTGGTGAGATCCGCCAATATGCCGCCCTGCACTGCCGCACCAGCGAAATGCTCGCCGCCGCCCGACTTGATGTCGCGCGTGTTCAAGTAAGTTACACCCAGACCGAGGTAGGGATTGACGGCTTTATCGCGCATGAAAACACGGTTGAAGTTCACCACCGGCCCTTGCATCTTGAGCTTGTTACCGGAGCCGGTGACATCGTGACGCGTATCGATATAACCCAGATCTATATCCCACGTTTGCGACATCACTTTGCCGACTGCGAGGCTGCCGCCAATGCTTGAGTCGGCGTGGTAATCGCCATCGGGATCCACATAAACCGCCTTCGGCGACACATACCAGCTTCCCACCTCTGCACCTGCCATTGCAGAAGATGCGCCGGTCAGCGTAGCGGCAGTCGCTACGGCCAGTAGCAGTGAACGATGTTTCATCAATGTCTCCTTCGGAATCACAATTTTTGATTTGCTCGCCAACCTGTCGTTGTGATGAGTGTTGGCGGAGGCGCGGCATTCTAGCCACTCAAGTTAAGTAAAAGTACCCCGTTGCGGAATGTCGCTAATCAGTTGCGACACTTGGTACTGCTGGAAGCGATTGGTGCTACCGCAAGCATGCAAGCGTAAGTCGCCAAGCAGAAGCGACGCTGCGCGCCTTTATGCGCCAGCTTCTTCCTACACAACCCGTTGCATCAATCGTGATAAGCGCGACTCAACTCATGCACTGCTGCAATCATCGCGCCTGCATGGTCGGGCGAAATGGCAGGATGAATGCCATGCCCCAAATTGAATACATGTCCGGGACCACGCCCGTAACTTGCCAATACGCGCGCGACCTGTTCGCGTATGTGTGCAGGCTGCGCATATAAAACACAGGGATCAAGATTGCCTTGCAACGCTTTTCGATCTGCTACCAGGCGACGTGCATCGGCAAGATCAGTCATCCAGTCAACACCCAGCGCATCGCAGTCAAGCGTGGCCATCTCTGCAAGCAACTGGCCTGCTCCTTTGGTAAACACAATGCGCGGCACCACACGGCCATCGGCTTCACGCGGTAACGCGCTAACAATGCGCGCCATGTATGCCAATGAGAATTCGCGATACTGCGCCGGCGTCAACACGCTGCCCCAGGTGTCGAACAACATCACCGCTTGTGCGCCTGCCTGTATCTGCGCGGTGAGATAGCGAATCGTTGCCTGCGTGAGCACTTCGAGCAAGCCATGCAAGGATCTGGGATCGTCATACATCATGCCCTTGATGCGCGCGAAGTCGCGACTGCTGCCGCCTTCCACGCAGTAAGTGCCCACTGTCCAGGGACTGCCGGCGAAACCAATCAACGGCACACGCCCCTGCAATTCGCGACGTATGAGTGTTACCGCATCAATCACGTAACGCAGTTCTTGTTGCGGATCGGGAATACTTAGTTTGGCGACATCGGCAGCACTGCGCACTGGCCGTTGAATGACAGGACCTTCACCGGTTTCAAACTGCAGGCCCAGACCCATGGCGTGGGGAATGGTGAGAATATCTGAAAACAGAATGGCGGCATCCAGCGGATAGCGTTGCAGTGGTTGCAGTGTGACTTCGCAAGCCAGCTCCGGTGTCGAACACAGCTTTAGAAAGCTACCGGCCTTGGCGCGTGTGGCGCGATATTCGGGAAGATAGCGCCCCGCCTGACGCATCATCCACACTGGCGTATACGGCACGGGTTGGCGCAGCAGCGCGCGCAAAAAAACATCATTGTGCAAAGGTGAGTTCATAGCGCGTGATGATAGCCGAGAGGCATCGACACGTCTGTATGTGCATCGGTCACCTGATGGAACGACCGGATCGATGCGTTTTAATTTGAGATCAACTGCGCTTGGTGGGGTCGAACATACGTTCGTGTTCCAGCACTGCGTAACGATCGGTCATGCCGGCGATGTAGTCGGCCACTATGCGCGCGCGCCCTGCATCGCCAAGCTCGGCGTGGCCTTTATCTGCAGCAAGTTGATATTCCGGCGGCATGAGTTCTGGCGCGTCCATGAAAGCCTCGAACAGCGATTGAATCACTTGTTGCGCTTTGTTGGTCATTCGCAGCACACGATAGTGGCGATACATGCGGTCGCGCAGAAACCGCTTTAATTCCAGATGCTGAACGTTAACCGCCTCACTAAGTTGTATCAACGCCTTCGGTTGTGTGCGTACCGCTTGGATGTCGGCCGGCGCGGCCTGTTCGATGGCGTGCTTGCTGGTTTCGACAACGTCGGTGACCACATGATTGATCAGACGGCGCACGATCTCATGCACCAGCCGGCGGCCGCCCAGGTTGGGATGCGTGCGCAGCACGGCGGCAAATTGCGTGCTGAATGCCGCTGCTTGTTGTGCATCTTCCAAGGAAAGCAAACCCGCACGCAGTCCATCGTCCAGATCGTGATTGTTGTATGCGATTTCATCGGCCAGATTGGCAACTTGCGCCTCCAGCGACGGCTGTTCGCGCTTGATGAAACGCTCGCCCACATCGCCCAGTTGGCGCGCCTTGCCAAGCGAACAGTGCTTAAGAATTCCTTCGCGGGTTTCGAAGCAGAGGTTCAATCCATTGAAGTCCGCATAGCGCTCTTCGAGTTCGTCAACAATACGCAGCGATTGCAGATTGTGTTCAAAGCCGCCGTACTCGCGCATACAGGCGTTGAGTGCATCCTGACCTGCATGGCCGAATGGCGTATGACCGAGATCATGAGCAAGACAAATCGCTTCGGTGAGCGTTTCATTCAAATTCAAGGCAACGGCGATAGTGCGTGCAATCTGTGCGACTTCCAGTGAATGCGTAAGTCGTGTGCGATATAGATCGCCTTCCTGATTGACGAACACTTGCGTCTTGTAGACCAAGCGGCGAAATGCCGTGGAATGAATGATGCGATCGCGATCGCGATGAAATTCGCTGCGATACGTAGGCGGCTCTTCCGCGTAACGTCGGCCCAACGTATGCGCTGGATTTGCGGCATAGCGAGCCAGTGTGCCCGATGCTGCTGCTTCACCCTGCATCAACCAAACCCTCGTTGCAGCGTGGCATGCAATACTTCGGCTGGATAATCCGCCGTCACGATGGCTTCGCCGAGTTGCTTGAGCAACACCAGTCGCAACCGACCTGCCAGTACTTTCTTGTCCATACCCATTAGCTCAATAGCCTTGTCGACACCGATTTTCGGTGCCTTGGTTGGCAGGCCGCTGCGTTCCAGCAGTGCGACTGTACGCTGCAAATCAGTGGACGATAACCAACCCAGGCGTGCCGACATGTCGGCCGCCAGCACCATACCCGCCGCAACCGCCTCGCCATGCAACCATTCACCATAGCCCAACGCATTTTCAATCGCGTGACCGAAGGTATGGCCGAGATTCAAAATGGCACGCAATCCATTTTCACGTTCATCAATCCCAACCACTTCTGCTTTGACTTCGCAGCTGCGTTTAATTGCGTAGGTCAACGCCTGCGAATCGCGTGCGAGTAAGTTGGCAACGTTGGCTTCGAGCCATGAAAAAAAGGCAGGATCGCGGATCAAACCGTACTTGATGACTTCTGCTATACCAGCGCGTAATTCTCTGTCCGGCAGTGTTTGTAGTACCGTCGTATCGGCGATCACGCAACGCGGTTGATAAAACGCGCCAATGAGATTCTTGCCGCCTGGATGATTCACTGCGGTCTTGCCGCCGACCGAGGAATCCACCTGCGATAGCAACGTGGTTGGAAACTGATAGAAATCGACACCACGTTGATAACACGCTGCAGCAAAGCCAGCCATATCGCCCACCACACCACCGCCCAATGCAATCACCGCTGCATCGCGATTCAGGCGAGCTTCGACCATCACATCGAAGATACTGCTCAGCGTGGATAAGGACTTGGTGTGTTCACCATCCGGCAAAACGATGTCGACAACACGCTTACCGGGTAATGCCGCCTTCAATGTCGATAGATACAACGGCGCCACTACCGTATTCGTGACCACCAGAATGTTATTGGCCTTAATGTGTTGCGCCAGTAACGCTGTGTTACCCAGCAAATCGGGACCAATAAGAATCGGATAGCTACGCTCGCCAAGTTCGATGCGTAATTGCTGGACTGAATCGAACTCAGGTTTCATCGAGTGCATGCTCATCGAAATTGGCGGCGTAATGCAGATTCAATCCCTTGATGATTTCGCTGGCGACGGTGGTGACCCGGCGGTGATCGGTACTGACAGTAATCGTCGCGATTGATTCATACAGCGGCGCGCGAATGGCAATCAAACCGCGCAACCGCGCTTCAGGATCGGCATTATTCAACAACGGCCGATGCTTGCCATGTTTGGTGCGATCCAGCTGCTGCTCAACCGACGTGCGCAGATAAATAACCTTGCCCCGAGCCTGCAAATGCTGCCGATTCACTTCCGACAGAATCGCACCGCCGCCGGTCGCGAGAATGATGCCATTAAGCTGCGTCAACGAATCGATCACCTCGCACTCGCGCTCGCGAAACTTCGCCTCGCCTTCCTTCTCGAAAATATACGAGATATCGACGCCAGTAATCCGTTCAATCTCCGCATCGCTATCGTAGAACTGCATACTCAGCAACCGCGACAGCTGCTTGCCAACCGCCGTCTTTCCGGAACCCATCGGCCCCACGAGAAAAATATTAGGTGTTGTATTCATCGAAAAAGAAAGCGGCCGCACTGGGCGGCCGCGATTTGGTCATGTTGCTACAATGGAGCCGTGAGTAATTATCACGGCGTTGCATGCTGCTTATCAATAAATAGCACTACCTTCGCGAAGAATTTTTGGGGTTACGAATATTAGTAACTCATCTTTCTTGCTCGACTTTGATGTCGTCTTAAATAAGTGGCCAACCACGGGAATATCGCCTAAATATGGAACCTTCGTTTCGGTATCTCGCTTTTCAGATTCGAGAATCCCACCCAGAACTACCGTCTGGCCATCATTAACCAAAACTTGTGTATTGATTGTTCGGGTATCAATGGATGGAACCGTTCCCCCAAGAGAAGTTCCAACCGCACCGACCTGCACCAGCTCGCCGATACTGTCCTTGGTTACAACCAAATCCAAAATCACTCGATCATCAGGTGTGATTTGCGGAGTAACCTTGAGCGAGAGCACAGCTTTCTTGAATGAGATAGTAGCCGCGCCGCTTGATGAGCTTTGCAGATAGGGAATTTCTGTGCCCTGCTCAATGGTGGCTTCTTTCTGATTTGCTGTAATTACCTTCGGCGAAGATACGACTTCACCACGACCTTCTGCTTGTGCTGCTGAAAGTTCCAAATCAACAATATAACTGTGGTCCAGTAGAGTCATTGCAATTTTTCCAGCCGCGTTCGCAACAGGCAGGTTAACCATATATCTATCAGCTGGATCCGGGACAAAAACTCCGCCAAAGCTCGACGCATTGCCAGATTTGCCGATGCTGGCCGGCACGGTTTGGTCAGTCGTAAAGTAAGGTCCTCCACCGATAGCACCCGTACCGTTTGATGTGTAGTCGAACGACTTATTGATACCGAAGCGCGCGCCCAAATCTCTGCTGAAATCATCATTTACAAGGACAATGCGGGCTTCAATTAATACTTGGCGAATCGGAATATCCAAAGTGGAGACAAGTCGACGTATATCCGCCAGATTGTCCGCTGTATCTTGTAACAACAACGTATTGGTTCGCGTATCGACCGTCACGCTGCCGCGGTCGGACATTAGCGAGTTCCCTTTTCCTTTTATTAATTCCGCCAAATCAGCCGCTTTTGCATAGTTCACTTGAAGAAAATCTGACCTTAACGGAGCGACGGCGGTCAGATCTTTTTTAGCTGAAGCTAATTCTTTTTCACGTGCTGCAATCTCAGCCGCAGGACCGATGATAATGACATTGCCGTCTCGGCGCATATCCAAACCTTTAGTTTGCATCACAATGTCGAGAGCCTGATCCCACGGCACGTTTTGCAGTCTTAAGGTGACGTTACCTTGCACTGAATCGCTAATCACCATGTTCTGGCCACTGGTATCTGCGAGCAACTGGAGAACTGCACGAGTCTCAATGTCTTGAAAGTTAAGCGTCAGGCGCTCCCCCTTGTATTCTTTCTTGTCTTGGAGAGCAGCAGATTTAACGATCGGCTTTATTTCGATCGTATAAGTGTTTTCAGATTGATAGGCAATCGGTTCCCAGTCACCGCCGGCGGCAATAACGATGCGAGCTCCGTCTGCGACGCGAACCGTATCAATGGTATTAACTGGTGTCGCAAAATCGACTACGTCGAGACGTTGCAGAAGGTTATCGGCTATAGCAGTCTTAGGAAAATTCACAACGACGTGACCACCTTCTAGTTTAAGGTCCGGTGACACGCGCGAGTTATTGAGTTGTACGATGACGCGTCCCGAGCCATCAGTACCACGCCGAAAGTCGATTTTACCGATCGATGCCGAAGCTGCCTTCACTGGCGAGGAAGATTTGGCCGCATAAGTTGCTACCCCATTGGCTGACACATTGCTACCTACTGTAACTATGACTGTGTCACCTTCAACATGTGTCTCGTATGGAACCAATTTATTAAGGTTCACAACGACACGCGTACGACCATTTGCTTCCGCAACATTCACTGTGTCGATTACGCCGCGTTTCACATCAATGCGACGCGACGGCAACGCAACGCTGGTGTCAGCCAGGTCGAGCGAAATGCGCGCAGGATTGTCGACGGTAAAAGCCAAAGGCTGCGGCGCGCTATCGCTGAGCTTCAAGCGGAGCTGCACTTGATCGCCGGGCATGGCCTCGGCATTGATTTGCTGCAACTGATTGGCCGCTAAAGTCTGTCCTGCAAAAAGGACAACGGTGATCGTGGATAGTGCCCACACCCGTGCTGTGTTCATAAAGCTCCGCGGCGATAGCTGCTGCGCGTGTTTGATGGAAGTGATCTGGTTCAATGGGGACGACATCGATTTCTCCCTGGAATCATTCTTTCAGCGACAGTGCTGCTGGCCGTTCGATATAGCCACCAAGGCCATCTGGAACCAGTTCAAGCACCGACACCTTGTTGTTCGTAATACCGGTAACGCGTCCATCGGCTTGGCCGATGTAGTTGCCAACCTGGACGCGATGCACCAGTCCATCCTTACCTTGCAGCAAGCCAAATGTTTTGCCTTGTAGCTGCAGCGTTCCCACCATCTGAAGTGTGTCGAGCGGGAATTGTTCGAGAAATTCTCGGGGCCGCTTAACGTCCGGACGTGCAGTAGTGGCTAGGTTGGATTTGGCCGATACACTCGGAATAAACGGCGATCGTTCACTGCCAGCATCATATTTGAAAGCTTCGTAAGGTTTGATCTCCGGAAGCGGTTCAATTCGATCACCTGGCCGCGCTTTGATTTCGGCGACTTTCTGCTTGAGTTCATCCAAATTGTTCGAGCAAGCACTCACTCCAACCAAGGACAGCATAAGAAATGCCCGGAGGGAGTTAAGCCGCGTCGATGGCGAGAAAACGATATGGCGTATCTTTGGGAGCTGCATATTGCGCTGGTCCTTATTTGCCGTTTTTCTTGGCGCGTGCGCGCTGTTCTTGATCGACGGCCGCCTGCTCTTCGTCATCAAGATAACGATAGGTTTTAGCAGTGATATCCAGTTGAAGCTGATCCGCCCCAGCACTCTTGGAATCGAGTGGCGCAACCTGCATGTCATGCAAAGTCACGATGCGCGGCAATGCCGCAATACCGCTGACAAAGTTGCCGATAGCGTGGTAGCTACCCGTCAGACGAATCTTGATCGGTAATTCAGCATAGAAATCGCGCTTGTTTTCGCCGGTGGGTTGAAACAATTTTTCGTCCAGGCCTGCGGCCAGTCCGGTTTGCGAAATATCAACGAGCAGATTTGGCACTTCGGTCTTGTTCGGTAATTGCCGCAGCATGGCGCCGAATGAGCGTTCCATTTCTTTAAGCTGCTCTTTATATGCGTCGAGATTCGCGGCTTTGCGTGACTTCTGTTCCAACGTCGCAAGCAAACTCGCTTCCTCGGCACGCGCCTGCTCCAGTAAAGGCTTTTGGTCTTTAATAGCAATCAAGTAGGCGCAGATGCCGACGCCGACGATAAAAATCAAGCCGACAGCACCTAAGCGAAACGCCAATGGCCAGCGACCGGGATCGTTGGGATCCAGTGCTCGCAGTTGTTCGAGAAATTTATCCATCAGGCTGGCTCCTTATTGTTTTTGCGCTTGGAACCCGCTTTGCTCGCGCCATCAGCTGTGGCTGGCGCGGTGGAGGTTTGATTGGCGTACAACGTGAAGCTGGCGCCGGTTTCCCCCGTTCCTTTGCTTTCCACGATTTCCAGCGATGGATCGCTTAACCATTCCGAACCGTCGATATTGCGCATCAAGGCCGACACGCGTGTACTCGACTCAGCAACACCTTTGATCTGAATGCGGCGGTCGGTCTGTTTAATGGACGTCAGATAAACGCCGTCCGGCAGCAAACGCACCATTTGATCGAATAGATGGACAACTTCGGGTCGGCTGCGCTGCAGCTGCTCGATCACTTGAATGCGCGCCTGCAGATTCTGCTTGCGCTGTTCAAGGTCCAGAATTTCGACGATCTGCTTATCGACCAAAGCAATTTCGCCTTTGAGATATTCATTGCGCTCGTTTTGGTTGTCGATGATCGAGCCGTACTGCCAACGCAGAACAAAGCCGGTCAATATCGCCAATAACACGGCCGCACCTGCCGCAACGCCGAACTCCTGACGTTTGCGTTTGCGCTCGACCTCGCGCCAAGGAAGTAGGTTAATACGTGGCATTAGTCGAAGCTCCTCAACGCCAGGCCACAGGCAGTCAACAACGCGGTGGCATCCTTGGTAACGTTTTGATTCTTGGCGCGAGTGCTCACTTTCATCTGACCAAGCGGATCGCCGCGCTCGGCTGCGATGCCTACGCGGCTGGCGATGACTTCGGCGACGCCAGGAATGTTGGCGCAACCGCCACAGATCAGAATTTGTTCCGGCTGTTCGCGTGCCGCGCCAGAAGCGAGGAAGAACTGCAGCGAACGACTGACCTGCTGGCACATGTCGTCGATGAACGGATCCAACACTTCGGTTTGATAATTTGCGGGCAAGCCGCCTTCTTTCTTGGCACGACCCGCTTCTTCCATGCTTAAACCATAGGTGCGCATGATTTCTTCGGTGAGTTGTTGGCCGCCGAAAGCAAAGTCACGCGTGTAAATGACGCGCAAGTCGCGCAGCACGCTAAACGTGGTGCTGCTGGCGCCGAAGTCCACTACTGCAACGACGCGTTCCAGGCCACCGTCAGGCATTTGGTGCGTGAGCAGGCGACAGGCATTTTCCAGCGCGAAGGCTTCGACATCGACTACTCGCGCAGTCAGCCCGGCAGCTGCGCAGGACGCAACGCGCTGTGTGACGTTGTCGCTGCGGGTAGCAACCAACAACACGTCCAGCATGTCAGGTTCTTTTTCGGAGGGACCGATGACTTCGAAGTCGAAACTGACTTCATCCATCGGGAAGGGAATGTATTGATCAGCCTGCATCTCCACTTGTTGCTCGAGATCGCTCTCGGACAACGTGCGCGGCATCTGAATCACTTTGGTAATGGCGGCATCGCCGCTGATGGCAATGGCAGCTTCTTTGGCGCGAGCACCCGAGCGCTTCACCGCGCGCTTGATCGCTTCGCCTACCAGGTTCGCGTCGACAATGGCTTTTTCATTGATGGAGTTCGCCGGGGTCGGCTCTGCTGCATAAGACTCGACACGATACTGACCGCCGCTCATGCTCAATTCGATGAGCTTGATGGAGGAGGTCGTTATGTCAAGCCCAATGATTGGTCTTGCTTTGGGTTTCAGAAACACACTCGTTCCCTTTATGCTTTCTAGCGAGTTTGGGTTCAGACCGAGTCAGCGTTAAAGTCGGAGGGCACTATAGCCTCGCGTACGTTACGTTGAATGTGAGGGTCCTCACGAAACACGCCCTTGCCAGAATCATGACGATTTCAGTCGCTGCTGATGTTCTTGTAGCGACATACGCAACATAACCTTGAGTGATATTACTTAATTCACTCCTTCGCCTCACATCAAGCAGCGCAGCGGCCTCTGCATCAATTGAGTAAAGTGAGCTCCCGCCGATCCAGTTGTGGTGACGGCAACTGGTCGCAAGTGGTTAACGTAATCCCCAATGCCACGGTAATATGCACCGGTAATCTAGGCTAGGCAAGCACTTAGGGGCGTTTTCTGTGTCACTACCTTATAGAAAGATTCTGCTTCGCTGGTTGCTTGCCCCGCTGGTGGTGGGATTAGGCGCGATTGCATTGCTGGTCGCGGGCGCCATGCAGTATCTGGAACCAGAAGCCCCTGACGTCGCTGCTCTGCGCGATGTACATCTGCAGATGCCGCTGCGTATTTATTCGCGCGACGGCAAATTGCTGGCGCAAATTGGGGAACAACGCCGCATCCCGTTGGCGTTCGCGGAATATCCCAAGGCCGTGGTCGATGCGTTCCTGGCGGCCGAGGACGATCGCTTTTTCGAGCACAACGGGGTGGATTATCCCGGCCTGCTGCGCGCGTTGGCCGTCAATCTCAGCAGCGGCGCTAAACGTGAAGGCGGCGGCACCATCACCATGCAGTTGGCGCGCAACATGTTTCTGTCGCCGGAACGCAGTTATCGCCGCAAGATGCTGGAGATCATCAGTGCGTGGCGCATCGAACACGCATTCACCAAGCAGGAAATTCTCTCTTTATATTTGAATAAGATTTTCCTCGGCCAGCGCGCTTATGGCGTTGGTGCGGCAGCGGAGGTTTACTTCGGCAAAACAGTAGCGGAACTGGATCTTGCCGAAGTCGCGATGCTCGCTGGACTGCCGCGTGCCCCCTCGCGTGAAAATCCCGTGGCGAGTCCCACGCTGGCCAAAGCGCGGCGGGGCTATGTGCTTCGACGCATGAACGAACTTGGATTCATTTCCGACGCGGAGCGCGTCGCAGCCAACGATGCGCCAGTTGAATCAATGCTGCACGGCGTCGGCGTCGATCTCGATGCGCCGTACGTCGCCGAGATGGCGCGACAGGAACTCGAACAGCGTTTTGGTGAACGCATTTACACCGATAACTTCTCGGTATTCACCACCATCGATAGCCGTTTCCAGCAGGCAGCCATTCGCGCGTTGCGGCTTGGATTGCTGGAATACGATTCGCGCCATGGCTATCGTGGTCCGGTCGCCAATGTCGATATCGCGGCAGCCAACGACGCCGCCGCATGGTCGAAAATCCTGGCGAAATATCCGAAAGTCGGCGGGTTACAACCGGCATTGGTACTGACTACTTCGACGCAGGACGCAAAACTGTTTACGCGTGGCGAACAGATAACCATCGCCATGGGCAACATGAAATGGGCGCGACCGGCGCTGCAGGACGGCGCGACCGGCAAGGCGCCGGAACATGCGGATGAAGTTGTTCACCCGGGCGACGTGGTGTACGTGGCACAGCAAATCAACGGCAGTTGGCGGTTGCTGCAAGTTCCACAAGCCGAGGCCGCTTTTGTATCGCTTGATCCCAATGACGGCGCGATTGTGGCGCTGGAAGGTGGCTTTGATTTCGACGCCAGTCACTTCAATCGTGCCGCACAGGCCAAACGTCAACCGGGTTCATCGTTCAAACCTTTCCTGTATTCGGCTTCACTGGAACATGGTTTTACGCCGGCCTCACTGATCAACGACTCACCGTTGGTGGTCGATGACGTCGGCGCGGACGGCGCGTGGCGTCCGCAAAATACCAATCGCGCTTTCATGGGTCCGTTACGCATGCGCGAAGCGCTGGTAAGGTCGCGCAATCTCGTTTCGATTCGCTTGATGAGCAGCCTGGGTACGGCGTACGCCACCGACTACATCAAACGCTTCGGTTTCAGCGATGCCCAGTTGCCGCAATATCTGTCGCTAGCGTTAGGCGCCACACAAGTGGCGCCCGTTGAAATGGCGCGTGGTTACGCGGTGTTCGCCAATGGCGGCATGCGCGTCGAACCGTATCTGATCGATCGCGTCATCAGCGGCGAGGGCGAGTTGGTGTATTCCGCCGATCCCGCCACGGCTTGCAACGAATGCGAATCGCCCGTGGTTTACGACACGGTGGAAACCGCCACCAGCACGCAACGCGTGGTTGCCGATTCAAGTGACGAGGCCAAGCCCGCCGACTCATTGGCGCCGGCAACTGACACTGCACCAGCGACCCCACCAACCACGATCAAGCTGGCGCCGCGCGTCATCAGCGCCAGCAATGCGTTTTTGATGACCGATATGATGAAAGATGTGATTCGCCGCGGTACCGCCACTCGCGCGCTGGTACTCAATCGCCGCGATATTGCCGGGAAAACCGGCACTTCCAACGATCTGCGTGACACCTGGTTCGTCGGCTTCAACGCGGATCTGGTCGGCGCGGCATGGGTGGGTTTCGATCAGGAACGCCTACTGGGCAAGGGCGAAGAAGGCGGTCGCACCGCACTGCCGATCTGGATCTATTTCATGCAGGAAGCATTGCGTGGTGCGGCGGAACATACGCTGCCGCAGCCGGAAGGCGTTGTCAGCATGCGTATTGCCACCGACACTGGCAAAGCCACTTCGCGCACCGGCCCCGGCACCATGTTTGAATACTTCGCCACCGAGCATTTACCCGAAACTGGCGATGAAACCGGCAGTGAAGGCGCAAGTCCCGCAGCCACCAGCAGCGGTAATGATGGTTTGTTTTGATCAATAGCAGCCATGAGTCGACGTCATCACAGCCGAGAAGATCAGCTTCGCTTGGCAATTGCGCAGGAAGCCGCGCGATTGATGGACGAGCATGGCATCGAAGATTTTCTGCTGGCCAAACGCAAAGCCGCGGAACGCATGCTGATTGGCGATTCGGTAGCGCTGCCTAAGAACGCGGAAATAGAAGCGGCATTGCTGGAACGGCAGCGGCTGTTTCATCACACGCGCCACAGTGCGCAACTCGACGACATGCGCCGCGCGGCGTTGCAGGCCATGCGTCTCCTCAGCGATTACCAACCGCGCTTGGTGGGCTCCGTGCTCAGCGGCAGCGCAACGGCCAATGCTGAAATCAACCTACATGTGTTTGCTGACAACGCCGAGCAGATTGCCATGCGTCTGGAAGAAAACGGCATCATCGCCCAACACGCGGAAAAGAAATTCCGCTACGAAGCCGAACGCTATCGCAGCTTTCCCAGTTTCAAATTTGTCGCGGGCCGTCAGCCGCTGGAAATTGTGGTGTTTCCAACCGATGGTATTCGTCAGGCGCCGAGTAGTCCGGTGGACGGCAGGCCGATGAGTCGCGCCGATGTTGCCGACGTGCAAGCACTACTCAAATAAAACCCCGCCCATTAGCGGTTGGGGCTTATCTATTCGATGTCTCGCTTCGACGTCGCGTCGAGCGTTTATTAGCTGCGCTTGGCAATCTCGATGTAATCGCGTTGCGCGGGGCCGGTATACAACTGACGCGGACGACCGATCTTCATGCCTGGATCGGAGATCATTTCCTGCCAATGCGCCACCCAGCCCACGGCACGCGCAATAGCGAACATCACGGTAAACATGGAACGTGGGATACCCAAGGCGCTGTAAATGATGCCCGAATAGAAATCGACGTTGGGGTACAGCTTGCGCTCGACGAAGTATTCGTCCTTTAGTGCGATTTCTTCCAAACGCAGCGCCAGTTCGAATAACGGATTATCGGATTTGCCGAGCTTGGCGAGCACCTTGTGACACATGCTGCGAATAATCTTCGCGCGTGGATCGAAGTTCTTGTATACACGATGACCGAAGCCCATCAGACGGAAGGTGTCGTTCTTGTCCTTAGCCTTGGCAACAAACTTGGTGATGTTATCGACCGTGCCGATCTGTTCCAGCATGACCAACACCGCTTCGTTGGCGCCACCGTGTGCCGGACCCCACAGCGCGGAAATGCCCGCAGAAATAGCCGAGTACGGGTTGGTGCCGGTGCTGCCGGCAAGACGCACAGTAGAAGTGCTGGCGTTCTGCTCATGATCAGCGTGCAGGATGAACAGCAGATCCAGCGCCTGTGCCGCCACCGGGTCAACCTTGTATGACTCGCAGGGCACGGAGAAGAACATGTTCAACAGATTCGAGCAGTAGTCGAGATCGTTGCGCGGATAGATAAACGGTTGACCCAGCGAATGCTTGTACGCCGCGGCAGCAATGGTCGGGATCTTGGCAATGATGCGATGAGCAAAAATCTCGCGATGACGCGGATTATTGATATCCATCGTGTCGTGATAGAAGGCCGACATCGACGCCACGACGCCGGACAACATCGCCATTGGATGTGCGTTGTAATGAAAGCCGTTGAAGAAGCGCAGCAGCGATTCATTCAGCATGGTGTGGTACTGAATGGCGTGTGAGAACTCGGACAGCTGATCGCTGGTCGGCAGTTCGCCGTTGATCAGCAGGTAGGAGACTTCGAGAAAATTGCTCTTTTCGGCGAGCTGTTCGATGGGTACGCCGCGATACATCAGGATGCCGTTGTCACCATCGATATAGGTGATCTTGCTCTCGCAGGACGCAGTGGACATGAAACCCGGATCAAACGTGAACATGTCATGGTCACGAGCCAGCGGGGCGATGTTCAGTACATTCGGGCCCACGGTAGGCGCTTTCACATCGAGCGTGGATTTCTTGCCGGTGGCGAGGTCGGTGAGCTCGAATTTCTTGTCTGTCATAAGTGTGAAGTCCTGCGAGTTATCGCGTCACAAATGCTCGTAAGAGGTCGCCCAGCGTTACATGTGAAGCGCGTTGAATCAAGCCCTTTCAAGCTGTTTCAACGCCTTGCCAGCGGCAGATGCGCGGCTTGCGCTCATTCAGGGCGGAATGACAACGGGATTTACTGGCGGGAACCAGATCGGGGCTTTTTTAGCGCTGCTGTGACTTGTCCGATCAATTCGCAGTGCGGGCGATCAACAGCACAGAACCGTCCACACCCGTCACCCGTACTCGTGTACCCACCGGCAGATTCGGGCCACGCACATCCCAATCGCGATTGCCCAGTCGCACCCGGCCACTGCCATTGTTGATGGGCGATTGCAGCACCAGCGCCTCACCGATGTGACGTAAGCCAAGCCGATGTTCAGCAGTAGGCCGCGCTTGTTCACGGCGATGCGCCCGGTACTGATTCCAGAAGTACAGTCCGAAGACGGCAGTGGCAAAACAAACGAACCAGATCATGGAGTGCCGAGTAGTGGTGAAGGTTGCCGATACCTTAGCAACTCATCGCGACGGGAACGATGAACATGGTCACACGTCGTGATGACGCATCTCACGATTTACGCATCCATCGTTGCGAAACGAACTATTGTTCAACGGTTTGTTGTCTAACCGGCTGCTTGTCAGCCAGCATGCGCCATGCGGCTGCGCTTCAAGTGTACTAACAACAACGACACGGCTGCGGGCGTAACGCCAGGCACGCGCGCTGCCTGACCTAAGGTTGCCGGACGCGCTTCGATCAGACGTTGCCTGACTTCATTGGAAAGGCCGCGGATGACGCGATAATCGAGATCCTGCGGTAAGGTCGTAGTCTCATTGCGCCGTTGACGCTCAATCTCCGTGGTTTGTCGCGTGATGTAACCGTCGTACTTGGCTTGCACATCGACTTGCGCCGCAACTTGCTCGGCGAGACGTTCGTCATCAAGCGCTGCTCCTGCACCCACCACGTCGACCGCCGTCAATGCGGCGTAGTCCACTTCGGGACGACGCAGTAAATCCAGTGCATGCACTTCGCGATTGAGTGTTGTACCAAGTAACGCGTTCTGTTGTTCAGCAGTCAAGTGGTAGGGTTGCACCACTGTGTTCGCCAGACGTTGCCATTCGTTAGCCACAGCGGTGCGCTTGGCTTCAAAGAATGCCCAGCGCTCATCATTAACTAAGCCCAGCTCGCGGCCAATGGGTGTCAAACGCGTATCGGCATTGTCTTCACGCAACAGCAAACGATATTCGGCGCGGCTGGTGAACATGCGGTATGGCTCATTGGTGCCGCGCGTGATTAGATCATCGATCAACACGCCCAAGTACGCTTCGCCACGTTGTGGCCACCACGCAGTTTGTTGTTTGGCTTTGCGTGCCGCGTTGATGCCGGCCAACAAGCCTTGTGCCGCAGCCTCTTCATAACCCGTCGTGCCATTGATCTGACCAGCGAAGAACAAGCCACCGATGTGCTTGGTTTCCAGGCTGTATTGCAGATCGCGTGGATCGAAGTAGTCGTACTCAATCGCATAACCCGGGCGTGTGATGTGCGCGTTTTCAAAACCCTTGATGGAACGCACCAGTTCAAACTGCACATCGAAGGGCAGGCTGGTGGAAATGCCATTGGGATAGATTTCATGCGTGTTCAAACCTTCAGGCTCAATGAACACTTGATGCGTGCCTTTATCGGCGAAGCGCACGACTTTGTCTTCAATCGACGGACAGTAACGCGGACCGACGCCTTCGATTACGCCGGTATAGAGCGGCGAACGATCCGTGCCGGCGCGAATGATGTCGTGCGTGCGTGCGTTGGTATGCGTGATGTGGCATGGCAGTTGTTGCGGATGTTCGCTGCGTCTGCCGAGATAAGAAAATACCGGCATGGGCGTATCACCATGCTGAACAATCAGTTCAGCATAGTTGATACTGCGGCCGTCGATACGGGGCGGTGTGCCGGTTTTCAAACGACCGATTCTTAACGGCAGTTCACGCAAGCGTGCCGCCAAGCGATTCGCTGGCGGATCGCCAGCGCGTCCACCTTGATAGTTCTCAAGACCAACGTGAATTTTTCCAGCCAAAAAAGTACCGACAGTTAATACTACGGTGGGCGCATGGAACTGAAGGCCAACCTGGGTAATCACACCCTTTACCGAGTCTTGCTCGACAATAAGGTCAGCCACTTCTTGTTGAAACAACGTCAAATTGGGCTGGTTTTCCAGCAGTTTTCGCACCGCTTGTTTGTACAGCTGGCGATCGGCTTGAGCACGCGTCGCGCGCACCGCCGGGCCTTTGCTACCGTTCAAAGTGCGAAACTGAATGCCGGCACGATCAGTGGCCATGGCCATCGCGCCGCCCAGCGCATCGATTTCTTTAACGAGATGGCCTTTGCCGATGCCACCGATGGCGGGGTTGCAACTCATCTGCCCGAGGGTTTCGATGCTTTGCGTCAGCAACAAGGTTTTCGCGCCCATGCGCGCCGCGGCCAACGCCGCTTCGGTGCCGGCATGACCGCCACCGACGATAATCACTTCGAATCGATCTGGATAACGCATAACGGCCCTTGTTGCGAGGCCGCTAGTTTACTCAAGCGCGCCAAGACTGAAAGTCGCGCCGACGCACTTAATGCTGTGGGGAGAGAAAATCATGCACGCCTTAAATAGATCCAGGTTCATGCGTCCGGGTTTGATCTGGCTCGCGTTGCTGCTAACCGCCCTCGGTTTGGCGACTGTCAGCCGCGCCGATGAGGATGAAGATCCCGCCAGTCGCGTCGCGCGTATCAGTTATTTGCGTGGCCCGGTTTATGTACAAACTGCCGATGACAATAACTGGAGCGATGCCACCATCAATCGGCCGCTGACCAGTGGCGATCAGTTGTGGACTGACGGGCACGGCCGCTCCGAGCTGCAAATGGGCAGCACCACCGTGCAGGTCGACGCGAACACGCAATTGCGTATCGAACAACTTACCGACAACGATTTGCGCTTGGTGATCACACAAGGCTTGATCAATGTGCGGGTGCGGCAACTCGACAGAAACGATCATGTCGAATTCAGCACGCCCAATGCCGCCGTGACGCCCATTGACACCGGCACGTACCGCATTGACGTTGCCGATCACGACGACGTCACCGTGGTGCAGGTGCGTGATGGCAAGGTGCAAATCGATGGCGCCAATCGCAACTTCGACCTCGGCGAAGGCGAACAAATCAGCCTCAGCGGCACCAAGCGCTTGACCGCCGAGTTTGACGAGCTAGGACGCCCGGATGAATTCGATCAATGGTCGAACGAACGTAATGAACGTGCGTCACGCGTAGCCGCCGCGCGTTACGTATCTCCCGATGTCATTGGCTATGAAGACCTCGATGAGTACGGTGCATGGCGTCATTACGACGACTATGGCTACGTATGGGTACCCACGCGCGTACGAGTCGGTTGGGCGCCGTATCGCTATGGTCATTGGGCCTGGGTGGGTCCGTGGGGTTGGACGTGGATCGACGATACGCCGTGGGGTTTCGCGCCGTTCCACTATGGCCGTTGGGCGATGGTTGAACGTCGTTGGTGCTGGGTGCCGGGTCCGCGCACCGTGCGTGCGGTGTATGCACCCGCGCTAGTGGCGTGGGTGGGCACACCGGGCGTGAGTATTTCGATTACTGCGAGCAATCGACCAGTGGGTTGGATTCCGCTCGGTCCACGCGAAGTGTATCGACCTTACTATCACGGCAGTTATAACTATGTGACGCGTGTGAACTTGAGCAACACGCGTATCGATCACGACGAATTCGAACGCGGCTATCGTCGTCAACCGCATGAAAATGATTTTCGCAATCAACGCGCGGCCGTGGTGGTGAACGCAGAGGCCTTGCGCAATGCGCAACCGATCGGCCGTCATGTGGAACGGATCAACCACACCCAACTACAACCGCTTACTGCGGTACCCGTAGCGCGACCGGAGCGCAATGACGCGAGCGATCGTTCTCGGCAATTCACGCCGCCTGTAACGCCAAACGCGCGGCAGGGATTTACGCGCCGCGATAATGATGACCGTGGCAATCGCAATCCAGGCAATGTTGGACGGGGTGAAGCACCGCGTAACGACGCGCGATTGAATGTGAATGCACCAGAAGCAGTACGCAACAATGACATGAATCGCGCGGACACTAGAGACAACAGTCCATGGAATAGTGGCCGTCCCAGTGGTAACAGCCGTGATAATCGTTTCGACGGTAGCCGTTTTAATCGTGACGATAATCCAGCGGCCGATCACGCTGATGAAACACGTCCCGAAATGCGCAATCCGCAGCGTGACTCCGTGCGTGATCTGTCACGTGATTCATCCAACGCGGGGCAACGTGCCGTGAATCCTCCCCCTGCGGCACGAACCGAAGTGCCCGCTGAACGACCGGTTCCTGCTTTATCAGAACGTACGCCACGTGTGCGCAATGACCAAGGCATTCCGCGTGAAGGGCAGTTGAATCGGCGCGAGAGTCGCTGGAACAACGATGCCGCGCCACCGCATGTGGAACGGCAACGCGACTTCCGCACGCAGAATGCGGCGCCAAATGCGCCACCACCCATGCGCTACGCGCCACCCGCACAGCCACGTGCAGCGAATCCCGACGCGGGCAGGCCGCGTGGCGACGATGGTCATCGGGAGCGTGATCGCTAATCGGTGGATGCACTGGCGCCGACGCGGCTCAACCTGCGTCGGCAATCAAGATGCGATCGCGAACCACGCCTTTATTCAACGGCACCGCAACGTGGCTGTAAAAAGATTCATCGAGCTTGCCGGTTGCGCCGCTGTCAATAGCGAGTCGCGCAATGTGTTCGCCCTGCCACATCACGCTGCAATCTGATAACGCGCTGTTGCCGGTGGGACAATCGTAACGTTCGATGTTGATGCGCAACCAGGTGATGGGCTTATCGCCCACATTCTGCACACTGCCGGTTAGATGCCACGGCGCACCACGTCCATCGAGTTGAATGGCAATAAAGTTGGCACGTGGTTGTGCAACCGCGGAGCTTGAACTGCTGACGGATTGGCTGGCGAATGTCGGTTCTGGTTCATCGGGCAACTGTGCTTCGCGGACGTTGATCCAGATCAATAACGCGATCAGCAGTACGGCTGCAGCAATACCGACGCGGCGAAAGCGCGGCATGAAAGCCAGCACTACACTGAGCAACAACAAGGCGATTAATACTCGGACGTTCATTGATTGTTGGTGTTGTTTTACGGCCTATTTGCCGATGCAGAAGCTGGTAAAGATGCGACCAAGCAAATCATCGGCAGTAAATTCGCCGGTGATTTCCGCCAGCGCCTGCTGAGCGAGACGCAGTTCTTCGGCGCACAGTTCACCGGCATGGCGGGTCTGCAAATGTCGTTGTGCCTGATCCATATGCTGCTTGGCGCGTTGTAGTGCATCGAGATGACGACGGCGCGCCAGAAAGCCGCTGGCCTCGTGACTGTGATAGCCGATGCTGTCTTTCAGATGTTCAGTCAGTGTGTTCAAACCGCTGCCGTCGCGCGCCGATAAATAGATGAACGGCGGATCGGTGGAAGCGGCTTGTTCGATATCGCATCTAATATCTGGCATGAGATCGACCTTGTTCATTACCACAGTCACCGGCACATCAGCGGGCAACTGTTGTAGTTCATCCGCAAGTTCATTCGCATCATGCTGGCTGGCATCGACTACATATAACAAGCGATCGGCTTTATGCATTTCAGCTTTAGCACGGCGAATGCCTTCTACTTCGATTCGATCTTGCGTATCGCGCAAGCCGGCGGTGTCGATGATATGCAACGGCAAGCCATCGAGGTGAATGCGTTCGCGCAATACGTCACGCGTCGTGCCCGGAACATCGGTAACGATCGCGGCATCGTAACCAGCCAGACGATTCAGCAAACTGGATTTGCCGGCATTGGGCTTGCCGGCAATCACCACCGTCATGCCTTCACGCAGCAAGCTGCCTTGTTGCGCACGATGTTCAATCTCGTCGATCAAGCATTGCGCGTGTTGCAGGCGTTGCTGCAACAAGTGATCTTGCATCAAGTCGAGTTCTTCATCGGGAAAGTCGATGGCGGCTTCGACGTGCATGCGCGCGGCGATGAGCGCTTCCGTCAAGGCATGCAATCGCGTCGAAAATTCGCCTTGCATCGAACGCACTGCAGCGCGTGCTGCTTGCGCTGAACCGGCGGCAATCAGATCGGCGATGGCTTCGGCTTCCACCAAATCCAGCTTGTCGTTCAAGAAGGCACGCCGACTGAATTCACCCGGCTCTGCCAGACGCGCGCCGAGCTGCACCGCGCGTTGCAATAAGAGGTCGAGTACTACCGGTCCACCATGTGCCTGCAATTCCAATACATCTTCACCGGTAAAGGAATTTGGCGCGGGAAAATACAGGGCAATGCCGCAATCGATGCTCTGTGCTTCGGTGTCGAGAAATTTCGCCAGCGTCGCAACGCGTGGGCTGGGTAGTTTGCCGAGAATCGCTGCGGCAACGCTTGGCACCCGTCTGCCGGAGATACGCACAATGCCCACACCGCCGTAGCCTGGTGGCGTGGCAATGGCTGCGATGGTGTCGTGTTCGCCGTTGGTCATATCAACGATAGAGATGAGTGGCGATGATGCGGGCTTAATAGCCCGCATGTTGTGCTGACAATGTTCGCTTAAGAAACCGTCGCGACTTTACCGTCTGCCGCCACCAGTTTGTTGATGCGCCATTGTTGCAGGGCTGAGAGCGCAGTGTTAGTGATCCAGTACAACACGAGGCCGGCGGGAAACCACGCCATCATCACCGTCATCATGATGGGCATGAAGGCCATGACCTTTGCCTGCATCGGATCCGGCGGCGGTGGATTCATCTTGAACTGCACGAAGTTCGCCACGCCCATGACCACCGGCAGGATGAAAAACGGATCGCGCGACGATAAATCCATCACCCAGCCGAAAAAGGGCGCTTGACGCAGTTCAACGCTCTCCAACAACACCCAGTAAAAGCCCATAAAAAACGGGATTTGAATCAGCATCGGCAAGCAGCCGGCGACTGGATTGATCTTTTCTTTTTTGTACAACTCCATCGTCGCGCGACCCAAGGCTTCGCGATCGTCCTTGTAACGCTCCTGCACGGCTTTTAACTTCGGTGCGATGGTACGCATCTTCGCCATCGAGCGGCCGCTGGCGGCAGTTAAGCGATAGAAGGCCAACTTGATGAGCAGCGTAGTAAGGATAATGGTGATGCCCCAGTTTCCAGCGACGCGATGTACCTGCTCCAACAACCAGAACAGTGGGCGCGCGATCAAGTACAGCTTGCCGTAGTCGGTGGTGCGTTCGAGTTCCGGACCTGTCGCTGCCAATTGGTCCTGCAGTTTCGGGCCGATGAATAATGATTCGCTGAGTTGTGCCGACGCACCCGGCGCCACCGATTGCAACGGGCCGCGATAGGTGAAGGTGTAGTCATTATCGTTGTCCACGCTCAGCGTGTAGTCGTAGGCTTGTGTAGTGGGCGGCACGGCGGCAACGACGAAGTAGTGCTGCATGCCGGCGAGCCAACCGCCGGTAATGGTTTCCTTGAAGTGATGATTATCTTCGTTGCTCAGTTTGAGCTTGTTGTAAGCCTTGCCGTTGAATATAGCGGGGCCACGATACGCAATCGTTGATGCATCCAGCATCGAATACTTCACCGGCAAATCGTGCCGGAACAACTGTACGTACGAAGCGCCCTGCCAGGCAGCACTGCTGTTGTTGTGTATGTCGTAACGAATGTGGACCGCGTAGCTGCCGCGCTTGAAAGTGTAGGTCTTGTCGATGCTGACGCCGTTGCTGTCGGTCCAATTGAGTGTGACTAACAGCTCTTGTTGATCAGCCGCGAGTCGGTACTCGTTGCTTTGTGCCGTATATAGCGCGAGATGAGTTGGCGCAGCGCTGGCTTGTGGTGATAACAATCCTGAGCGTGTCACAAACAGCGCTGCGGGATCGGTGCTTAGCAATTGGACGGGCGTATTCGGTTGATCCTTGCTCACCGGATATTGAAGCAGGCTGGCGCGCTCGATATCGCCGCCGCGTGTGTTCAGATCCAGATCAAGCACGTCGGTGACGACATGAATCGTGGCGCCGGTCGTTTGCGTTGTCGGCGGCACAGCTGCAGGCAATGTCGCTGCATCGCTGGATGTAGAAGCGGAGCTGGCAGCGGCGCTGGGCAAACTCGGCAAAGTATTGGTGTTCGCAGCGCTGCTGGAACTGACTGGCATCGCAGTTTCCGCTGGATATTCACGCTGCCATGTCACGAAATTCAGCCACAACAGAAAGCCAACGGCTGCCCACAAGAAAAGACGTTTGTTATCCATGCGAACAGTTGCCAGTGTGATCGTGGTGAGAAGTGGAAACGGGATTTGTGGCTTGCGGCACCGGGTCGTAGCCGCCGGCATGCCAGGGATGACAACGCGCAATGCGTTTAGTGCTCAGCCACAAGCCTTGCAACGTGCCGTGCTGTTCTAAGGCTTGTTGCGCATAACACGAACAGCTGGGGAAGAAACGACAGTTCTGCCCCAGCCACGGACTGATCCAGGTGCGATAGATGCCGACGATGCGAATCAACGCGTCGCGCATCGTTTCACCGCATTTTTCCAGTGTTGTTGCAGTCGCTCGGTAAGCTGTGCATTGGGCATGTCGCGCGCACCGGCCCGAGTGTTGACGACGATGTCGATGGCGGGAAGTTGGGCGGCATTCAGACGGAATGACGTGCGAATCACTCGTTTTATTCGATTGCGATTCACTGCGTTGCCTACCGTACGTGCCGACACCGAAAGACCCAGACGAGCAAAGCTCAAGTCGTTTGGTTTGATGAGAACTAAGAAGCAGGAATCACCCAGTTTGGTTCCGCGTTGATAAACGGCGTCAAATTGGGCTTTATGAACTAGGCGTTGCGCCGGGATGAAGGTTGGCACCCGACTGTGACAAGATTTAATTGAGGAAACGACCGCACATGTCGATTAAACGGCGCGGCACGTCATTTACACGCAAAGACGCTTGCGGCCTTTGGCGCGACGACGGGCCAATACCAACCGGCCGCCCTTGGTGGCCATGCGAGCACGAAAACCATGAACGCGTTTGCGGTGCAGGTTGCTGGGTTGATATGTGCGCTTCATCGTAAATTCCTGTGGGTCACCTGCGCGTGGCGCTGGCCCCTGCTTAAACGGGGCGGCAAGGGTACGGGCCGCCTTTGGGAGTGTCAAGCCGATTGGCGTGCTGCCTCCGTGTTTCGCGTCGCTTGATGGGCTGGATGTTGCCTGTGGATAAGTCGTCAGAACTCGGTATAGACTCTCGCTCCCTCCTCCCCGCCACTCCAATTACATATCGAGATCACGGACCGTGTCAGGCTCGTTGTGGAACCGTTGTTTGCGCCAACTCGAAGCAGATATGCCCGAGCAGCAATTCAATACCTGGGTTCGCCCACTTCAAGCAGTGGCCGATGGCACGGTGTTGCGTTTGTATGCGCCCAATCGTTTCGTTGCCGAATGGGTCCACAAAAATGTTCTGCCGAAGCTCACCACGTTTTGCCAGACGCTTCCTGAATTGGTTGCTGCTGGAGAAACTGCACCGTCGCTAGTGTTGGAAGTGGGTTCGCGACCGATGTCGCCGGTGGCAAACGTTGCCCTCGATAAAGTGGCCGCAGTGCCCGCGGTGCCCAGCAAGTCGATGTTCAACACCCTGGGCGGGCGGTTGAATCCGGACTTTACCTTTACGAATTTCGTTGAGGGCAAAAGCAACCAGCTAGCGCGTGCAGCTGCGCAACAAGTCGCTGAAAATCCAGGTCGGGCGTACAACCCGCTATTCATTTATGGCGGAGTAGGGCTGGGTAAAACCCACTTGATGCACGCTGTCGGTAATGCGATTCGTGCGCGGATACCAAATGCACGCATTGCCTATGTGCACTCGGAACGCTTTGTCGGTGACATGGTGAAAGCGTTGCAACACAACAGCATCAATGAGTTCAAAAACGCCTATCGGTCGCTGGATGCATTGCTGATCGACGATATTCAGTTCTTTGCAGGCAAGGATCGCTCTCAGGAAGAGTTTTTCCACACCTTCAACGCACTGTTCGAAGCGCAACAGCAGATCATTTTGACCTGTGATCGTTATCCCAAAGAAGTTGAAGGCCTGGAGGAGCGGCTTAAATCGCGCTTCGGCTGGGGTCTGACGGTTTCGGTCGAACCACCGGAGCTGGAAACCAGTGTGGCGATTTTGATGAGCAAGGCTGCACTCGGTAGTGTGCCGTTGCCGGAAGAAGTCGCGTTTTTTATTGCCAAACGTATTCGATCTAATGTTCGCGAACTCGAAGGGGCACTGCGACGCGTGGTGGCCAATGCTCAGTTCACCGGCCGGCCAATTACCTTGGATTTCGCTAAGGAGGCGCTGCGCGATTTGTTGGCGATGCAAGATCGCTTGGTAACCATCGAAAACATCCAGAAAACAGCCGCTGAGTACTACAAGATTCGCGTCGCCGATTTGCTGTCGAAGCGTCGTAGCCGTTCCATCGCCAGACCCAGACAGATGGCAATGGCGTTGGCAAAAGAGTTAACCACCCACAGTCTGCCGGAGATTGGGGATGCATTCGGCGGTCGTGACCATACGACGGTGTTGCATGCTTGTCGGGTGATTAAGGGGTTGCGTGAGACCGATACCCGCAGTCGTGAGGAATATCAAAACCTGTTGAGAACGCTGACGGGTTAAACCGGATAGCTTGTGGATAAGTTGCTTATAAAATTAAGCACAACTTTATCCACAGTCTGTGTACAGGATGGCCATAGGTATTCGAGGGGTTTTAAGGGGAATTGACGTGTTATATAAGAAATTGAATTCAGTCACTTTTTTTCGGTTATCCACTGATATCGTCTGATCTAATAGTAATAATAGAATTTAAAGTATTAAGTATCTTTTAAGAATTTATTAATTAACGGTAGCGATATGAAGTTCAGTGCAGAACGCGAACAGATCCTTTCTCCCCTTCAAGCAGTCATCGGCGTGGTGGAGCGTCGGCAGACTATGCCGATCTTGGCAAATGTCTTGTTGAACGCGAAGGATCAGCAATTGACGCTCACTGCTACCGATCTGGAAGTGGAACTAAGCGCTAACGGTGTGGCCTCGGTACAGGAAGGCGGGGAAATCACCATTCCGGGCCGCAAACTGCTCGATATCGTTAAAGCGCTGCCGGATAAGGCCATGGTGTCGCTCACCATCGAGGGCGAGCGGGTGATGGTGCGTTCTGGAAAAAGCAGATTTACCTTGGCTACGCTTGCCGCCGCCGATTTTCCGGTGATCGAAAACATTGAGATCAAGCAAAAATTCACTCTCCAGCAGGCAGATATGAAGACCCTGCTGGATAAGACCCATTTTTCCATGGCACAGCAGGATGTCCGCTACTACTTGAACGGTCTGCTATTTGAGCTCGCAGGCCAGCAGTTACGGTTGGTAGCGACGGATGGCCATCGTTTGGCGTTAGCGGAAAGTGCACTTAAGGACCCAATCGGTACGAATTTGCAGGTGATCCTGCCTCGCAAAGGCGTGCTTGAACTGCAACGTGTACTGGGCAATCAAGGCGAGGTGGAGGTCAGCATCGGCGCAAACCATATGCGCGTCGCTGTCGATGGTGTTCGGTTCACGTCCAAACTTATCGACGGTCGCTTTCCGGATTACGGTCGCGTAATTCCCAACGAGCCGAATCGGATAGTTGGGGCGGATCGCATCGGATTACGTACCGCCTTGCAACGAGCCGCCATTTTGTCCAACGAGAAATACCGCGGTATTCGCCTGACGTTAAAGCCGGGGTTGCTGGTGTTGCAAGCACACAATCCGGAACAGGAAGAGGCGGAGGAAGAGGTTGAAGTTACTCATACCGGCGAGGCGATGGAGATTGGCTTTAACGTGAACTACCTGATGGAGGCACTGGCGGCGGTCGACGGGGAACAGGTCGAGTTGGGATTTACCGACGGCAATAGCAGTTGCTTGATCAAAGCACCTGGTCAAGTGAACTCCCGCTACGTGGTGATGCCAATGCGGCTTTGATGGCGCTGTTTTTCAAAGAGAGTGGCGGATGACCTTAATCCACCTCGATATTGAGCGATTTCGATGTATTGATGGTGCTCACCTAGAGCTGCATCCGCAATCAAACTTAATCGTTGGGCAAAATGCCTCTGGTAAGACAACCATACTGGAGGCTATTTTTTTGCTGGGGACCGGGCGCTCGTTCCGTACCCATCAAACTCCACTACTAATTCAGTCGGGTTGCCAAGATTTTCTCACTGTGGCGCGCCTCAAGGGCCAGCAGGGAATCGAAGTCCTGGGAATTCGCGGCACACCTGAAGGCAAAGAGATCCGAGTCGATGGGTCGGCAGCAAAAAGTTTGGTCGATTTGGCGTTGCGTCTGCCGGTTCAAATCATCGATCCAGAAGTACATCGGTTACTGGAAGACGGCCCCATTCGGCGTCGTCATTTTCTGGACTGGGGTGTGTTTCACGTGGAACAGCGTTTCCATGAAACTTGGCGTCGCTACCAGCGCGCGCTTCGCCAGCGAAACGCAGGTTTAAAAGCAGGGCAAGCCGCCACCGCGCTACAGATGTGGGATCAAGAGTTGGCGGAGCAGGGAACCCGGATTGCCGAATACAGGGATAACTACCTTGCTTCTCTACATCCATTCGTTGATGAGCTGAGCCGCGAATTGATGGAGGCCGAGATCGAATTGGAACATCAACGCGGTTGGCGCCGACACACGGAACTGGTCACAATGCTTAAGAATAATCTGTCGAGAGACCAGCAGCGAGGAACTACCACCGTCGGCCCTCATAGAGCTGATCTAGTCCTTAAAATTCATAATTTCCAAGCTAAGGATCGGGTCTCTCGTGGCCAGCAGAAAATGTTAGCGTGTGTCTTGATTCTGGCTCAACAGTTACATCGAATTGCAATGGGCGCTGCGCCAGCGTGCCTTCTCCTCGACGACCCCGCGGCTGAATTAGATGTGGATAACTTGCGGAAGTTGTTACGCGCCGTGGCCCGGGTGCCTGCCCAATTAGTGATGACCGCTCTTACTTCAGACCTGCTGGAATTCTTTCCTACGACCCGTTCGTTTCACGTGGAACACGGAGTCGTGCGTCCAATGGCATAATGCCGAAATTATTAATACGGATTTCCTCATGAGCGAAACACCTCCAAACGATGGCGTCTACGATTCCAGCAAAATCAAAGTCTTAAAGGGCTTAGACGCAGTACGGAAGCGCCCCGGCATGTACATCGGCGATACCGATGACGGCAGCGGTTTGCATCACATGGTATTCGAAGTCGTCGATAACTCTATCGACGAAGCGCTGGCTGGCCATTGCTCAAAAGTGACTGTCACCATCCATGCTGATCAATCCGTCACGGTTGCCGACGACGGCCGTGGAATTCCTGTGGATATCATGCCGGAAGAGGGACGGTCGGCCGCCGAGGTCATCATGACCGTGTTGCACGCCGGTGGAAAATTTGATGATTCCTCTTACAAAGTGTCCGGTGGTTTACACGGTGTTGGCGTCTCTGTGGTGAACGCCCTCTCCGAGTATCTTTGGCTGACCATTTACAAGGACCATAAGCTCTATCAGCAGGAATATCGACTCGGGGAACCCCAAGCACCGCTTGCTGAAGTGGGCACGACCGATAAACGCGGCACGACGATTCGCTTTAAACCGAGCGCTGAAATTTTTACGCAGATCGAATTTTTGTATGAGGTCCTGGCTAAACGCCTGCGCGAACTGTCGTTCCTGAACTCCGGCGTCCGCATTGAGCTAATCGATGAGCGCGACGATAAAAAGGAGGAATTTGTTGCTGAGGGCGGTATTCGCGAATTCGTGCGCCATCTCAATCGCACCAAGACGCCCATTCATCAAAACATCGTGTACTTCCGCACCGAGCAAGGACCGATCTCGATTGAACTGGCATTGCAGTGGAATGACTCCTATCAGGAAAACATGTACTGCTATACCAACAACATTCCACAAAAGGACGGCGGAACGCACTTGGCTGGTTTCCGTGCGGCGCTGACCCGAACGCTCAACGGCTACATCGAGCGCGAGTTTTCTGCAAAAGAAAAGCTGGCAACTACCGGCGAAGATGCCCGCGAAGGGCTCACCGCCATTCTGTCCGTCAAGATGCCCGATCCCAAGTTCTCTTCGCAAACCAAGGACAAATTGGTCTCGTCGGAGGTCAAATCGATCGTCGAACAATCGGTAAGTGTGAAACTTGAAGAGTTCTTGCTCGAAAATCCGGCGAACGCGAAGGCAATTGCCGAGAAAATCGTCGATGCCGCTCGAGCACGTGAAGCTGCCCGCAAAGCCCGTGAAATGACTCGCCGCAAAGGCGCGCTCGACATTGCCGGCTTGCCGGGCAAATTGGCCGACTGCCAGGAAAAGGATCCCGCTCTCTCCGAGATGTTTCTGGTCGAGGGTGACTCCGCAGGCGGCTCCGCCAAACAGGGCCGCGATCGCCGCACCCAAGCCATCCTGCCGCTGAAGGGCAAAATCCTGAACGTGGAAAAAGCACGCTTCGACAAAATGCTGTCGTCGGTTGAAGTGGGCACGCTGATTACCGCATTAGGCTGCGGCATCGGCGCGGATGATTTCGACGTAGCCAAATTGCGGTATCACCGCATCATCATCATGACCGACGCCGATGTAGACGGCTCGCACATCCGGACCTTGTTACTGACGTTTTTTTATCGCCAGATGCCGCAATTGATCGAACGCGGTCACATCTACATCGCGCAGCCACCGTTGTATAAAGTGAAAAAAGGCAAATCCGAAACCTACGTTAAAGACGACAACGAACTGAACGACTTGCTGCTGAAATCGGCAGCTGAAAATGCCTCGCTCAGCCCCGGGAATGGCGCTGCCGTGCTTACCGGCAACGCGCTCGATGCATTGATGCGTTTATGGACGGAAGTGCAAGGAATCATTCGTCGTTCAGCGCGTCGCTACGATCAGCGCGTGCTTGAACAAATGCTGTACTTGCCTGAAGTCACGCTGGCGCTTTACGACGACGCCAACTGGCTGGCCAATTGGGCACGACAACTCGAGCAACAACTCAATGCACTGGAAGAAGTCGTGCGTCGTTATCATGTGCGATCGGAAGCAAAGGACTCACACAACAGCTTGTTAGTCACGCGCGTTGAACATGGCGTTAACAACGATAAACATATTCATCGCGAGTTTTTTGCTTCTGCCGAATACCTGCGTATTGCCGAGTTAGGCAAAACCTTGATGGGTCTGATTGGCGCCGGTGCCCATGTCAGCAAGGGCGAAACCCGTCAGGACATCACCTCATTCAAACAAGCTATGAACTGGTTGCTCGACCAGGCACGTCGCGGTCAGGCGATTCAACGCTACAAAGGCTTAGGTGAAATGAACCCCGAACAATTGTGGGACACCACCATCAATCCCGCTACCCGCCGTCTCATCCAGGTACGCATTGAAGACGCACAAGGCGCCAACGACATCTTCTCAACGTTGATGGGTGATCAAGTGGAGCCAAGGCGCGAATTCATCGAACGCAACGCCTTAACAGTGGCAAACCTCGACGTGTAGATGTGTCGGTTGTCAGATAAAGTGAAACTTTCGTCAAATAAAGTGAAATCCGTTGTCACAAATAATGAAAAATTTGTGGCAACGGTGTGATTGAGCGAAACTAAAATCGTTTTCGCTGGCTGTCAGCCCAACACATGGTTCAAGCAAATCAATCCGACTGTCCCTCAGTCGAGAGCGACAACTCCATAGTGTTCTTCTGAGCGTATATGCAAGGTGGCTTCGGTTTAATTCTCTGGGGAGAACAACAGTCACCGCAACGCATGTGATGATGTAAGCAGTTCAAAGCAGTCAGCAATAAAAAGCTCTGTGATTGATCGTCCGCTATCGAGGAATAGGTTGCGAGTAAATTCCGGCCCACAGCGGTCATTCGAGGGCGGCAGTCAGTTCATACCAAAGCAGCCGCTTACGCGACCGGCGCTTTCTTGGTGATACTTGCAATTGCATTGATAGCACCTAGTGCTTCTTCGGTAATTGCAACTCGGCTACTTCGCTCCTAAACACCATGTAGAGCATCAGAAATACGCCAAGCAGAACAGTCGCCGAGCCAACGGCTAACAACAGTTCTATCTGCGCCGCTGGGATTATGTTCCCGAACAACAAAAATAGGCCAATGCACATTGCTGCGGCACCAACTTGATGAACGATAAATTGCGTGGTGCCTAGCGGCTGATTATTTGCAAGCCACAGCTTGTGAATAACTCCGTAAATGAGTGAGGCAACGAAACCCACTAATAAAATGTGGGCATGAGTAACATGCTGCGCAAAGTTGTGGGATGCTGCCATAAACATGCCCATGCCCATTCCGGCAAGCGCATAACTTAAGGCGCATACCAAATATTTCCTATCCAATTGCATTCTTTTCTCTCCGTTTGCTTCGTGAAGGGATGCGATGATTCAAGGGGTGGAATTTAGTGCGTGGTAACTGGGTGCATTTTTGGTACCGGAGCATTCAGCGCTTCCGAGTAAACGATGAAACGGAATGGGTCGATTTCTTGATACTTCTGACGTTGCAAAGATAGAGCGTGGTGATACGCGGATGTCACAGCCGAGCTGCCGGCATATTGAGCAACTACTTGAAAGGCGATACGTGTAGCGAGATCCAGATCACCCTGCTCAATCATGTGCTGAATTGCGTCTGCGATTTGGTGATCAGTTGCCAAACGGCAACACAAACCTGGCATAACAGTTTCCTCAACTCGCGACAAAGCTATTTAATTAATAGCAACTAGTTTATTACTAGTAACAAGTAAGTCAATATCTGTTTGGATATGATTATGCTTATGAAGAAAAGCTACGCTCTTGATTGCCCGGTGGCGCGTACGTTGGATGTCATCGGTGAACGATGGACCGCGCTTATATTGCGAGACCTATTCCTGAAGAAATCGGGGCGATTTCAGGATTTGCAGGAATCGCTGCAGGGCGTGGCCCCAAACATTTTGTCGGATCGCCTCAAGTCCCTTGAGTCGTACGGCATTATTGAGCGAAAGGCTTATTCTCAGAACCCACCTAGATTCGAATATGTGTTGACCGATAAAGGTCGAACGCTAGGCCCGATCATCAAGTCTCTGCGCGATTGGGGTCAACGTTATACAAGCGAAGCGTGAACTGTTTTGGGCTGCCCAAATTCGAGATCATTGAAGCCGGATGAACCGACCCATGGACTCGCGCCGATCGATGCGCGACGATTAGAATCCGACGTCAGATCGTTCAGGTCACTGTGATGTTGCGTCGTACTACCAGTTCCAGTTGCGATCAGCAAAACAACGAGTCGGCGAATTCACTCGTACGTGGCCGTACCTGTTATGACCGTAATGAATGGAATGATGCCTTCGAGGCGTTGTCGCTCGCTGACCAGGAATTTTCACTTGAAGTTGAGGATCTACAGCGCCTTGCTTGGGCTGCGGGTCTGACGGCACGTGACGAGCACATGCTAACTACGCAAGAGCGTGTTTATCGCGCGCATCTCGATGCAGGATCCAATCTGGCAGCGGCACGAGCCTCTTTCTGGTTGGGGTTTCGCCTACTGGCGCGCGGCGATCATGGTCAGGCAAGCGGTTGGTTGCAAAGAACGCAACGCTTGATAGAGCTTCACTCAAATGACTGTGTGGAACAAGGATACTTGCTGTTGCCAACGAGCCAGAAGCACTTAAGTGCGGGCGAGTATGTTGAGGCTCACGATTGTGCTGCGCGCGGCGTTGCCATTGGCGAACGATTTTCCGATGCCGATCTCGTGGCCTTTGCGCGAAACCTGCAGGGACGTGCGCTGCTTAGCCAGGGTCTGATTGAACGTGGCCTGGTGTTTATGGACGAAGCGATGGTCGCGGCCACTGCAGGCGAGTTGTCACCCGTGGTGACCGGAATCATCTACTGCTCTGCAATCGCCAGTTGCAACCGAGTGTATGCACTGGACCGCGTGCGCGAATGGACTATGGCAATTTCCGCGTGGTGCGATGCCAATCCACAGCTCGGCATGTTTACCGCACACTGTCTCGTGCATCGTGCACATGCTTTGGAAATGAGTGGGGCGTGGTCTGAAGCCGTCAAGGAAGCTGGCCGTGCAGTAACACGATGTGTGCGTGATATCGAGCGTGATGCAGCTGGAAGTGCCTATTACCAACAAGCCGAAATTCATCGGCTTCGCGGCAAATTCGATCTCGCGGAAACCGCTTACCTTGAAGCCAGTCGAGCGGGGTTTGAACCACAACCTGGCCTGGCGTTACTTCGTTTAGCACAGGGCGACAGTGATGCCGCATCAAGTGTTAGTCGACGTGTAGTCAGCGCCACCCGCGATCGTCTCGCTCGTATTCGTCTTCTACCTGCCCACGTGGAGATCATGTTGGCAGTCGACGATCTAGGTGCAGCGCGTGCCGCTAGTCTGGAGCTGCAGGAGACGGCATCAATATTTAACACAGAGGTTCTAGGGGCAATTGCCGCACATGCGCGCGGCTCTGTGCATCTCGCTGAGGGAAGCCCAGAAGCAGTTGTTGATCCCGTGCGTCGCGCATTTGCGGTTTGGCAGCAACTCGGTGCCCCTTATCTTGCCGCCCGTCTGCGTGTCTTGATTGCCAGGGCATGCATCGCCTTGAACGATATCGAAGGTGCGCTACTTGAACTTGGATGCGCCCGCGAGGTATTTGAAAGGGTGGATGCGCAACCCGACGTCGAGGCGGTCGACGCAATTTGCGTTGGTATACATAGTGGTCAACAAAAAAATACTACGGTCGGAAACTGCGGCCTCACCGCTCGTGAGCTTCAGGTATTGCGCCTCATCGCTACCGGCAAGACCAATAAAGCGATCGCACGTGATTTGTCGTTGAGCGAAAAAACCGTCGATCGGCACGTAAGTAATATCTTTGTAAAGACTGATGTCTCCTCACGCGCAGCTGCCACCGCATTCGCTTACGACCATCAGTTGATCTGACACCTTCGCTCCTGCTTGGTCCAGTACCCTGCCGCGAATACTCGGCATGGGTAATTTTCCCGACGCTGACCGCCGCCTTCGTGCGTACGCTGCCGTCAACGAACCATAGACATCGGGAGTAAGCCATGACGTTGGATGAAATTACTGGAGACTCGCAATTCATCGAAGAAGGTGTCGCGGCATTTCACTTAGTTGATCAATCGCCGCGTCCAACCGATGTGCGGCGTGAAAGTCTTGACGTGGTTGTGATCGGTGGTGGCCAGGCTGGCCTCTCGGTCGGTTATCACCTTTCACGCATCGGAGCCCGCTTTGTCATTCTCGATGCCAGCGAGCGAGTTGGAGATGCGTGGCGTAATCGTTGGGACTCGCTGCGACTGTTCTCTCCGGCAAAACTCGATAGTTTGGACGGAATGCGTTTTCCCGCACCACGCAGCCATTTTCCATCCAAGGATGAGATGGCAAATTATCTTGAGACCTATGCGTCTTACTTTCGGCTGCCGGTACGCAATGGAATGCGTGTAGAGAAGCTCTTCAAGCGTGGTTCGCGTTACGTTATCCACGCGGGTAGCTTTGAATTTGATGCCGGACAAGTTGTGATTGCGATGTCCAAGTATCAGCACGTCAAAATGCCTGACTATGCAAAGGAGCTATCGAGCGATATCGTGCAATTGGCTTCAAGCGAGTACCGCAATCTCGGTCAACTCAAACCGGGTGGCGTGCTGCTGGTTGGCGCTGCGAATTCGGGAGCCGATATCGCACTAGAAATTGTTAAAGGTGGTCATAAAGTATGGCTCGCAGGACCAATTGCCGAGGAAGTGCCATTTCGTCCCGATAGTTTCGTGGGCAGAAATCTATTTGCGCCGTTGGTATTGGGGTACGTGTTCAAATATGTTTTGACAGTGAATACACCAATGGGCAGAAAAGCCCGGCCCAACGCACTCGCAAAAGCTGTGCCGCTTATTAGGGTAAAAAACCGGGATCTAGCAGCGGCCGGTGTCGAGCGAGTACCACGCGTGGTAGGGACCCGCGACGGGCTGCCCCTATTGCAAGACGGGCAGACCCTCGCAGCACCGAATATTATTTGGTGTAACGGATTTCAGCCTGGCTTTGAATGGATAGACCTGCCCATCTTCGACACGGCCGGCGAGCCCAAGCATCGAAGTGGCATCGTAGATAGTCAACCTGGCCTGTATTTCGTCGGTCTGCCGTTCCTTCACTCCATGTCTTCGTCCATGATCCATGGAGTCGGTCGAGATGCCTCGCGAATTGTCGATGAAATCAAATTGCGTCTCGACACAGACGCACTGACATAAATGCAAGATGGTGAGTTCACGATTTTAAGAATAGTCGATAGTTTCAGTTACACAAATTCACCAAAGACGTTGCTCGAAGCGTATGAACGAACAATTGGAACGACTAGCAGTCGAGATACATCTCAACCATCCGGACCAAGAAAATCTTAGGCTCACGTTTGCGTATGCCTGCGCCGACCGGGTACGTCACTTACTTGAAGAACCTGATGTCATCGGTTGCCTGGATACGCTTGGCGAATATCTGAAAGGTGAAATTGATGATGTGGCGCTGGGATGTGCAGCTAACAAAGCGGCGAGTCTCGCCAATCATCATCAGGGCTCAATGTCCATTGATGGTTGTGGCCATGCAGCCGTCTCTGCCAGTTATGCAGTTGCCAATGCGCTGAAAGGAAAGGCGTTGCAATCAGCAAGCTATGCGGCCTATGCCCTGGTCTATGCCAGCGGCGGATATGCAGCGCTTGCTGAGCGCGATTCTTTTCGATCGGAATTTAATTGGCAGTCAGATACTCTCAAAGTGTTGGCTGGCGACTCATTGCTGGCCTGTTGCTCGGGTCGATTTGGCTCAGCGAAAAACTCAAGCGATGTATAACAAGATGTATAACAATCTGTGGCAGAAGTTCTTATATCTTGATTGTCGGCAAACGAGAGAATCTTTTCGAGACAAATTCGCCTGCACCGGACACTCGCATATTGCGATTAAATTTCGTCGATCTGCCAGTCTCGGTTTTAGCGTTGCTGATGCTCAAAGGTTTTTTTCTTATCGTCTGTTGCGGGAGGATACCTCTGGTGATCACTCCGACTTACACCTGCTCAAATAATAAACAGAGTAGCGTTGATACCTGAGTCAGTTTTCGATGGAAATTACACCCCGAAGTGGGTGAATTTTGGATGGTTCTCAACGTCGGCTGATAGTCGCGGGCACGCTTGATGCTGAATGCCTGAAGGCGCACAATTCAAGCACCTATAAATAAAATGCCAGAGGGGATGGATGATGCAGTCCTGCAAAATTTGCCTATCGTCGGCGCCGTGCGGCCTGAGCGCCAAGCGCGTGCAGCGATGATGCAGGAGACCTCTCCTTCGAACGCCGCTGCGGCTAGAACATGGTGCTACGTCAACCTCGCCGATGGCGCCGTCGCACATGCGGCGTGGTGGACCGACCAATGGCGCAATTTGTCGGCCCAGGGAGTCGTCCTCCCCGCGGGTGACGGGGCCGAAGGACTTCGCCGGCTGACAACGCTGGCTCAAGCGGCGCGCGCCGCGGGTCTCGCGGTGCTGGCCAGTGTGACGGTAAAGCCGTTGACGCGCGAAGACATCGCCTCGAACCCAGCCTGGGTCGCACGGAATGACAAGGGCGAGCCAATCGTCGTCGACACCGGGTACGCCGCTTGTGTAAACGGCGGCTTCTTCGACGCGCCTTTATCCGACAGTATCTCGCGTGCAGTGACGCAAGCTCCCGTGGACGGCGTCGTCGGCGTCGGCTGGAGTGGTCTCGGCTGGGACAAGGTCTGCTATTGCGCCGCCTGTCAGAGCGGCTTCCGCGCGGCTGCCAGTGCCGATCTGCCTCTCGCCAAGGATCGGGACGCGGCGGTCTTCGACCAGTGGGTCGCGTGGAACCGGGCGCGCCGCACCGAGATGTGGCGGGCCAACGACAGGGCGGCGAGCCGGGCAAACGGCTCCGCGCGGTGGATCGGCCTCGTTCCGACAGTGCGAGCCGCGCAGATCTCGCGCTTCCAGGACTTGTCAACGCTCGCAGCGGAAGCGCCAATGCTGTTCGTCGAGAATACTGGCGCCGCCCGCGTCGGTCGATTTGGTGAGTTGGTGGACGACGGCCTCTATCTGACGGGACTGGCGGGCGGGAAGCCGGTCGTGCTCCTGACCCCCACCTATCACCGCGGTGTTCGGACATTCGCAGCGGCCAGCGCCGCGCCCGGCGAGGCGCGCCTGGCAATTCTGGCCGGCCTGACGGGCGGTCTCGCCCCCGCTGTCGAGCTGCCGGCGAACCTGGCCTCGGATGTTCGGACGCTGTCCGTCGCGACGCCTGTGATGAACTGGGCGGCTCAGAACGGCGAGCGGTGGGGCCAGCCGACGGCCCCGGCGAGGATCGCATTGGTGTGGTCGCCGACGTCAGCGGCGCTCTACGGCCGCGAACAGGTCCGATGGCTCTCTGAAGCCCCCTTCCGCGGTATGGCCAAGGCCCTGCGCGGCGCCAATCTGCCGCATGAGGTCTGGGATGAGAGCCGCCTCGGCGCAAGGCTGCACGGCATCGATGTTCTGATCCTGCCGGAAGTGGCGGTGATGAGCGACGCCCGAGCCGAAGCTGTGCGCGAGTTCGTGCACGGCGGCGGTGTTCTGATCGCTACCGGCGTCACTAGCCTTTACGACTCGATGGGGCGCGCCCGCCCTGACTACGCGCTGCAGGACGTGTTCGGCGTCAACATCGAAGGCACCCCGCCCCCACGTCTGGCCCCAATCTCCAAACCGACCGAGACAGGCGGTTTCAATGCGCAGCGCGGCGCGGTCTCCGGATTCAAAGGGCCAGCCACTGACCACGATTACGTGCGTCTGCAGCCGGAGTATGCCGCGCGGACGGCGGGTCCCCACAAGGCCGGCGAGCGCGCCGAGCCAGGCACGCGCCACCCGATCCTGAAAGGCTTCGACGCCACGGACCTGATCGCGTACGGCGGCGTCCTATGGCCGCAATCCGTGTCCGCGGACCGCGCCGTGCTGATGACTTATGTGCCGCCTTTCCCCAGCGTGCCGATCGATGAGGTTTACCCCAGGGTCGAGCGCACCACCCTGCCTGGTTTGGTGGTCGGCACGTTCGGCCAGGGCCGGGTCGCGTACATGCCGGCAGACTTCGACCGGCGGTACGGAATCGATCCCATCACCGATCACCGGGCTATCTTGGAAAATCTCCTTGCCTGGGCCGCCGGTCCAGCGGTCCAACTGCGCATCGCCGGGCCGGCGAACTTGGCCACGAGACTCGAGCAACGCGGCAACGGTCTCGTTCTCCACGTCGTCAACCTTACCGGAGCAGATAATCAGGCTGGCGCGGTGCGACAGACGACGCCGGTCGGGCCACTGCAAGTGAGTGTCGCACTGCCTCCCGGCGCGAACGCAGCGTCCGCGACGCTACTGGTGGCCGGTCGGCGGGCACCCGTGCGCATCAACGGGGGCCAGGCCGTATTCGAGCTAGGCCACATCGCCGAGCACGAAATGGTGGTGCTGGCGTGAAACTGAAGACCGTGAGGCGCATGCCCATCCGCCTCCTTTCCCCCGCTATGCTGGAGCGCCAAACATGATGTTGACTCGCCGAGAATTCATCGTCACGACGGGCGCGGTCGCGCTGAGCGCGACGACGGCCCGGACGCAGGCGGGCCAGGAGCTCTGGTTCAACAAGGTCACCCGGTGGGGGCAGACCAACACCAGCGCGATGGACGTCCGCAATTACGACGTCGAGTTCTGGCGCGGCCAGTGGCGACGCACTGGAATCCAGGCGATCATCCCCAACGGCGTTGCGGGTTTTGCGACTTTCCCGAGCCGCAATCCGCTACTGGAGACCAGCGAGTTCGCGCCCGATCGCGACCTGTTCGGAGAGATATCGAAGGCGGCTCGCGCGGACGGCCTCTATGTGGTTTCGCGGATGGACTCCTTCGTCCTCACCCCGAAGATCCGCGCGGCCTATCCGCAGTGGCTGACGCGCGACGCCAAGGGCCGGCCCGGCCCGACCATGTGCATCAACAGCCCGTTCCGAGAGACCCACGTTTACGCTGTATATCGGGAGGTGATCGAGCGTTTCCGCGTTGACGCCTTCACCGACAACGGTGGGGTCTCGGGCGGGCCCCTATGCTATTGCGAATTCTGCAAGGCGCGCTGGGCGCGCGAGGTCGGCGGTCCGATGCCGGCCGGCCTCAGCCTGGATGATCCGATCTATCGCCGCTGGCGTCGGTGGAACACCGCCGTCACGATGGAGAACTGGGAAGCGACCAACGCTTTCACCAAAAAGGTCGGCGGGCCGGGCTGCGCTTATATCGGCCTCGTCCGAAAGTTCTCGACCCTCAACCGCGAGATCGCCACGCGGGCCGATCTGCTGATGATGGATTGTCAGTCGCGCAACGACGCGGCCAGTTTCCGCGAGCACGCAGACGAGGGGCGCTACCTGCGCTCCATCCTCGGCTGGGACAAGCCGCTGGCGCCATGTACCTCGATGACCCAACACAGCCATGGGTACTTCCGGGTCACCGCCGACCCGGCGTTCGAAGCGCGCATGTACATGCAGGCCGGGTTCGCCGGCGGCTTCAATTTGTGGTGGCACCACCCGACTGCCTATTCGGAGGACCGTCGCTCGTTCGACATCGCCCAGCCGACCTTCGCCTGGCAGCGTCGTCATGAAGCGCTACTCACCCGCGCAGTGCCGGTAGCGACGGCGGGGGTGGTGCGCTCGGACGACAACGCGGTCTTCTTCGGGCATGACGCGCCGGTCATCTATCAACCGGGCTACATCAGCCGAGTGACACAGGTGCCCTATCGCGGAATGGTCCAGGCGCTGTTCGAGAGCCGAGTTCCTTACTATCCGTTGCACATCGCCGACCTCGCTCGGTACAGCAAGGATCTGCCCGTCTTGGTGTTTCCGAACATCGGCGGGATGACGGATGCCGAGTGCGCAGCGGTCCGCGAGTACGTCCGCGCAGGCGGCTCGATCCTCGTCACCGGCATGACCAGCCTCTACGATGGGGATGGGGAACCGCGTCGCGACTTCGGGCTGGCCGATGTACTCGGCGTCAACCTTGCGGCGGCCGCGCCCAAGCGCACTTTCTTCGCCGACGCCATGGAGGACAGCTATTTCGCTCTTCCATCGGGCGACGCCGCGCGCCATCCGACTCTGGCTGGCCTGGAGGAGACTCAGGTCATTCCGTACGGTGGGAGCGCCATTGCGCTGCGGGTGGCACCGGACCGGCAAGTCTTGGCCACCTTCGCCGTGGCTCATAAAGATCAGGCCCCGATCGGCGACGGCGAGCGCCCGTGCCTTATCGTCGGGACTTTCGGTCGTGGGCGTGTGGCCTTCATGCCAAACGACCTAGATCACAGGTATCTGGATGATCCGCATCCGGACCAGGCGCTGCTGATCGGCAACCTATTTCGTTGGTGCGCCGGCGAGGGACCTTTGCCGGTCGAGCTCGAGGGGCCCGGCTATGTTGGCGCCTACTTGTACCGGAAGAACGGCGCGTCCCTGGTTCACCTGCTGAACGGGTCCGGCGTCGACAATGGTGAACAGATCGCCGACCGCGCCTACCCCGTGGGGCCTCTGAAGGTGAGGGTCAAAGCACCCGGCCGAGGAACGTCCGTGAAGCTCGCGACCAGCGGCGCGGTCCTGCGCGGCACGCGCTCTGGGGACATAGTGGAGTTCACTCTACCCCGCCTCAACGAATACGAACTCGCAGTTCTGGAATGAGGTGCTGCCTTCGCGCGGCGCCATCGCGCGGGCGGAAGCGGCAAACAAGAGAAGCTCCCGAAGCCCGGGAACGATGGCGGCCTTGGCGGCGGTTCACTGGGTGATGGAGTCAACGGCGGTTCCGACCGGGCCGCACGGCTCCTGTTGGTCAAGCACTAGGTCGGTCGGCGGTGCAGCCGCTCCGATCCCTTATTCGCAATCTCCAACCTCAGGCAGGATGTTATGACCGACATAAACGATGCAAAGGGTTTAAGCCGCCGGCAGTTTTTCCAGTTAGGCGCCGCCGCCACCGCAGGCTCGCTGATCCTGGGGGGCACGTCCGCGGCGGCCGCGGAGCGGTTTGACAGACGACGCGAACTGGTCGCCCGTCACAACGTCGTGCTGACGGCCGCGGACGTCAATGTGCCGCTTTCGGTCGGCAACGGCGAGTTCGCTTTCACGGCCGATGTGACCGGTCTTCAGACCTTCCCCGATGATTACAAGCGCGGAACGCCCATCTCGACCCTCTCCCAGTGGGGCTTCCACACCGAACCCAGTCCTGAGGGCTTCAAGCTGGAAGACTTTCCCTACACCAATTCGCTCGTCGACGGTCGCGAGGTGCCCTACCTCGTTTATGAACGCGGCGTCTCGCCGCCAGAACTGGAGGCGGCTGCCAACTATCTCTACACCACGCCCGGACGACTCAATCTCGGGCGCGTAGGCATGGTGCTGAAGGACTCCAACGGCGCTAGCGCGAAGCTGACGGATCTCACCGACATCCGTCAGGAGTTGGATCTTTGGCGCGGCACGATCACAAGCCGCTTCAGGTTCGACGGCGAGATGGTCCAGGTGACGACCGTGTGCCACCCGGAACTCGGTCTCATTGCGGTCAGCATCGTATCGCCGCTCGTTGCAAAAGGGCAGTTGGCGGTCGGCGTCAAATTTCCCTACGGCCCGGGGGCCGCGCAC
>Ga0105250_10000031_pt1 | contig 170328 bp, 150 predicted proteins | sample KBSS54metaG_FD_80425 | JGI IMG/M metagenome (GOLD analysis project Ga0105250, IMG submission 80425) | Switchgrass rhizosphere microbial communities from Kellogg Biological Station, Michigan, USA - KBS S5-4 metaG | ecosystem: Host-associated > Plants > Roots > Rhizosphere > Soil | place...
GCCCGCGCCGATGCCAATTACCGGCACATGCAACTCAGCCGTAATCTGCGCGCCCAACTCGGAAGGAATACATTCGAGCAATACGACGTCGGCACCGGCCGATTCGAGCAGTTTCGCATCGCGGCGCATTTGTTCCGCATCCTGTTCTTCGCGACCCTGCACGCGAAAGCCGCCAACCTTGTGCACTGACTGCGGCTTCAAACCCAAGTGCGCGCAGACAGCGATGTCGTGATTGGCGAGAAATTCAACAATCGACGCTTGGCTGGCACCACCTTCCAGCTTGACCATCTTAGCGCCGCCTTCCTGCATGAGCCGCACTGCATTGTTGAGTGCCTGATCGGGAGAGGCATACGTCATGAAGGGCATATCGGCCATCAAGAAGGGTCGATACAAACCGCGACTGACTGCCTTGCAGTGATAGATCACATCTTCAAGCGTCACCGGCACAGTCGTGTCATGGCCTTGAATCACCATGCCGAGCGAGTCGCCCACCAGCACGACATCCAGACCTGCTTCATCGATCAATGCACCAAAGCTGGCATCGTAAGCAGTGACACAGGCAATCTTCTGTCCCTCCGCTTTCATCTTGTTCAGCGTACCGATGTTGACTGGCGGCCTCGGCGCGAAACGCTCTTGCAGGTGCGTGTACATAGTTTTAAGTCCCAGTTGGTATTCATGCACCACATCCGGCGCCACGAATAAGGGAGGAAGCCGGGGGCGCACCTTAATGTGGCCGCTGTTAAACTTCAACAGATAGCGTCAATCGAACAGATCAGTACGCCGGATTGAAGTAGTGACGCCCCGATTTGACGCGCAGCAATTCGGTCAGCAATTGCTCATAGTCCTGATCGCGATTGACGAAATCCGCCTGCGCCGCATTCACGATTAACAGCGGCGCGGCGCGATAGTCATAGAAAAAACTGGCGTAAGCATGATTGAGCCGCTCCAGATAAGCACGCTCGATCTGCTGCTCGTAACGAATGCCGCGCCGGGCGATACGCTGCAGCAATACATCGGCGGGTGCTTGCAGATAGATCACCAGATCGGGTCGCGGTATATCAATCGCCAGCCGCGCATATACCTGCTCGTATAAATTCAGTTCATCGGCTTCAAGATTCAATTGCGCAAACAGCCGGTCCTTATCGAACAGATAATCGGACACGTGCAGCGTCGCGAACAGATCTTGTTGACGCAGCACTTCGAGTTGCCTGGCACGCTGAAACAGAAAGAATAATTGTGCAGGGAATGCGGCGCTGCGTGGATTGCGATAGAAGCGCTCCAGAAACGGATTGTCCTCGGCGTCTTCCAGCATCAATGCCGCATTGAAGCTCGCGGCCAGTCGTCTAGCGAGACTGGTTTTACCGACACCGATCGTGCCTTCCACAACAATGTGACGCAGTGTTTGCAATGAAGCGTTGCGCGGATTCATGTTGCAGCATCTTTCGGCAAGCGTTGCAATCCATCCATTCCCAGTGCTTTTGCAACGCCAGCGGCAGTTAATCCATTCGATAAGATGAGTTGCGGCGCAATTTCAGCCAGCGGTTGCATGACAAAATTGCGCAACAACATTCCTGGATGCGGTAACTGCAATGAGTCGGTCGCACTGCGTGCGTCACCGAACATCAAGATGTCGAGATCGATGATGCGTGGCCCCCAGCGTTCCGTCACCTGTCGGCCCATTGCACTTTCAACGCTCTGTAATTCACTCAATAGCTGCTGCGCTGACTGCTGCGTCAGGAGCGCAGCAACGGCATTGATGAATACTGGCTGCCCTTGCGGCCCCATGGGTCGTGATTGATACAACGACGACCGCATGATCAAACGGGTCTGCGCAAGCTGGGTAAGGTGCGACAGTGCCTGCTTAACCTGACGAACCGGGTCTGCCAGGTTGCTGCCCAATGCGATGTAGACCGGCGTCCAGAGAGCGCGCATGCAAGGTGATCGATTAAGCGTTACTACGCGTCGGGCGCCGAACGCTTACTGCGATTGCGCCGCCGGCGACGTCGCTTGGTTGGTGACGTCGTACTTGTACCGTCTTCTGCTTTGGCTTTATCAGCAGGCTGCGACTCCACCATCGCAATGCGCGCTTCGGGCGACGCGGTTTGAATCTCTGTCCACCAATCGGCCACTGCTTGTTCAATTTCGCCGGCCGCCGCACGCAACAACATGAAATCGTATGCCGCGCGAAACCGGGGATGATCCAGCAAACGCAAACTGCGTCTGCCACTGCGATTGTCAAAGCGCGGCTGCAACGACACGACTTCGCGCGCGGTCAGACTGAACCGCTTCGGTAAAGCCACCCGCTTTTGCGCGCGCATGGCGATCGTATCCCACGCATCCTGCATGGCTTGAATCGGCGAATCTGCCATCGCGGCAAATTGTGTGGCTTGACGGCGCACCGCCGGCCACAACAACACGGCGAATAAGAACGCAGGCGTGACCGATTTATCTGCAGCGATACGTTCATCGGTCCCGGCTAATCCCAAGTGCACGACGCGCTCATCGATACTATTGGTTGCGGTAGCCAACACACTGGCGAGATCGGGGAACAAATGCTCCAGCAAGGCATGCTCACGCAGCAGTTCAAAACTGCGCACGGCACTACCGGCGAGAAACAGCTTGTTTACTTCATCGAACAAGCGCGCCGCCGGCACGCCGTCCAACATCGCTGCCAGCTTGGCAATCGGCCGCGCACTGGCTGTGTCGATATTGAAATCGAGTTTCGCTGCGAAGCGCACTGCACGCAGCATGCGTACCGGATCTTCGCGATAACGGGTCTCGGGATCACCGATCAACTTCAACACGCGCGCCTTGGCATCAGCCACGCCGCCGGTGTAGTCCCAGATCGAAAAATCGTGAATGTTGTAATACAGCGCGTTGGCAGTGAAGTCGCGACGCCACACGTCTTCGTCAATCGAGCCGTACAGGTTGTCGCGCAAGATGCGGCCATGGTTATCCAGCACACGGCGCGAATCTTCATCAACACTGTTGTCATCGTCGACCAGCGTATGCGCAGCGCGAAATGTGGCCACTTCGAGAACTTCCTGGCCGTAACGCACGTGGGCGAGATGAAAACGCCGACCGATCAAGCGGCAGTTGCGAAACAGTTCTTTCACCTGCTCAGGATGTGCATTGGTGCCAATGTCGAAGTCCTTGGGCTGCCGTCCCAGCAACAAATCGCGCACCGCACCGCCGACGAGAAACGCCTGGTAACCTGCGTCTTTAAGCCGATACAGGACCTTCAAGGCATTGGGCGAAATCGCACTGCGGGAAATCGGGTGTTCAGCGCGTGGCACGATGATAGGCGCCGTTGCGCTAGCAACGGCTTCGAGCGAGTCGCGATGGGAAGATCGGTGGTTATTCAACGAACGCTTTCCGCTTGAGCAAAGGGTGTAGCCACGTATAATAGCGCACCTCCCGCGCAGCGCTCGCCGCACTTCACGCAGCTCCCATCGTCTAGTGGCCTAGGACACAGCCCTCTCAAGGCTGGTACACGAGTTCGAATCTCGTTGGGAGCGCCATTTATCCGCGAGCTTACCCTCGCAGCAGACGCACAATGCAGTCCATCAAGCCCGGCAGGTATCGACATTTCAAAGGACAGGAATACCAGGTCATCGACGTTGCCACGGATTCAGAAACCCTGCGCCAGATGGTGGTCTATCGTGCGCTATATGGTGAACGTGGTTTATGGGTGCGGCCGCTGGATGTTCAGCGAAATGGTCGAGCGTGATGGGGTGAGCCAGCCCCGCTTTCAATGGATTGACACGGTCTGACTGCGTTTTCGCCATGCACAGCAACTCTGGTTCGGACGAATCGACAAGTCATGCAAATTCCGCGGGTCATCCAGAATTAATTCCCGCCACTTGGTGGCTTTATTTGCTGGCATGCGCTGATGGTCGAACCTACGTCGGCATCGCTCGGGATGTAGCAGCGCGGTTTCGTTTGCACGCTAACGGCAAGGGAGCAAAGTTCACTCGCAGCAATCCGCCGCTCGCCATACTGGGAGCGCAATCGTTTGCCGACAAATCAACTGCTCTACGAGCTGAGTACGCGCTTAAACAATTCGACCGATCCGCCAGATTGCAATGGGCCTCGCAATGGCCCTACGAGCAATAAAAGCTTCAATACATGATCAACAGGTAGCGCGCAGCCAGCACTAAACCTGCGGCGACGACTATCCAGGCGGTCGAAGTAATGAGAGCAATGAACTCGCTGCGCCAATTTCTGAAAATCGTGATGGCATAACATCCGGCAGCGCCGAACAAGATAAGCGGCGGCAACCAGATGCGAGCAATGTCCAGGCTGCGCGACAAAGTCCATGCACCTTGTGGCACACGCAACGAAAAGCTGTGCCGCAAATAGTAGTACGCAACGATGGCGCACAGGATTCCCACCAGCCTGCTGGTGTGTTCACCCACTTGAATCGCTACTACTTTGGTATGCGCGAGATACACGCCACCGACCAGCAAAGCCAATGCCACCGCGAACAACAATACTTCTCGTAACACTAAACCCCCCAAAGAAACGCCTGCTCGGCTACATGTTAATCGACAGCGAATAAGTCGCGCGGCGCTGAAGCCCGCCGCTTGTAAGACCCAAACCGCCACTTATCGGCTGTGCAACTTGTTTCACATCGTACCTGCTCAAGCTGTGCATAATGCCCTGCATGATCATGGAGTTGCTATGACCCCTGCCGATAAGCGTGTACTCGATCTGCTTGATCGCTGGCTGGCGAGCATTGAGCTGCATTTGAAGTATGTAGAGTTGGATGAAGCCAAGTACAGGCAAATCCAGCCATGGCCCGAGCATGACCGTCCTGCAAAATGGATTCTGGAATTATCGCAACAGAAAATTCTGCAACTTAAAACACTGTGTAAAGCCCACGTTGCCAGCGGCGACAACTCGTTTGCGGAGTCGTTGGAGTTGATGTGCTTTCTGGCGAATCTGGTCGGCTTGCAGAACATCAAGCGCTATATTCCACTGGCGGATCCAAGTCGGGAACAATCCATCAAGTCTTCAACCGAGGCTACGCAGGAAGCAACCGTCGCGTTGCCTCATACAGCCAATGACAATGCAACTCGGGAAACGCCCGCAGTCAAAGCGGCAGCCCCCACCTTAACCGAGGTGGAGCACACCCGCGAAATGCCCAAACTCAAACAGTCCGTTCGCAAAGCACCGCCCGTTGCTGGCAGCCAGCCCGCTCGTCGTCCGGCTGCCAAAGCCATCAGTAGTCCTGGCTCACAGGGCAAAACGCTTGAACAGGTAAGCAGCAACATCGCTGGGCGAATTAATGACGTCGTGGTAGCCGATGCAGTGCGGCTATTGAAATGGGGTCGTGAGTGGCATGAACTCACTGAATTGATCGCCCGCATGGCCGAGCGCCCCCCGGCGGCGGAAGTACGACGGATTTTGCGCACCCATAAGGCGAGCATTGAAGCCCAAGTGCGAAGCTGAACTCTATTGATTGCCGTCCGCCGACAACGCATCAAGAAAAACGGCCAAAAAAAAGGCCGGGCAAATGCACCGGCCAATCAGGGGGATTCGAGCAAAAACAAAAAACCTTGCATGAATTCGGGCGACAAATCAGTTAACTGGCTGGTCCGACCACACCACTGCGAATTAGTTCTGCCGTGGCTGCAATTTCATGCTGTGATGCACAATATACGGAATGCTGCAGCGCAATACAAGTCTCTTTTGTGAAGAATCTTCATTGCCGACCATTACGTAAATTACTGAACGGCAAAGTGATTAAGAACTTGACCGTCTAGGCAGGTATTTTATCAGAGAAATCACAGCTTTGGCAGCTTTATAACCCGGGTATTCGACGTTCGGTCGTGCCAAGTTCTTTTTGCTGGATCGGCGTACATCACCAGCCACGCCGCGAAACCCAACAACGATAAACCCTGCCCTGCGCGCTCCAGCAGCTTCGAATGTTCTCGCTCAGCGAGGATAAGCAGTAGAAAGCAAGGTAACCACGGCACGGCGGCGCTCAACCAACGTTTTAAAGCCTGTGACCATTTCACCGAACCGGCCTGTTGCGATTCGACACGAATACGCCACGCACGCATACCGATCGTTTGGCCGCTGCGAGTCCAGAAATAACCGTAAAAACCAAACCACACGCTCAACATCACCGCAAAGTAAAGCAACGACCATGCCCAGCCCACTTCACTGGGAGTCATGGCTTTCTTGCCGAGCATGCTCAACACGGGCACAAACAAAAATAAGGTCGACAGCGCCAACAGTCCGAACACAACAAAAGAATCTGAAACCAGCGCTCCCAACCTGCTGAACAATCCTGCAGGCGGCAATGTTGAAACACTTTGAACTTGCGACATGAATTTAAAACTGAAAAAGATCGAACGTTGCCGCAGGTATGCTTTAACGCACGCGCGCAATTGCAATGGTGGTGACCAATGCCAGCACCGCAGTGGGTCCCCACGCAATGATTAGCGGATTGAGGTTGTACACCGCACCGCCATTACTCAACAGGCGCGCTAGCAGGAAGAACAACGCACCCACCAAAATGCCGACCACCATACGTGCACCCATGCCGGTGGAGCGCATCGGGCCAAACGAGAACGGCACCGCCAGCATCACAATGATCAACAACGCGCTGGTGCGCGCAACACGCGTCCAGAAAGCTGTTTGATATTGCGTGGATTCCAGCCTGTTATCGTCGAGATAACGGATGTAGCGCAATAACGCCGTGCCGGTGAGTGTTTCTGGATCTGCCGCTGCCGCGCCGAGAAATTCGGCAGAGAGATTGGTTTGAAACGTTACGCTGCCTTGCTGAGTAGCTACAACACGATCCGCATTGAATTGCGTTTCCACATAGCGTTTCAGACGCCACGACTGCCCATCGGCCAGCTCCGCCGATTCGGCACGGCCGACGCTTTGCAAGCGACGCTCCTCATCAAAGCGCAACACATACACGCCGCCAAAAGAATTGATATCGCTTTGCTTCTGCACCGACAGAAATACGTTGCCGTCTTTGGCCCACAGATCGTCGCTGCCCAGCGTGCTGTACTGATTGGTCTTGGCCAGGGTTTTGTAACGATCCGCAAAGCGCTCTGCCTGTGGCGCCACGTAGTCGCCTATCACCCACGTCAATAGCGTCAATCCCGCGCCCGCAATCGCCACCCAACCGGCCAAGCGAAACACCGATACGCCGGATGCGCGCATCACCACCAGCTCGCTACCACGCGCGAGATTACCGAGCGCCAGCAAGGACCCCATCAAAGCGCCGACGGGCAGCAAGTCGAACGCCTGTTGCGGCAAACGACACATCACCACCACCAACGCGGAAAACACCGTGTAGCGACCCGTACCTACTTCATCCACCTGCGTCAGAAACAGATACAAGCCAATCAGAATCAGCAGCACCGACATGACCAGCGCGGTGTAAGCCAGCACATTGCGAACCACATAGCGCGATAACACAGTAATCATGCGTGAGCCTCGGCATGCACATCACGGCGCATCCACCAGCGCATATGTCCGATTCGCCACCATGCTAACGCTGCAATAGCGAATACCACGCCGTGCACCCACCACATGCCCAGCCACGTCGGCACCTGTCCGCGTCCCAGCCATTCACCGGCAATCACCAGCACGCCCTTGTATAACAGATACACGAGGATGAAATATCCCACCCGCGCATAGCGACCCTGGCGTGGCCGCAGCTTGGCGAGCGGCACCGCCAATATCGCCAGAATCAGCACCATCACGGGTGTCGCTGCGCGTTGATGCAGTTCGGCCTGATCGCGTGCATCAGATGAATACAGCAAGTCCATGGTTGGCCGCATTTCACGCTTGGTGGTATCGGCAATGACTTCGGGCAAGGTGATGGGAATACCGCCCTCCGCGAATTCGATGATGCGAAATTCGCTACTGCCCGGCACGCCTTCATAGCGTTGTCCGTCGTACAGCACAAAGGTTTGTTGTTGATCGCCAACGCCACGCTGCTCGGCACGTTTCGCCGTCCAGATCTCCAGCTTCGGCCCAATCGCGCGTTCGGCGTACACGTTGTGCAACACATCCTGTTCATCGACGCTCTCGGCGTAGAACACGATGTTGCTGTTGCCGCTGAAGCTTCTGAACTTGCCCGGCTCCAGTCGCGCAAAGCGCGCTTCGCGCAATGCCTGACCGCGAATGTCCAACGCACGTTGCGCCGACTGCGGCACGACCTGAAATGCCAGCCACGCCAGCAAGCCGGCAGCCATCACGGCGAGCACCAGCACCGGCCGCAGCAGGGCGCGATTGCCCAGACCGCAGGCCTGCATCGCTGTCATTTCGCTCTCATGATACAGCCTGCCCAATGCCAGCATGATGGCCAGGAACAAACCGATCGGCACCAGCACTACCATTTGTTCCAGGGACGTCAGCCATAACAGCACCAGCACGATGTTGCCGGGAAATCCGCCCGATGCTGCACGCGACAACACTGTGGCCAGTTGATTGGACAGCAGAATGATCAACAGCACCGCCGTCACGCCTATCCACGACTGCAGCACTTCACGAAAAATGTAGCGTTCAATGATTCGCATCAGGTATTCGCAGCAAACTCACTTCAGCATGTTGGCATCACACTGGCAGCATCGAGATCGCGCCACTCGCACAATGGCAGCGGCGCCCGTTACACTGCCGATCCGGTTGGCTCACGAGTCACTGCCGTGACCCAAACCATGAACAATGACCGGCGCTTCAATCCGCCAAGTTTAGCGACGCTTTCATCAAGGTAAACAAGATTATGGAATTGCATGCGGTTTCGGCTTCCGTGATTCGCCAGCGCACCGACTGCGCCATCGTCGGCGTGTATGAAAAAGGCTTGCTTAGCGCAGCCGCCAATGAGCTCGATGCCAAGCTCGGTAAGCAAGTTTCGCGTCTGGTCAAGCAAGGCGATGTGCGCGGCAAGTTGGGCGAGACCTTGTTGTTGCCAGAACCGAAAGGCATACCGGCAGCGCGCATCCTGTTAGTAGGACTCGGCGCGAAAGATAAGTTCGGTCGCAAGCAATACCGCAAGGCATTGGCGGCTGCGTTGTCCGCGGTCAGCAAAACCGGCTGCGTACAAGCCACCAGCTATCTGTCACAGGAAACCGTAGCTGCTACCAATGCGTACTACGTCGGTCGTTGCAGCGCTGAAGTCGCCGCGCAAAATGTGTATCGCATTCCCGATCTGAAATCCGCAAAGAAGCCGCCCGCGCCTGCGTTGAAGAAACTGAATCTCGCCATTCTCGGCGCGCCGGAACGTGCGCAAGCAGAAAAAGGTGTGGCACATGGCAGCGGCATCACCAGCGGCATGTCATTGACGCGCGATCTGGGCAACTTGCCAGCGAATGTGTGCACGCCCACCTACCTTGCCAAAGCAGCGCAGGAACTGGCGCGTTCGCATCGCGGTGCATTGAAAGTTCGCGTGCTCGATATCAACGAGATTCGCAAACTAAAGATGGGCTCGTTTCTGTCAGTGACACGTGGCAGCGTCGAACCGCCACGCCTGATCGTGCTGGAATACAACGGTGGCAAGCCCAAGAGCCCACCGATTGCATTGGTGGGCAAAGGCATCACCTTCGATACCGGCGGCATCTCGCTCAAACCACCTGCTGCAATGGATGAAATGAAGTACGACATGTGTGGCGCGGCCACGGTATTGGGTGTGTTCAAAGCCATCGCCGAATTGAAACTGCCGATCAATCTGGTCGGTGTCATTCCTACCTGCGAAAACATGCCCAGCGGTGTTGCCACCAAACCTGGTGACATCGTCAAGAGTATGTCAGGTCAAACCATCGAAGTACTCAACACCGACGCCGAAGGTCGCTTGATTCTCTGTGATGCGTTGACCTACGTGCGTCGCTTCGCGCCCAAGGTGGTCATCGATATCGCCACACTCACCGGCGCATGCGTGATGGCCTTGGGTCATCAATACTCAGGCTTATTCAGTAATGACGATGAACTGCAAAGTGCACTCGATAGCGCCGGTAAACGCGCGGAAGACGGCGCTTGGCCGTTGCCCATGGATGAAGAATATGCCGAGCAACTTAAGAGCAATTTCGCTGACATGGCTAACGTTGGCGGTCGCGAAGGCGGTGCGATTACCGCAGCCTGTTTCTTGGCTAAATTCACGCAAGGCATGAAGTGGGCGCATCTGGACATTGCCGGCACCGCCTGGACATCTGGCGCCAACAAAGGCGGCACCGGACGCCCCGTGCCGCTGTTGATGGATTACTTGATCAACAGCAAGTAACAACAAACGTCCTGCTCTGATCCCCTCTCCCGGTCGCCGGGAGAGGGCCAGGGTGAGGGCATTTCAACACAATGCAAATGCCGCAAATCGAATTCCACATCCTCAACGAAGCCGGCGACATCCCTCGCCTGCGCTATGCCTGCCAATTGGTCGAACAAGCCTATCAACAAGGCCAGCGCAGCTATGTGTACGCGACCGACAACGATCAAGCCAAACGCATGGATGAAATGCTGTGGACGTTCCGCGATCAAGCATTCATTCCACATGAGCTGTCGAGTTCAACATCGCCCGCTCATCCGCGCATCATGGCAGTAATCGGCACCACTGCGAACGCACCCGCAGAATTTCAGACGCTCATGATCAACCTGCGCGACGAACTGCCCGAAGAATTCGCCAACTTCACACGCGTCTGTGAAGTGGTTGATGCCGACGCGCAACACAAACAACTGGCTCGCGATCGCTACCGCATGTATCGCGACAAGGGCTGCGGCTTGCAGACCATTAATCAGTAAGGGCAATCGACAGCAGCAGTCACTCGCGCTGTTTTCAATATTTGTTTGTTGCCGATGCCGCATACTGTTGATATGCCGCGCAATGAAGTCGGCATCGTCGTCATGATTTTTTGATGATCGAGGATGGATTCAAGTCCACCGATTGATCGCCGATGCAGGACATAGCCCTCAATCCCTTCTGAGAAATCTCGTTCGTGAGCATCGCAGACGACACCATCACTGAAACCGCTATTGAATTGCGCAACTCAGTCGCGCTGATAGCGACGCTGCCGTTGTTCTGCGAACTCGATGCCGAGGCCGTTAAGCAAATCGCCGACGAGATCGAATGGTTCTCGTTGCCGGGCGGCACCACGCTGTTCGATGCGGGCGAACCTGCCGACGCGGTGTATTTCGTCATTGCAGGCTCGTTGGGTGTGTACAGTCGCAATACCGATGGCCACGGAGCGTTGCTGGGACGCATTGCCGTCGGCGAATGTGTCGGCGAAATGGCGCTGATCTCTGGCAATGCACGCAGCGCCAGCGTAGTTGCTCTGCGCGATTCCGAAATAGCGCGTTTGCCGAGGGAGGCCTTCGATCGTTTGATGGTGACCCGCCCGGATGCGTTGCTGCGTATCACCAAACTGACCGTGCAGCGGCTGGAAACGTTGCAGCATGGCAAGCCCCACGCTGCGCGAGCGACGCCCAAGACCTTTGTGATTGTGCCGCACGACATCGAAACCGATGCGATGAGTTTTGCAAGCGATCTAGTGGCGTCACTCAGCAAAATCGGTCGCACCGAACTCATCTGGAGCGTGCGTGCCGCCGAACACACCAGCAACTGGTTCTACCATGTCGAACGCGCCAACGACTTTGTCGTGTATGTAACGGACCATCGGCCGACCGCGTGGACAAAACTATGTCTGCGCCAAGCGGATTCGGTGCTGTTGGTGGCGGCTGCGGGAAGCCAGCCGAACGATTGGTCGGTGCTCGGCGACGGATCGAATTCATACACGCATGAGCGCCGCACGGAACTGGTGTTGCTGCACGATGCGGCAATCATTCCGGGCGCCGCGCGTCGCTGGCTGGATGTACTCGATCTTCCGCACCATCACGTTCGAGGTGCTGCCGATATCGATCGCGTGGCGCGTCTCATTACCGGACGCGGCATCGGTCTTACGCTTTCCGGTGGCGGTGCGCGTGGCTTCGCCCATATCGGCGTGTTGCGCGCCTTGGAAGAAGCACGCATCCCGATCGATGTCGTTGGCGGCACCAGCATCGGTTCCATCATCGCCGGTGGTATTGCGGCCGGCTGGAACTACGACGAGTTGTGTCATCACATCAAACGAACCTTTGTCGAAACGAATCCATTGAACGATTACACGTTTCCACTCGTATCGCTGGTTGCCGGACGCAAGGTCAGCCGTTTACTCAGACAGGAGTTCGGTGATGTGCAGATCGAAGACCTGCCTTATCGATATTTTTGCGTATCCGCCAATCTAACTACCGGCCGCAGCGTGGTGCATCGTCACGGTGAACTATGGCGCTGGTTGCGCGCTTCAGTCGCCATCCCGGGCGTGTTATCACCGGTATTTTTCGGCGGCGAAATATTCGTCGACGGCGCCACCATCAACAATCTGCCGGTGGACATCATGCGCAGTGTCGGCGGCGGTCCGGTGATTGGCGTTGACGTGGGCGTGGAGCGTGCATTCACATCGGAAATCGAAGATGCCGAAGGTCCGCCGTTTTGGCGTGTCATTCAGTGGCTGAGCGGCAGGAAACGCATCGTCAATATTTTTCAGATACTGACGCGCGCAAGCATGATCAATAGCGCCGCCAACACAGCAGCGGTGCGCGAGTATTCGGATCTGCTGCTGCAACCCGTGTTGAGCGATATCGAATTGCTCAACTGGAAAGCCTTCGATCGCGCGGTCGACGCGGGCTATCGCTATGCAGCCGCACACCTTGAGCACGGTCTATCTGCGCTTTATCGTGATCGGGATGCGAAGCCGCTGATGCCTTAGCGTGCACGACGAGAACAAGTCACTCGCCGTCGCATCCTCCATGCGTCCTACACATGATTTTTAAGGACACTTGAGCAGCTTGCGGCGCTCTTGGAGGAGATGTGATGGTGCCGATTGAGGGATTCGAACCCCCGACCCCCTCATTACGAATGAGATGCTCTACCAGCTGAGCTAAATCGGCGACTGTGCAAAGGGGCGCGCAGTATACGGATTCGGTCGGCTGGCGAAAAGCCTGTTGCGCGACACTGTGAAGTCCTGTGTTACTGCCCAGCTTCCCAGATTCGGGTGCAATCGCTAGCCTTGCCGGATGCCTACACAATCGCTGTTTCCTACCTTGATCCACACCGCTCGCCTGCCTGCTACCGGCTGGCGAACATTCAACCAACAATTATTGCGCGAGTGCCGTCAATTGCAGCACGACGATGTGGCGGGTCAGCGCTGGTCGGCCAAGAGTTATCCCGGCGGCTACACCTCGTACAACTCAGTGCATCGTATGCAGCAGATCTCACCGACCTTCGCGCTGCTGGAACGCAAATTGAATCGCCAGGTAAAAACGTTTGCGCGCGCCTTGGAACTGGATCTCGATGGACGCGAACTGAGCATGACCGACTGCTGGGTAAACATCATGCCGCAGGGCGTGGTGCACAGCCTGCACCTGCATCCGCTGGCGACGATCAGCGGCACTTACTTTGTACAAACGCCGAAGGGCAGCTCGGCGCTGAAATTTGAAGACCCACGCCTGGATCGCTTCATGGCCGCGCCACCGAAACGCGTCGATTGCAAACCCGAGCATCGTCCCTGGTTCACGGTGGCCGCAGAGGCCGGCAAGCTGGTGCTGTTTGAAAGCTGGCTGCGTCATGAAGTTGCACCCAATCCAGCGAAGACCGAGCGCATCAGCATCAGCTTCAATTACAACTGGTTTTAATTTTCACGTGGGTCAGTGCCATTGCACTACCGCAGGCCTCCCCTGCTGCATTTCTGGGTGCAGAACCAAGAAATGCACAATCTGCTGATTCAACCGCTGCCTTACTCTGTGAGTCATCCACTCACTATGCAGGGAACGCAGCATGGCTTCTACGCGGCAACACCAATTTGGCTTCACATTGATCGAACTGATGATCACCTTGAGCATCGTCGCAATTCTCGCGACCACCGCCATCCCCAGCTTCGACAACATGATCAAGAATGCCCGCCGCCGACAAAGCGTCGATAACGTCTGGCACGCGATCTTTCTGGCCCGCAGCGAAGCCATCAAACGCAACAGCGTCGTGGTGCTGTGCAAAAGTCGCAATGGCACGCAATGCGACAACAGCTTCGGCAACTGGGCCAATGGCTGGCTGGTGTTCGAGAATCTGGATCATGACGAACCGGCGCAGGTCGATGCGGATGAGCCCATATTGCGGGTGTACAACGCGAACGAGCATGTTTCCGTGACGTCGAATCGCGGTCGACAGACGTTCGCATTTCGACCCATGGCGCAGGGTGGCGTGACCGGCACGATAGTCTTCTGCGATGCACGTGGCAGCAGCGAGGCGCGTGCGATTATCATCAGTCAGACCGGGCGACCCAGGCAGTCCACACGCGACGCCAGCAATCGCCCGCTGGATTGTTCCAACACCTGATCGATGCGAAGTATCCATGCCGATTACGCAACCCGCACGTCACTACCACACTGGTGTCACACTGCTCGACACCGTCGTTGCGTTGTTGCTGCTGGCTAGCTGCACGATTGGCATTGCCACAATCTATGCCGAGCGACAGAACACCGCGCGCGGCGGCAGGTTGCATGAACACGCGGTGAAACTCGCGCAGCAAATGGCAAAGGAAATACGCGACAGCAGCGACAGTGCTGCCAGTTTTGAAACTACACTCGGCGCGACTTGCGACGAGCCAGCGAATCAAGCGAGCGAATCGAAGCAACCAAAAAAATACAGCAGGAAGAAAAACAGTCAGACCGTCAACGCTGTGGCGTGCTGGCAAGATGCCGTTGAACAGGATCTAACCGACGGCACCGGCAACATTTCGCTGGATCGCAGCAGCGTGCCGGCGCAGTACGTCATCATCGTGAGCTGGTCCGAACCGCGCAGCGGCACAGCGAGTTATGTACTGCGCGTTACACCGGGTACAGCGAAGACAGACACAGTGTCTTCTAAACCTGGCGACGCAGTTCACGCGGCAGGCTGAACATGACATGCTCAGCCTGCCCGTCGGCTTCCACCGGTACTTGCCCGCCCCATTCGCGAATCTGCGCCACCACGCGTTGCACCAGCACTTCGGGCGCTGAAGCACCGGCAGTCAAACCGATATGCTGCTTGCCAGCGAACCATTCGCGCTGCAGATCTTCAGGACCATCGATGAGATAGCCGGGAATGCCGGCTTTCTCGGCAATTTCACGCAAGCGATTGGAATTGGAACTCGATGGCGAACCCACCACCAGAATCAGATCGCAGCGTTGCACCAGACGCTTCACTGCGTCCTGACGATTCTGCGTGGCGTAACAAATGTCTTCCTTACGTGGACTGCGCAATGTCGGAAAGCGTTGCTTCAAGGCAAGCACCACTTTCTCCGTATCGTCGACTGACAAGGTCGTTTGTGTAACAAACGCCAATTGCGTCGGATCGCTTACTTGCAATTGCGCCACATCTTCCGGCGTCTCCACCAGATAAATACGACCGCCCAGCGAGTCATCGAACTGCCCCATGGTGCCTTCCACTTCGGGATGGCCTTCATGCCCAATCAACACCACTTCGCGAGCCTCACGTGCATACCGCGTCACTTCCATATGCACCTTGGTCACCAACGGGCAGGTGGCATCGAACACTTTCAAGCCGCGACGCTTGGCTTCTTCCTGCACGGCACGCGACACACCGTGAGCGCTGAAGATGACGTACGCATCGTCCGGCACATCGCTGAGTTCTTCAACAAACACTGCGCCCATGTTGCGCAACTGATCCACCACATAGCGGTTGTGAACCACTTCGTGACGCACATAAATCGGCGCGCCGAATAGTTCTATGGCGCGCTCGACGATTTCAATGGCACGATCGACGCCGGCGCAAAAACCACGGGGATTGGCGAGCAGAATTTGCATGCTTAATTAACCGACAATGGATAATTGAAAATTGACAACGACGAACGAATGCACCAGTTAATTGCAGCAATTGCCATCCCTGTTTCCGTTATCGATTGTCCATCATCCATTGTCAATTCTTCTTCCGCCCTTCCAGCAACCCATCCAGCAACAAACACCCGGCGCCCACGCAGATCGCCGAGTCGGCGACGTTGAACGCGGCAAAGCTGAAGCCGATGCGATCCCAGTGCACATGCACGAAGTCAACCACATAGCCCAACCAAACACGATCGATCACATTGCCAAGCGCACCGCCGAGCACTAACGCCAAACCAATAGCAAGCAACGGCTGATCGTTATTTTTGATACGCCGCAACCACACCATCAGTGCTACGCTGACCACCAGCGCCAACACGATAAAGAACCAGCGCTGCCAACCGGGTGCATCAGCCAGCATGCTGAATGCCGCGCCGGTGTTATGCAGATGCGTCAAGCTCAACACTGGCAACAGATCGATGCTCTCATAGAGATTCAAGCTGCGAGTGACCAACGCCTTGGTAATTTGATCCAGCACGATCACGATCACCGACACCCACAACCAGCCCGTCGCGCCACGCGTCGGCGTGAACCATGGCTTGCGAACAGTCGCTACGGACGCGGGCGATTCAACAGATTGATTCACATCAGGCATAACGACGCGTCTCCCCAGAACCTGCCACATTGATGGCGCAACGTGCGCACAGCAATGGATGCTCAGCATTCGTGCCGACATCAGGACGCTTGTGCCAGCAACGCACGCACTTCGTATAGGTTACTGCATGCGCCTTGATCCACACCGCGTTGCCGCTGTCGCTGGCAGGCGTGGCGTCGTCGGGACGCGATGCAGCCGGCAGCACCTGCGCTTCCGAGGTGATGAAGACAAACCGCAATTCTTCGCCCAGACCTTTCAGCAAACTGAACACCGGTTCGTTTGCATACAACGTGATCCCTGCATCCAGCGGCGCACCGATCGCGCCATCGACACGCAGCTTTTCAAGTTCGCGCGCCACTGCACCGCGCAATTCCAGCATCTGGTTCCAATCGATGTTCGGCGCGACAACTTCAGGAAACGCAAGCCAGGTGTTCAAGAACACCGACTCTGGACGTTGCGCTGCGGCCGGCATGAACTTCCAGATTTCATCGGCAGTAAACGACAAGATGGGCGCAAGCCAACGCACCATGGCATCGGTGATCAAGTACATCGCGCTTTGTGCCGAACGACGTGCATGACTTTGCGTTGGCATGGTGTACATACGATCCTTCAGCACATCGAGATAGAACGCGCCGAGATCTACGCTGCAGAAGTTGTGCACCTTCTGATAAATCAGATGGAATTCATAGCGACGATATGCTTCAAGCATTTCCTGCTGCAATTGCTGCGCGCGCCACACCACCCAGCGATCCAGATCCACCATGTCCTTGATGGCGACTTGATGTTGCGCTGGATCGAAACCGGCGAGATTGCCCAACAAGAAACGAGCCGTGTTACGAATGCGTCGATACGAATCGGTCACGCGCTTGAGAATTTCATCCGACAAACTCATTTCATTCGAGTAATCGGTCGCGGCCACCCACAGACGCAGCACATCGGCGCCCAACGTGCCCACCACCTTCTGCGGGGCGATCACATTTCCCAACGACTTGGACATCTTGCGTCCTTTCTCGTCGATGGTGAAGCCATGCGTCAATACCGCCTTGTATGGCGCGCGATCGTGCAACGCCACTGAAGTCAGCAACGAGCTATGAAACCAGCCGCGATGTTGGTCCGAACCTTCAAGATACAAATCTGCAGGTGCAAAGATTTCAGGGCGCATGGCCGGCACGCAGTGATGCACCACACCCGAGTCGAACCACACATCCATGATGTCAGTGACTTTCTCGTAGTGCTCCGCCTCAGCGCCTAGCAGTTGTTTGGCATCCAGTTCAAACCACACATCGATGCCTTGTTGCTCGACCAGCTTGGCAACCTTATCTACCAAGTTCGCTGAATCAGGATGCAACTCGCCCGTGACCTTGTGAATGAACAAAGCAATTGGCACGCCCCACATGCGCTGCCGCGAGATCACCCAATCGGGACGACTGGCAATCATGTTGCCGATGCGGCTTTGTCCCCAACTTGGTATCCATTGCACTTTGTCGATTTCGCGCAACGCACCGACACGCAAACCGGCTTGTTCCATGCTGATGAACCATTGCGGCGTGGCGCGAAAAATGATCGGCGTTTTATGCCGCCAGCAATGTGGGTAACTGTGACGCAACTTTTCTTCATGCAACAGCTTGCCGCGTTGTTGCAGCACTTCGCTGACCTTGGGATTGGCATCGAACACTTTCTCGCCGGCGAACAATGGCGTGTTAGGCAAGAAGCGACCATCGCCACCAACGGGATTGTCGATGGCGAGTTTGTACTTCACGCCCACCACATAGTCCTCCTGACCGTGACCCGGCGCGGTGTGCACCGCACCCGTACCGGCATCGAGCGTGACGTGATCGCCAAGAATGACCGGCACCACGCGTTCGTAGAAGGGATGTTGTAGCTGCAACCCTTCGAGGGCTTCGCCATTGAACTCAGCAATCAATTTCGCGCCATCAATTTTCGCGCGTTGAAAAACACTTGCAGACAACTCAACAGCGAGCACCAGTACTTCATCGGCGAGTTCATAAGCGCCGTAGCGAATCTCTGGTCCCAATGCGACCGCTTGATTGGCAGGCAAAGTCCAGGGTGTGGTGGTCCAGATGACGATGCTGGTGGGTTTTCCCTTTAACTCCCTCTCCTCACCCTGCCCTCTCACTGAGGGAGAGGGTGAAGAAGCGGCGTGTTGCAAACGCTTCAAGAAATCAGCTCGATCAACTACCGAGAAGCGCACATCAATCGCCGGTGAAGTGCGATCTTCATATTCCACTTCGGCTTCCGCCAAGGCCGAACCGCAGGCCATGCACCAATGCACGGGCTTCAAGCCTTTGTAGACATGACCGTTACGAATGATCTGCGCAAAGGCGCGCAATTGCTCGGCTTCGAAACCCGGCTGCATGGTTAGATAAGGGTTATCCCAATCGGCCATCACGCCGAGTCGTTTGAAGTCTTCACGCTGACCATCGATTTGCATCGCAGCGTACTCGCGGCACGCCTGACGGAACGCGCGTGGTTCCAGCATCTTCACTTCCTTGCCGCGTTCTTTCTCGATCTGATTTTCGATCGGCAGGCCATGACAATCCCAACCGGGAATGAATGGCGCATCGAAGCCATCGAGGCTGCGTGATTTAACGACGATGTCCTTGAGAATCTTGTTGATCGCATGACCTAAGTGAATGGCGCCGTTCGCATACGGCGGACCATCCTGAAAAATGAATTTTGGACGGCCTTTCGCGACCGCGCGCAGCTTTTGATAAATGTCCTGCTGCTGCCATACTTTCAGTTGCTCAGGCTCGCGCCGCGCCAGATCCGCCTTCATCGGAAAATCCGTGCTCGGCAGATTGATGGTTGCTTTGTAGTCGGTCATCGGAGTCGTCGATTGGGTCATCAAATCTCAGCCTATTCCTCTCGAACTAATATCTCGCGCGCCTGCGCCGCGTCTTTATTCATCTGCACAACCATGTCATCCAGCGTGGGGAACCAAAGTTCATCGCGCAAGCGGGCAATAAAATCTACTTGCAGATGCCGCCCGTATAGATCGCCGTTGAAGTCGAACACACAGACTTCCAACAACGGTTCGACACCATTCACCACCGGTCGTGTTCCCAGACTTGCAACGGCCGGCGCCGATTGCAAACCAGCGCCGGTTACCCGCACTGCGAAAATGCCTTTCAATGGAATCACACGCCGACGCAAACGCATATTCGCCGTGGGGAAGCCCAGTGTTCTACCCAACTGCTGACCGCGCACCACCCGCCCGGAAATACCATACGGTCGTCCGAGCAGCTGCGCGGCGCGTTTCAGATCCCCGGCAGCCAGTGCTTCACGTACTAACGTGCTGCTGACGCGCTCATTATCAAGCACGTAGGGATTGAATACATCGACACCGAAATTAAAACGTCGGCCCATTTCTTCAAGATTGGCAACGCCGCCTTCGCGCGCACGCCCGAAGTGAAAATCATGACCGACTACCAGCCAGCGCACGCCCAAGGCATCGCGCAAGACACGTTGAACAAATTGCTCCGGGCCAAGACTGCGCATGTGTTCGTCAAAGCGCAGACAGACAAACTGATCGACACCACAAGCCTGCAAGGCCATAAATTTTTCGCGAAAGCGCTGCAACCTGGCCGGCGCCGCCTCGCCCAGAAAAAATTCGCGCGGGCTCGGTTCGAAGGACACGACCGTCGCCGGCAAGCTCAGTTCATCGGCCCTGCGTTTTACCGTCGCCAGCAGCGCCTGATGACCACGATGCACGCCATCGAAGCCGCCAATCGTGGCGACTGTGCCGGCCCGCCCAGCGGACAAATTGTGCAGGCTGCGAATCAGTTGCATGGCACTTTAGTGGTGAGCAGGCTGCGGCAAATACCCGAACCCATACATATAGATGACCCGCAGTCGAAAGGCCGGCAATGGTATCGGGAGCGCCGGAGAGCCGATAGTCCTGCCGAGGGTCTTTTTCACCGTCGCGCGTGAAAGAAATTGATTCAAACCGGCCCTGCCCCTTGCCTTTGGCCAATCGCATCGGCAGAATTCGCGCCTCTTTTTTGGAGTCGGAATTCTGTGGCCAATATCAAATCTGCAATTAAGCGTGCCCGCCAGACCATTCAGCGTCGCGCCAGCAACATGGCTGCCCGTTCGCGTCTGCGTACTGCCATCAAGAATGTGTTGGTTGCAGTTGAAGCCGGCAAAAAAGAGGAAGCCGTCAACAATCTGAAAGTTGCCGTGCCGGTCATCGATTCGATGGTCAACAAGGGCATCATTCATCGCAACAAGGCTGCGCGTCATAAGAGCCAGCTAAATTCGCGCGTTAAGGCCCTAGCTGGCTAATTCTTCTGGTCAAGCCATTCGCGCTTGACCCACTCTGGCCCACGATTGCTGCTGATCAAATCGTAGCAATCGTCCGGCAAATTCCCTGTAAATAGATTGGTATTGAATCGGCTTGTGTAGGAGCGATTCGTGAATCGCCCTTCTTAATACCTTGGGGTTCAGATGGTAGTGCGCTAACTGCCGCTACGCATCACGCTTCGTCTGCCGCCGCATCCAGCGCCGCTTGTCGCTCTTGTTCCGACATTGATTCGATCAACCCCATGATGTCCTGGCATAGCTTGTCAGTACCGATGCGCGCCAGACCCGAGATGCGATAAACCGGGCCTTTCCAGCGCAAGCGCTTGACGATGTCCTTGCACAGCTTTTCAGCTTCCTCTGCGGGCAATGCGTCGATCTTGTTGAGCACCAACCAGCGAGGTTTTTTCGCCAGCGCGGGGCTGTATTTTTTCAGCTCAGCGGCAATCGCACGCACGTCAGCCACCGGGTCGGCTTCAGGATCAGGCGGTTGAATATCGACCAGATGCAACAACACACGGGTGCGTTGCAGATGCTTGAGAAAACGCAACCCGAGGCCTGCACCTTCAGCAGCGCCTTCAATGACACCCGGGATGTCCGCCATCACAAAGCTACGATGCAAACCCACTGACACCACACCCAGGTTAGGGTGCAACGTGGTGAATGGATAATCGGCCACCTTGGGTTTGGCGGCTGACACAGCACGAATCAAGGTTGATTTGCCGGCATTGGGCAAACCAAGCAAACCCACGTCGGCGATAACCCGCATCTCCAGACGCAACTCGCGCTGTTCGCCGGGCAAACCCGGCATGGCGCGACGCGGCGTGCGATTGGTGCTGCTCTTGAAACGCGCGTTGCCCCAACCGCCCTTGCCGCCTTTCACCACCAGAATGCGTTGACCTTGCTCGGTCAGATCACCCAGCTCTTCTTCCGTCTCGGTATCAAACACCACCGTGCCCACCGGCACGTGAATGGTTTGATCTTCACCACCGGCACCGGTGCAATCGTTGCCGCCACCGGCTGTGCCATGCGGCGCCTTGAACGAGCGGTGATAGCGAAAATCCGCCAGCGTGTTGATACCACTTTTGGCTTCCAGATAAATGCTGGCGCCGTTGCCACCATCGCCACCATCGGGCCCGCCGAAGGGAATGAATTTCTCGCGACGAAAGCTCACCGCGCCGCGTCCGCCGTTACCGCCCTGGACTTTGATGAATGCTTCGTCGACGAATTTCATGATTCTTTCTGTACGCCTCAGTATGGAACTCAGTTACCAAGCGTGATCCGGCAACTGAGTTCGGGGTCGTCGAAAACAGGATGTTTTCGCCGAAGCCTCCATGGACGGATTCACGGCGGCCCCGAACTTAGATGCCGGATCGCGCCGCCGTTGACGCCTGCCAATGCTATCCAAAAAAAAACCCCAGCATGGCTGGGGTTTTTCTCATGCTCTGTACAAGCTGATTACTCAGTAACCACGCTCACGTAAGTGTGCTGAGCCGCACCACGCTTACGGAACTCGACGCGACCATCGACCTTGGCGAACAACGTGTGGTCAGTGCCCATGCCCACGTTCTCACCCGGCCAGAACTGCGTGCCACGCTGACGAACAATGATGTTGCCGCCTGCCACCGACTCGCCGCCGAACTTCTTCAAGCCCAATCGCTTGGATTCTGAATCGCGGCCGTTCTTGGTACTGCCGCCTGCTTTTTTATGTGCCATTTGCTATTGCCCTCTAATACGTCGGCCCAAAGTATTAAAAAACTAAGCGCCGAGAATGCCGGTTACTTTGACTTCGGTGTACTGCTGACGGTGACCACCGCGACGCATGTAGTGCTTGCGCCGGCGAAATTTAACGAACGACACCTTGTCGCCCTGACCATGCTTTTCCACGGTAGCGGTTACCTTGCTGCCAGCAACCAGCGGCGCACCAATGGAAACCTTGTCACCATTGGCCACCAGCAACACCTGGTCGAACTCAACGGCAGCGCCCGCTTCGGCTGCCAACTTTTCAACGCGCAGAACCGTGCCTTCACTGACGCGATACTGCTTACCACCTGTGGCGATCACAGCGTACATGTTTGAACTCACTCCGATTTACCCGCTCTCGGCCCATTGATGAAGACCAGTGGCGAAAGTGCTGGGCTGATTACCGGGCACGCCCCCGGCGAAAGGCCGCGAAGTTTACGGATAAGCACCAGTCGGAGCAAGGGTTTTTCAGGGATTTGAGCTGCAGTCAGCGGATCAGCCCGATCACACCGGGAAAACACGGCCGAAACGACTTCGCTTGCTCGTGCTGGATATAACGAACCGTGCCTCCGCAGCGCCGCTGGTAGCGTAGATCAAGTCTTTATCGTGGTGCAGCCACCGCGCACCGCTCGTCTTCAGCTACCATTACAGTCCTTTTGGCCGCTGCAGTGCCCATGAGCCTTGAGTCTATAAAACAACCGGTGAGCGCCGACCTCATCGCCGTCGATACAGTCATTCGCACCCATCTCGCCAGTGATGTGGTGCTGGTGAATCAGGTGGCGGAATACATCATTCATTCGGGCGGCAAACGCATTCGTCCCTTGGTGGCTGTGCTTGCCGGTCGGGCCTGTGGTCAATCCGGCACTGCATTGGCAAGCACCGCCGCGATTGTCGAATTTATTCATACCGCCACGTTGTTGCATGACGATGTGGTCGATGGTTCCGAACTGCGTCGCGGCCGCGACACCGCGAATGCCGTGTGGGGTAATGAAGCCAGCGTGCTGGTGGGCGATTATCTGTACTCGCGCGCCTTCGAAATGATGGTGGAACTCGGCAGCATGCGCGTGATGGCCGTCATGGCGGGCGCCACCAACAAGATTGCCGAAGGCGAAGTGCTGCAACTGATGAATGCCCACGATCCCGACACCACCGAAGCGCGTTACTTCGAAGTGATTTATCGCAAGACCGCCAAGCTGTTTGAAGCCGGCGCGCAAATTGCGGCGATTGTTGCCGGCGCATCGACAGCGCATGAACAGGCGCTCGCGCAATACGGCAGACATCTCGGCACGGCATTCCAGTTGGTCGACGATGTACTCGACTACCGCGCCAGTGCAGAAGAACTTGGCAAGAATCTCGGTGATGATCTCGCTGAAGGCAAACCGACATTACCGCTGATTCATGCACTGAAGCATGGCAACCCCGAACAACAACAATTGATTCGTCATGCCATTGAAAATGGCGGACTCGATTCTATCGACGACATCACACGGATAATTGAATCGACTGGGGGCCTTGAGTACACTGCGCGCCTCGCGCGACAGGAAACCGAACTTGCCATCGCAGCACTTGCCACACTGCCCGATTCGGCACATGTAACAGCGCTGCGCGAACTCGCGGAATTTGCCGTCAGTCGCAGTTACTGATTCTCTTCAATGTACTGACTTATCGATGCAGTGACTTGCTGCTTCAAGCACACAATCAAGTCAGTCAAGATCGCCTGCTTCGGGGTGTAGCTCAGCTTGGTAGAGCGCTACGTTCGGGACGTAGAGGTCGCAGGTTCGAATCCTGTCACCCCGACCATTTGATTCATTTCAAGTTTCTATCGGCGATTAACCCCGGGGTCCAAATGGGGTCCAGTTTCATCACTGGTTGAAGCATAAATCGCGGCAATCAAAATCATTTGACCGGGGCGATATAGGTGATGACGCTGTTCGGAGCGTGGGCGGTAAAGTCCTGCTCCAAATAAACGATTACTACGGATACAGCCCACGCTCCGACCTTGCTATCAGAATGCGTTCGCAAGCTACGGCGAAGGTGGCAGTACGCAGACTGATTTTGTGGCGATTGGCGGTGTCCCAGATGTGTTTCAACGCATCGACCATAATCTTGTCGAGTCGCAGGTTGATCTCATCTTCGGTCCAGAAGAAGCTGGAGAAGTCTTGCACCCATTCGAAATAACTCACGGTCACGCCACCGGCGTTACAGATCACATCAGGCACGACCAGAATGCCGCGTGAGGCGAGAATGTCATCGGCTTCAGGCAGGGTGGGACCGTTGGCGCCTTCAAGAACAAGCTTGGCTTTGATGCGGTTGGCGCGAGGCGCGGTGATTTGTGATTCCAGCGCAGCAGGGATCAGGATGTCGCAATCAATATCCCAGAAGTCTTCATCGGTAATGCGGTCGGCACCTTTGTATTGCGAAATGCAGCCATCACGCTTGAGTGTTGCCATGGTATCGGCCATGTCGAACCCTTTAGAGTTGACGAGCGTACCGCTGTGGTCTTGCACCGCGACCAGTTTGGCACTGGCTTGTACGAACAGCTCGGCGGCAGCACCACCGACATTCCCCATGCCTTGCACCGCAATGCGTGCGCCGTCGAGCTTAAGACCAGTACGACGCGCAGCTTCGCGACCAGTCACAAACACACTGCGGCCGGTGGCTTTCACGCGCCCCAGTGAACCACCCAGATGCAGTGGTTTGCCGGTGACCACGCCAGTGGCAGTGATACCGTTGTTCACCGAATAGGTATCCATCATCCACGCCATGATCTGAGCATTGGTGCCTACATCAGGGGCAGGAATATCGCGCTGCGGGCCGATGATGATGCCGATCTCGCTGGTGTAGCGGCGCGTCATGCGCTCGAGTTCTTTGATGGAAAGTTTCTTGGGATCAACGCGAATGCCGCCTTTGGCGCCGCCATAAGGTAGGTTGACGGCGGCGCACTTCACCGTCATCCATGCCGACAGCGCCATCACTTCCTGCAGGGTGACATCCGGGTGAAAGCGCACGCCACCTTTGCCAGGACCGCGTGACAGGCTGTGCTGTACGCGATAGCCCTCGAAGTGCTCGATGTGGCCGTCATCCATCTCAATAGGCACATCCACAATCAGCACGCGCTTCGGCCGCGTCAGCGTACCTGACCAACGCGCCAGTGAACCGAGGTAAGGCAGCACGCGATCAACTTGCGACAAATAGGTGTGCCAAGCCGAGTCCGCAGTCCGGGTGACGAAGGAAAGATCGCTCATGATGGGGGACCGAAAGGTCAAGTGCGTATTGGAACAGTATCCACACTATAGATTGACGTTCTAACGTGGAGCAACTCATTCATACGACGAGCGATTAGACAACCACACAAGCCATCAAGCATGTATCAGCCCAGCGAAAAATAAAACGTGGCACCTTGATTAGGTGTTGACTCGGCCCACGCGCGGCCGCCATGACGCTGCACAATACGCTGCACGATAGACAAACCGATGCCGGTACCTTCGAACTGTGCATCGCTGTGATCGCGTTGAAATGCGGCAAATAATTTTTCGCTGTGCGCGGGATTAAAGCCGACGCCGTTGTCGGCCACAAAGTAAACGTTGCTATCGTCTTGCCGGCGCCAACCCACCGTTACTTTGGCGTTGGGTTGCGGGCGCGTGAACTTGAAGGCATTCGACAGCAGATTGGCAAATACTTGCTTCAGCAGCTCGGCATCGCCCATACACACCGGCAACGCAGCGACTTCCACAGTCACTTGTCGATCCGGTTGTTGCAAGCTCAAGTTACGCGCCACTTCAGACACCAGCACATTGAGATCGACTGGCTGCCTTTCCAACATCTGGCGACTCAACTGCGACAGGCGCAGCAAGGCATCGATGATGGACATGGCGCGATGGGTTGATGTGTCAATGTATTGCAAGAAACTATGCTGCTCTGCCGCACCCAAGGCAGAGGCATCTTCCTGTAGTAACAACTTGACGAAGCCAGCGATCGTGGTCAACGGCGCGCGCAAGTCATGCGATACCGAAAAGGTAAACGCCTCCAACTCCTTATTCGCCACTTGCAGCTCCGCAGTGCGCTCGGCGACTCGCGCTTCCAATGATTCATTCAGGCGCAACAACTCTTGTTCTGCACGGCGTCGCTCAGCCATTTCCAGCTGTAACTTCACCGCGTGATTCTGCAGCGTGTCGTACAGCAAAAAGTTTTCATGCAGCAATGCCAATTGCAGCGCCAGCGTGGCAGCGACTCGTTCGTCTTCATCACTAAACTCTTCGGCGCCCAAGCGATCGCCGAAATACATCCAGCCGTATATCTGATCGGCGGTGGCGATCGGTACGCCCAGAAAACTACTGACAGGTGGATGTCCCGTGGGTAGTCCAAGCACGTACTCCTCGGGTTCGGCTTTTAACCGTATGACATTGCGTTGATGCGATAGCATATCGATCAGTTGCCAACCGTGGCTCTTGTTATAAATATCGGTGGCGATATTCTTGGCAAACACAAATCGCAGGTGCGCCTCGTCTTCGGTAAAGACGCCGATGGCCGCATAACTCGAGCCCACCACGCCGCAGGCTGCGTCGAAGGCATGGCGCACAACTTGTTCGGCATCGCGTTCGTGCAATAGCGCCAATCCTGCATGTACTAATGCGGAAAGACGCGCCGCCATTAAACTCAGGCCGGCGATCGTCCGCGAAAACATCGTCGACAACTCTGTCAATTGTGTGTGATCGATGCCGCTTGGCGCAGGACGTTCAACCAGCTCCACAAACCCCTGCTTTACCGCGTTCAAGTCGCGCAAATAATCGGCCATGACATTCTCAGCCAACCTCGCCTCGCGCGCTGCCACCGCCACTCGCTGCTGCGCGGCCTGCGGTAGCGGCATGGATTGATTCAACTGCAAGGTTTCGTTGACAGCCGCGAGGACGCGTTCCGGATCGCAGGGCTTGGGCAACACGATTTTGACATCGCATGCTTCCGCTAATTTGATTGCCTGGGGTTCGCTGTAAGTGGCTGTATAAAATATCACCGGCATGCGCTGTGTGTCGGCATCATCATCGTGGCGCAAACGTTGCACGAATTCGTAACCACTCATGGTGGGCATCAGAATGTCGGTAATGACCAAGTCGGGACGATCGGCATGCACTCGCGCCAGCGCCTCCGCTCCATCCGCTGCTTCGAACATTTGATGACCGCTATAACCCAGTAGCGTCAGCAACAACTGACGATTAGTGGGACGATCATCGACAACCAAGATCTTCGCCATAGTGTTCAGGCCGATCGCGTACTGCGCGGCGCCCTTAATTCCGCAGGTAAATAGGCTTCCAATTCAGCTACGAAAGTTTCGGGATCGATGGGTTTGGATAGATAACCATTGAAGCCGGCCGCCAGTACCCGCGCCTTGTCGCCCGGCATCGATAAGGCAGTGACCGCGACCACTACCAAGTGCTGAATAGCCGGCGTGCTGCGCACGCGTTGCAGAACTTCATAGCCATCCAATACCGGCATTTGTAAATCGCATATCACAAGATCAGGCCGCTGCGCTTCGATCAACTGCAGTCCCGCTGCGCCATCGTAAGCCTTGGTCGGTGTATAACCGGCAAAACGCAACAAGTATTCCGCCAATTCCATATTGGTCGGATTGTCTTCGATGATAAGCAAGTGCGCCGTCATGATGCGACCTCGGTGAGCAACAACGAAAACGTGCTGCCGCTACCCAGTTCGCTACGCAGCGAAATTTCCGCGCCCAATAAAGTCGCCAGATGTTGACTGAGATGCAAACCCAACCCCGTGCCTTCCTGATACTGCTGGCCGGCGACATTCAAACGCGAGAATGCCGCGAATAGCTTGGGCTGATCTTCGGTGCGAATACCCACGCCGGTATCTTCGACGTTGATCTGCAAGCAACGGCTGCCGTTGCGTTGTGTTTCCGTGGCCATGACATGCACCCGCCCTTGATTGGTGAACTTGATGGCATTATTCACCAGATTGATCACGATCTGGCTTAGCGCGCGCCGATCCGTGCTAAATATCAGCGGTCGATCAGGCAGCGTGATGTCGAGCTGCAACGCCTTAGCCTGCGCTTGCAGGCGCAACGAACCCACCACTTCTTCAAGCACCGACTTGCAATCAAGGGGCTCAACATTCAGATCGAATTTGCCGGCCTCAATCTTGGCCAAATCCAGCAAATCATTGATTAACGCCAGCAAGTGCTTGCCCGAGGTCTGCACGGTGCGCAGTTGCTTTTCCTGCTCGGCATTGAGCGGGCCCGGCAACTTCATCAACAGCGTCCCGGTAAAGCCGATGATGGCATTCAGTGGCGTGCGTAATTCATGACTCATGCTGGCCAAAAAACGATCCTTGGCCTGATTGGCGTTGGCCAACTCGATGTTCTTTTGCTGCAAGGCCAGCTCGAAGCGCTTGCGCTCGGTGATATCGCGAATGGCGCTCGATACCAGCGTGCCATCTTCGGTCTGCAACGGACTGAGGCTGATTTCAATGGGGAATTCAGAACCGTCCTTGCGCAGACCGTACAACTCCAGGCCCACACCCATGGGCCGTACGCGCGGATCGACAAAAAACCGATTGCGATGCCCGGGATGTTGTTCGCGATAACGCATGGGCAGCAACAGCTCGATAGCCTGCCCCAACAACTCCTGCCGCGTATAGCCAAATAGTTTTTCGGTCTGCGAATTAATGAGGCCAATGATGCCGGCGCTGTTAACGATGACAATGGCGTCGGGCGCGGCCTCCAACAAGTCACGAAACTTTTGCTCGGCCTTGCGTCGCTGCGTCACATCGCGAATTGCACTCATCACCACTGTGCCATCTTCGGTGTGCAGCGGACTTAAACTGATTTCCACCGGAAACTCGGTACCGTCGGCGCGCAGCCCGAATAAATCCAGGCCGGCGCCCATGGAGCGCACTCTGGGCTGTCGAAAGAAACCTGCACGATGACCCACATGCGCGCCGTGATACCGATTCGGCAACAGCACTTCCACCAACTTGCCCACCAAGCTGCCGTGCTGATGGCCGAACAATCGTTCGGCTTGCGTATTCACCAGAGCAATACGGCCGGTTTGATTCACCATGATGATGGCGTCGGGGGTGGACTCCACCAGATCGCGGAACCGCGTCTCCAGAATTTTTGCATCGCGCAACAAGCGCAGGTGAGTGACGTCCTTCTTGGTTGATAAGACCAATATCACTTCGCCCTGCTCATTGCGAATTGCGGTATTGGTGATGTCGACATACACCAAGACGCCGTCCTTGCGTTGACGTATGGATTCATATGTCGCACCACTCTGCGACAGCGACTCGTTGAGAATACGAGACTCTTCGGCGATCCGATCACTCGGCACAATCAGCTCGATGAGATTGCGACCGACAGCCTCATCGCTGGTAAAACCAAAAGTGCGCTCCGCGCCTTTGCTCCAATACTCAACGATGCCTGCTACTGAAGTGCCGATTACGGCGTCGGGAGATTCACTCAGTAGTAGGTGCTCCAAATCCCGCTGCATCCGATTTGCTCCTGCCTGGTGCGCGGCGCACCGTCCAACTGCGCCCGCATTTCTTTTAATCAGCCAGCGGCGGCCGCCGCATTCAGCGGCTATGACGCCGCTGATTCGGCAGCCTACACTCACGAAAATGCAAAGCTACTTCGTACAGTACGTAGATTTATCTACGTTGCACCCGAGCGGGCCGAACTCAACGGCGAGTTGTTAAGCAACGTCGCCGGCGACAAACTCAAATACACATTTCTTCGCAGTGCTTCGGCACGTACCTGGATCTCAGCGCCGTGCTGCTCGCCCCCTCGCCAGCGCCTTCGACACGCTGCGCTACTCAGGACAAACGGAATTAATCAGACCTTCCTTAGAGCGACGCACTCCGTAAGCGTAGTGCATTGCCGATGACTGACACCGAACTCAAACTCATCGCAGCAGCGGCGATGATGGGACTCAGCAGCAAGCCAAATGTCGGATAAAGCAAACCTGCGGCAACAGGGATACCGGCAACGTTGTAGACAAACGCAAAGAACAGGTTCTGTTTGATGTTGCGCATCGTGCGTCGCGACAACATTCGAGCTCTAACAATGCCGCGTAGATCCCCTTTCACCAGCGTGACATGGGCGCTTTCCATCGCGACATCGGTGCCGGTTCCCATGGCGATGCCCACTTGAGCCTGCGCTAGAGCCGGTGCGTCGTTAATGCCATCACCTGCCATCGCCACTGTACGGCCTTGCTTCTGCAACTGCGCCACTTTGTCGGCTTTCTGCTGCGGCAATACTTCCGTCAGCACATCGTCGATTCCCAAACGGCGCGCTACCGCCTTGGCAGTGGTTGCGTTGTCGCCCGTCATCATGACAACGCGAATGCCATCACGATGTAATGCATCGATTGCTTCTTGAGTCGTTGCTTTGATCGGATCGGCCACGCCGAGTAAGCCGGCGGCGCGGCCATCAATGGCGACCAGCATGACGGTCTGGCCTTCTGCACGCAGCGGCTCGGCACGTACCAATAAGTTTTCTGGCGTAATGTTTGCTTCGGCCAGCATCGCGCGATTGCCGATGAGCACCTCGCGTCCATTAACGCGGCCGCGTACGCCACGTCCGGTAAGCGACTCGAACCCCTCGACGTTTGAAAGCGTAATTCCCCGCGTCTCAGCGCCACGAACGATGGCAGCCGCCAGCGGATGCTCGCTTACCCGTTCAAGACTACCCACGAGGCGCAAGAACTCCGTTTCTTCGAGTTCAGTCACCACACTTACCAACTGAGGTTTGCCTTCCGTTAACGTGCCGGTCTTATCGACAACCAACGTATCGACGTTGCGAAGCAATTCGATGGCTTCTGCATTCTTGAACAATACGCCAAACTGCGCACCGCGCGCGGTGGCTACCATGATGGAAATGGGCGTAGCTAGACCGAGCGCACACGGGCACGCAATAATGAGCACCGCTACTGCATTGATGATGGCGTGCGCCATGCGAGGATCTGGGCCTATGCTTGCCCACGTAATGAAGGTCAACACCGCAACAACAATAACGATCGGCACGAAATAGCCGGCGACTACATCGGCCAGCTTCTGAATCGGCGCACGACTTCGCTGTGCTGCCGAGACCATGGCGACGATGCGCGCCAGCAAGGTTTCCGCACCCACGCGCTCAGCTCGCATCACGACGGTACCCGTGCCGTTGATGGTTGCGCCGGTGATCTTGTCGTTAACCGCCTTCTGCACAGGCATAGGCTCACCGGTCACCATCGACTCATCGATGGTGGTACTACCTTCCAGCACCACGCCATCGACGGGCACTTTTTCGCCGGGGCGCACGCGCAGACGATCGCCTACTTGAACAGACTCCAACGGAACATCCTGCTCATTACCTTGTTCGTCGACGCGTCGCGCAGAAGTTGGCGCCATGCCAAGCAGCATTCTGATCGCAGCACTGGTACGACTGCGTGCGCGCAGCTCCAATACTTGCCCCAACAAGATTAACGTCACGATGGCGGCCGCGGCTTCGAAATACACACCGACCTGCCCATGCTCATCACGAAACGATGGCGGAAAAATATTCGGCAGCAGCGCCGCGATCACGCTGTAGAGAAACGCCACGCTGACGCCTAAACCGATGAGCGTGAACATATTGAGATGACGATTGCGAACCGATGCAACCGCACGTGTGTAAAACGGCCACGCACCCCACGTACACACCGGTACTGCCAGCAACAACTCAATCCATATTCGATGCATGGAGTCCACGGCTGCGGCGAACGAAGGCACCATATGACCCATCGTTATCGCAAGCAACGGCAGGCTCAGCGCTGCCGATATCCAGAAGCGTCGGGTCATGTCTCTCAATTCGGCGTTGTCTTCTTCCTGCAAGGACACCGAGAGCGGCTCCAGCGCCATGCCGCAAATCGGGCAGCTACCGGGATGATCCTGCCGAATCTCTGGATGCATCGGGCAGGTGTAGATAGTTTTCCCCTTGGTATCCTTGTTGGATTGAACGCGCTCATGCTTGTTCTCATGCACGGCCTGTGTATGTCCGTGTTGCCCAGCTGCGTGAGCTTGATCGAGATAGCGCGTGGGATTCGCAACGAATTTGGCGCGGCATCCCGAGGAGCAGAAGTAATAACGATTGCCGTGTTCCGCGACATGCGGTGACTGCTCGCTGACCGACATGCCACACACCGGGTCAACAAGCTTGTGTGAGTGCGTCTGCTTCGTGTCGCAGCAGCCGGCCGCAGCATGCTCTTCGTTAGCGTGTGTTGATCCGCAGCACTCCTTCTCCTGAACTGCTTCGGGAGCGCCTACTGCGGCGTTGGCAACGACATGTCGCTTACTGCCGCATCCACATGAGTGAGGTTGGTTTGCCATAGTCATTAGCGCCTTATTTAATGGTCACGTCCGCTGCGAACTCGTGGCGGACTTGCAAGATCATCGAGAATCGGACAATCCGGTCGATCGTCACCGTGACAGTTATGCGCGAGCTGCTCGAGAATGCGCACCATTCCTTGCAGTTCAGTGATTTTCGCTTTTAGGTCGGCAACGTGATTCATGGCGAGGCGACGAACTTGCGCACTTGACCGATTTCTATTTCCCCACAACGAAAGCAGGACTTCGATCTCCTTCATTGAAAACCCAAGTTCGCGAGATCGCCGAACGAAGTTCAAGGTATGAACATCGTTTTCGCTATAGAGCCGATAATTACCCGCAGTGCGCGCGATCTTGCGCAGCAGACCGACTGATTCGTAATGACGAATCATCTTGGCGCTGGCACCGCTGAGCTCCGCCGCTTCGCCAATGCTGTATTGACGCGGCCCTTTGCGCAGTTCGGATTCTTTCCGCGACGCTTTCATTACAACCTATGCCTTACTTAAGTGCCGATAGGTCTATCGTGAACCCTCCTACCATGGGAAGGTCAAGCGTTTTTGTTGCACCGGGTAACGAGACGCAGCCAGGCGATATGGCCCATTAGTATTAAATCGGCGAACAATCGTATTTTGTTTCGTTCGGGGTGAACCGGTCGAACCGCTATGCTCCCCAAGCTCACCCTTCGACAAGCAGGACGAACGGTACTAACGATTAAGCTCTATTGGCGCCAGAATGATTCAGTGCGCTCCTGCCTCATCGTGCTGCATCATCATCTGTTCCATCATCATTTGCATCATGTCCATACGCGACTGCATGTCCATCATCATATTCATTCCACCAGCCTCCTTGCCGCCACCTTTGGACATCATTCCCTTGCCCATCATCGAATGCATCATGTCCATCTGTTTGTGCATCGCGGCTTGATGCTCGGCAAGTAAACGCTTACGTTCCGCAGGATCTTTAGTTTCGTGGAGCTTGGCCATCAACGCCTGCATGTGCTCCATGTTTTGCTTGGCTTGCATCAGGGACGACTTGTCCGCAGGCTGTTCGGCCGCTGGGATGTTCGCCTTCTGATCCGGATGATGTGCCGAATGGTCTTCAGCGGTCTGCGCCAATGCGATTGACGTACCACCAATCAATAGCATCAATCCAATTGTGGCTTTCATGTAAGTCTCTCTCGTATGCACGCTGGATAGGTGCATACAAGCTATGCTCACTAATGAGGTATGACACTGCGTAGCTTCGCCGAAAAATTGGGTACTTCCACGTAGTCAGCAAGTACTGTCGTGCCAGTTCTTCGCTTGCTTTGCAGCGATGTCACTCGTTCGGAGAAAAGAAAGTGGTCAGCACCGCAGTCGCCGTCAGGACACCGCCGATGAGTATCCATTCTGTCCACATTGATCGCGCCAGCGCCGCGACCGACCCAGCCTCGCCCGCTTCAATTGCTGGCGCCAATCGCCATTTATTCAACCCTGCCAACACCATCAAGAGTGCGAAACCGCCAAGCTTCACCAGAAGCAATGCTCCATATGGCTCAGTGAATGGTGGTATGCCTCCCGCCAGGAGTAATGCCATCACCAGTCCCGCGACGACAATCAATGGCACGAGCCAAGTTGCAAGCGTGGAGAAGCGTTGCAGAACCTGCCCCGCGGTATGCAACGATTCGCGCTGCATCGCCATCCACAGCGGGATCAGTGAGCCGAACCAGAACGACACGATCAGCAAATGAAGCAACAGGAGCGGCGCAAGCACGCCACGCCATGCATGCACACTGGTGTGACCGGTGAGCAAAAAACCGCTCACTGTACACACCGCGCCGATCACGCCCAGCATGATGCGTTCGCGATCACTCAACGCAGCTATCGCAATGACCAGCAGACCAAATGCCTGCACCCCATGTGCAATGGCATTCGCAGAAGTCCACGCCATCCGCTGCATGGAGAGATCCGCGATGCCAATGAACTCACCCGTCATGCGCGCCGGCTCGATAAGCAAGTGCACGATCACGAACACGATCGCCATGACGGCCGCTCCGCCCGTCACGCGTTGAATCTCCGGCATCGCGCGTGATACCCGCGCGTGAAAGAGAGCAGCAAACAAGGCTGCTCCCGTGGCCTGAAACAACAGCACGAAACTGAAGGAACGCACCCCCACCGACAGCGTGTCTGGCGTCATGCGTTGACTACGGCGCAGTCACCGTGAAGTGCACTGTGCCGGATGTCACGTGCTGGTCATTGGTCACAGCACGCCAGTTGAGCACATAGCTGCCTGGCTCTAGTTTAGGCGCGGTCACATGAACCATCTTGTCCGGTTTAGTGGGCAAGGGCGAGAGCTTCTGAGCTTCTTTAGCACCTTGCTTCTGAAGCGTCAGTGCAGTCACCTGCGCGGCTTCATTGAACTCCAACATGAATTGCTCCGGCGCTTTGCCGCTGCTGTCGGCAACCGGCATCGATTTCTCGAGATGCGCATGTGCCTGCGCCAGAAACGGCAGTGCGAGCATCGCAGCGAGCATCAGCTTCTTCACGTTCATATTCATCTCCAAGAGTTAAGGAATCTCTGATTTATTCCGTTCGTCCTGAGCAGCACAGCGTGTCGAAGGATTTTTCAGCAAAGTCAAAGAACGTTTCGACATCGATGCGCCCACGCTAATTGCCGCCCAGCACTTCCTTCACAAACGGCACGGTGAGCTTGCGCTGTGCCGTCAGCGACGCGACATCCAGTTCATCCAGAAAGCCGCACAGGCTGTGCATGTCGCGCGGCAAGCGACGTAGTAAAAAATTTGCCACCTCATCGCTCAGCTCAAGGCCACGTTGTGCAGCATGCATGCGCAGCGCGACGATTTGCTCTGCATCCGCCAAGGGCTGCAGACGCAGCACCGCGCCTGCCAGTACCCGCGACGATAAATCGCGCAAGGCCCATTGCAGAGACGCAGGCGGATGTTCATCGGCTAATACCAGCTTGCCGCCGCGTTCTTCCAGTTCGCGATGCAAATTGAACAATGATCGATTCCACGCCGGCTGCTGCGTCACGAGACCGATGTCATCGATGCAGAGTACGCGCATCGATTCGGCTCCGCTTAGTAACTCGGGGCCGAGCATGTGCAGTTCGCGCAGCGGCAGGTAGGTGACCGATTGTTGTTCATCGGCGCGTGCGGCGCACAGAGCTTGCAGTAAGTGTGTCTTGCCGGTGGCCGACGCGCCATACAAGAACACAACCGGGCTGGGACCGATATTCGCTAAATCTTTTAGAACAGCAACAACCGCTGCATTCGCGCCAGCGTAGTAGCTATTGAATACCGAACTGGCGCGCAGACGAATCGGCAGCGGCATCTGACGCGACAGATCTCGCGAATCGTTGCTCATGATGAACGTCTGTGGTTCATTGTCGTTGTGCACGACTGGCCGCTACCGCGCGCCGGCTGTAGGTGAGCACGTAATCGACGCCGCTGCACAAGGTGGTAATGGCGGTCAGCCACGTCAACAGTGACAAGCCGAACGCAGGCGACCACTGCATCGCCTGTGCAAGCACCACCAGGAATACATACAGGATCTGCACCAACGTATTGAGCTTGCTGATGATGGTGGGCGCGGCGCCAACGATGGGGCCATACAACACTCGATACGCAATCGCGCCGCCGGTGATCAATACATCGCGCCATACCACCAACATCGCCAGCCAGCCCGGCACCAGATGCAAGATCGCCAGCGTGATGAATACGATGACCAGCAACAACTTGTCGGCAAGGGGATCCAGCGCTTTGCCAAGTTCGGTTTGCCAGCCGAAACGCTTGGCAAGATAACCATCCGCAGCGTCGGTGACCGCGGCGATGAAAAACACTGCCAATGTCTGCCAGTAGTCACCATGCATCAACAACCATGCCGTTGGCAGCGCCAGCAGCATGCGCAGCACACATAAACCATTGGGTAGCCAGCGCAGACTCATGACAGCGTCAATGATCAGGGCCGATAACGGTACTTGAGCACACCCGCATCATCGGCGACAGGCGCAGCGGTGGCATCCATTGCAGCCGTCACTTCCATCAGGCGTTGATCGACGGCCAACGTGCGTCGCAAACTTTCGCGATTGCCACGCAACTCGACGCGCAGCGTCAGCACATCACCTTGCAATGACAGCACCGCGAGATTGCGCACCAGCAACAGATTGCCAAGATAGTTGGTCGCCCGTCCATAAGCATCAAGGTTGTCGATGCCGCCGACTTCCATCTGCACACTCACTGACTCTTTACTCGACGCCGCGTAGTAGCGACTCAATGTTTCGGCAGCGAAGTTGGGGCCTTCCTCGGCGGAGCCGGTGAACTCTTGCGTAGCGCCGTTGAACACCAATTGCCAATGCAGCGACGCAGCCGAAGTAGCCGCAGCGTCCATGCGCGCCACCAACACAGCGACAGCGTTGTATTGTTGCGCGAGGTCCTGAAGTTTTGCCGCGTCCGCGCCGGCAAATTGTTCGCTGGTCACGCCATTAGCCCACAGAATCGGCACACCGCGTAGTCGCGCGGTTTGCTCCGTCGCGGTATAGGCCTCGCGCATGCCCTGCAATGCCAGCGGGTACACCACCAGCGTGGTCGGGCGGTCGCGGTCCCATAGCGGCAAGCCCGCCTGATCGAGCAATTGATTCACCGCTGCGCTATCGAAACCCACTTCGAGCAACCCGCCCGCCACATAGGCATAGCGCTGCACATAGCGCTGTGCGCCATCGACAGCAGCACCGACACGCGCCGGTGCATCGCTGCGACCGCTCACTTTGGTCAGTACCACACTCAGTGCGGCGCTGTATGCGGCGGTGCGCGTCGCCTCGCTGCGATCTTTTACGCGGGTCGTGCCCTCGTACAAACCGGTAACGGTGGTGGCCTGCAGCGTGCTGACCATAAACAAGGCCAGCAATATGGCAGTTGCCCAACGAGACATCAGCGCTCCCTCACTAGCCTGACGTGCCTTTTTTATTACTCTGTTCAGGGTGTCGTTATCCATGCCGTGAATTACAGTCAGCGCATTGATTGGCTGTGTAAAATAGCACAGCTAGCCCGACCGCATCCTGCGCGTCGCCCAACACCATCAGTTCCACCATTCCGAGCGTTCGACATGTCCAATCAACCTTCTCTGACTTATCGCGATGCCGGTGTGGACATCGACGCCGGCGAGGCGCTTGTCGATCGCATCAAGCCGCATGTAAAGCGTTCCATGCGCCCCGGGGTGATTGGCGGACTGGGTGGCTTCGGCGCGTTATTCGAACTGCCCATCGAAAAATACCGCCGACCGGTATTGGTATCCGGCACGGACGGCGTTGGCACCAAGCTGCGCCTGGCCATCGAAACCGGCCGGCACGACACCATCGGCATCGATCTGGTCGGCATGTGTGTAAACGATGTGGTGGTGCAAGGCGCCGAGCCGTTGTTCTTTCTTGACTACTACGCCACCGGCAAGCTGAGCGTCGATGTAGCCGAGTCAGTGATCAAAGGCATTGTCGAAGGCTGCGTCCAAGCGGGCTGTTCACTGGTTGGTGGCGAGACTGCCGAGATGCCCGGCATGTATGCCGAAGGCGATTACGATCTGGCGGGGTTCTCAGTAGGCATCGTCGAAAAAGACGCCATCATCGATGGCAGCAAAACCCAGCCCGGTGATGTACTGATCGCCCTGCCTTCATCCGGTCCGCACTCCAATGGCTATTCGTTGATTCGCAAACTGCTTGAGCACGCCAAGGCCACGCCTACCACAGCGTTAGATAATGGCTTGTTGTACGACGCATTGCTGGCGCCGACGCGCATCTACGTGAAAACAGTACTGGCATTGATGCAGCAATTGCCCGTACACGGCGTCGCGCACATCACCGGCGGCGGCTTGCTGGAAAATATTCCACGTGTGGTGCCCGATGGTCTGGAAGTCGTGATCAAGCGCAGTAGTTGGTCGTTGCCACCGGTGTTCAAGTGGCTGCAGCAAGCCGGCAATATTGCCGAGCACGAAATGCTGCGCACCTTTAATTGCGGTGTGGGCATGACCATCTGTGTCGCGCCGGCGAACGTCGACCCAGCCATGGCGATACTCAAGTCGCTCAACGAACCGGCTTTCATCATCGGTGAAGTGCGTCGCGGTCAGGGCGGCGTGGTGGTTCAAGACTAATGTCGGCCAAGTCGCCGGTAGTCATTCTGATTTCGGGAACCGGCAGCAACATGCAGCGCCTCGCTGAGTTGGCGCTGGCGAACGAACTGCCCATCGACATCAAAGCAGTGATCAGTGATCGTGCTACTGCGCAAGGGTTAGTAACGGCGGCGCGACTCGGTATTACGACTGCAACCCTGAGCCCAAAACAATTCGCCGAGCGCGCGCAATTCGATGCGGCGTTGGGCGATCTGGTAGCGGGCTACGTACCGCAGTTGGTGATATTGGCCGGCTTCATGCGCATCTTGAGCGACGGCTTCATTACTCGCTTCGCCGATCGCATGATCAACATTCATCCTTCACTGCTACCGAAACATCGCGGCCTGCACACCCATCAACGCGCGATTGAATGTGGCGATCGCGAACATGGCGCGAGCGTACACTTCGTCAATCAGGAACTGGATGGTGGCCCTGTCATCATTCAGGCACGCGTGCCGGTGTTGTCGGACGACACGCCCGAGTTGCTGGCACAACGCGTGCTGCAGCAGGAACACCGCATTTTTCCCGAAGCGGTCCGATTGATTGCCACCGGCCGTATCAAATCTCGCGACGGCGTTGCCTGGCTGGACGACAAGGAACTACGTGAACCGATTCAGGTCTTGAGTACTGACGTTAACTGCACGTCGCATTGATAGATCAAGGTTCAGCATGCGTACATACTCGTTGCTTGTTTGTTTGTTGGCCATGACAGTCGTGTCATCGAGCTACGCACAAAGCCCGGCCACACCCACGCTTGCACCTTATACCGCGCGTTACAACGTCAGATATCACGGCGTCAGCGGCGGTGATCTTGAATTCACGCTGAAGAGCGACGGCAACGGCCACTACACATTCAGCTCACACGTGTTGCCAAACTTTCTCGGCGGATTGTTCATCAGCGATCAAGCCGAAGACAGCAGCGAGATGCTACTGGAAGGCAACAAGCTCAAGCCATTGAAGTTCCGCTCCGACGACGGCACCAAGGAAACATTGAAGGACATCAGTTACGACTTCGACTGGAGCAAGTCCAGCGTCAATGGTCGCTATAAGAATCAGGATTTTCATCTCGATGTTCCCGCCGGCGTGCAGGATCGCATGAGCATTCAACTGGCTGCCGCGCTGGCGCTGCAAGCAGGATTGGAGCCCGGCCACTTGGTGATGATCGAAAAAGATGAGTTGCAGGATTACAGCATCACCAAAGCAGGCAATGAACACGTCCGTGTTGCGGCCGGTGAATTTGATACCGTCGTACTGAAGAGCGAACGTGAAGGCAGTTCGCGCACCACGCGTTACTGGAACGCCGCCAAGCTCAATTACATTCCGGTGCGCGCCGAACGCAGTACCAAAGGTTCGGTGGATATCGTGATGGAGTTGAAGTCGTATCGAGCATTGTAGGGATTCGATTCATCGAACCCTCCTGAAAGGGCGCAATGAATTGCGCCCCTACGAAAACTCATCAAGCCTTCGGCAACGTCACACCCGTCTGACCTTGATACTTGCCGCCGCGATCGCGATACGACGTTTCGCACACTTCATCGGATTCGAAGAACAACATCTGCGCCACGCCTTCATTCGCGTAAATCTTCGCCGGCAGTGTGGTGGTGTTGGAAAACTCCAGTGTCACATGACCTTCCCATTCCGGCTCGAGCGGCGTGACATTCACAATGATGCCGCAACGCGCGTAAGTGGATTTACCCAGGCACACCGTCAACACGCTGCGCGGAATGCGAAAGAATTCCACAGTGCGCGCCAATGCAAACGAGTTCGGTGGAATGATGCAGACGTCGGATTTCATATCGACAAAACTATTGGTATCGAAATTCTTCGGATCGACAATGGTCGAGTTGATGTTGGTAAAAATTTTGAATTCATTTGCGCAACGCACGTCGTAGCCATAGCTGGAGGTGCCGTAGGAAATGATCTTGTGCTCATTGGCCACGCGCACTTGCTGCGGCGCAAACGGCTCGATCATGCCGTGTTGCTCGGCCATGCGACGAATCCAGCGATCTGACTTGATGCTCATGCATTCACTCTCATAAAAAATCTTCGCAGGGCTGGGATGAAGTCCCAGCGTCTTTCTTGCTTTACTGGCCGCTTGCGCGCCGTCCCCTTCGGATGCTGGGATTACATCCCAGCCTACATTAACTCGCTTCTATCTCGATGCTCGGCAGAGGCTTGGCAGTTTGTGCCGCGTAGCGCGCCAGTCGCGCCGTCGTGCGTCGCGCCATGCGCAGATAAGCCTGCGCCAGTTGCCCATTCGGCTCTGCGACTACCGTGGGTCGGCCATCATCTGACTGCTCGCGAATGCGAATATCGAGCGGCAATTCGGCCAATAAATCTACGTGGTATTGCGCGGCCATACGCGCCCCCCCGCCGGCACCAAACACATGTTCTTCGTGGCCGCAATTCGAACAGACATGCGTGCTCATGTTTTCAATGATACCCAACACCGGCACACCAACCTTCTCGAACATCTTGAGACCCTTGCGCGCATCGAGCAGCGCAATGTCCTGCGGCGTGGTCACGATCACGGCGCCGCTGACCGGCACACGTTGTGACAGCGTGAGCTGGATATCGCCCGTGCCGGGCGGCATGTCGACCACCAGGTAATCGAGTTCGCCCCACTGACAATCGTTCAGCAGTTGCGACAGCGCCTGCGACACCATCGGGCCGCGCCATACCATTGGTTGCTCATCGTCCACCAGCAAACCGATCGACATCACCTTGACCCCATACGCTGCCAACGGTGAAAAAGTTTTGCCATCGGTGCTCTGCGGGCGTTGCCCGCCCAACCCCATCATGCGCGCCTGACTGGGACCGTAGATGTCTGCATCGAGCAGACCAACTTTGGCGCCGTCCTGCACCAGCGCCAACGCGAGATTGGCGGCGGTGGTGGATTTGCCCACTCCGCCTTTGCCGGACGCCACCACCAGAATGTTCTTGATGCCCTGAATCGGTTTGACGTTCTGCTGTGTGGCGCTGGATTGCACCTCGATCTGTACCTGCACATCTTTGATAGCAAACCGCGCCAACGCGCTCCTCAGCCCGGCACGCAACTCATCAACCGCCGCGCCCAGCGGATAGGGCAATACAATTTGCAGCGTCGCGTTCGCATAGCGCAAATCGGCGCCGACGCTCTGCAAACTCAAGCCTGCAGCCGGTTCGACGAATTCGCGTGCAGCCTGTAGTATCGCCGGCTGCTGTTCAGAAGGATTCATGTGCAAGGAACCCAGTCAGGTATGAGTCAAAAGGGATGCAAGTGTAGCGGATCACAACCGCAGGCGAGACGGTTCAACTCGAACCGAGGCCGACTTAGCCGGCTGTCATGGTCGGTCGCCCCGTCGACTCAGCATTGACTGCTGTCCGGACCGAACGGCATGGCATAATCGGTGAGCAAAGTATTCAATGTGTTGCGCGCACCTGCCGATAAGTGGCTGAGGTCGCGCGATGATTTGCCAGCAGGCCGACCGACACAAACCGACGAACACACTCGTGACGATTCCTTCAATCAACGCCGAGCAATGGACACCGAGACGGGTCGATGAAGTTTTTTGCTGATCTAAGAGCCGATCGCCTGATCGAGGAGATACGCAACAAGGGTGATGTACAACACCCCGATGTGCAGAAGGCATTGGTCAAGCTGGGCAATATTGGCGCAGGCGCCATTGCCAAAATCCTCGAAGCGATTCCGTCGGCCAGCAAGCAGGAGACCCTTGCCTATGTCGAGCTGCTGACGCAGTTGATCGATCAAAAAACCTTTCCCCAGTTCATGGAAGCGCTGCAGACCGGCGACGTGCGCACCAACTCGGCGATTTCGTGGGCACTGTCCAGCAGCCGCAACTTCCCGCCCAATTTGTTGCTGGAACAATTGACCAAGCCCGGCATGCCGCGGCCGATTCTTCTCGACGTGATCAGCGCGCACAAGGCCCGCTTCAACATCCGCGAGCTGCTGAATCAGGCATACAACCAAGAATCCACTGAGAAAGCGGCGCTGTTCAAGATCATTGCCGAAGTCGCCGACGAAAGCGCTCTGCCCGAATTGCTGAGTCGGGTCGAAGGCAAGGACACGGTGGCACGCACGCATCTGATCAACATCCTGTCGCGCTTCGATCGGCCGGAAGTCAGCCGGGTTCTGCAACGCCTGCTCAAAGATTCGAACAAGCTGATTCGGCAAGCCGTGTTGAATGCGCTGTTAAAAATAAATGGTCCGCTGGAAATCGAGCCGATCTGCCAGATGCTGGGCGATGCCGACATCGAAGTGCAGAACAAGGCCGTTGAATTGGTGATTCGCGCTCGTGACCCTCACACCATGCGTTATCTCGTGCCGGTGTTGAAGGACGAGAACGAATACGCACGCCGCGCGGCGGTTGAAGTGTTGAACGCACTCGGCACCAGCAAGGACATCAAGCAACTATTGCAAGTCATCAAGGATGACGACTGGTGGGTGCGTAGTCGCGCCGCGGACGCACTGGGCAAGATCGGCGGACCGCGCGTAGTCGATGCCGTACTGGAATTGGTCCGCGATGAAGACCACGAAGTGCGTCGCTCGGCCATTGAAATTCTCAACCAGACCAAGGACGAGCGGGCCATCAATTCATTGATCGATGCCACCAAGGACAAGGACTGGTGGGTGGCCGAACGCGCCGTCGATGCGCTGGCCGAAATCGGCAGCAAGAAAGCCGTGCCTGCGTTAATTGACTTGGCCAACAGCAGCAATCACAAGGCCTTTCCAGCGGTGGCGCGGGCCTTGGGCAAAATCGGCGACCCGCGCGGCCTCGACGTGCTGACCAAATTGCTCAATCAAGGCGAACGTGAAGCGCGCATCGAAGCACTCACCGCCATGGCGCGCGTTGCCGATGAGCGGCGCATCGATGCGATTCGCGGCTACATACAAACCGCCATCCAGAACAGCAACGACGATACGTTGATCAACGCCGCGCATCACGCGCTGGAAGATCTTGACGGTCGCTACTCAACCGCTGCGATTGCAGCCGAACAAAAAGCCGTCAAGTTCGCCGAGCCATCGAAGACCTTGCTCATCGAAAAAGCCGATATCAGCAATATCGTCAAGACCGCCGAAGAAACCGCCGAAGCGTCGCGCCTCGACATCAACACGCTCAAACCCGGCGATTCCATCGAAGGCCGCTACAAGTTCATCGAGAAAATCGGCAAGGGCGCGTTCGGTACCGTGTTGTTGGTGGAAGACTCGGTGGTGGAAGAACGCCTCATCCTCAAGTTCTTGAACTCCAACGTCGCGCAAGACGAAGAGATGATGAAGCGCTTCGTGCATGAGTTGCGCTACTCGCGAAAAATCACGCACAAGAACGTCATCCGCATTTACGACTTCGTGTACATGCGCGGCCTGTATGCGATCTCGATGGAATACTTTCCCTCGCATCCGCTCAACGGCGAGATCGTCAACGAAAAGCCGATGGACCAGAAACTTGCCGTGCGTTACGGCGTGGATATCGCCACCGGCATGGCCGTAGCGCATCTTGCCGGCATCGTGCATCGCGATCTCAAACCGGCAAACATCCTGGTCAACAACGAGAAATTCCTCAAGATCGTGGACTTCGGCGTCGCCGCCGCGCACAAAGAAGGCGACACGCAATTAACCAAGACCGGCTACGTCATCGGCAGCCCCAAGTACATGGCGCCCGAACAAATCCTCGGCAAGAAAGTCGACGAGCGCGCCGACATCTACAGCCTCGGCGTCATCCTCTACGAAATGCTCACCGGCATGCCGCCCTACTCGCGCGGCGATCACATGTCAGTGATGTACCAACACGTGCAAGGCAAAGCCAAAGCCGCCATCGATGTGAACCCGCAATTACCCAAGCCGTTGTCGGATCTCGTCGCCAAAGCCATGTCGGTAGATAAAGCGAAGCGTCATCAATCGATGGATGAGTTAAGGCTGGCGCTGGAAGCGTTTCTGTAGGTTGGCGCTGAGCATAGCGAAGCCCAACAACAATCAAGGGAGAAAGAGCCGTAGGGTGGACATCTTTAGATGTCCACCATGAAGCGTCACACCAAGCAGCAAGGAATGCGACACAAAAATCTGTTCACAGCTTGCGTAACGTTGCTTGCCGGTATCGGCGCAACTTCAATCGGTGGCCGGTGTTATAGAGCAACAGATGGTGGACATCTTCGGAAGCCTGAAGAGTGCCGGGCACCGTTGACCCATGGAATACAAGAACCGTAACGCCGGAGCAAATATGCAGTGGATGAAGCGAACTGGAGTTGCAATCGGGGTTGTTGTTGTATCAGTGGCCGCCGTCGTCTGCATCTGCGCCGCTTCTTATTGGAAGGCAATGCATATTGACGCCTCGAGAGGTATTGAAGAGGCGGGCTACGTGAAGATCGGCGGCATTGATCAGTGGATTCAAATCCGAGGCCGCGATCGGAATAATCCCGTGCTGTTATGGCTCAATGGCGGCCCGGGTTTCTCGCAAATTCCACAGACCTATTTTTATCGTGAATGGGAACGGCACTTTACGGTCGTCATGTGGGACCCGCGTGGCCAGGGCAAAACCTTTGAACGCTCAGGCTCGAGTGTCAAAGCTGCGATGACAATCGCTCAGTTCACAACTGATGGCATCGAGGTCACTGAGTATTTACGCGAACATCTTGGCAAAAAGAAAATCCTGCTATTGGGCCACTCCTTTGGCTCAATGATCGGAGTGCATATGGTGCATGCGCGCTCCGATCTCTTCGCCGCATATATCGGTACCGGTCAAGTCACCAACCTCGAGCAGCAAATCGAGTTTGCTTACCCGCGCGTGGTGGAGCGAGCGCAAAAGTTAAATAACAAGCTCGCGGTGCAACAGCTCATGCAGGTGGGTCCGCCGCCTTATCTTTCGGCAGGTCCGACCAAATGGGTCGAGATCGGCTGGGCCAATAAGCTCGATCCGATTCCGAAACCGCGATTGTCGGCATTGTCGGATCCATGGTTCTGGTTCGTCTTTTCCCGCCAGCATTCCGCACTGGACTCCTTTACACGCGGTGCGGAGTTCTCGCAAGAAACGATGTGGAATGAAATGCTCGTGGATGACTTGCCACAGCTTGGCCTTACGTTCGCAATTCCGGTCGTAATAGTTCAAGGCAGCGAAGACCTGGTGACACCGACGCCGCTGGCCAGAGAGTATTTCGATCAAATTAAGGCGCCATCGAAGAATTTCGTGCTGCTCGAGGGTACGGGTCATCTTTCACTCATTGCCGAACCGCAGCGATTCCTGCAAGCGCTCATCGATCATGCCGAACCGTACATCGCAAGAAGTAGCTGGCAGGGTGGACATCTTTGATGTACACCCTGCGCAGCATCTTAGGCCGCTCACGAGCGATCCTCTTTCTTCTGAACCACCGCCACTACGGTTTCATGCCTTCCTTAAGCACCGCCCTGTGAGCCGGTTCACAAGCGCTACAACCTTTTTGGCAATTCCGGCCCACTCTGCGCGCTTAAACGAACATAATCCCTGCCCATATGGCACGCATCGACGCATTCTTGAAGCTGGGCACCGATCAGGGTTGTTCTGATATTCACTTCGCCGTGGGCGTGCCGCCCATGTTGCGCATGTATGGCGACTTGATGCCGGTGAAATTTCGCGATCTGTCGCAGGCTGAACTCGAAGGCTACATCGCCGAGATCACCACGCGTCCGCAGCAGGAGTTCCTGCGCAAAGGCAACGATCTCGATTTCTCGTACGTGTCGAGCAACGGTGGTCGTTTTCGCGCCAACGTGTTTCGCAAGGACACGGGTGTCGGTGCCACTTTCCGCGCCATCCCTACTGAAGTGCCGTCGCTGGAGTCATTGGAACTGCCACCGGTCATTCGGCAACTGTGCGACAACCACCAGGGCATGATTCTGGTCACCGGCTCGACTGGTACCGGCAAGTCGACCACACTCGCGGCGATGATCGATTACCTTAACCGCACGCGTAAGCTCAACATCATCAGCCTTGAAGATCCGATTGAATTCGTTCATCGCAGCAAGGGCAGTCAGGTGATTCAGCGCGAGCTGCATACGCATCTGCCGTCGTTCGCTGAAGGCGTGCGCGCCGCATTGCGTGAAGATCCCGATGTGATCCTGGTCGGTGAATTGCGCGATGCCGAGACTATTCGCTGGGCGATGACTGCTGCTGAAACCGGCCACTTGGTGCTTGGCACCCTGCACACTACCGGCGCGGTGAAAACCATCGATCGCGTGGTGGACGCACTGCCGTCCGACGAACGCGAACAGACCAAAACCTTCCTTGCGCAAAGCTTGCTGGCAGTGATCACGCAGGTGCTGATCAAGAAAGCGGATCTGCGCGGCCGCAAAGCCATGTGCGAAATCATGATGATCACCAAGGCGATTGGTAAATTGATCATGACTGATCAGACACACCAGATTCCGTCACAGCTGCAAACCGGCAAGGAACTGGGCATGCAGAGTCTCGATCAGGCGCTGCTCACCGCGATTCAAAACAAGGAAATCGATGCTGACGATGCCTACGTGTATGCCAACGACAAACGCTCGTTCTCGCGCTATGTCACCGACACCAGCATTCTGCCCAAACTCGATCTGGCGCCGGGCTGATGTGAGCACTGAGATACACGCACATGAGCACCAATAGCCCTTCAGTTAATAGCTCCGGCAGTGAAACCGGCACACAACGTTCCGCCACCAGTTCGGGCGTGACGACGAACAACGCTGCGCCCGCCGGTCCTAAACGTATCGATGAATACCTGAAAGAAGTGCTGACCAAGGGCGGTTCCGACCTGCATTTCATCGCTGGTGATCCGGCGCGCATTCGTTTGTATGGCGAGTTGCAGCCGTTGCGCAGCGAAGTGCTGGCGCCGCGCTACGTTGAAGAGCTGCTGCGGGAAATCATGCCGCGCACCGCGGTGCAACGTCTGGACGAAAAAAACGGCGCCGACTTCGCGCACATCATTCCGGGTATCTCGCGTTTTCGCGTCAACATCATGCGGCAGTTGAATGGTCTCGGCGCGGTGTTCCGCGCCATTCCTTCCAAAGCCAAAACGCTTGATGAATTGAAGATGCCCGATGCGGTACGCAATCTGTGCAAGCTCAATTCGGGATTGATTCTGGTCACCGGCAAAACCGGCTCGGGCAAATCGACCACCCTGGCGGCGATGATCGATGACATCAATGCGCGCATGAAAGGTCACATCATCACCATCGAAGACCCCATCGAATTCGTGCATCAACGCAAGAGCTGTTTGATCAGTCAGCGCGAGATCGGCGTGCATACACCGTCGTTTGCCGGTGCCTTGCACTCGGCTTTGCGTGAAGATCCCGATGTGGTACTCGTCGGCGAAATGCGCGATTACGAAACCATCAGTATTGCCGTGACCGCAGCTGAAATGGGCATTCTCGTGATGGGCACCTTGCATACCAACGGCGCAGCGCCGACCGTGGATCGCATTATCAATTCCTTTCCTGCCGATAAGCAGGCGCAGGTGCGCGCGATGTTGTCGACGTCATTACGCGGCGTGGTCTCGCAACAACTGATTCCCACCAAGGGCAAGCCGGGTCGCGTCGCCGCGATGGAAATCATGGTGAACACACCCGCTGTCGCCAACCTGATTCGTCAGGGCAAACTGGATCAACTGGAAAATACCATTCAGAGCGGCGCCGCACTCGGCATGCGCACCATGGACAGCGCCATTCAGGAGTTGCTCGACAAAGCGTTCATCAGCGGCCGCAATGCTTATCTGAAAGCCATTAACAAAAACAAATTCGAAGCGGCCAAAGACAATAATTGAAGAGGAAATTGATAATTGACAATGGATAATTGCTAACGGCGGGCATCAACTCGTTAGCAATTATCCATTGTCAATTATCTTCCTCCGCAGCGCCCGCCGTTCCTTCCGTGGCATAATCGCAGCCCTTTTCCGATTGTCGCCATCCTTAAAGCATGACTGCCAAACGCCGCATTCTCGTCACCAGCGCCCTGCCTTACGCCAATGGTCCGTTGCATCTCGGCCATATGGTCGAAACCGTGCAAACGGATATCTGGGTGCGCTTCCAGCAGTTGCGCGGTCACGAATGCCTGTACGTGTGCGCCGATGACACGCATGGCACGCCGATCATGTTGCGCGCGCAGTCGGAAGGCATCACGCCGGAAGAATTGATTGCCCGCGTCGCGATTGAACACAAAGCCGACTTCGATGCGTTCAACATCGGCTTCGATAATTTTCACAGCACGCATTCCGACGAAACCCGCGAACTGACGTATCGCTTGTACGAAGCGTTGGAACGCGCCGGTCATATCGAACGGCGCATGGTGCGTCAAGCCTACGACGAGCAGGCCAAGATGTTCCTGCCGGATCGTTTCGTCAAAGGCAACTGCCCACGTTGCAATTCACCTGGACAGTACGGGGATAGCTGCGAAGTGTGTGGTGCAACGTATTCGCCCAGCGAATTGAAAAATCCAGTCTCCGTCCTGAGCGGCACCACACCCGTCGAACGCGAATCCGAACATCTGTTCTTCAAGCTCGGCAACTTCGAAACCATGCTGCGTGAATGGACGCGCTCGGGCACGCTGCAGGATTCCGTTGCCAACAAACTTGACGAGTGGTTTGCCGCAGGCCTGAAGGATTGGGACATCTCGCGCGATGCGCCCTACTTCGGTTTTGAAATTCCCAATGCACCCGGCAAGTACTTTTATGTGTGGTTGGATGCGCCGGTGGGCTACATGGCCAGCTTCCTCAATCTATGTCGCAAACATGGCTGGGGATTTGAAGCATGGTGGAAGCCGGGTAGTCCCACCGAGCTGTATCACTTCATCGGCAAGGACATTCTGTACTTCCATTCGTTGTTCTGGCCCGCGGTGCTGCAAGGCGCAGGCTTCCGCACGCCCAGCGGCGTGCATGTGCACGGCTTCCTCACCGTCAATGGCGAGAAAATGTCCAAGTCGCGCGGTACGTTCATCACTGCCAAGACCTGGCATGAGCATCTGCCCACCGAACCATTACGTTACTTCTTTGCATCGCGTTTAGGTGCAGGTCTTGATGACCTCGATCTCGGTCTGGATGACTTCGTCAACAAGGTAAACTCGGACATCGTCGGCAAGCTGGTGAACATTGCCAGTCGCTGCGCCGGCTTCATCGCGCGCAGTTTCGACAATCGTCTCGCCACCAAGCTGCCCGACCCCGATCTATACGATGATTTTTTACGCAAGCTGCCGACCATCGCCGAGCTATATGAGTCGCGCGACTACGCAGCGGCCATGCGTGAAATCATGGCGCTGGCCGACAAGGCAAATCTGTACGTCGATCAACACAAGCCCTGGTTGCTGGCCAAAGATCCCGCGCGCGCCAACGATGTTCATGCAGTGTGCACGCAAGCGATCAACTTGTTCCGCGTGCTGGCAATGTTGCTCAAACCCGTGTTGCCGCAACTGGTGAGTAAGGCCGAGGTGTTCCTGAACAGCAATGCGCTGACCTGGGATGACGTGCAACGCCCCCTGCTCGGCACCAAGATCGGCACCTATGAAATTCTCGCGACACGCATCGATCCTGCGGCCGTGAAGACCATGCTGGCTGCAAATCAGCAAGCCAATGAGCCGCCTAAGCCGGCTGCAACAGCGAAACCTGCTGTAGCTAAAGTGGAAGCCGCTGCTGCACCAGGTGAAGCCACCATTGATGACTTTGCCAAACTCGACTTGCGCATCGCCAAGATACTCAACGCCGAGCTGGTGGAAGGCGCCGACAAATTGCTAAAGCTCACTGTCGATATCGGTGAGCTCGGCACGCGCACTATCTTTGCAGGCATTCGTGCGGCTTATGAACCCGCGCAATTGATTGGTCGCTTGACGCTGGTATTTGCCAATCTCAAGCCGCGCAAGATGCGCTTTGGTGTGTCGGAGGGCATGGTGATGGCCGCCGGTTCGGACGACGCCGCGGGTGAGAAGAAGATCTTCATTCTGTCTCCTGACAGCGGCGCGCTGCCGGGCATGAAAGTGAAGTAGATATGGGAGCTGCGAACTCACTGCTACTCGCTTAAAGTGAAAAAAGCGTCCTCTCTCCCTGAGGGAGAGAGACAGAGTGAGGGTGATTTGATAGATGGTAACAACTTGCTCCACCCTCACCCTGACCCTCTCCCTCAGGGAGAGGGAACAGATCGGCACTCACACAACCATCAATCAACCACATAAAAGCACATGGGCACGCTACTGATCATCCTGCTTGGCACGATGTTGATTCAGGGCTCGTCGATTGCCGGCCAGCAAGTTGTCGCCGTTCATGCCCGCGGCGTGTTCACCGATGAGTTTCGCACCGCCAGCTTTACATTGATCACGCTGACGCTGGCTTCCCTGTTCGGATTTGTGGTGACGCATCAATTGCTGCAACCCTTGCAGCTACGCTGGCTGGGTACGCCCATCATTGTCGCCGGCATCGCCGTCATCTTCTTCATCGCGCGTGCCTTGCTGGAGAGCATTCCCGGCGCAATTCGCTGGCCCGATCTACTCGCGCATCTCACTGCGCAGTGCGCCATGCTCGGCATCGCGTTGTACAGCGCAACGGCATTGGAAACGCTTGAGCAAGCGTTGTTGTATGGTGTTGGCGCGGCGCTCATGCTGGCATTGTTGAGCGCCAGCTTTTCAGCGTTGCGTGAACGCATCGATATGGCCGACGTGTCAGTGGTATTTCGCGGCATCCCGTTGGCACTGATCACCGCCGGCTTCATGGCCCTGGCGTTGATGGGCTTCGCCGGTATGGTTCAGCAGTAACACACCAATGGCCCACACCATCAAGCCGGGTCTGCCGCTGCCATCACATAAGCAGCACAGCCGCGATGTGGCGATTAACGCATTGCCGGCACCGGATGTACTGGTGTTACCGCTCAATCAACATCGTGACGCCGAGTTGCTACCGTGCGTTGCAGTGGGCGACGCAGTGCTTAAAGGACAAGCGATTGCGCAGCCACCCAGTGTCGATGCGTTGGGTGCATGGCTGCATTCACCGGTATCGGGCAGCGTCATCGCCATTGAATCTCGCGATACCGCTGTTAGCAGCGCTGCTGATTTATCGATCGTGATTCGCAACGATCGTCGCGATGCGCGTCAAGCAGCAACCGCATTCGTTGACTGGCAGCAATCAGCGCCATTGGCAGTGTGCCAATCGATTGCGCGCGGCGGCATTGCGGGATTGGGTGGCGCCGTATTCCCCACGGCCACTAAGCTGGCAGTGCACGCGCATCAGAACATTGAGTACTTGCTACTGAATGGTGTTGAGTGCGAGCCGTACATCACCTGCGACGATCGGCTGATGCGCGAACGCGCGGTCGACATTGTGCGTGGCGCGCAGATTTTGCTGCACGCGGCACAAGCGCAACACTGTGTGGTTGCCATTGAAGCCGACAAACCCGAGGCATTGGCAGCCATGCAAGCGGCATTATCGGCAGCAAATGATTCACGCCTTGCGGTGCGCAGCATTGCCACTGCGTATCCCAGCGGCGATGAGGGACAACTCATCACGCAACTGCTGGGCCGGGAAATTCCACGCGGTGGCTTGCCTGCCGATATTGGCGTCATCGTGCAGAACGTGGCGACCGCGTATGCCTGCGCGCGCTGGATCGAACACAGTGAGCCATTGATCAGTCGCATCGTCACTGTTACGGGCGCAGGCATTGCACACCCCGCCAACCTCGAAGTCATGCTGGGCACCGCCATCCATGACGTGCTGCATGCCTGCGCACGCACCGAACAACCGATTGCGATCGATACCATCATCATGGGCGGCGCAATGATGGGTCGCGCATTGGCAAGCGAACAATTGCCCATCGTCAAAGCCACCAATTGTTTGATCGTGACGTCACAGGCCATGCTCAAACCACAGGCAGTCGAAATGCCCTGCATCCGCTGCGCAGAATGCGCCTATGCCTGCCCGGTATTTCTATTGCCGCAGCAATTGCTGATTCATGCGCGCAACGACAACCGCGTCGCATTGCAGGAATTAGGTTTGGCCGATTGCATCGAATGCGGTTGCTGCGATTACGTCTGCCCCAGCAACATCACGCTGGCGGCACGCTTTCGCGCAGCCAAGCAACGGATGCAAGGCTGATGGCGGAACAATTAAAAACGCCAAACGCACCACATCTGCATCGCGCACCCAGCGTGCGGTATGTGATGAGCATGGTGTTGCTGGCGTTGTTGCCGGCAGTGGCGTTGCATGTGTACTTCTTTGGCCCCGGCGTTATTGTGCAGTTTGTGCTGGCAGCCAGCAGCGGCTTGTTGACTGAAGCGTTGGCGTTGAAGTTACGCAATAAACCCATCGGCATGTTTATTGGCGACTGCAGTGCATTGGTCACTGCCGCATTGCTCGCGATGTCCATGCCGCCGCTGGCGCCGTGGTGGTTGATTGTTAGCGCGATGATTTTCGCCATGCTGTTGGGCAAGCATGTGTATGGCGGCCTCGGATTTAATCCATTCAATCCGGCGATGCTTGGCTATGCGGTGTTGCTGGTGTCGTTCGCCAGACCCATGACACGCTGGTTGCCGGCAGTGGGTATCGATACGCCAACGTTGTCGCAGACCTTACGCGCCATCTTTACAGGTGAATGGCCGGCTAGCTTGACCGTGGATGTGTTATCCGGCGCGTCGCCATTGGCTGCAGTTAAAACCGGTTTATCGCTGCGCCACACCATCGATGAAATTTTTGCGCAGCCGATTTTCGACAGTTTTCTCGGCGGCAATTTTTTTGGAGACATCGCCGGCGAAGGCTGGCAATGGATTTCACTGGCGTTGTTGCTCGGCGGCATTTTCATGCTGGTGCAGCGCATTATTCGTTGGCACATCCCGGTGGCGATGTTGCTTGGCGTTGGTATCACGGCGCTATTCATGAACCTCATCGATCCCGGTCGCCATGCCGGTCTGATATTCCATCTGTTCTCCGGCGCAACCATGCTCGGTGCATTCTTCATCGCCACCGATCCAGTCACCAGCCCCAGCAGTGCACGCGGTCGATTGGTGTATGGCGCAGGCATCGGCGCGCTGACCTATGTGATTCGCGATTTCGGCAACTATTACGATGGCCTGGCGTTTGCCGTGCTGCTGATGAATCTGGCCGTGCCGTTGATCGACAAATTTACCGTCCCGCGTATTTATGGCGAACCCCGCGACTAACACCACGAGTTGGCGACAGCATCGCGGCAAGCAACTATTGGCGCTGACCGTGTTCGTATTGCTGTGTCTGGGCGTGCTCGCCGGCGTGGCGCGTTTCTCTGCAGCGCGTATCGCCCGCAATGAACACGCATGGTTTGCTGTGCAAGTGAATGCATTGGTGCCTGAAGCACTGCACGACAACGATTTACTCGCCGATAAAATCTGGGTGCAAGCAGCCGATGCATTGGGCACGCGCAAACCAGTGGCCGTGTATCGCGCGCGCCGTCATGGCGAGCCGACCGCCGCAGTGATCAATTCAGTCGCGCCGGATGGCTATGGCGGCCCCATTGAATTATTGGTCGCTGTGAACTATGCCGGTGAAGTGTTGGGCGTGCACGTTGTCGCGCATCATGAAACCCCGGGCATGGGCGATGAATTCGCGCAGCCTGGTTCGACATGGCTCGATGCGTTTCGCGGTCACACGGTGAACAATCCTGAGTTACGCGGCTGGAATGTGCGCAAGGATGGTGGCCAGTTCGAACAATTCACCAGCGCCACCATTTCACCGCGCGCGATTATTCAGGCCGTGCAACGCACCCTCGATTATTATCAGCAGCATCGTGAGCAATTGTTCCAACAACCGAGTTCGTCGGACTAAACGCACTCAAGTGATGTGTAGCAGAACATCCATTCACCATCATTACCCCCTCCCTGCCCTCCCCCGCTCGCGGGGGAGGGTTGGGGTGGGGGCTGCTTCTAACCAATGACCACCGCATCCACTCCTTCACTCGGCATTACCTGGCAACAGCCTACCTTTCTGTTGCCATTGTTCTGCCTGTGCTCGTTGCTGGGCAGTACCGATTCGCTGGCCGCTGCACTGGGTCTGGCAGTGTTGATGTTATTAACCACGGTGGGCGTGACATTGCTGCTGTTGCTTACCTCACGGTTCCTGCCTGAAGCGAGTTCCACAGCGATCTGGCTGATCGGCGCAGCCACGGTCACTGCATTGTGCGAACTGCTGCTGCATGCCACGTTTTACGCGTTATATCGCAAGCTGGGTTTATTCCTGCCATTAAACATCATCAGCAGTCTGTTGCTGGCGCGCAGCGAAATGCGTGACTCGCATCTGTCGGTTGCCGGCAGTGTGAAGCGCGCGCTGCAGATGAGTGGCGGTTATGCACTGGCTGCGGTGGTGCTGGGCGCGGGTCGCGAACTGGTGGGACATGGCTCGCTGTTCGCCGATGCAGCTGCATTGCTGGGCAACTGGGCCGCGCCATTGCAAATACAGTTGTTTCGCGCCGACATGGGATTTCTGTTGGCGGTGCTGGCGCCCGGTGCGTTCGTCGGTCTGGGACTGGGTGTGGCGTTATACAACTGGCTATCCTTGCAATGGCGCGCTCGCCGGCACGCAGCGTGAACTCAGCACATGAATCAATACGATGAATAAGACACAACGCGTCGAGTTCTTCGAACGACTCAAGACGATCAATCCAGCACCGACCACCGAGCTTGAATATCAAACGCCGTTCGAGCTGCTGATTGCGGTGATTCTCTCGGCGCAAGCCACCGACAAGGGCGTCAATCTCGCCACGCGAAAGCTATATAAAGTGGCCAACACACCCGCTGCCATCCACGCGTTGGGGGTCAAGGGACTCAGCGAATACATCAAGACCATCGGCTTATACAATGCCAAGGCGAAGAACATCATTGCGACCTGTCGTTTGTTGATAGAACAACATCATGGTGAAGTGCCGCGCAGTCGCGAAGCACTGGAAGCGTTGCCGGGCGTCGGCCGCAAGACGGCCAATGTGATTCTCAACACGGCGTTCGGTGAACCCACCATTGCTGTCGACACGCATATCTTTCGCGTCGCCAATCGCACCGGCCTTGCGCCCGGCAAGAATGTGCTGCAAGTGGAAATGAAATTGCTGTCGGTAGTACCCAAGGAGTATGCACACGATGCGCATCACTGGTTGATCCTGCACGGCCGTTACGTTTGCAAGGCGCGCAGACCTGAGTGTTATCGCTGTGTGGTGATCGACCTATGCAGCTTCAAACCCAAGACGGTCGATGACAAACAAGCCAGTACCTTGATGCCACCAAAGAAAATGCCTCACGGAAAGCCGGCGAAGAAAACCAACCTGACGCGCATCAAGCGCTGAACTCATCATGCAAGACGACATTCCCTCTTTCGATATCGACTCGATCCGGCGTGACCCGGCACTAACGCTGTTTCAGAAAGTGCTGCTCACCACCGACGGCACCGTGACACAACTGCTTGAGTTGTATACCGGCCAGACAGTGCGCGTACACAAACTGGGGCAAGCCATTGCACCGGCGAACGCCTCTACCGATCTGCAGACCCGCAACGGCGATGCAATTCTGCAGCGACGCATTCTGCTGTGCACTGAACAGCAACACTTGCTGTATGCCGAATCGCAGTTTGTCATCGCGCGCTTGCCCGCTGCAGTACAACAACAATTGATCGAGACCGATCGACCCATCGGCTTGTTATGGCGCGAGCATCACATGGAGACTTATCGTGAAATCATTCGCCAGGAACGTGCTGCCGCCGGCGAGCTGGCGGTACACTTCGCGCTGAAGGCGCACGACCTGCTGTTGTCGCGCTCTTACTTGATTTATCACCATGATCAGCCGCTGGGCATGATCACGGAGAAATTTCCGGTTGGATATTTTCGCTGATACTTACTCTATGTTTGTGTTGGGCTGGGTGGCAACACCATTGAGCTTTGTCATCCCCGCGTAGGCGGGGATCCAGTTATTTTGAGTCGCGTTGCGACGCGTTATTGACTGGATTCCTGCGTGCGCGGAAGTGACGAAAATAACTCACCGCCACTCTTGTCAATCATCAACTACGGTGCCTCCCTTGTTCTTCAACTCCAATCGTCAACAACTGCGGCAGATGTACATCGATGCATGGCGCAAGCATCGTCAGCGCGAACCGCTGCAACCATTGGAAGCGCAGATTGCCGATGTCGTCGAATTGCATCCTGAATATCAGGTTGGCTTGAACGACGCCGACGCCGTTCTGGACAAAGACTGGATGCCCGAGGGCGGCGCCAGCAATCCATTCCTACATATGGGCTTGCATCTGGCCGTACGCGACCAAGTTGCCACCGACCGACCACCCGGCATCACGGCAGCCTATCAGGCATTACTGCAAAGACATGGCTCGCGTCACGAGGTTGAACATCAAGTAATCGACTGCCTCGCCGAAACATTGTGGAATGCGCAGCGCAGCGGTCTGCCACCCGACGAAGCGGCGTACTTGAACAAAGTCTGCAGCTTGTTGTGAGGCCAACTCGCGGTACAGCACATGCCTTATGGACAACGGCCGCGCTCAGACCGTAACGTCGTTCCATAAGTTTGCACAGCGGCGGCGCAGACCGCGACGCAACAGGGATACATGAATCGTATGACTTCTGCTTTTGCCGTATAACGACTACAACGATAAGAAAAAACATGTACGTTGCCGGTCAATTCACTCGTTCACAATTTCGCTTGGTCACTGGAATTCTGGCTGCCGCGTTGCCGGTCATCGTCGCGGCATACGTTGCGGCTCGTTCTGCACCAATGCAGCTTGCCCAGTGGCTCGATAACCTGCATATCACTGTGGCTTATGGCACGGCGGCCGTGCTTGCTTTGCTGGGCGTGCGCTGGGCAGACGACGAGACGCGTGCCGCACGTCGCTGGTTTGCTTACGGCCTGATCATCAGCGTCATTGCCCAGTTCACATCGGATATTCAGACGGCGATTCACTTCGCCCACTTCCCAGCACCGTCAGATTGGTTATTCGTCGCCATTGCGCCGTGTTACCTGGTGGGTCTGTGGCACACCATTCTGCGTCAGCCGAATCGCCCTTCAACGCGGGTATTGCTGCTCGATGTGTTCACGCTTGCTGCAGTGCTATCGATGTTGATTCTGGCGCTGGTTCTGCCGCGCCATACCGGACCGATCGATTTGACCTTTGTCGTGAGGGTTGCCTGTCCGTTCAGCGTGCTGACCAGCAGTTGTCTGGCATTCATCATGGTGCCGACATTGCGTCTTGCGCCGACGCTGCAATCCGGCGCCTTCGTGGCCGCATCGATGGCCAATGGGCTGCTGTGGGTAGCGTGGTTGTTTTTCGCACAGGATAACGCGGTGACCAGCAATCCCTGGTTGTACCTGCTGTCGTCGCTGGTGGCATTGGCGATGGGTATCGGCGCGATGCAATGGCGGGTAACTCGCGCTACCAGCACGACATGGATACATCGTTGCGATGTGGTGGCGCGTATCCTGCCGTTGCTGGTGGTCACCGCTGCCATCGTGAGCGCGCTACTCGCCTGGTCAGTGCCCGGCACCGATCGCATGGCCGCCATCACTGTCTACATCAATGCCGGCCTGGTGATGTTGCTGGCTGCCGTGCGACAGAGCGTGATGTTGTTCGAACGCGAACGCCTGCTGACCATCGAGACGCGCCACAATGAACTGGAGCGAACCTTCCAGACTTTGTTCAAGATCACGCGCGGCGGATTGGCGCTGCTCGAAGCGGACGGTCGCTTTCGCGAAGTGAATCCCAGTTGTATCGAGTTGCTGGGTTACAGCGATAAAGAACTGCGGCAGATAACCATTAACGATGTCCATGCCGAGCCGCAGTTTCATCTGCCCGGTGCATTGGGGCTGGTCGATACCAGCGGCAATGGCGTCATCGAAACACTGCTGCGTCGCAAAGACGGCAGCGTGGTCGATATCGAACTCACCAGCGCCTTGATTCCCGGCACCGGCGGTCACGTGTTCGTGATCCTGCGCAACATTACCGCACGCAAACAAGCCAACGAACAGTTGCAATCTCTGGCGCAACGCCTGGCTATTGCCACGCGCGCTGCGGGCATCGGCATCTGGGAACATCACCTTGGTAAAGATGTTTTCGTGTGGGACGAACGCATGCATGAACTATACGGCTCGATTGGCCATGGTTCGCCACCCGCCGATTGGCGGCAACGCATTCATCCCGATGACATCGAACGACTGGAGGCGCTCTATGTACGCGCCATGAATGAAGGCCGGGGTTATCACATCGAGTTTCGTATCATCAGAAGCGACGGCAGCACCCGATATCTGGAAAGCTGGAGCGACATACAACTTGATGCGGACGGCAAGCCCGAGCGTATCATCGGCGTGAACATGGACATCACTGCGCGCAAGCAGGCTGAAGCCGTACGCACGCGTCTCGAAGCGCAATTGCGGCATTCGCAAAAGCTCGAAGCCATTGGTACGCTGGCCAGCGGCATTGCGCATGACTTCAACAATGTACTGGGCGCGATTCTCGGTAACGCGGAACTCGCGCTGCAGGATCTGGACGATGGCCACGCTGCCGCCACCAGCCTGGAAGAAATTCGCAAAGCCGGGCAACGCGGCAAGGATCTGGTGCGACGCATCGTGGCCTTCGGCAAGCCGCATGAACTGGAATTCAAACCGACACAATTAACCGGCGTCGTTGAAGATTCGCTCAAGCTGGTGCGCGCGGTGTTGCCCGCCAGCGTCGAGATCAATTGCAACCTGCAGCTCGACGCGCCACATGTCGCGATCGACAGTTCGCAGATTGCACAAGTGCTGCTCAATCTGTGTACCAACGCGTATCAAGCGATGGATCAACATAAAGGCCGCATCGACATCATGATGAATGTGCGCGAGCTGGGCGATGACAGTGTGCAGATCCATCGCGATCTCAAGCCCGGTCGCTATGTGTGTCTGACGATCAGCGACAACGGCAGTGGCATCGACGCCGCCATTGTCGATCGCATCTTCGAACCGTTCTTCACCACCAAGAGCGTGACTGACGGCAGCGGCCTCGGCTTATCCATCGTGCACAACATCGTGCGCAGTCATGGCGGCGCCATCACACTGGAAAGCCAGCCCGGCGTCGGCAGCGCCTTTCACATTTACCTGCCCGCGCCTGACGATCTGCAGCCGCACCTGGCAACCGGCAAGCATCTGAAGTTCACTGCACCAACCAAAGGCTCAGGACAACATCTGCTGTATGTCGACGATGAAGCTTCGCTGGTGTTTCTCACCAAGCGCATGCTGGAGCGTCTGGGCTATCGCGTGACGGGTTTTACCGAAGCGGATGAGGCGCTCGCCGCGGCACTGGCAGCGGACGCCGATTTCGATTTGATCATCACCGATCATTCCATGCCGGTGATGTCAGGCATGGACCTCGCGCGTGAGTTGTTCGACAAACGCCCAGATGCGCGCGTCGTGCTGGTATCGGGTTATTTGCCACCGCACGATATCGAACGTGCGCGTTCGATCGGTATCAAGGATGTGATTCTTAAACCGGATACCGTGGATGAATTGGCCGCAGCGGTACATCGGTTGTTGTCGATGTAGCGATTGATGTGTTGTCATGGACGGACATTGAAATCATTGTCACCTTCTTCACCCTCTCGCCGTAATGTTCTGCTCACGTTGCCACACCAGATATACCGCCGGCTCGCCAGCTCTGACGGCAAAGTCGTGACTGACCCACAAGTCCGCGACCGCAACCAATTTTTCATCGGCATAAATCAGCGGCAGGCATTCGCGCCACCACGGCAGTACCGACGACTCCTGTAACAGCTTCTTCAAGGCGCGATGATGTTTCTCGCCGGGCAGACGAATACGTTCGCCGCCATCGCGAAACCGCACGCTTAGTAAATCCGGCAGGTGCGCCTTGGCAATGCCGGCATGACGTTCCTTGCGTCCTTGCAACGACTCATGCGGCGACAGATTCAACGAGCCCAGTTCGCTGGGCAGTTGCAATTCGTTCTGCCAGTGCCAGGGCAATTGTTCAGTGGCGTCCCACTCGCTTAAGGGTTGTTCGACATACAGCAGATCGCGATGGCGATGCACTTCGGCGCCATGCCATTGCACATAGGGAACGCGATCCTGCTTCGATTGCAGCAGGTCGTGTTCGAGCGCATGTAATACGCGCGTGGAAGGCATCAACACTTCATGTTGTTGCAACCAGTAACGTAGCAACGCGCGGCGGCGTGACGGCGGCAGCTCACGCAACGCATCGACGCTCAACGCATCGTCGACGGTGGCCAGCACGTAATCGTTTTCGGTCCAGTCATCGAGCAGCGCCTGCGCTTCGGCAAGGTGGCTGGCGCTGCGCGATGCGGTGCGCGCAATCGCCGGCCAGCGACTCTTCAGCAACGGCACCACGCCTTGCCGCAGAAAGTTGCGATCGAAGTGCGTATCGGTATTACTCGGATCGTCGATATATGGCAGCGATCTGGCTTGCGCCCATTCATGCAGTGCTTCGTGTGTGAAGCCCAACAAAGGTCGCGCGTGCCAACCTGCGCCAAACCGAATGCAGGCAGGCATCGCCGCAAGACCATCCACGCCCGAGCCGCGCATCAGCGCCAGCAGAATGGTTTCCAGTTGATCATCGGCGTGATGCGCCGTGACCAGCAGCTCATTGGCGCGCAACACTGATTTAAACGCTTCATAGCGCGCTTTGCGCGCCGATGCTTCCACTCCGAAGTCTTCGATCTGTTTGACCGCAACTGTCAATATCTCGCAGTCGATCTGCAACGCAGCCGCCCATTGGCGGCATTGCTGCGCCCATTGGCCGGACGCGGCCTGCAATTGATGATTCACATGCACGGCGCGCAGTCGCAGCCTTGGATTGTGCGTGCGCACTTCGGCCAGCATGTGCAACAGCACCATGGAATCGGAGCCGCCACTAAGTGCCACGCAGACCCCCGAACAATTGGCAGGCTGGATGGCAGTCAGTGCGGCAAGAAAGGCATTGATCGAAAATTCAGGCATAGCAGATGAGTGTGCCTGATCAGGAATTGGATGCCAAAGCTCACTGCATCTGCGGCCGCTCTATCGCCGTTTTTTTTAGCCAGTATGGAAGATGACATCTGCCCACACGACCCGGGCCGACAATCGCCTGTAGTAAGGCGCACCTGACACCCGCGTCTTAATACGGCAACAACCGGCTCGCAAATTTGACCAACCGCTACATCAGCGCCTAAGGTTGCGCCGCTTGCCGACGTTAACCTAGCTATCACCACTTCACTTAAGCAGTCCCGTTAAGCCGTAGTTCTTCATGGCCACCCTCATCCCTTCCCTGAGCAGTTGCCTGCGCCGCATGAATAGCGGCGAAAAACGCTTTGCGCAGCGATTGGAGACGCTGCTGGACGGCGACGCATTGTGCTGGTACGACGTGGCCTGCGGCCCGCGTTATCAGCAGCCAGACTTTGTGGTGCTGCATCCATTACATGGCCTGTTGGTGCTGGAACTACGCGACTGGACGTTGGACCAGATTCTGTCGGTGGGCCGTCTCAGCATCAGTCTGCTGTGCAAGGACGGCGGTCACCAGGTTGCCAATCCACTGGAACAGGCGCGGCAGTATGCACGGCAATTCCAGCAGGTATTGAGCAACGATTCCTCGCTGCTCACCGGCCAGGACGACATCGAGCCGGACATCCTGCGCTGCCCGCCGGGACATGGTCTGGTGCTGTGCAATATCACGCGCGCGGAATTCAATACGGCACAGCTTGGCGTGGCGATCTCGGCCGACCGAGTCATCTGCAAAGACGAAATGCTCGAAGCCACCGAGCCCGAGGCGTTTCAACAGCGGCTATGGGCGATGGTCATGATGCCGACATCGGTGGCACTCACTGCACAACAGATCGATCGCATTCGTTATCACCTGTTTCCCGACCTGCGCATTCAACAAGGTTCACTGTTCACCGGCACCAGCAACGCTGCTGCCGCTCCACCATTAGTGATGGATCTGGCGCAGGAACAAGTCGCGCGCAGTCTGGGTGAAGGTCATCGCGTGATTCATGGCGTGGCCGGTTCGGGCAAGACATTGATACTGGCTTATCGCTGCACACAACTGGCACGCAACACCGATAAGCCCATTCTAGTGCTGTGCTACAACGACTCGCTTGCCGCGAAACTGGAACAGTTGATCACCGATCGCAAGCTGGTGGGACGCATCATCGTGCGTTGCTTCCACGGTTGGTGTCTGGATCAACTGCGTCTGCATCGCATTCACAAGCCTAAAGAAGGACCGGGTTTTCCCGGCAAGCTGGTGCGTGCCGTCACGCAGGCGGTGCACGAGCAACGCATTCCCACGGCGCAATACGGCGCGGTATTGATCGATGAAGGTCAGGACTTCGAGCCCGAGTGGTTCAAACTGTTGTCGCAGATGGTCGATCCCAGCAGCAATTCATTGTTGTTGCTGTACGACGATGCGCAATCCATTTACGGCAAAAAGCGTTCGCGTCATTTCAGCTTTGCCAAGGTCGGCATTCAAGCACGCGGTCGCACCACCATTCTGCGCGTGAACTATCGCAACAGCGCCGAAGTGCTTGACTATGCGTATCGCTTTGCACGCGAAGCATTGATTCCCGAAGAGACCAGCGAAGACGAAGACAACGTGCCATTCGTCACGCCGCAAAGCGCCGGTCGCAATGGCTTGCAACCCGAGTTCTGCCACTGCCCTTCACTACAGGAAGAAACCCAGCACATCGCGCGCCAACTGCAAGAGTTGCACGCACAAGGCCATTGCTGGAAAGACATGGCGGTGTTGTATCCCTCGCTCGAAGTGGGCGAAGCGTTGGCGCAGGAATTACGCCAGCAACAACTACCAGTGGAATGGCTGCCGCACATGCGCTTCAACCCCAATGCCGACAGCATCAAGTTGATGACCCTACACAGCAGCAAGGGATTGGAATTCCCCATCGTCGCCATCGCCGGCCTGGGATTCATGCCCTATCAGGACGATGAAGTGATGGAAGATACGCGCTTGCTGTATATCGGCATGACGCGCGCCATGCAGCGATTGATTCTCACCGCGCATCGCAAGTCGGAGTTCGTTAAGCAGCTTACGCAGTTGCAGCCAGCGGCTTGAGCAATAACCGTTGTCGGTGATGGCATCAACTGCAACGCTCACGAATCATGTGTCGAAGAAGGGCGCGATGAATCGCGCCCCTACGAAGGATTTACTTTTGTTTGCGGACTGTAGGGGCGCAATTCATTGCGCCCTCTTCTGCTTACGTTAAAGAAGGTTGTAGGTCGGGATTTATCCCGACATCACCATCCCGATGTTGGAATAAATTCCAACCTACAAAGAGCAGCAATCAATTCTCGGTAAACACACCATAGCTGCGCAAACGCTGATAACGATTGGCAAGGATGGTTTCAATTGGCAACTTTTCCAGCTCTGCCAACTTGCCCATCACCGCTGCTTTCAGTGTTTCAGCAGTCGCTTGTGGGTCGCGATGTGCACCGCCCAATGGTTCTTTGAGCACTTCGTCCACCAGACCCAACTTGTGCAAGCGATCCGCGGTCATGCCCATGGCTTCTGCGGCGAGTTCTTTCTTCTCGGCGCTCTTCCACAGAATTGAAGCGCAACCTTCGGGCGAGATCACCGAATACACGCTGAATTGCAGCATGATCAAGTGATCGCCAACACCGATGGCCAGCGCACCACCCGAACCACCCTCGCCGATCACCACGTTGATGACCGGCACTTTGAGTTCGGCGCCGATGAGCAGGCAACGCGCAATCGCTTCGCTCTGACCGCGTTCTTCCGAACCCACGCCGGGATAGGCGCCGGGAGTATCGATGAAGGTGATGATGGGCATCTGAAAACGCTCGGCCATGAACATCAGGCGTTGCGCCTTGCGATAGCCTTCGGGCTTGGGCATGCCGTAGTTGCGGCGCACGCGTTCCTTGGTGTCGCGACCTTTTTGTTGACCGATGATCATCACCGCCTTGCCATCGATGCGACCGATGCCACCGACGATGGCGGCATCGTCGGCATACATGCGATCGCCGTGCAGCTCATTGAACTCGCTGCACAGCATGCCGATGTAATCGAGCGTGTAAGGACGTTGTGGATGACGCGCCAGTTGCGTGATCTGCCAGGGCGTCAAATTGGAAAAGATGCTAGTGGTCAGCGCGCGGCTCTTGGTGCGCAGGCGCGAGATCTCTTCCGCCAGACTGATCTCGGCATCGTTGGTGACGAATTTCAGCTCATCGATTTTGGCTTCCAGCTCCGCAATGGGTTGCTCGAAATCCAGAAAATTCATAGGTATAGCTTCTCAACGCCAAAAATGGAGGCGCGACAATAGCGGAGATCCGCCGTGGAGGCCAGCTTCCGCATACTCAATAGGAACTCGGCCAAGGCATACTTTCGGCAGCGCCAACCATTGGATCACCATGCATAGCTCACCATCGGTCACGCCCACTTGGCATTTGTTTGTCCCCAAGCTGTACACCGTGCTCAGCCAGCGTTACAGCGTGGGCAATTTTCAGCGCGACTTCATTGCGGGCCTGACGGTGGCCATCATCGCCCTGCCCTTGGCGATGGCGCTGGCCATCGCCAGCGGCACGACCCCCGACAAGGGTTTGATCACCGCTATTGTCGCGGGCTTTTTGATCTCGGCATTGGGCGGCAGCCGCTTTTCGATCGGCGGGCCGACCGGGGCATTTGTGGTGGTGGTCTACAACGTCATCGACAAGTTCGGCTACGACGGCTTGCTGGTCGCCACTTTGCTTGCCGGTGCAATGCTGGTGCTGGCCGGCCTGGCGCAGTTGGGCACGTGGATCAAGTACATCCCGGAACCGGTGGTTACCGGCTTTACCTCAGGCATTGCGGTCATCATTTTCTCCACCCAGATCAAAGATTTTTTCGGTCTGTCGATGAGCAAAGCGCCCGCCGATTTTCTGCAGCAGTGGTCAGCTTATGCGCAGCATGCCGGCAGCCTCGACCCGTGGGTGGTAGTGGTGTCAGCCAGTGCACTGGCGCTGATTATCGTGTTGCGCCGACTGGCGCCCAAGCAACCCGGCTTTCTGTATGCGGTGGTCGCGAGCGCGCTGGCGGTGTGGTTGTTCAAGCTGCCCATTCCCACCATCAACAGCCGCTTTGGCGACATCAGCGCCAGCCTGCCCATGCCCGTGTTGCCGACGTTCTCGTGGACACAGATCAAACTGTTGCTACCCAGTGCGTTCACCATTGCGTTCCTGGCCGGCGTGGAATCGCTGTTGTGCGCCATGGTGGCCGATGGCATGACCGGTCGTCGGCATCGTTCCAACTGCGAGTTGGTCGCACAAGGCATCGCCAATATGGCCTCGCCGCTGTTCGGCGGTTTGCCTGCCACCGGCGCGATTGCCCGCACTGCCACCAACATTCGCGCCGGCGCGTTCTCACCGATGGCCGGCATGTTGCACGCGATCTTGTTGCTGGTGTTCATGCTGATGCTGAGCAAGTTGATCGGCTACGTGCCACTGGCCAGCTTGGCCGCGGTGTTGTTCGTCGTCGCCTGGAACATGAGCGAACAAGAACGTTTCCGCCACCTGCTGCGAGCGCCCATCGGCGATCGCATCGTGCTGCTGCTGACATTTACGCTCACCGTACTGGTCGATCTGACCGTTGCCATTGAAGTCGGCGTGGTGCTCGCAGCGATGCTGTTCATGCATCGCATGGCCGAAGCGGCTGCCATTCAAACCCATCAAAAGCTCATCGAAGAAGATCAGGATGACTTCGCACGGGGCGCTGGCGCCGAGCTGCGCGGTCAGATCCCGGCGGATGTGCAGTTACTGCAATTGCGCGGTCCGTTTTTCTTCGGTGTCGCCAGCCGATTGAGCGAAGTGTTGGATCGCATCGGCAAACCGCCGCGGGTATTCATTCTGGACATGAATCAAGTGCCACTGATCGATGTCACGGCCATCAGCGCCATCAAAGATTTATTGCAACGTTGCGAACGCGATCGAACCCGCGTGCTGTTATGCGAGCTGCAACCGGCCGTTAAAGATACTTTGCAGCAGATGGGTTTGCTGAACGACTCGCGGCTGAAGGTACACCCTACATTGGCCGCGGCATTGCGCGATGCAAGCCCAGCGACGAAGGATTAAGACCATCGATAAACTCATCACTGCTGATACCGCGGTCGTGATGAAGCATCGTCATCGTAACTAAGAGTATCGTGCTTATTGCCGGCGATATAAGCAGCACGGAGGCAACTACTTCAACGGCTGATCCTGCGCCAGCAACCAGGCCGAGTGATGCGCAGTGAAGCCAATCTTCGGGTAGTAATTCACTGCGGCCGGCGCGGCCAGCAGAATGATTTTGCACAGCGGGCCCAAGCGCGATTGAGTTTGACGAATCAGCTCTTTGCCAATGCCGGCATGTTGATACGACGCGTCGACAGCAAGGTCGGAAAGATAACAGCAGTAGGTGAAGTCAGTGACCGAACGCGATACGCCGACCAACTTGTCGCCATCCCATGCCGTGCACAGCAAATCGGCATGTTTGAGCATGCCGGCGATGCACTCGGGATCATTCACCGGGCGACGCGCGCCCAACGACGAACGATTGAGCACATCGATGAACTCATCGCTGCTGATCTGACGATCGTGGTGATAGGTGATGGTCATACTCGTTCTCATGACGCACATTGCACAAAACTAATAGTCGTCATTCCCGCGGAAGCAGGAATGACATCAGTAAAACTTATTAACCTGGCAGATAAACATCCCCGCCTATCTCGCGGTTTGCGTAGGGGCGGTTCGTGAACCGCCCCTACGAAGCAACAGATCTATTTGCCTGCCGGGTCAGCGTGGTTGGCGAACCATTATGAATATTTCTTCCGGAGCTTAATGTTAAGCATCTCCACCACCACCGAGAACGCCATCGCAAAGTAAATGTATCCCTTAGGAATATGGAAGCCTGCGCTTTCGCCCACCAGTGCAGTGCCGATCAGAATCAGGAACGACAACGCCAGCATCTTCACCGTCGGATGACGATCGACAAAATCAGAAATGGGGCCGGCCATGAACATCATCACGCCCACTGCAGCGATCACGGCGGCGATCATGACTTCGACATGATCGGCCATGCCCACCGCGGTAATCACTGAGTCCAACGAGAACACAATGTCGATGATCGCGATCTGAATCACGGTGCTGAGAAAAGTTGCACGGCCCTTGGCTTCATTGCCGTGCTCTTCGCCTTCCAGCGTGCCGTGAATCTCCATGGTGCTCTTGGCGATGAGGAACAAGCCACCGGCAAACAACACCAGATCGCGCCCCGATACATCCCTCGTGAACACATTGAACAAGGGCGTGCTCAAGCCCATCACCCAGGTGATGGACAGCAATAAGCCGATGCGCATCAACATGGCCAGCGCCAAACCGATAGTGCGTCCACGTGGGCGTTGTTCGGGCGGAAGGCGCCCAACGAGAATCGACAGAAAGATGATGTTGTCGATGCCCAGCACAATTTCCAATGCGGTCAGGGTCGCAAAGGCCAGCCAGACTTCCGGATTGCTCAGTAACTCCATCATGCTCATTCGCCTTTGCGTATTGGTTGCTGTGTCGCTGCGCGCTTAGTGGACCACACCGATGCCGCCATGCCGATGCCGAGAAACGTCACGATGACACCGAGAGATAACAGATTCGGAATTTGTACGTGGTGATGCAGCATCATCTTGACGCCAATGAAGCCCAGTACAAACACCAGCGATAACTTAAGAAACTTGAACAACGTCATCAAGCCCGCCACTGCAAAGTACAGTGAACGCAAGCCCAGGATGGCGAATGCATTGGAGGTGAATACCAGAAACGAATCCTGCGTTACGGCAAAGATGGCGGGAATGGAGTCCACTGCAAACACTACGTCGGCAAGATCGACGAACAATAAGGTCACAAACAAGGGCGTCGCTGCGGAGGCACCGTTCACCCGCGTGAAGAAGTTATTGCCATCCAGTTGATCGGTGATGGGATAAACCTTGCTCGCCAGTTTCATCAACACACTCTTGCTGGGATCGAACTCATCGTCATCGCTCTTGAGCAGCTTGGCCGCGGAGAAAATCAGAATCGCGCCGAACACATAAAAGGTCCAGTCGAAAGCATGAATCAACACTGCACCTGCGGCAATCATCGCGCCGCGCAGAACAATCGCACCAACGATTCCCCAGAACAGTACGCGATACTGAAACTGCAACGGAATCTGCATGTAAGTAAAGATGATCGCAATGACAAAAATGTTGTCGACCGACAGCGACCACTCCAGCACATAGCCGGTGAGATACTGGATGACGGCGTCATGGCCCGACGTCGAAGTGGGATCTATCGGACTTTCATAAATCAAGTACACCACCACGCCGAAGCCCAACGCGATGATGACCCAGATAATCGTGCGCTTGATTGCCTGCGCCACACTGAGTACGGTCGAGCCACGACTGAATACCCCGAGGTCGATGATCAGCAGCAGCAGATAGATGGCGAAGAAGATTGACCAGGCGATGGGTGACATGTGATGAGTTGCGACCTGGTGACTTACTGACTTCGTAACAGCGACATTATGAACCTTACGGAATTCCCTCTCCGTTCGCCCTGAGCCTGTCGAAGGGTTCTGTGTTGCAGAGTTAAGAACCCTTCGACAGGCTCAGGGCGAACGGAACGAGGGATGCTTTAGCGCTTAGGGAGCGCAGTTATCGTTGCAACTAGGACCGCGCCACTTCGCGTCGGTTCAACGGTAACTTTCAACAAAGGTGGGTGCGCACCCATCTTTTTTTAGGGGCGCAATTCATTGCGCCCTTCCATCACAACCCAGAAATACCGTCTGTCAGCATCACTAAGGCAACGCATCGATCTCGTCTTTTTCTTCCTGCGGCGGCATCAGGTCGACGGCATTCAACTTCAATTCCAGCGCCATCGCGCCTGCCACATAGATCGATGAATACGTACCCACCAGAATACCGATGGTCAGTGCCCACGAGAAACCCTTCAGTGTTTCACCGCCCATCACCAGCAGCACGATGACCACCAGCAAGGTGGCGCCGGAAGTAATGACGGTACGCGACATGGTTTGATTGATCGATGCATCCAGCACTTCTTCGGAAGTGGCGCGACGCATGGTGTGAAAGTTATCGCGTACGCGATCGAACACCACCACTGTATCGTTCAATGAGTAACCGATTACCGCGAGGATTGCCGCCAGCGCAGCCAGATCGAAAGTGATCTGCGTGACAGCAAAGAAGCCAAGAATGATGATCGGGTCATGCAGGGTTGCCACCACCGCGCTCAAACCCATCTTCCACTGGAAGCGCACCCAGGTGTAAATGCCGACCAGGATAAAGGTCAGCATTACCGCCATGCCGCCCTGATTAGTAAGCTCTTCGCCAATCTGCGGTCCGATCACTTCCGAACTGCGCAGCTCGACACCGGGAGTAATGCCTTGCAGCACCGCGGTGACTTCACGGCTCACTACATTCACATCCTGATTTTTTTCAGGCAGCAAACGCACCATCACTTCGTTGGGACTACCGAAGGTCGTCACGACCGCTTCGTGCCCCGCCTTCTCCAGCGCACTGCGCGCTGCTTCGACATTCGCCGCTTGCGGATAAGCAAACTGCAACACCACACCGCCGGTGAAGTCGATGCCGAGATTCAATCCATGCAATACCAACAACGCAATGGATGCGACGATGGCAACAGCCGACACGCCGTACCAGCGACGACGCGTACGCATGAAGGGGAAGGTTGTAACTTTGTGGAAAAATTCCATGTGCGTTCCCCTTAGATAGAAAGATGTTCGATCTTGCGCCGACGACCCCACACGAAGTGGACCAGCGCGCGACTGCCCACCACCGAGGTGAACAGCGAAGTGAGAATACCCAGCGTCATTACCGCCGCGAAACTCTTGATCGTGCCGGTGCCGAATGCATACAGCACCACACCGGCGATCAACGTCGTCACGTTGGAGTCGGCAATGGTCGCGAAGGCTTTTTCAAAGCCGGAATTGATGGCCGCCATCGGTGACATGCCAGTGCGCAATTCTTCGCGGATACGTTCGTAAATCAGAATGTTCGCATCCACCGCGATACCCAAGTGGAACACCACTGCGGCAATACCGGGCAACGAGAGCGACACACCCAGCAACGACAACAAACCCACCGTCAAGATCAGATTGGACAACAGCACGGCATTGGCCACCCAACCAAACGCCCGGTAATACACCGCCATGAATGCAAAGGTGAGCACCAGGCCGACGATCAATGCACGCACACCCTTGTCGATGTTGTCCTGACCGAGGCTTGGACCCACGGTGCGTTGCTCAACCATCGTCAATGGCGCAGCCAATGAACCGGAGCGCAGCAGCAAGGCGAGATCTTTTGCTTCAGTTACCTGCAAGCCAGTGATCTGGAACTGCGACGAGAATACGCCTTGAATCGTTGCCACACTGATTGCATCTTCTTCGGTGCAATCGTTGTTGACGCGTGTGCCTTTGCACACTTCGCCTTCAGCCAAGCGCTTCTTCTGGATGTACACCGTCGCCATCGGCTTGCCGAGATTCTGCTGCGTGGTTTTCAGCATTTCCTGACCAGCGCGTGCATCGAGCTTGACGCTCACTGCAGGACGACCTTCCACCGTGGTTGATTTAGCGTCCACCAGTTGATCACCCGATGCAATCACATCGCGCTTGAGCAGCACCGGGCCGCCACCTTGACGCATGGTGTACAGCTTCGACGCCAGCGGAACGTGCTTGGTACGTTGCGCTTCATACGCATCGTTGACTTGATCCACCAAACGAAACTCAACCGTTGCCGTTGCGCCCAGCACGCGAATCGCTTCATTGGGATCATCGACACCCGGCAATTCGACAACGATGCGATCCGCGCCTTGACGCGTCACGGTGGGTTCGGAGATGCCCAACTGATCGACGCGATTGCGCAGGGTCAGAATATTTTTTTCCACCGCTGAAGTTTGACGCGCCTTGAGTGCGGCTTCAGTGTAATGCACCAGCAATGTTGCGCCATCAGCGGCACTCTGTTGTTCAACCACCAAGGTGCCATCGTCCGGCGTAATCGCTTTGGCTGCTTTAGGCAGATCGGCAGCATCACGTAAGTTAATACGCAAGCCGTTCGTGTCGCTGACGATGTTGGTGTAAGCAATGCGTTCATTGCGCAACGTGGTGCGCACATCGCGCTCCAGACTTTGCAGCGCTTGCGTGATCGCGCCGGCCGTATCCACTTCGTAAACAAAGTGCACACCACCACGCAGATCCAGACCCAAACTCATCGGCTTGAGACCGATGGCGCGCATCCATTCCGGCATGCTCGATACCTTGGACAGCGCCACGGTAAATTCACCGGCGGTGCTCGATTGAATCGCCGCACGTGCCTTGGCTTGATCGGCTTCATTCGCGAGCCGCAGCACCAAGCGGCCTGCTTTTAGGTAATCAGCAGCGGGCGTGACACCTTGCGCTTTAAGCAGATCGAGTATGCGTTGCTCGGCAGCCGCATCCATCTCGACGCGATCGGCACGCGACAATTGCAGCGCCGGACCGAGGCCATAGATATTCGGCAAAGCGAAGATCGTGCCCAGCACGAGCACCGCAATCACCAGCCAGTATTTCCAGGTTGCAAACTGGTACATGAATTATTCTTCCAGGACGCGAGGTTCTATTCGTAGGGGCGGTTCGTGAACCGCCCTCTTAACATGCGAAGGGTCGCTCGCGAGCGACCCCTACACGTCGAACAACGATGTGAATCAACTACCCTTGATCGTGCCCTTCGGCAGCACTTGCGCGATGGTGTTGCGTTGCACTTTCACCAGCACGTTCGAGGCGATTTCCACGGTGACGAAGTTCTCGCCGACTTCAGTGACCTTGCCCAGCACGCCGCCGGCGGTGGCTATTTCGCTGCCGGCTTCCAGTGCGGAAATCATGGCTTTGTGTTCCTTGGCGCGCTTGCTTTGCGGACGGATCAACATGAAATAGAACACGATGAAGATGAGCAACAGCGGCAACATCTGCAGCAATTGATTGCCCTGAGCAGGCGCGCCGGTGGTTTGTGCGGCGGCAGTCGAAATGAACCAGTCCATCCAGTCTTACCTATATGAGTTGACTTGAGTTGCCCCGACGCCGGGCGTCAAAGCGGTAAAAAACGAGCGCGGGATTATACACAGCCGCCTTTGCGCCGCCCGCTTTGCCGGGCGATATAGCTATGGCTTTTCAGGCAGCGGCGGATGCGCCTGCCGATGCGCCAGCCATTCGCGCCAGAGTGCCAGTGACACCGCCAGCACCACCGGGCCGATGAACAGACCCACCAGGCCGAACGCGAGCACACCACCCAGCACGCCGAATACCACCAGCACGAAGGGCATATCGGTGGCGTTGGAAATGACCAGCGGCCGCACCACGTTGTCGACCCAGCTCACCACCAATATTCCCCATACCGCAAGGCCCACGCCCTGCGGTACATGGCCGGTGAGGATCAACCAGGCACTGAGGCCGGTCCACATCAAGGGCGTGGCCATCGGAATGAGCGCCACTACCGCGGTGAGCGCGCCGAGGAATACCGGCGCATGAATACCCGCGCCCCAGTAGCCGATGCCGGCAGCGAAACCCTGGGCCAGCGCGGCCAGCACCAACGCATACACCACCGCCTGCGTGGTGTCGCCGATGGCTTTGAGATAACGACGGACCTCCAATCCCATCAGGCTTTCAAGCACCGCGCGCGTCTGCGAGAAGAATCGCGCGCCGTCGCGCAAAAAGAAAAACATCGCGAACAGCGCGACGAACATCTTGACCAAGTTGCGTCCCAGCCCACCCACCAGACCGGTAACTTCATCCGCCGAACTGGACATCCATTGCCGCAAGCTGGTTTCAAGATTGGTGGGATCGGCGGTGAGTTCGCCCCAGCGTTCGGTAAGCCACGGTCCCACCGCGGGCAGATCGTGTATGGCTGCGGGCAACGGCGGCTTGGCGGCCAGCAGCGACTGCACTTCGTGATAAGCCTTCACCATCTCGGTCTGCAGGGTGAAGGCGAGCCAGACTATCGGCCCGACAATCACCAGCGACACCAGCAGCGTGGTCACCAACGCCGACAGCGTTGGCCGCCGGCGAATCAATCGACACACTCGGATGTGCAACGGCCAGGTAACGAAGGCGAGGATCGCCGCCCAGATCGATGGCACCACAAACGGCTGCAACACCATGTAAGTGAGCAACAGAATGCCCACCAGCACCGCAGCAAGAATGGCCCGACGAAACCATGGCGCCGTCGGTAAATCAGCCAGCATTGGCGAGCTCCTCACCGGAAGGTGATGAGCCCGCACGCTTGCGATAGAACTCGGCCACATAGGCTTCCAGCCGCTGTTCGGCAATCGCTTGACGCAGTTCGCTCATTAGGTGCTGGTAGTAGTGCAGGTTGTGGATGGTGGCCAGACGCGCGCCCAGTATCTCGGTACAGCGATCCAGATGTTTCAAGTAAGCGCGCGAGTAATTGCGACAAGTGTAACAGCCGCAGGTTTCGTCAATGGGACGAGTATCTTTTTCATACGACGCATTGCGAATGCGCACCACACCAAAGGTAGTGAACAAATGTCCATTGCGCGCATTGCGTGTCGGCATGACGCAATCGAACATGTCCACGCCGCGACGCACGGCTTCAACGATGTCTTCCGGCGTGCCGACGCCCATCAAGTAACGCGGCCGATCCTTCGGCATGAACGGTTCGATTTCTTCCAGCACGCGCTCACGTTCGGCTTTGGGTTCACCTACGGCGAGACCACCGATGGCATAGCCATCAAAGCCTATATTCGACAACCCTTCCAATGATGCTTTACGCAACTCCATATACATGCCGCCTTGCACGATGGCGAACAAGGCATGTGCGTTGTCTTTGCCATCATTCAAGCGATCAAATTCATCGCGACTGCGGCGCGCCCAGCGCAGCGAGAGTTCCATCGATTTACACGCTTCGTCTTCAGTAGCCGGATACGGCGTGCATTCGTCGAAGATCATCACAATGTCGGAATCGAGATCGTATTGCACCTGCATCGAACGTTCCGGCGTGAGTTCAACCAGATCGCCATTCACCGGCGAACGAAATTTCACGCCCTGCTCGGTGATCTTGCGCAGCTCTTTCAGGCTAAAAACTTGAAAGCCGCCGGAGTCGGTGAGAATCGGTTTGTCCCAATGCATGAAACCATGCAAGCCGCCATGCGCCTTAATGACATCCATACCCGGCCGCAACATCAGGTGAAAGGTGTTGCCCAGCACGATGTGTGCACCGATGCCATCAAGTTCTTCCGGTGTCATCGCCTTCACCGTGCCATACGTACCCACCGGCATGAACGCCGGTGTTTCCACCGCGCCGCGGGGGAAATTCAAACGCGCACGCCGCGCGCGGCCATCGGTGGTGATCAATTCAAATTTCATGTGGGACCAATCGGAGAGATTTATGTAGGTCGGGTTTTAACCCGACACCAATGTTAGGAGTCTTGTAGGTTGGGCTGCAAAGCCCAACAGCAAAGAATAAATCGTTGGGCTTCGCGGACTCAGCCCAACCTACCCAAAGAATCGCTCATCGGCTCAATCAACATCGCATCCCCATAACTAAAAAAGCGATACCGCGCTTCAACAGCATGACGATAAGCTGCCAGCATCGTCTCATAGCCGCCAAACGCGCACACCAGCATCAACAACGTGGACTCGGGTAGATGAAAGTTGGTGACCAATGCATCCACTACCTTGAAGCGATAACCAGGACGAATAAACAAACGCGTTTCGGTACGACAGGGTTGCAGCTCGCCATTCGCCGCCGCAGTTTCAAGACTACGCACAACGGTGGTGCCCACGGCGATCACGCGTCCACCGCGAGCACGCGTCTCGGCGACTGCCGTACACACTTCAGCAGACACCTGCACCACTTCTTCATGCATGCGATGTTGATCGAGATCATCGACACGCAAGGGCTGAAACGTACCGGCTCCCACATGCAATGTGACATACGCAGAGCGCACACCCATTGCCGCAATCGTATCCAGCATCGGCTGATCGAAATGCAGCCCTGCGGTTGGCGCGGCTACCGCACCCAGTTCGCGCGCAAACACGGTTTGATAGCGTTCGCTGTCAGTTTCATCCGTGTTGCGTTCGATATAAGGCGGCAACGGCAGCGCGCCGTGCTCAAGAAAAAACGTCAATGGATCGGCGCTCAACTCAAGCTCGAACAAATCATCGCGGCGACCAACGAACGTCGCCGTCACACCACCCGCCAATTGCACCGGCGCATCGGCACGCAATGCCTTGCTGGCATTCACATGAGCGAGAATCTTGCGGCCATCGAGAATGCGCTCCAACATGATTTCCACGCGACCGCCGGTGGGTTTGTTGCCGAACACGCGTGCCGGAATGACACGCGTATCGTTGAACACCAATAAATCATCGGGCCGCAACAGCGACGGCAACTCACGAAACTGTCGGTCCCACCAGCGCCCGCTGTGCCCATCCACATGCAACAAACGACTGGCCGAGCGCTCCGCTTCGGGATGCTGGGCAATCAGTTCGGTGGGAAGTGGGTAAGAAAAATCGCTGCGGCGCATGGGGCGCGCACGGTAGCAGGCATGTGGAGATGACTCAAACAAACACTGCGCGCCTCTTCGCTAAATGACCACACCCCAGGCCCGTCATCCCCGCGAAAGCGGGGATCCAGTTAATTGTGTCGCGAAGCGACTCGGTCACTACTGGGTTCCCGCCTGCGCGGGAATGACAAATCAAGCTGAAAAACTATTTGCGACTCCGGAGAACATCCCTATACTTGCCGCCCCTGAAAGCATGATGCCGCCGGTGTGGCGGAACTGGTAGACGCGTCGGACTCAAAATCCGATTTTGGCAACAGAGTGTGGGTTCGATTCCCTCCACCGGCACCAAGCTTTCCATTTGAAGACGTCATAACGTCCAGCGCGCCAAAAAACAGCAAAAAAGCACTGCGCCATCGCTACTGACCGTTCCCGCCGCCTCTGGTATAAAACTCGCCGGTTCACCGCATTTATCGCACCCAAGAGGTAGGCACGTGATAGGCAAACTGGTACTGGTCCGCCACGGACAAAGCATCTGGAACGTCGAGAATCTATTCACCGGCTGGAAGGATGTCGATCTCACTGAACTCGGCCGCCAGGAAGCCGCTGCAGCCGGCAAGCTGCTTAAAGACGAAGGCTACAACTTTGATCTGGTGTACACCTCGGTGCTCAAGCGCGCCATTCGCACCTGCAACATCATCCTCGATGAAATGGATTTGATGTGGTTGCCCACCGAACGCAGCTGGCGCCTCAATGAACGTCACTACGGCGCACTGCAAGGTTTGGATAAAGCGCAGACCGCTGCGAAACATGGCGAAGCGCAGGTGAAGATCTGGCGTCGCAGCTATGACGTACCGCCGCCGGCACTTGAAGCCAGTGATGAACGTCATCCCCGCTTCGATCCTCGTTACGCTGACCTACCGCCCGAAGTGTTGCCCGCCACCGAATCATTGAAGCTGACGCTCGATCGCGTGCTGCCCTTCTGGGCCGACAAGATTGCGCCGCAATTGAAGCAAGGTAAGAACATCCTGGTTGTCGCACATGGCAACAGTCTACGTGCGCTAGTGAAGATGCTCGATGGCATGTCAGAAGCGGAGATTCTGGAATTCAACATTCCCACCGGCATTCCCATTCTTTATGAATTGAACGAGCAGATGAAACCCAAAGTGCCGCGTCGGTTCTTGGGTGATCAGGAAGCAATTGCTGCTGCTGCGGCGGCAGTGGCTAATCAGTCGGCGGCGAAGAAGTAATCAAGTATCAGCCAAGACTGTAGGTTGGGCTGAGTCAGCGAAGCCCAACTGTCACTCGCATTTAGATGACGGGCTTGTTGGGCTTTACAGCCCAACCTACATGAGCGCGAATCAGTCACTCCGCCCGCGAACCCTCAACCACAGCACTTTGATGTAATCGAATAACCAGCACATGCGCTGCAAGCGCTGAATGTCGTCATCGACGAGTTCGCCGCGATACGCCAGCAACAACTGGTCGCGCAATGAGGGGCTGTAATCGTGATAACAACACAACGCGGCGAGATCGAAAAACGGATCGCCGATGCCGGCATATTCCCAATCGAGCAGCCACAGTCGCTGGCCATCAGACATCAAGTTCAAATGATGCACGTCGTTGTGGCAAAGGCATCGTTGCGCAACCGCTGCGGATTCCAGCGCGATCTCAGTGGCATAGCCGCGCGCGGGGGAGACATGTTGAGGTTCGTGATGAGCATCGAGCGTCGACCAGTAGCCGTGCAAAATCGCCATCAAATCGCTTTGCTGCACAGAGGCCGGCGCCGGGATGGAATGCAGGCGACGCAGCAATGCAGTGATCGATCGCAGCACCACCGGATCACGCATGAATTCCACGTTCATCGTTTCAGCCGGCAATTTGCGCGTCACCAGCAAACGGCGCTCCGGCGCGCACAACAACACTTCTGCACCGATACCGGTGTGTTGCACTAACTGCAGTACTTCAGTTTCGCTGGCACGATTCAACTGCAACGCCTGCTCATCGGCCGTACTGACGCGCACTACCACTGCATCGCGCTCGCCTTGTACCAGCCAGCTTTCGTTGGTGAGGCCACCTTTGATACGCGTCGCGATCAAGCTCGAGGGCGACACCTTCAGTACTTCGGCGGCCACTTCAATCGACGTCACGCGCTGACTCCAGCGGTTCGCAGTGCTTCACGCTTGCCGCGTTTACGCCAATCGAAGTAGCCGTAAATCACCATCAGCACGTAAATGAAGAACAGAACCGCCGTCGCTTTGAGACCGCGAGTGAAATACAGATAAGCCGCCACGCCATCGACAACAATCCAGTACAACCAGTTTTCGATGACGCGACGCGTAACCATGAACGTGGTCAACACGCTGCCCCATGTCACCAGCGAGTCCAGCCATGGTGAACGCGCCACGCTGACATGCGTTTTCAAAATCCACACATTGATTGCACTAACGACCACCACCGCCGTCAGCGCCAACAGATGCTGTGGCCAGCTCCAGCTCACTACCCACAACTCGCCATCGTCACTTTGACCACGTCGCCACTGCCAATAGCCATAGCCCGCCATCACGATGTAGAACACGCTGAGCAAGGTGTCCATCACCAGGCCGGCGCGCCACATCACCACTGTGTAGCAGGCCGAACTGATGAAGGCATGCAACCAGCACCACTGACTACGACGCGTCGCCAGCACCAGATACGTAATTGCAGTGACCAGCCCCACCGCCTCCCAGATAGTGGTGCCGAGCAACTCTCGCAACGGTGCGGGTAGTGAGTCCATGAAATGATCGCCGGTTACTGAGGACCACCAATGATCTTCATCACAAATACTTTGCGCCCAGTTTCGGCAAAGGTTTTGGCCGTTTCAATGCCAAGCACCTCGAACACGCGTGCGTGTTCGCCGGACACATGCGTACTCAATGCATTGGTGGACACTTCCAGCTCCGGATAAGTGTTCAAGCGTTCAATGAAGCTTTTGATCGAGGGAATGTATTCCGTGCTGAGCGGATACAAACTGATGTCGACAATCGTGCGCATACAACCTCGCAACTACCTTTAGTGGGGCCACGCGAATATGGCCCATCCGAGTAATACCTGTTTGCCACGGCGCTCAGAACTTCCATGTAGCTGTAACACCCACTTGCCGTGGATCGCCATTTTGAACGTACCGCTTCGGCGTGAAATCTGGTGGTTCATTGCTGAAAAAGAATCCACGGACTGCATAGCGCTTGTCGAACAGATTCTTCGACCAAAGATAAGCCGCCCAATGCGCTTGCTCATATCCTAAGCGACCATTTACCAATTGATAGGGAGCCGATTTTTCGTTGCTGCTAGTTTCAAAATAGAAATTGCTTTTCCCTGTAACATCGACACGCGCCATCCAGCCTGACGGATCATGCCAATCGACACCAAGAGAGAACTGAAACCCCGGTGCATGCGCTTGTTCGCGTCCATTCAAGTCATGCAGATCACCGGTATAGGTGTCGACATATTGATAATTGATGAAGCGCGTGTGCAATAACGATACGGTGCCGAACAAATTCCAATGTGCATCGAGACGATAAGCACCGCTAGCCTCTAAACCGTAGTTCTCGCCGCGCGCCGCGTTGCCTACTATAAAAATAAATTTAGCAGGGTTGCCGGGATCCTGAATCGAACTTGATACCTGTTGATTGGTGCGCCGCATGTAGAACAGCGATACATCCGTAGTCAGCGTGTCGGAAAGCCAAGTCGCTCTATCGCCCACTTCCAGATTCCACAAATATTCAGCATCGAACTTACGCAGAGCGTCCGGTACTTCAAGCCCGATATTCACGCCGCCTGCCTTGTAGCCCCGCGAAAGGATTGTACGCAATGAATGTTTTGCCGATAAGCGATGCACGAGCGAAATGTTACCGCCCAACATGCTTTCGCTCGGCGAAAACGCAATGTCGTCACTATCGTCGTAACTAGCATTGCGATGCTCAAAGCGCAGACCGCCGGATAAGGTGGTAGCGTCGGTAAGGTCGTAGTCGAGCTGTCCATAACCCGCGGCATTAGTTGCAGAGTAGTTGCTTTTCAGCACGCTAGCGCTGCCGATAGGGTCGTAAGAAACGTCCTGAGCAAATTCGGTGTCACTGTTGGCCTCGCGCAGATTGAGCGCATAAACACCAGCGACCCAAGCCATCCTACCGGCATGTATCGGTTCATCTTTGGACGACACACGCAATTCCTGACTACGCGTGGTGCGAGTGCGTTTAATGTCGGAGTAGTAGTTGTAAGGGCTATAACCGGTCGTTGCTAACCAGAATGGATTGTTGCCCCAATCATCATCGAAGCTATAAGTCAGATCGACGGCGGAATAGGTCGTGATGCTCTCTATGTTGCCGGCATCCCAACCTGAGTAGTTCACATGCGCCGCAATCGCTTTAGTACGTTGTGCATCACGCCCCGGATAATCGGAACGCGTGGTGAACGAATTATCGATAGACCAAGCGTCGTAGCCATTGTCCTGATCGACATACATGCCCGACAGATCGATGCGCCAATCGCTACCGAAATCGAATCGCACCTTGCCACGTAAGGTGGTCTCGTCGAAACCATTGGTATTGTCGCGCCCCAAAAATTCGTTGGTACGGAAACCATCGCTTCGATACCGTTGCGCTACGACTCGGAACGCACTATTTTGTCCGGCGATTCCGAGCGGACCACCGAGCACTACGCCCAAGCTGCCGGTGCCATAATTGGCGCCTGTCGCCTCACCGGAAAACTCATAGTGAGGCACGGGATCGTTGGTTTTAATCTTGATCAAGCCTGCAAGCGCATTAGCGCCGAAATTGGTGCCCTGCGGCCCGCGCAAGACTTCTACTTGCTCAACGTCTATTAACGTTGCTAAACCACCAAGACCGCTGAAGTCGATTTCATCAATCAGAAAGCCTACTGAAGAGTTCGGCGCACCCTGATATTGATCAAGTTCGCCAATACCGCGTAGTTGGTAATAACGCGGTCTTGAAGTACCGCTTGCCCAGTTCAAGTTCGGCACCAGTCCCAGCACATCTTCGAAATGCTGTTGCCCTGCATCTTTAAGTGTTTTGCCGTCCAATACGGTAGCGCTGACTGGTACATCCACCAACTGCTGCGGCCGCAACGTCGCAGTCACCACCACTTCATCCAGCATTTCCGCCGCGTGAGTGTAAGAAGGAATCAACAGGGGCATGGCCAAGGCACTGGCCAGCAAACAAGCATGAGAACAACGCATTACAGATCCTCATATTGGTAATGAAGACCCGATAGCAGGCAAGGGGGAGAAGGATGCAGCGAGTGAATCGCTAAAGACGACCTACTTCCTACGCCGGTACTAACCGGATCAGGTTCTAAGGGTTCGCCGCTGAGCCACGCGAAGGTGACAATGGCATCTCAGGTCTTTCAGACCACCCCTAAGGCGGGCGCGATTGTAGGGCCTGGCATCGAATTAATCCATCGCTGCAATGGTAATTTGACCCCGGCCCGCGCAATAACTGAGCGCGTTTGCCGGCACTTTTACATTGACGACGCAGCGCGCTTGGGCGATAACTTATCTTTAACTATCCGTGCAATCGGCCTATGCCGGCCCCCGCGAACAAGTACAAGAATCCGGAGGATTCATGAGCAAGCAATGTCGTCTGTTTCATGTCGATGCTTTTACCCGGCAGCGATTTTGCGGCAACCCGGCGCGCGTCGTGCTGGGTGCGGACGAACTCAGCGACGAACAGATGCAAACCATTGCCAGCGAGTTGAACGGCGAAACGTCCTTTGTACTGGCCGCCGAATCCAGCGATCACGATTTGCAGGTACGCTTCTTCACGCCCGATCATGAGGTGCCGTTCGTCGGCCACGTGACACTGGCAACTCACTATGTGCTGGCCAAGTGTGGTTTGCGTAATCGCGGCATCTTGCGACAACGCAGCCATGCCGGCATTGCTGAAGTTGAACTGACTGAAACCGATGGCGACTTTCACATCAGCCTGAGCATCAGCCCGCCGTCACTGGGACCGATTCTGCAAGACACGCTTCGCGCGCAAGTGCTCGACGCACTGGGTGTCTCTAGTCCATATCTGCAAGCAGACTGTCCATTGCAGATTTTGACCAAGGGCGGCTCGCGCTTGCTGGTCGGTATGCGTTCACCGGAAATGTTGCCTTCTCTGAAACCTGACATGCAAGAGTTGGCGCGACTCACACCACACATCGGCGCGGAAGGTTATTTCGTATTTGCGTTGAACGCGACCGATAACAAACCCGGCATCAGCACAGTCTCGCGCATGTTCTGTCCCGCCATCGGTATTCCCGAAGATCCAGTGAGCGGCAATGCGCACGGCATGCTCGGCACCTATTTGTTGGCGCACAACCTGGTTACGCCGAAAGACAACTTGCTGCGCTTCCGTGGTTATCAAGGTGAACCGATGAAACGCCCGGGTATTGTCGATGTTGAAGTCACCTGCACTGGCTCAGTCGCACAGAACGTGCGGATTTCAGGCGATGCGGTGATTCTGTATGAAGCGGCGTTGCCGATGTAGTTGCCAACTCGGCAAGCAATCACTTTGAGGAAATAAAGACGCGCTTCGACAGGCTCAGCGACCGGAGCATCTGTATTCCGGTCGCTGAGCCTGTCGAAGCGTCTTAACGATCAGTTGATGTATGCATCAAGTCAAGAACGAGACAACGATTAAACGCTGAAGCTGAGTGCGTGCACATTGCCCCCACCCCGGCCCTCCCCCGCGAGCGGAGGAGGGAATGAATTTCTTAGCTTCTGCGCATCAAAAAGTTCGCATCGCTCACGACATTGCCTTGATATATTCCTGCATAGCCACTTGAGTCAGCGTCATCGCTTGCTCGAGCGCATCGACTTGCTTCGATAGTTGCTCAAAACTCGCCTGTTCAACAGCCTCTTCCAATGTCTTGCACAACGCGGCTGTCTTGTCGGCGCTGACATTGGCGCTGGCGCCTTTCAATTTGTGCGCGGCCTTGCGTAACGCATTGCGATCACTTACCAAACAGCACTGACGTAGCTCAATCAACAATTGCGATGAGCTGCTTAAGTACAGCTCGATGAGTTCGCGGGAAAATTCCTTGTCGCCGGCGGTGAGCGAATCGAAACGCGTCCAATCAACGAGCGGCTGCGTGAGGTTGGGTCGACACCGGCCGGTAACAATCCCGGTGTCGCCTGCCACCTCCGGTGGTGACAACACACGATGCAAAGCCGTGGTTGCGGTTTCATCGCTCTGCAAATATTGCTGCAATATTTCGCGCAGCCGCACACTGTCGATCGGCTTGGTGAGAAAGCCATCCATGCCGGCCGCAAGACAGCGCTCCGCCTGTCCCATCATGGCATTGGCGGTCAGCGCCACGATCGGCGTGCGTTTGCGCCAACCTTCGAAGTCGCGGATCTTGCGTGTGGCCGTCACGCCGTCCATCACCGGCATCTGCATATCCATAAACACCAGATCGAATTTTCCGGCCTCGTATGCCTTCACGCCTTCAGCGCCATTGCCGGCGACGGTGACGCTGCAACCATGTCGTTCAAGGAATTTTCGCGCGACGATTTGATTGACCTGGTTATCTTCGATCACCAATACGTTGCCGATGAAACGCTGGTTCGCTGCCGCTTCCTTAAGCGCACCGCGGGTAATCAGCGGCTGTTTCTGCGCGTGCCATTCGTGCGCCTCATACACCAGCACATGTTCGACGCAGGCATACAACTCGCGCGCGCGTACCGGTTTGGCGAGATAGCCGGCAAAGCCCAATGCCGCCAAGTGCTGGACATCGCCGTGACTATCCATCGACGTCAACATCACCAATCGCGAACGCGCTAGTTGCGGGTCGCGATTGATTCGCTCGCCCAGCGTTGCACCGTCCATGCTCGGCATCTGCATATCGACGAGTACTACATCGAATGGGCGCACCGTTTCACTGGCGAGATGCAGTATGTGCAACGCCTGTTCGCCGTCGCTCGCCAGCGCCACTTCGTAGCCAACATGCTGCAAGTGGCCCGCGAGCACACGCCGATTGGTGGCGTTATCGTCGACCACCAGCACACGATGCATGCCTGGCTGCAATTTCAGTATGGGCATGTCGCCGGTCGCTTCCACCTGCGCTAACGGCAAGGTAAACCAGAATGTGGAGCCCTCGCCCGGCTGACTAGTGACGCCGACTTCACCGCCCATCAATTCGACCAACCGCCGCACGATCGACAGACCCAATCCGGTACCGCCGAAATGACGCGTGGTTGAAGAGTCGGCTTGTACAAAGGGTTGAAACAATTCATCCAGCGTCGCGGCTGCAATGCCGATGCCGGTATCGCGCACTTCAAAACGAATCGATGTTTGCGTGTCGCGCTGTGCAATGACGTTGACGGTTATAACGATTTCACCACTGTGTGTGAACTTGATGGCGTTGCCGGCGAGATTGACCAAACACTGCCTAATGCGCTGCGGATCGGCGCGCACTCGCTCCGGCACCTCGGGACTGATGTTGACGATCAGCTCCAGTTCTTTCGCAGCGGCCTGAAACGCCATCATGCTGGCCACGTCTTCAACGTTGGCGCGCAAATCCATGTCCACCGGATCGATGTCCATCTTGCCGGCTTCGATCTTGGAGAAGTCGAGCACATCGTTGATAACGGTGAGCAAGGCGTCGGCGCTGGAGCGAATGGTTTCGACACAATCGCGTTGATGGCGATCCATCTGTGTCGCCAGCAACAACTCGGTCATGCCGATCACGCCATTCATCGGCGTGCGTATTTCATGACTCATGTTGGCAAGAAACGCGCTCTTGGCTTTATTAGCGGCCGATGCCAGTTCACTGGCTTCGATCAGCGATTGCTGATACTGCTTTTGCTCGGTGATGTCTTCGACGGTGCCTTCCAGACAGATCACTTGTCGCTGCCCGTCAAAAATGGCGCGCGCATTTTCCGAAATCCAGATGATGCAGCCGTCCTTGCGATACACCTCGGATTCGAAGTGACTGACGGTGCCGTACGCCATCACTTGCTGCAGAAATTGCTCGCGTCGTTGCGGATCGACATACAACTGACGACGAATATCGCGCACGCCATACATGAGTTCATCCGGCGAATCGAAGCCGTATATTTTTGCCAGCGCCGGATTGGCGTCGAGGTACTTGCCTTCCAGCGTGGTACGGAAGATGCCTTCCAGCGCGTGGTCGAACAAACTGCGATAGCGTTGCTCGGCTTCGCGCGCCGCGTGCTCGGCACGCTTCAAGCGCGTGATGTCGCTGACGATGCCTTCCAGCGCGACAACATCGCCCGCCGCGTTGGTGACCGCAGCACCACGTTCCATCACCCATCGTTCGTAACCCACCGAATCGATGATGCGGTATTCGACTTCATAACGACGCTGCGACGCGATGGCCATATGAATCGCCGTACGCACGCGGGCGCGATCTTCGGGGTGCGTAATCGACTCGTAGGAAACGCGATTGTTGAACAACAAATCGTTGGGCTCGTGGCCGGTTAGGCGATGACAACCATCACTGACGTATTCCATGGTCCAGTGCTCATCATCGCGACAGCGATACACCATGCCGTCGAGACTATCGAGCAAGGTACTGAATGCGTCGCCTTGCGGGCTCGTGACTGTGGTGGCTGCGAGGCGATTAAACAGCGGCAAGGAAGATGACATAAGCACGCTTTTTCGATAGTGATGTCCCGTCACCAGCGGTTAACGGCCTATGCCACTGCATCTTTAGCGCACTGCAGCAATTTACGCTGTTGAACAGCAGTGACGCATCGCCTGCTGTGCATGGCAGGTATCAACGTGGTGGCTGCGGCGCTCTCGCCTCCAGACTGATCACGCCATTGCGCCCGATACGCAACACTTGTCGCACCACCGGCAACACATCGGCGGCATCGTGCACCGCCATGATGATTTGCGTGCCGTTGGCAGCCACCCGTTCCAGCGTCGCCATCACATAGGCATGCATGTCGGGATCGAGACCCGTGAATGGTTCATCCAGCAATAACAACTGCGGACGCGTCACCATGGCGCGAGCGAGCAAGGCCAGACGCATCTGTCCATAAGAAACCTGACGCGGACCACGCTCGGCCAACGCTTCAATGCCGAAGAATTTCAACCAGGGTGATGCCGCTCGTCGGTCTGCGGCTGTGAACTTCTCATTCAAACCGACACTGGCATGACGACCGGACGCGACGATCTGCTCAATCGTGCCCGCCGCGAAGTGATCCGCCTGCAGTTCAGGCGACACATAGCCGACGCGTGCTTTCCACAACGAAATGGGTACGCCACGCTGCATGCCTGCCCGTTGTATCGTGCCGCCTAATGCCGGATGCAAGTCGCCGTACAACAATAACAACAAGCTCGACTTGCCCGAACCATTCGGTCCGACAATCGCCCAGTGCTCGCCTTGATTCACGGTCCAGTTCACCTGGGTCAGCACGCGCCGATAGTCGCGATACAACTCGACGTCTTGCAACTTGATCAGGTAAGGCGATTGATGCGCTGTCACTGGTGGCAATGTTGCGGTCTTCACTCGCCGCTTGGCGGCACGATGGCGTTGTATGGCATCGCGACGCAGCGCCTGGATCTGGGCACGCTTGATCGGTCCTGCATACACCAGTTGACCATGAACCAGATGTGCAAGATGCGTGGCGTTATCGGGAATGTCCTGCGCTGAATGCGCGGCGAGTATCCAGGTACGCGCCTGACGCGAGTCTTGGAGAATGCGTTGCAACTGCGTGCGTGTCACCGCATCGATGCCATTGAATACTTCATCAAGCAACAGCACCCGCGGCTTCGCGATCAATAAACGCGCCAGCAACACACGCCGTCGCTGGCCGTAAGAAAGACTCAGAATACTGCGCGACCGCAATGACCAGAGACGCAAGCGTTTAAGCATGGCTTGCACACGTCCCTGCTGCGCAGCGGTAGGCTTCGTGAGTGGAATGTCTTCGTCGAACAATCCGGTGGTGACGACCTGCGCGACGCTGAGATTCCAGTTGTAACGCACATACTTGTCCTGGCGTTCCGGCGCCAGATAAGCAATCAGTTGTTTGTCCTGCGCCGGCTCGGTACGCAGCTCACCAGACAATCCGTACACACGACGTTCGCGACCAGTCGGGGTAGGCCAGTAATCGCCTCGCAACAGCTTCAACAATACCGACTTGCCCGAGCCATTGGCGCCCATCAACACCCAGCGCTGGCCGGCATGCAAAGTGAAACTGACATCCCGTAACGCGGCATGTTTACCAAGCTCTACCGAACACCGTTCCAGAGCAATCAACGCTTGTTTATCAGACATTAAAACTACTGCGATTTAAGCGCTTGCACGGTCACACCCACCGTCACGGTGTGTTCCCCGCCACCGATAATCACGCCGCGCACCGGTGATACATCGCTGAAGTCGCGACCCCAACCCAAGGTGATATGGTCGGTATTAATGCGCACACCGTTGGTGGGATCAAGGTCGACCCAATCAAACGGCGGTGCATACACTGACACCCAGGCATGCGATGCATCGGCGCCGGTCAAGGCTTGTCCATCCTGCGGCGTGGTGCGCAGATAACCACTCACGTAGCGTGCTGCCAAACCGCGTGAACGCAGGCAGGCGATCATCAAGTGCGCAAAGTCCTGGCATACGCCGCGGCGTGTTTCCAGCACTTCGGCCACGGGCGTATTCACCAAGGTCGCGCCGGGATCGTAAGTGAGTTCTTGATGCAACTTGTGCATCAGCGCCTCGGCACACATCAGAATGGGTTGGCCATGCGGAAAGCATTCGGCGGCATATTCGCCGAAGGCATTCTTGATGCGCGCATGTGGCGACTCGGCGCGATAGGTCGCTGCATCCAGCTCCTTGGCAGTGCGTGGCCGACTGCAGTAAGTGAGATCGTCGCGCAAACGTTCCCACGACATGGACTCAGCCGCTGCCGGCTGAGTGCGCGGCCATAACTCCACCTGCGCATAGGCGACCACTTGCAACTGACGATGCGGCCGCGCCAATTCAAGTCGCACCACGCGATTGCCAAATGCATCGCTGTCTTCAAGCAAGGTGCCTGCCTGCGGCTGAATGTCGAGTCGATGACTGAGCGTCTTCTGCCATACCGAGTCGCGTGGCGACAGATGCAACAGATGATGCGCATGCACCACCGGCGCGCTGTAGTCGTAACGCGTTTCATGACGCACCTGGTAAATCACCGGCCTGGCAACCTCATTCGCGCTGCCGTCGCTCATGTTTCCACCATGCGTTGCTCGCGTTCAACATGCGAGAAGTGCCGCAACGATAGATCGTCAGACACTCTGCGCACTGCAGCGCTGATATCGCTGAGTCGCGCCGACAAACTTTGTCGTGCGTAGCTCGCACCTTGTCCATCGCCTTCCAGCACGCCGAAATCGGCATCCAGTACCGCAGCGATGGGTTGATTCAATTTGCTGTCCACCGACACATCGAAGATCTCGGCAAGCTGCAATAACTCCTGGCGAATCGCGCGTCGTTGATAACTCACCGAGCGCGGATTGGCCGGCTCACGCAACAACAGATCGAGCACCAGCCCGAGTCGTGGCGATGCCAGATAACGACTGCGATAAGCCGTGGTGCCGCCATCAATATCCAGCAACCACTCCAGTTCGCTTTGCGCCAACGCCGCACCCGATTGCAGCTTGCCCGCCAACAACTCGCTGAGAAATTGCAAGCGCTCCAGTCGACGACCCAGCAACATCAATCGCCAACCGTCGTCCTGCGTCAGATCGTCCATGGCGAAACCACTTAATGCGGCGAGCGACAACAACAACCAGTCGAGCGTTTCGCGAACGTCATCCGAGCGTGTCGCATCGTTCATCTGTCGGCGCAACAAACTCACGGTGCGCCAATGCTCCACCGACAAGCGACCGCGCACCTGCGTCGCGCACCAGTGCAGCCGATTGCAATCGGCTGCGAGGCTGGAGAATTGCGTGGCATCGAACAAGCTGCGACGCCAATTCATTTGATCGGTGGGTTGCTCTGCTGCTTGATTCGACAACAAACCAAATTGTTTGCAAGTGAGTAACGCCGATGGCCACACATCGCGATCGGCACGCACCGCCAACGTTGCGCGCATCAAGCGCACCTTGTTTTCACTGCGCTCATGATAGCGCCCCAGCCAGAACAAACTTTCGCCGAGACTGGACGGCACTTCCAGATGCTTGCTGGACATGCGCGGCAACAAACGTTTGTCATCGGCAGTGGCATCGCCGCCGTTGCCCTGCAACACCCACACATCCTTGCTACCGCCGCCATGTTGATTGGAAATCACTTTCGCCGTGGTTTCACCGGCGATGCGTGCCAGACCACCGGGCAAGACGCGATAGCCTTGCGGTGTTGCAATCGCATACACGCGCAAGCTCACTGCACGCGCCGACAATCGCAATGGTTCACGGTGATGCCATGCCGGTGCCTGCGATAAACCAAAGCGCTCCTGGGCAACAAACGCCTGCGGACGTTTGCGAATGCGTTCGAACAGATCCTCGCGTTGTTGGTTGTCCAGCTCCTTGCCGAACTGCATGGGAAAGCGTTGATTCGGAAACGTCGGTTTGATCACCAGTTGCTCGATGTGCTTGATCACATACTCAAGCGCCGGACGCTCACCGCACCACCACGTCGCCACTGAGGGCAGCAACAACGATTGTCCCAACATCCATTCGGCCACGCCGGGAATAAAGCCCGACCACGCCGGCGACTCAAGTACACCAGCGCCCAGTGGATTCACCATCATCACGCGTTCGGCGCGCACTGCTTTCAACAAACCCGGCACACCGAGTGCGGAATCGCTGCGCAGTTCCACCGGATCGCAGAAGTCATCATCGAGACGGCGCAAGATGGCATGCACGCGGCGCAGGCCGGCCAGCGTTTTCAGATACACCGTATCGTCACGCACCGTCAGGTCATGACCTTGCACCAACTGCAAACCCAGTTGCCGCGCCAGATACGCATGCTCGAAATACGTTTCGTTCAAACTGCCCGGCGTGAGCACGACTGCGAGAGGCGATTCTTCATCGGGGAACGCACCCAGCAATTGATCGCGCAAGGTGACGAAGAACGATTGCACGTTGCTCACGCCGACTTCACGAATCAGTTCGGGAAATACCCGTGCCACAATCTGGCGATTCTCCAACGCATAGCCCGCACCCGATGGCGCTTGCGTGCGATCGCCCAACACCCACCAACGACCATCGGGCGCACGCGCCAGATCCACGGCGTACAACGGCAACCAATGTCCGCCCACCGGTTGCGTGCCGCGACATGCCCACAGGTAATTGGGATGACCGAAAGCGAGTTCAGGCGGGATAAGACCTTCAGCCAGCAGATGTTGCGGTCCATACAGATCTGCCAGCAATGCATCCAGCAACTGCGCCCGCTGCGCTACGCCGCGTTCAATGCCCTGCCACTCATCGGCCGTGATCAGCAGCGGCAATGGATCGAGCAACCAGGGACGATCTGCGCCTTTGGGGTCGGCGTACACGTTATAAGTCACGCCGTTTTCGGCGATCAGATTGCGCGCCAGGGTCACGCCATGCTCAGCCGCCCGTGCGCCGCCCGCCGCAACGTGTTCGATCAACGGCCGCCACTGCGCACGAATTGCGCCAGTGTCATCGCGCAACTCATCGTAACGCCGTGCGCGGGTGCGGTAACTCTGTAACCAATCTTTCATCGCTTAATTGTGGCATGCAGAAGCTGCATCAGGTGCCTGCCCTTTTTTATATTTCCGATGAGCGGGTGTGCGCGTTCGTCCGCTGCGCGTTGGGATGTGCAGTGATGATGTGCAGGGGCAGACCCATGTCCGCCCCTACGTGCGACGCAGGTCCAGGGTAAAGGGGAAATCGGGATTGATCGCCACCGGTGCGACATTGATGTTGCCCGGTGAATGACCAATGCGGAAAAACCGCGATAAACGCCGGCTTTCCGCTTCAAACGAATTCACTGGGAACACTTCATAACCGCGACCGCCGGGATGCGTCACATGGTACTGGCAACCGCCCAAGGAGCGACCAGCCCAGGTATCCACCAGATCGAATGTCAGTGGCGAGTGAATACCGATGTTGGGATGCAGCGCCGACGACGGTTTCCACGCGCGATAACGCACTCCGGCAACGTACTCGCCCACCGTGCCGGTGGGGCGCAATGGCATGGCCACGCCATTGCACGCCATCACGAATCGATCCGGTGCAAGACCACTGACTTTTACTTGCAGACGTTCCACCGACGAATCGACGTAACGCACCGTGCCTGCGACCGAGCCTTCTTCGCCCATCACATGCCAGGGCTCCAGTGCATGTCGCAACTCGACTTCGATGCCGCGCGTGGCGTAATCGCCATGCTTGGGAAAACGAAACTCGAAATGCGGCGCGAACCAGTCGAACTCCAGCGGATATCCCGACTGATTCAGATCGGTCATTACATCGCGAAAATCCTGTTCGACGAAGTACGGCAACATGAAGCGGTCGTGCAGCTCGGTGCCCCAACGCGCGAGGCGCGCCGGTTCGTAAGGTTGTTTCCAGAAACGCGTCAGCAAGGAACGAATCAACAACTGCTGCGACAAGCTCATGCGCGCATGCGGCGGCATTTCAAACGCGCGCATCTCGACCAGTCCTAAGCGGCCGGTAGGACCATCCGGCGAATACAACTTGTCGATACAGAACTCGGCGCGATGCGTATTGCCGGTGACATCGATCAACAAATTACGCAGCGCACGATCCACCAGCCATGGCGGACATTCCACGCCCTGCTTCGGTAATTGATTGAACGCCATTTCCAGTTCGTACAAGGAATCGTTGCGCGCTTCATCGACACGCGGTGCTTGCGACGTCGGACCGATAAACAAACCCGAGAACAGGTACGACAGCGAGGGATGGTTGTGCCAGTAGCTGATCAAGCTGCGCAACACATCGGGCCGACGCAGGAAGGGCGAATCCATCACGGTGGCGCCACCGATGGTGAAGTGATTGCCGCCGCCGGTACCAGTGTGGCGTCCATCGAGCATGAATTTTTCAGTGGTCAACCGCGACAGATGCGCGGCTTCATATAGATGCGTGGTGCGTTCCACCATGTCGTCCCAACTTTCGGCGGGATGAATGTTCACTTCGATGACACCGGGATCGGGCGTGACGGAAAATTTCTTCAGGCGTTGATCCGACGGCGGTTCATAACCTTCCAGTATCACCGGCAAGTCCAGATTCTCGGCAGTGGCTTCCACCGCCGCCACCAGCTCAAGATAGTTTTCCAACTGCGGCATCGGCGGCATGAAGATGTACATCACGCCGTCACGTGGCTGTGCACACATGGCCGTGCGCGCAATCCACGATGCCGACTCCAGCGCCGCAGGTCGGCGCAGCAACTTATCGGTGGCCCATACATCGCGTTCGGCGGCTTCACCGGTGTCGCTCATCACATCGCGAATCTGCTGACGAATGGCCGCGTACGAAGGCAGCGGCCCCTGCGCCACGGATGGATCGATGGGATGAATGTATGGATAGTCTCCTTTAGTGACCCAAGGCTGTGAATCCAGCGGCAAGCGATATCCCAGCGGCGAATCGCCGGGCACGAGATAACAGCGTTCGCTGCGCAGGAACCATGGACCGCTTTGCCACTGACTGTTCGTTGCGTCTCTTGCGATGGGCAATATGTGTCCCACCGCTTTATCCAAGCCGTAATCGAACACCTTCATCAAACGCTCGCGTTCCAGCTTGTCTTCGAGCTTCGAATCGAAGGGATCGACGTTGTCCGGCAACTTGCGTTCGCGCCACAGGTAATAGAACACGTCTTCATAGGCGGGGAACACATGCGTACCGGCAACACCGACACGCTGCGCCACTTCAATGAGAAAGCGTTTGGCTTTGAGTTCATCGATGGCGTACTGGCGACGTTCGTCGGCATACCACTTGGCATCGCGCCACAAAGGTTCGCCGTCCTTGCGCCAGTAGCAGTTCAACGACCAGCGTGGTAATTGCTCGCCCGGATACCACTTGCCCTGACCGAAGTGCATCAAACCTTGCGGCGCATACTTGCTGCGCATGCGATGAAATAAATCGGCCGCCAACTTGCGTTTGGTGGGACCGAGTGCAGCGGTATTCCACTCCGCGCCATCGGGATCATCGATAGAAACAAACGTCGGTTCGCCACCCATAGTCAGACGCATATCGGCCTGTTCGATTTCTGCGTCGAGCGTGTGGCCCAGTTGTTCGATGCGTTGCCACTGCTCCTCGGTGTAAGGCTTGGTGACGCGCGGCGCCTCCCAGATGCGCTGAATCTGCATGTGATGTTCAAAGGTCACTTCGCACTTGTCGATCGCGCCGCTAATCGGCGCGGCCGATGACGGCTCAGGACTGCACGCCAGGGGAATATGGCCTTCGCCGGCCAGCAAACCCGAAGTCGGGTCGAAGCCAATCCAGCCCGCGCCGGGCAAGTACACTTCACACCATGCATGCAGATCGGTGAAATCGACCTCAGTACCTGAAGGACCATCCAGCGACTTCACATCGGCCTTGAGCTGAATCAAGTAACCGGACACGAAGCGCGCGGCGAAGCCCAGGTGCCGCAACAGGTGCACCAGCAACGCCGAGGAATCGCGACACGATCCCGAACGCTTGGTCAGCGTTTCATCCGGCGTCTGTACCCCGGGTTCCAGGCGAATCGTGTAACCGATGTCATTGGCCAGCATGCGATTCAAACCCACCAGAAAATCGATGGTGCGACGCGGCGTCATGTCTATCTTGGCCAGATACTCGGCCACCAGCGGTGTAGTCGGCGGTTTCACAAAGTACGAGACCAGTTCGCGACGATCCTCTGCCTGGTATTTGAATGGATAGTTTTCTGCGTGCGGCGCGAGAAAGAAATCGAATGGATTGAACACCGACATTTCCGCGACCAGATCGACCTCAATGCGAAAGTGATCGGTTTTGTCAGGGAACTGTAACCGGGCAAGATAATTCGACTGCGCATCCTGCTGCCAATTGATGAAGTGTTCCGCCGGCGTGACGCGCAACGAATACGACAAGATGCGTGTGCGGCAATGCGGGGCCGGCCGCAGCCGCACCACCTGCGGACCCAAGTTGATCCGCTTGTCATAGCGGTAGTCGGTGACGTGATTCAGTGCAACGTGGATGGACACGACATTCCTTTAAATACCTAAATAAACCGGCTGTTTGCAGCCGCAACAAAGCGCGGGGTGCGCCTCTTCCCCACAATGCAAGAGACGCTCCAACGACGCAAGTATTGGCTTTACGATGGATGCACGCACTGCGCAAGGGCGGAGCCTGAGTGGTGCTGCACCAGGGGTGCTCAGGATGAAGGACAACCAAGATAGGACGGCCCGGAAACAACACAAGTGACGAGATTGCCAACTCATCGGCCGATCAGTCGGGAAACATTAAGACGCTTCGACAGGCTCAGCGACCGGATTTCAGATTCCGGTCGCTGAGCCTGTCGAAGCGTCTGAGATTGGTGTCAACGCATCTTTCTGTTGCTGGGTTGACAGAAGCATCAACGGCAAATTGCGTTATGCAGCGTGTCGTCCGCGGGAAGTCGATTCGCCACGCTGCGCGGCGGATGGCCGCACGGGCGGTGCAACAGCGGTCGCATGACGCTGCCCACCGAATGCCGAAATCGCCGCATGCACCTGCAGAGATTGATGATCCAACTCGGTGGTGATCTTCATCACCTGCTGCGCCATCGCCGCGTCGTTCTGCGTGATCTGGTCCATGTGAATCACGGCCTGATTAATCTGCTCGACGCCTTTGCTTTGTTCGGCGCTGGCATTGCGAATATCTTCCATGATCTGCGCCACGCCTTGCACAGCCTTGGCCACATCCTGCATCGTCAGCTCGGCCGTAGCGACCAGCTTTGCGCCCTCATCCACGGTGGCTTGCGATGCACCGATCAAATCGCGAATCTCACGCGCCGCCGTCGCCGAACGCTGCGCCAGATTGCGGACTTCCTGCGCGACCACTGCGAACCCACGCCCTTGTTCACCGGCACGGGCTGCCTCAACTGCGGCATTCAATGCCAGCAAGTTGGTCTGAAATGCAATCTCGTCGATCAAGGTGACGATCTCGGCGATCTTGTGTGACGAAGACGAAATGCTGCTCATGGCCTGCGCGACGGCGCCCACCACTTTGCAGCCATCTTCAGTCACCATAGTCGCATTACCGGCGAGACCCGACGCATCGGCGGCATGCTGTGAATTGCGCTGCACGGTGGAGGTCAGTTCTTCGAGCGACGCTGCCGTTTGTTCCAGGCCTGCAGCGTGCTGATTGGAGCGATTCGCCAACTCGGCATTGGCCGTGACGATTTGTTGTGTCGCCTTCAGTAGTTGATTCGCTGCGGTTTCAGAATCGCGCACCACACCGGTCACCTTCATGCCGAGTTGCTGTAACGCAAGGCTGAGTTGCCGCACTTCAGGATCGCCCACTGCGACAAAGCGCGCGCGGACATCGCCGGCCACCAGCCGTAAAGCGTCATGGGTCAAGCGTTGGATCGGCCCGACCACGCGGGTATGCACATAGACCAGATTCGCCGTGGCCAACACGCCACCCAGCAAATTGCCGAGAAACAACCAACGAACCTGCGCCGTCGACAAGGGGCCATTGGTGAACAGACAGGTCAAGGCCATGGCTGCAAACAACAACGCCATCGAACCCAGCACCAGCGCCGTGCCGGTGCTCAACGGCAGATTCAGCAGGGTTTGCATCCGCCCCAGCAGCGTCACGTTCACCGCCTCGCCGCCACGCAACTGCAGATGGTTGGCGCGACCCGCATTCATAGCCTTGTACAGACGTTCAGCCTGGCGGATTTCTTCAGCATGGGCTTTCACACGCACCGACATATAACCGACGACGCGGCCTTGTTCCTCCATCGGCGTCACATTAGCGCGCACCCAGTAAAAACCGCCATTTTTACGGCGATTCTTCACGACACCATTCCATGGTTTGCCGGTGCGGATGGTCTTCCACAAATCGGCAAACGCCGCCGGGGGCATGTCGGGATGACGCACCAGATTTTGCGGCTGGCCTAGACACTCTTCGAGACTGAAGCCGCTGCTGCGCAGAAACCCCTGATTGGCGTAGGTAATGCGACCGCCGGTGTCCGTATGGGTGATGATGACTTCATCGTCCGGCAGCACATATTCTTCGTTGGTGATCGGCAGATTGTTGCGCATAACTTGGAGCACTCTCGCAAATACACGGTACAGATATCGCCAGGCAGCAGTATCACTCGGCGTGCAGTGCGATATCAGACGCAGTCGGCTGGGAGTTGTCGATCTTGAGTACGGAGAACACCGTAAAGCTTATGGGTTGTACGCAATGCAGGCGTTCACTGCCTGCCGGGCGGCACGCTGCTAAGCTATGGCCACTTCCCGCATTGCCGCCGTTGCATGATCGATAGTTATTCCACCCAGTTTCTCGCCGCGTTGCGGCAAGCCAGCATCGAACACGGCCTCGCCGACTACTACGAACCTTGTGTGCGGCCGCTGTTTCATATGCCATTGCAACAATGGCCAGGATGTTGCGGCGGTGGCTGTTCGCCGTGTGCGCAGACGTTGATTGCAGTGGCAACGCGCATGTGCGAATTGCTGCAAATCAAACCTGAGGACTTGGGTTGTTAGTGTCCGGCGGTATCCAAGTGAATCGATAGCCTGCAAGTGCGCAATCTCTCAGGCATTTCGTCTTGTCAGGCCACCGCATGCGACGCTACAGTGCGCCATTCTTCCCATCCAACCAGCGAGGTCACAGAGAACTATGCTTGCTCATCACTTACCTCGCCGGGCTATTGCCTGAGAGATCGCATCTGACTCACATGCGTGAGTCAACGCGCACCGACTGACACCCCAGCCACGAGCTGGCGAGTTCACTCTCGCAATTCACCCCGGCTCATGCCTCCGCATCGCGGAGCTTCATCGCTTGAATTGGGGTTTTCTTATCATGTCATCCATTTCTTTACTGGCCCAACTGGGCTGGCGTTCCTGTTTTCAACAACAACTTGATTCAAATAACGATCACAACGTGCTGCCTGCGCGTGTGACGGCCGTGCAACGTACCGTGATCGATACGCTGACAGTAAATGGTCCATTGCGTGTCACGCTGTCGGCCGCCTTGCTGCGTGCTGAAGGCACGGTCGCAGTGGGCGACTGGGTATTGATTGAAACGACTACCGCACGTGTGCTGCGCACGCTTGAACGACAGACTGTCATAGCACGCATGGCTGCCGGCGCCGAGCATCGGCGACAACTCATCGCGGCGAATCTTGATACGTTATTTGTGGTCACTTCGTGCAATGCAGACTTCAACCTCGCCCGCCTGGAACGCTACTTTGCGCTGGCATATGAGGCGCGTGTCGAACCGGTCGTCATCGTTACCAAGAGCGATTTGTGTGCCAACGCGGATGAATACCTTGATCGCCTGCGTGATGCCGCGCCGCGAGTGACGGCGCTCAGCATGAACGCCACTACACGTGGCGACCTCATGAGATTATCGCCGTGGCTTGCAGCAGGACAGACGGTCGCCTTTGTCGGCTCATCAGGGGTAGGCAAATCGACATTGATCAATACCCTGCTTGATGACGATCAACAGCTCACCGGCGGCATTCGCGAAGACGATGCCAAAGGTCGCCACACCACTACCTCGCGGCAGATGTTTATGCTGCCTGCAGGCGCATGGATCATCGATACACCGGGGATGCGTGAAATCAACATCGGTGCAAGTGAAGAAGGTGTTCGCGAAGTGTTTGCCGACATCGAAACGCTAGCCGCAGGATGTCGCTTCCGTGATTGCGCACACGAACGCGAGAGTGGCTGCGCTGTTCGGCAAGCGCTCGCTACCGGAGAGCTCGACGAACGACGCTTGCGCAATTACCGGAAATTACAGCGCGAAGCCGCCAACGCAGCCCGCAGCTTGCACGAACGTCGTGCGCTGAATCGACAATCCGGGCAGCTATATAAAAACATCAAGAAGCAACGGCGAAAGGACCGCGGCGGTGAGTAAACCTTCGCGCTTCACATCATGGGCTTGTTGGTCTTGAACACTTCCATATTGAGCGACACCGTACGCTCATCACCGCCTTGCAACGCGCCGACACCAATCACCTGACGATTGATTTCTTCACCGCGTTCGTTGCGCACCGAGATCACCAGTGAATACTCCCACGGTGATTCATTCTGCGGATGCTTCACGGTGCCGGCGACTTTCAACGCGGTAAAACTGGCAACGGTGCGTACTGCCTGCTGACCCGGATTGAATTGCAAATGATGCTGACAACCGGGACAAACCGTGGCGCTTTCGAGGATCGTCGCTTTGCAGTGCGGACAAACACGAGTCTTGCCCGCCGTACTATTGGAGGTGCGTACTGGTAACACGCGTGGCGCTTCCTTCAGTCGGTCAATCGGATTGCAATTCGAGTCATTGCCGATGCAACGATTGCGCAACGACCAAACCCATCCTCGCTACACCAGTCGCTGTTTCGCTAGCGGCGTTGCTTGTCGTCATTAACAAGGCGGATGGGTTGGCGTTGGCAACGCTCAGACTTTTTCGTTCCAACCGAACTCAGCACGACCACGCATGCGCGAACCGGCGGCGACGGTGAGCGAACCGGCCTTGAGATCGCCGTTAAGCAAGCCGCTGCTCAGCAACTCGACACGCATACTGGCATCGACATTGCCATCGAGCTGACCGGCGATGATGACGATCTCGGCTTTGACTTCGCCGGTCACCACGGCGCCCTGTTCGATGGTCACATTGCCTTGCACATGCACATCGCCCTTGAAGCGACCGGCAATGCGTACATGGCCCGCGCCTTCGATTTTGCCTTCGATGGTAAGTTCGGCCGACAGCACCGACTCTTTCAGCACCTTAGTGGGCGGTGCAGCAGAACTCGGAACAGGCGCCGCACTAACCGGTTCGCGGTTCACTGGCGGCGGCGGGGCCGGTCGTTCCGGTGGCCGCGCATTGTTTTCCGGCGCAGTGTCTTTGGCGGCATTGTCTCTGAATAACATCTGGAACCCCTCCAAGTACGAACAAGAACAGAAGTCGTAATAAACCGTGTTCAGTGCATCATGTCAAAGCCTGTCGGCGCGATCAGACAGCAAATAGCAACACCCGACATCCGCGCAATCCGAAACGAAGCTGCAATAAAACCATGGTGGCGCCATTCGCTTCGCGTAGGTCGGGCTTCAGCCTGACTCTTCAACATCGCGTCGGGTTAAAACCCGACCTACAAGAACAAACCGGGCCATAAGTGACCATAGCGCACTCAACCGGCATTAGAAGGAATGTGTAGGTCGGGCTTCAGCCCGACATCAATCAAGTCGGGCTTAAAGCCCGACCTACAACGATACAGTTCTATTACGCCACCTCCGCCACATTCACTGCATCCGCATCAAATCCCAGATTCGGTTGCAACCAGCGCAGTGCTTCCTGCAACGACATGCCTTTGCGCTTGGCGTAGTCTTTCACTTGATCGAGATCGATCTGACCCAACGCGAAATACTTCGAATCGGGATGCGAGAAATACCAGCCGCTCACTGCTGCTGTGGGCAACATCGCAAACGATTCGGTGATGGTGATGCCGGTATTGCGTTGCACATCGAGCAACTTCCACAACGTGGCCTTCTCGGTGTGATCGGGACAGGCGGGATAACCCGGCGCGGGGCGAATGCCGCGATAGTCTTCGCGAATCAACTCTTCATTGCTCTTGCGTTCTTCCGGCGCGTAACCCCAGATCTCGCGACGCACGCGTTCATGCAAACGTTCGGCAAAGGCTTCGGCAAAACGATCGGCAATGGCCTTGAGCATGATGCTGGAATAGTCGTCATGCGCGGCTTCGAAGCGCCGCACATGCTCTTCGATACCGAAGCCGGTGGCCACGGCGAACGAACCAATGTAATCGCGCACGCCGCTCGACTTGGGCGCAACAAAGTCTGCCAGACAGTTATGGGAATGGCCTTCGGGCTTCTCGCGTTGCTGACGCAGGAAATGCAAGGTGGTGAGCACTTCGCTACGTGAATCGTCGGTATAGATTTCAACATCATCATCACCAACACTGTTCGCCGGGAACATGCCAACTACACCGCGAGCATGCAGCCAGTTCTCACGCAACACCTTGGTGAGCATGTTCTGCGCATCGTTGTATAGCTTGGTGGCCTCAGCGCCAACGATAGGGTCGGTAAGAATCGCCGGGAATTTTCCGGCAAATTCCCACGCATTGAAAAACGGCATCCAGTCGATGTAGTTCACCAGATCCGGCAACGGATAGTCTTCATACACCTTGATGCCCAGATGACGCGGCACCGGCGGCGTATACGTTTGCCAATCGATCTTGAAGCGATTAGCGCGCGCCTGCGCAATCGTGAACTGCGGCGCCTTGGTCTTCTTGCCGGCGTGTTGTTCACGACGCTGTGCATGCTCTCGTTTCACCTTGGCGTGAAACTCAGCCTTGGCACTGGGCGTGATCAAGCTGCGACAGACGCCCACCGAGCGAGAGGCATCTTTCACATATATCACCGGGCCTTCATAACCCGGATCGATCTTGATCGATGTGTGTGCCGGCGACGTCGTCGCGCCACCGATCAACAACGGCTGCTTGAAGCCTTGACGCTGCATCTCTTTGGCCACATGCACCATCTCATCCAGCGACGGCGTGATCAAACCCGACAGGCCAATGATGTCGGCGTTGATCTTCGTTGCCGCTTCGAGAATTTTTTCGCACGACACCATCACGCCGAGATCGATGACTTCAAAGTTATTGCATTGAAGCACCACGCCGACGATGTTCTTACCGATGTCATGCACATCGCCTTTCACCGTGGCCAGTACGATCTTGGCATCGGCCTGGCGTTTGCCGCCCTCTCCCAATGAAGCTTCGATGAAAGGAATCAAGTGCGCCACAGCCTTTTTCATCACGCGCGCCGACTTCACTACCTGCGGTAGAAACATCTTGCCCGCGCCGAATAAATCGCCGACGACGTTCATGCCGTCCATCAATGGCCCTTCAATCACTGACAATGGCTTATCGGCTTCCAGGCGCGCCGCTTCGGTATCTTCGATCACGTATTGATCGATGCCTTTCACCAACGCATGTTCCAGTCGCTTGGTCACCGGCCATTCGCGCCACGCGAGGTCCTCGGCCTTCTTCATCGCTGCGTCGCCTTTGAACTGACCGGCGATTTCCAGCAAGCGTTCCGTGGCATCGTCGCGACGATTGAGAATCACGTCTTCAACGCGCTCTTTAAGTTCCGGCGCGATGTCTTCATAAATCGCCAACTGACCGGCATTCACAATGCCCATGGTCAAACCATTCTTGATGGCGTGGTACAAAAACACCGAGTGCATGGCTTCACGCACCGGTTCATTACCACGGAACGAGAACGACACATTGCTGATACCGCCACTGATACCAGCACACGGGCAAGTGCGACGAATCTCGGCACACGCTTCGATAAAGTCGAGCGCGTAACGATTGTGTTCTTCGATACCGGTCGCTACTGCAAACACATTGGGATCGAAAATGATGTCTTCAGGGGGAAAGCCGACTTGTTCGGTGAGCAGCTTGTAGGAGCGCTGGCAGATTTCGACTTTGCGCTGCACCGTGTCGGCTTGTCCCTTCTCATCGAAGGCCATGACGATCACCGCGGCACCGTATTGGCGAATCTTGCGTGCGTATTCCAGGAAGTGTTCAACGCCTTCCTTCATGCTGATGGAATTGACGATGCCCTTGCCTTGAATGCACTTAAGGCCCGCTTCGATCACTTCCCACTTCGATGAGTCGATCATCACCGGCACGCGTGCGATATCGGGTTCGGCGGCGCAGAGGTTGAGAAACTTCACCATCGCCGCTTTGGAATCGAGCATGCCCTCGTCCATGTTCACGTCGATGATCTGCGCGCCGTTGGCCACTTGCTGCTTGGCGACATCCAATGCTTCGTTGTAGTTATCGGCTTCGATCAACTTGCGGAACTTGGCCGAGCCGGTAACGTTGGTTCGCTCACCGACGTTCACAAACAAGCTGTCCTGAGCAATATTGCATGCTTCAAGTCCACTCAAGCGACACTTGTGATCCGGCTGCGGCAACTTGCGCGGCGGCAAGTCGGTCACCGAATCGTGCATGTGATGAATGTGATCGGGCGTGGTGCCACAACAACCACCAACGATATTCACAAAACCCGACTTGGCGAACTCGCGAATGTATTCCGCGGTTTCATGCGCATGCTCATCGTACTCACCGAAGGCATTGGGCAAGCCCGCATTCGGATACGCACAAATGTACGTATCGGCAATGTTCGACAGCTCTTCGATGTATGGGCGCAGTTGCTTTGCGCCCAGGGCGCAATTAAAACCAATCGTGATCGGTCTGGCATGACGTACTGAATTCCAGAAGGCTTCAGCCGTTTGTCCCGACAACGTGCGACCCGACGCATCGGTGATGGTGCCTGAGATCATGATCGGCAGATCCAGCTTCAATTCATCCAGCACGCTGCGCACTGCAAATAAGGCGGCTTTGGCGTTGAGCGTATCGAAGATGGTTTCCACCAACAGAATGTCGGCGCCGCCTGCGATCAAACCATGCGTAGCTTCGCTGTAAGCCGCAACGAGTTGATCGAAAGTCACTGCGCGATAACCGGGATCGTTCACATCGGGTGACAACGATGCCGTGCGATTGGTGGGCCCCAATGCACCCGCAACCAGATGCACACGACCCGTTGCTCGCTCCACTTCATCGGCGGCATCACGCGCCAGCTTGGCTGCCGCAACGTTCATCTCATACGCCAGATCCTGCAGGTGATAGTCAGCTTGCGCGATCGCATTGGCGCCGAAGCTGTTGGTTTCAAGAATGTCGGCGCCGGCTTGCAGATACTGCTGATGAATTTCTGTGACGATGTCGGGACGACTCAGCACCAGCAGATCGTTGTTGCCTTTCAGATCATGCGGCCAGTCTTTGAAGCGCTCGCCACGATAAGCAGCTTCATCCAGCTTGTGACGCTGCACCATCGTGCCGAACGCGCCATCCAGCGTGAGGATGCGCTGATCGAGCAGGCGTTTGAATTCGGCAATGCGTTCGTTACGGTTCATGACATCAATCTCTGCGGGTCTAACGTAGGCTGGGATGTAATCCCAGCTTCCACCGAATGCTGGGATTACATCCCAGCCTACCTCGAATCTAAATCACCTGCGGCAGGATGCCGAGAATGCGGCACGCCGCATAGGTCAGATTGGCCTGGTTCAACGTATAAAAATGAAATTGATCGAAACCACGCGCACGCAAGCGGCGCACCTGCTCGGTCATGATCGAGGCGGCAAGGATGCGGCGCGTTTCGACATCCTCATCCAATCCTGCATAGGCTTTGCGCAGCCACTCAGGAATTGCCGTGCCTGTTTTAGCGGCCATGCGCACCACGCCATTGAAGTTGGTAACAGGCATGATGCCGGGCACGATGGGTATGTCGATACAGGCTTTTGCAGCCTCATCGCGAAAGCGCGCGGTCACGGAGTTGTCGAAACAGAATTGTCCTAATGCGCGCGTGGCGCCCGCATCCATCTTCTGTTTCAGCAAATCGATATCGTGTTGATGTGATGGCGAATCGGGATGGCGCTCTGGATAAAATGACACGCTGATTTCAAACGGCGCAATGCGTTTGATGCCCGCGATCAATTCCGGTATCGACTGATAACCTTGCGGATGCGGCGTGTACGGTCCGCTCATACCGGGCATATCACCGCGCAGTGCAACGATGTGACGAATGCCTGCATCCCAGTACGCACGCACGATATCGTCGATCTCACCGCGCGACGCCGCAACACAGGTCAGATGTGCAGCAGGCTGCAAAGTTGTTTCTTCAACGATGCGTTTGACGGTGGCATGTGTGCGCTCGCGGGTGGAACCACCGGCGCCGTACGTCACGGAGATAAAGGCAGGCGCGAGCGGTTCGAGTCTGCGAATGGCAGCCCACAACGCTGCTTCGGCTTCCTCTGTTTTCGGCGGCGAAAATTCGAAAGATACTTGCACGGGTGCAGTAAATGCATCCGTTGTATCAAGGTTGCTTGCCGTTATTTTTTGTTCACTCATGAATGTTCCGAATTGATTCTCTCGATTGTTGGCGGCTCATTTGTTTGCCACCTGGCTTGCAGAGGGCGCAATGAATTGCGCCCCTACATAACATTTCCTGTGTGCGTCTTCATGCAGGGCGAGGCACTTGTACTGGGCCTGTCGAAGCATGCCTCGCCCCTACGTGATTGATGTGCGTTGAGATATCCATCTGCAAACGTCAGCAACGTTGCCCTACCACCAACAACAACCGTCGCTCACCGGTGCGCAGACTCTTCAACTTGTCGCATTGCATGCCGGCACGTTCCAGCCAGCGCTTTAAAACGGCTTGCGGCTTATCGTCGGCGGCCTGCTCAAGACGTTCGTGATCTTCGACAATGATCACGCGGCCGCCGCGTTTCAACACGCGCGCTGCTTCGCGCATCGCAACACCGGGACGCTCTGCGGCGGACAACACGTGATCGAAGCTCACTGCATCGAAGCTGTCCGGTGCGAATGGCAAGTCATACATATCGCCGCGTTTGAATACGCATTGATTCAGACCTATGCCATGCACGCGTGCGCGCGCCACGCGCAATGCCTGCGTTGACAGATCCAGACCTACTGCATGACGCGCATGCGCGCCGAGCACGCGCAGCATGCTGCCGCTGCCGGTGCCGATGTCGAGCAGTTCACCCAGCGATGCATTGCCGACTTCTTTCAACACGGCATTGACCAGCGCGGCATCGCTATAAGTCGATTCTGCAGAGCGACGCACATCTTCCCAGCTTGCCGTAGCGCTCCGCACACGCTTGTCCAACACCAGCTTCAATTGTTCGCGATCGGCTTTGAGCACGACATCGTTGGCATCGATGCGTTGCAATGCATGCGACACCAATGCAGCAGCCGGCGTACCCGTCGTCAATCGATAGTAAATGCGCTGCTCTTCGCGAAAGCGTTCCAGTGCTTGCGCATCGCTGAGCAGCTTGAGATGTCGTGAGATACGCGGCTGACTTTGTTTGAGCACCTCAGCGATCTCACCCACCGTCAACTCGCCGTGCTTGAGCAACGCCAACAAGCGACAACGCGTGGGCTCAGCCAAAGCGCGCAATAGATCGATGGCGAGATTGAATTTCAATGCAGCTGCGGTCGGCTGCACCGACAATTGACCCGTTGTGCGTCGCACCTGCCGCTGTACTTGTTCGTTACTTTGCATGAGTCGTTATATAACGATAGGTTTATATAAGTATCGAGACTCTAGCCAATTGAAGCGGGCACAGCAAGGAAATTCATAAAAAAAATGACCGCATTTACTCTGTAATGCAGAGTACTCTGCTATTATGCAGAAACACCAAAATGCAACTGCCCATAAGGATCATCGCCGTGCTGCACAAACTCCTTGGACCACGCATGCTGGCCGCTTTACTGCTCATCGCCAGCAACGCCCACGCCATAAATACTGAAGAAGTACTCGCTCCTGATGCGGAGGATCGGCGATTGGCAGTGCGTATTTGGTATCCCAATCAACCAGACCATGCAGATGCTGTGCTCGGCATGCACCTGCCATTAATCGTCATTTCTCATGGCGCCGGCGGTAGCAACGACAATCATGTGGACACGGCCGAAGCGCTCGCACAAGCGGGATTTGTGGTTGCTGCGGTCACGCATACCGGCGATAACTATCGCGACTTAAGTTACGTTCGGCAACGCAAGCAATTGGTCGAACGACCACGTCAGTTGGCGCGCACCATCGATTACCTGCTGACCACCTGGCATGCGCACCAACAACTGGACGCGTCGCGCATCGGCATGTTCGGCTTTTCTGCAGGCGCTTTTGCCGCACTGATCATGGCTGGCGGCGTGCCCGATCTGCGCCTGGTCACACAACATTGCGAAGCTTCGCCCAACGCGTGGGACTGCCAATATCTGCGCAGGAACAATGTGCCCATGCAACCCGCTGCAGCCGAACTGACGACGAAGTGGATTCAAGATACACGCATTAAAGCTGCCGTTATTGCAGCGCCAGCACTGGGTTACACGTTTGAACCACAAGGATTGGCAACCGTGCACATTCCCATCCAACTGTGGGACGGAGGGCTGGATCATATCGTCGATAACAGCGCCGACATCGTGCGCAGATTGCTACCGGCTGCGCCTGATTTTCACCGTGAAGACAAAGCCGCGCATTATTCTTTCCTGACACCTTGCAGCCCCACACTGCGCGAAATCATTCACACCCTGATCCCGCTCGGCACCGAACCCATCTGCGATGACCCATCGGGATTCGATCGCGAGCAGTTTCATCGCACCTTCAATTCAGAAGTCGTGAAGTTTTTTACGGCACAGCTACATTAACTCGTAATTACATCCTGGAGACTCACGATGACCATCAGTAAACAGGAAGCGGCGCGGGTTCTGCAGGAAATCGATACGGCACAGCAACGCACCAGCACCATGCTGGGTTATCGCGCAGCCGCGCCATATTGTTTGCTGTGGGGTTGTATTCGACTGCTTGCCAATCTCACCACTGAGTTTGTACCAGCCTTGGCGCACATCTGGAATGTGCTCACCCCGGTGGGCATCTTGCTATCGATGTGGATCATGCATCGCCAAGTGCAACCGAGCAGAACCGGCCTGCTTAACGATGGCAAGGCGTCACGCTGGCGCTATGCCCTCGCATGGCTGATCATCATCGGCTTCATCACCGCCACAATATTTATCATGCATCCGATCAACGCACGGCAGATGAATGCGTTCATTTCTTTTTTCTGGGCGTTTCTTTATGCACTTATCGGGCTGTGGACCGGCTGGCGCATCGTCGCCATCGGCATTGCCACAGCGGCAACGGTATTGATCGGCTACACCTTCATCACGGCGCACTTCAATTTGTGGATGGCATTGGCAGTCGACAGCCTGCTGATCCTCGGCAGCCTGTGGCTGCGCAAGGTGTAGTCATGAGCAGCGATGAAATCATCCATCAATCGACGCGCCTGAAGATTATGGCCACACTCAATGCATTGCGCGGCAATGCCGGCATCGACTTCGTCGAACTGAAACAATTAAGCAAGGCCACCGACGGCAATCTTGGCTCGCATCTGGCCACCCTGGAAAAAGCCGGTTACATCAGCATCGAGAAAGAGTTTGTCGGCAGGAAACCACGCACGCGAGTCAACATCACTCGCGACGGCCGCCGCGCGTTCGAACAACATGTCAGGTATCTGCGTGACATTCTGGAAGCCGGTCAGCCGTGAGCATTGTTGCCGCTGCGCCGAATGAGTTAGGCTTGCTGTTCGATCAGCGTCGGCTATGCACAGCGGTCCATCGAAGGGGCGGCCTTATAACAATGGCTCTAGATCAAAACGCGTTGAACAGTTTGCGCATCGAACGCAATGCAACGCCGCCCGACACTCCATCGTCGCGCGGCAAGTACCTCGCTTATTTGCTGGTGCTGGTGGTTATTGCCATCAGCGGCTGGTGGCTGCTCATCGGCAATCGCGCGATTGAAGTGGAAGTGGCCGAAGCACAGGCGACACGCAGTGGCGGTGATCCTGCGACGGTTCTGGATGCGTCGGGCTACGTGGTCGCACGACGCCAGGCCACCGTGTCCGCAAAGGTCACCGGCAAAGTCGAACAACTGATGATCGAAGAAGGCATGGGCGTCAAAGAAGGCCAGGTGCTGGCGACACTCGATCCCAGCACGCCGGCGCGGCAACTGGAACTCTCGCAACAACAATTGCTCGCGGCACGCAGTGATCTGGCGCAAGTGAAGGTGCGGCTCGGCGAAGCACAACGCGCATTGAAACGCGCCGAACAATTGCGTGCCGACAAGTTGATTGCTGAAGCCGATCTCGATACCGCGCAGTCATCGGTGGCGGCGCTGCAAGCGCAACTGGATGCGCTGCAAACTCAAGTGGGCGTTGCCGAGGCCAGCGTGCGCGTGCAGCAACAGAATATGAGCGATCTCACTGTGCGTGCGCCATTCAGCGGCGTGGTGATCTCCAAGGACGCGCAGCCCGGTGAAATGGTATCGCCCATTTCTGCAGGTGGCGGCTTCACGCGTACCGGCATCGCCACGATTGTCGATATGGATTCGCGTGAAATTGAAGTCGATGTGAATGAAGCTTTTATCAACCGCGTTACTGACGAGCAGAAGACCGAAGCGATACTCGATGCCTATCCCGACTGGACCATTCCCAGTCATGTGATCAGCATCGTCCCCACAGCCGATCGGCAAAAGGCCACTGTGAAAGTGCGCATTGGTTTCGACCATCTCGATGCACGCATTTTACCGGACATGGGTGTGAAGGTGCGCTTTCTGGAGAAGGCCAACGAAGCAAGTACGGCAATGCCGGCGCGCAATGTGGTCGATGTTCCCAGCAGCGCCGTATTTAGTGCTGACGGAAAAAGCTATGTGTGGCGCGTCGCGGGTGACATAGTGGAACGCGTTGCGATCAGCACCGGCAATACACGCAATGATCGTGTGGAAATTTTGAGCGGCGTCAGCGTGGGTGAAACCGTGGTGTTACATCCCGCAGATAAATTGCATGACGGCAGCAAGATCAAAGTGAAAACAGATTGACGTAGGGGCGGTTCGTGAACCGCCCTTCTTGAAAGAGTTCAACAAGGCGGTTCACGAACCGCCCCTACGAAAACCGGAACATCAAGGACACAATTATGAGCACTCTGGTTCGCATTCGTGATCTCACCAAGAACTTCAAGCGTGGCAGCGAGACTGTCGAAGTGTTGCATCGACTTGATCTTGAAATTGAACAAGGCGATTTTCTTGCCTTGATGGGCCCTTCTGGTTCCGGCAAATCCACACTACTCAACCTCATCGGCGGGCTTGACCAACCGACGTCCGGCAGCATTGAAGTAGCGGGCCGCGAAATCGGCAACTTGAGTGAAGCCGCATTGGGTCGCTGGCGCGCCGATAACGTCGGCTTTGTCTTCCAGATGTACAACTTGTTGCCGGTGCTCACTGCACAACGCAATGTCGAGTTGCCGCTGCTGCTCACCAAGTTATCCGCCAGCGAACGCAAACAACGCGCGGCCGCCGCATTACAACTGGTTGGGCTTGCCGAACGCGCGCAACACAAACCGCGCGAACTATCCGGCGGTCAGGAACAACGCGTCGGTATTGCGCGCGCGATTGTTTCCGATCCCACGCTGTTGTTATGCGACGAACCCACCGGTGATCTGGATCGCAAATCCGGCGACGAGATTCTGGATCTACTGCAAGCGCTGAATCAGCAACAAGGCAAGACCATCATCATGGTGACGCATGATCCTCGCGCGGCCGAGCGCGCCAGGCGTGTGTTGCATCTGGAGAAGGGACAATTGGTTACGGAGGCAGCGTAATTATGTGGTCATTGTTATGGGCCAACCTCGGCCGCAAGCGTTCGCGCTTGATTCTTACGCTGGCCTGCATCGCGGTGGCCTTCATTCTGTTTTCGCTGGTGGAAGCATTGCAGTACGCGTTGCTGGGCGGTGTCGATCTTGCCGGGCAAGATCGCTTGATGACGATGCAGAAAGTATCGTTCACGCAACCCTTGCCGCGCAGTTATCTGGAACGCATTCGCGGCATGGACGGCGTGCGTTCGGCGATTTCTCAGAACTGGTTCGGCGGGTACTTCAAGGATGAGCGCACGCAAGTATTCAGCTATCCGATTCTTGGCGAAGAATCGCTCATCGACACGTATCCTGAAACCGTGGTCGATCCACAGCAATTCAAGAACTGGTTAGGCGAACGTACCGGCGCGCTGGTGGGTATCACCATGATGTCCACCATGCACTGGAAGATCGGCGATGTGGTGCCGATTCGCTCGGCCATTTATTTCAAGAAAGATGGCAGCAATACCTGGGACATGAAGATCGTCGGTGTGTTCGATGTACCCACTGGCGGCGATACCAATGGTCTGTTCTTTCACTACGACTACTTCAATGAAGGCCTGCAACGCGGCGCCGATCATATCGGCTGGGTCGCGCTGCGGTTGAAGGACAAGAATCAAGCATCGCAGATCGCGGCAAAGATCGACGCCATGTTTGCCAACTCGGCGTACGAGACCAAGACCAGCACCGAAAAGGCTTTTGTACAAAGCTTCGCCAATCAGATGGGCAACATTGGGTCCATCGTTACCGTCATTGTAGTGGCGGTGTTCTTCACCATGTTGCTGGTCACGGCCAACAGCATGGCGCAGTCCATACGCGAACGCACCAACGAGATCGGCGTATTGAAAACACTGGGCTTCAGCAGCGCCCAAGTCACCGGCATGGTGCTGGCCGAATCCTTGCTCATTACATTTATCGGCGGCGCCATCGGATTGTTACTGGGCGGCATGTTTGCCAAAGGCATCGGCGAGCAGACCAAGCAGTTTCTGCCATTGATGCATGTGCCGCCCTCAGCCTATGTGCTGGGCGTGGTGTGCATGGTGGTGCTGGGTGTGCTGTCAGGCGCCTTGCCCTGTTGGCAAGCATGGCAATTGAAAATCACCGATGCATTGCGGCGCGGATAACGCTTAACAAACGTAGGGGCGAGGCATGCCTCGCCCCTACGAAGATGAACCCGATCAAAGGCAACATCATGAGCAACTGGCTTTCACAGATTTCAACCGTCACGGTCAGCAACTTGCGCAGCATCGGTGAACGCAAGGCAGCTTCCATCGTTGCGCTCACCGGCATCGCTGGCGTCGTCGCCATTCTGGTCGGCGTGTTATCCATGCGCGAAGGCTTTCACGCCGCACTGGATCAAGCTGGCGCTGCCGATGTAGCGATCGTGATGCGCAGTGGTTCGGCGGCCGAACTATCCAGCGGCTTGACGCTGGATCAAACCCGCATCATTGCCGATGCCAAAACCATCGTGAAGAAAGACGGCGTGCCGTTGGTATCGCCGGAACTATCGGTCATCGTCGATATGCCGATGCGCAGCACCGGCACCGATGCCAATGTTTCATTGCGTGGTGCCACGCCCGCAGCGACACAGGTGCGCAAACGTTTCAAAGTCGTACAAGGCCGCATGTTCACCTCGGGTCGCTTCGAAGTCATCGCCGGACGCGGCGCCGCATCGCAGTTCAAAGGTGTTGAAGTCGGCAAGAAAGTCCGCTGGGGCAGCACCGACTGGGATGTGGTTGGCATCTTCGAAGATGGCGGCAGCGTATCGGAGTCGGAGATCTGGGCCGATGCAGCCGTGGTGCAAGGCGCATGGCGACGCGGTTCGAGTTATCAATCAGTGCGCGCGCAGTTGCCTTCGGCTGCAGCGTTGCAACAATTCAAGGACGAATTGAGTGTCGACCCACGCCTTAATGTGCGCGTGCTCAGCGAGTACGAGTATTACTCCGAACAATCCAAACAGTTGTCGACGTTAATCAACGCGGTGGGCTACACCGTTGCCTTTTTGATGGGCCTCGGTGCGGTCTTCGGTGCGCTTAACACGATGTATTCGGCCGTCTCGGTACGTACGCGCGAGATCGCGACATTACGCGCACTGGGCTTCGGCGCATGGCCGGTAGTGAGTTCAGTCGTCACCGAATCGATGTTGCTGGGTTTGGCAGGCGGTGTGGTCGGTTGCCTAATTGCATTTATCGGCTTCAATGGCATTCGCGCGTCGACGTTGAACTGGGGCAGCTTCAGTCAGATCACCTTTGCGTTTACGGTAACGCCATTGCTGCTGGCCAAGGGCGTGATGTATGCGCTGCTGTTATCGTTCGTCGGCGGCGTCATGCCCGGTATCAGAGCCGCTAAGTTGCCCATTGTGAGCGGCTTGCGCGAGCTGTAGATCCGGTGTTTACCTATCAGCCCGCGCAAGCAACTCGAGCTGCGCTTATTTCATGTTGGCGCTACGCAAGCGCCAATTCCAACTTGCTGAAGTCGCGCTGATTCACCACTTCACGCGCCACGTCCAGCGCCGCGTTGAATACCGGCGCGGGCGCGTTGCGCTTCATGCCACCGAGCATGTAGGCAAGCTCGGCGTTGTTGATATGACTAAACATCCAGCGCAGATCGACGAACGCCTGCTCAGGCGTCAGCGACGCCACGATGCGATGATTAATCTCCAGAATTTCTGCATCGCTGTATGCATCGATCAGCGTTTGGTGGTTTGCAGTCTCTTCGATAAGCATGTGCTCGAAATTCTCCGCGACGAACATGCTCAATCGCTGATAGAGCTGATAAGCAAGCCGGGCGCGCTGCACTTGGTTTGCTGCTTCCAGTGCGTTCACTTCGGCGTGCAAGGTAGCAATGGCATTCACATGATCTACATGATCATGACGGGTTTTCGCCGCCGCACCGGCGCGTGCCGATTCCAGCGCCGGATGAATGAAAGCGTTTTCGTGCTGCAAATGCTCGCTACACATAGTGAGCAAGCTGCGCGCTTGATCGGTTGCCCCGCGCAGCGATTCTGCGTCGGTCACATCCACCCTGCCCCAGCGCAACAACGTGTCGACCATGAAGCCACGCACCGCCTTGTGGATGATGGTGTAGATGTTGTAACGCTGCGGCGCGACGTCCGCAAAATCGCTGACTTTCAGTACGGCTGACATGATATTTCCCTCTTGGAGTTGATGAGTTCATTTGAGCCGCGTGCTGCGGCGATGTGGAAATGCTAAACGGCCGGCGCCGTGGCGTTTACTAAATGACCGCTCAGGAAATCTTAAAAAATTGCTAAGGGGCGGTGATTGGGGCTTTTTCTATTCCTCTCTCCCGGCTCTGTAGTCAGCAATCGCTTCGCCCCTTTTATAGCTTTGCGGAATCGCCGCTTGGCCAACGGTGGGATTGATGTTTACGTTGGAATGCACCGCCGCGTTCAAGTTGGCGCCCAGTTGTGCACGCGTGTAGACGGCCGGATCGTTGCTACGAAATACCATTCAGTGCAAGCGCGGCCGATAGGCAATTTTTTCCACGAGGAGAAAATTGGTTGGGTACATGATGCTGCGCCTTCCTGCCCTGCTCTTCGGATACGCCAACGGCTGGACAGTTAGCAACAGCGGGACCTCTTACGCATTTCATGAACAGCGACCGTGGCAGCAACGCTCCATTGATTGAATAGCCGACCAACCGCCTAGTACTACGACATTCAGTCGGCACATCATCAACTGGTGCTCTATGTCGCAATGTCAGTCATGTCTTACAAACTTCAGCATGGAAACTGGCTGAAAGATTTGTCAGCGTTTTCTCGTGCAAAAGCTGCGATGCACTGCACGCTTAGCGGCCTTTATTGGCAGCACTTTCATTCGCACGGATGCTGCATTCAAGCGACACTTACATCTCACAGTCGATAATTCCAACGCGGTTTAACGCGCTATGAAACGAAATGTTTTTTTCAAACGCAGGACGACGTCAAGCTCAGTAACTGGTTTCCAATTGAGCATAAGCTGGCATCTGGGCATTGCGTTTTGCGCAGTATGCGTGCTGGCGATTATGGCAAACCTCATCGCCGAACACGGCAAGTCGATGATCAAGGCATTGCACGCGTCGCCTGCCATTGTGCATGTTGTGACTCATGCCGACGCTATCGCAACGCCACCTATCGCGAACGCCGAACCGCTGTTGCTGGCGCTCAACAACTTCGTACTGGCAACACGTGCGCGTGTGCAAGCGGAGCATCATGATGCAACAACCTCATTAAAGCAGGCGCGTATTGCGCTGCGCGATGAGCTCGCCACATATAGTGCTTCACTGCCGTCGGCAACTTCTTCGGACTTACAACAGCAAGTGAGTCAGCTAATAGAAAGCGGCGATAAGCTGGTTTCATTGGCAGATAGTCGCAGGGGCGCCTGGGCTCGGTATTCGACTCATGCCGAAGCAATGAGCGATCGCGTAAAACAATCGCTCGAAAGCGCCTTCAAGCTGTTTGGGCGTGTCTTGGCGCGGCAATCGTTAATCGATCTTGGCAATCAACTGGATGATATTCGTCGCCACTTTACTGCGTTGGCTGCGAGTCAACAAAATGATCCCGCACTGGTGACATCGTTACTCAAGAGCGAGCAAGCTTTTACGACGATGTTGCAAAAGCATCGCAAGAAATTGTCGCGGTCGGAGGGCGATGCGTGGCTGACAGCGATGGATAGTGACTTTGCAGAAGTGACCGCAGCCTCAGCGACACTCGACCATGCCATGCACCAATGGCGCAAGACCGACGACGCGCTACGCAAGCTCGAAGCCGATGCTCGACGTCTTGTTACTGCCAGCACGACGCGTTCGTCATCGCAAAGTGAAGACCTGCCACCGCAGGCGATTTCGGTTTCGCCGCAAGCCGCCACAGTGGACTCGCAAACATCCGCTAGCGACGCCGAATCCAACACTGTGATCGCCACAAGTAATGATAGAAGCGAACTAGTTGCCTGGGTGTCGGGTGCGACAGTGTTGTTGGTGTTACTCATTGGCGTCCGCACCGTGCGCGGCATTGCCACGCCGATACGCGAGTTGCTCGCCGGTATCGATAAAGTGGGCTCAGGCAAAACACCGAAACTACTCGCGTCCGGTTCGATCACCGAGCTGAATGAACTGGTGACTGCATTTAATACGATGTCGGATGAGCTCATCGCTGCGCGCGAAACCAGCAGCGAGAACCAGCATCAACTTGAATTGAAGGTGCGTGAGCGCACTCGCGAGTTGCAGCAACTGGCGGCACATGATCCGCTCACCTCGCTGCCTAATCGCCGACAGCTGTTCGAGTTGCTTGAGACTGACCTTACACATGCCGAGCAAGCCGGACACCTGGTTGGCATATTCTTTCTCGACATCGATAACTTCAAAACCATTAATGACAGCATGGACCACACCTACGGCGACCGCGTGCTGCGCGAAGTCGCGGAGCGCCTGCGTGACACAGTCGGCGCGCAAGGCTTCGCTGCGCGGCTCGGCGGTGATGAATTCACTTTCGTGTTAAGTCGCGCCGCGCATATTGATGAGGTAGCGATGTTTGGTGAGCAGGTTAAGCAGGCATTCGACCACGGCATCAAGATGGATCATCGCGAGCTGATGGTCAGCGTCAGCATCGGCGCGAGTGTGTATCCCGTCCACGGCACAGCGCCGGATGCATTGCTGAAAGCAGCCGATTCTGCGGTCTATCGCGCCAAGTCGTTGGGCCGAAATCAATTGCTGATGTTTACGCCCGATTTGCTTGAGATCGCCTCGCATCACTTCACTGTCGAGCAAGGCTTGCGTCGCGCCATACGCAATAACGAGTTCGAATTGGTGTTTCAGCCCGAGATCAATGCCAACACGCTCGAAGTGGATCTGGTCGAGGCGTTAATTCGCTGGCGAATGGCAGATGGACGACTCGCAACACCTACAGAATTCTTATCCATTGCCGAAGAGTCCGGCTTGATCATGGAAATCAGCGACTGGGTACTGCGTACAGCCATCGCCACCGCCGCCGATTGGCATCATGGCTCGTGGCCATCCGCTCGGGTAGCTATCAATGTGTCGCCGCGCCAAGTGATGGATGATGGGTTTGTGGAAAACGTTGCGAGCTTGCTTAGCGAATTTAATTTACCGGCGGCGTGTATCGAAATTGAATTGACCGAGAATGTATTGCAGACAGGCCCTAAAACACTGGAAGCATTGCTACGTCTGCGTCAACTCGGCATCGCCATCGCACTCGACGACTTCGGCAGCGGCTATTCGACGCTGGCCTCTCTGGAACAGCTGCCGCTCACCAGAATCAAGATCGATCGTAGCTTGATTGCCAGCATCGATACCAATGAACGTTCACTGGCGATTGCGCGCGCCATCATTGGTCTCTGTCATGGCCTAGGCATAGAGATCACTGCGGAGGGCATCGAGCGACCCGAGCAGTTTGCGTTACTCACCGTTTATCGCGCGATGCACTTGCAAGGTTACTTGTTCGCGCGGCCGCTACGGCATCACGACGTGATACCGGCGTTGCAGACGGTTAGTCAGTCCGCACAACTACAACTATTGACGATGCCGCATGTGACGCGACACGCAAATGTGATCGAGCTAGCGCCACCCACGCGCGCGGTGGCGAAGGCGGCCGGTTGATAGCGCTGCAGCGACGCTGGGTTCGCTGTATGTCTCAAGCGTGCTAAGTGCGGTCAGTCGAATAGACTACTTATCGTCGTGAATATGCCGCGATATTTACCTTCATCGCTCTCGGGTTAGCGTTAGTTTTGTGCTACGAAGTAGCAACGTCGCGATTGTTCAAAATCGTCGAGTTTGCTTGTATTCAGTGTAGAGCGGATTTGAAAAGCGAGAACGTCGGCCCCGGCAGGCTTCAGACATGTTCGAGTTCACGATTTGAAACACACGTTCGGTCGCAGATTGAGAGCGGCCGGCGTGAGCTTTGAAGATCGACAGGACTTGCTAGGTCATAAGAGTGGGCGGATCACAACGCACTACTCGCAGGCAGAGTTAACGAACTTGATTGAAGCAGCAGACAGGTGTGCACAACTGAATCCCACAAAAGTCCCGCAATCACATGGCTTAGACGAAGAAGCAGTCAATGCGTTAGCACTAACTGCCTGATTCTAAGAAGCTGAGATGGCGCGGCTGGAGAGACTCGAACTCCCGACCCCTTGGTTCGAAGCCAAGTGCTCTATCCAACTGAGCTACAGCCGCATTCGTGAAAGTGTAGCGACTTTTGTGCAGCTTCGCCCGGTTTGATGCTCTCAGGATGACAGGCTTATCCCTGAGTTGTTTTTAGCGCGACACGGCATAGCGCCCAACCATGCACATACCTGCATGATTCGCTACTTGCCGGTAAAACCATTCCAGTGGTATCTAAGCTACTGCCCAATGAAAATGGCAGCGAAGAGGGTTATGAAGATCAGGGTTACGAACCCCGGCTTACTGCCTGCAGGAGATTGCCGTGTCGCATCGACAGCTTCGCCTTTACGTGGACGCACAATTCATCAGTCCTTATGCGATGTCGGCCTTTGTGGCGTTGCAAGAAAAGGATCTGCCGTTCCAGCTCATTACCGTCGATCTGGCAAAGAATGAACAGCACGCTGACGAGTTCGCACACGCATCGCTCACTCATCGCGTACCAATGCTGTTGCAGGACACATTCGCCTTGACGGAGTCGTCCGCGATTGCCGAGTACGTCGACGAAATATTTTCCGGCACGCCCTTGTATCCGCACGAGCCGCGCCATCGTGCCACGGCGCGCCAGATACAGGCCTGGCTGCGCAGTGACTTGGTGCCCATCCGGGAAGAACGTCCAACGGAGGTCGTTTTTTTAGGAACTAAGCAGCCGCCACTTTCCGCGGCGGCACGAACATCTGCAAACAAATTGTTTGCTGCGGCCGAAAAATTGCTGGCTGTCGACGCAGCTACGTTATTCGACGAATGGTGTATTGCCGATGTCGATCTCGCACTGATGCTCAATCGCCTGGTGTTCAACGGCGATGAGGTACCGGCGCGACTTGCGAGTTACGCCGCGCAGCAATGGCAACGACCCTCCGTGCAACAATGGCTCGAGCAAGCACGTCCAGCTCGATAACAGGGTCGCTCAACCCACCAACTTGAGTTCGTCGCAGGTGTTGGCCGCACTGAATTCCGGAAACGCATTTGCCACCGCCGGGTGACAAATTTTTCCATGTTGAACATTCAGGCCATTTCTTAAATGTGGGTTATCGGCTAGCGCGCGTGCGGTCCCATCGTTTGCCAACAGTGTGATGTAAGGCAATGTGGCGTGAGTCAACGCCAGCGTTGAAGTACGCGGTACGGCGCCCGGCATATTCGCCACACAGTAGTGAACGATGCCCTCTTCCACATACGTCGGATTGGTATGTGTGGTGGCGTGACTCGTCGCAAAGCAGCCGCCTTGGTCGATGGCGATATCCACCAGCACCGCGCCTGGCTGCATGATTTTCAGCATATCGCGCGTAATCAGCTTGGGCGCTTTCGCGCCGGGAATCAGCACCGCACCGATCACGGCATCTGCGGTCCTCAACAAATTGTCAATTGCGGCGGATGTTGAGTACACCGTCTTCACCGCTGCACCGAACTGTGCGGATAACTCGCGCAGACGTTTGATGGAACGATCGACAATGGTGACATCGGCATGCAGACCCATTGCCATCTGTGCCGCATGCGTGCCCGCTACACCACCACCGAGAATAACAAGGTTTCCTGATTTAACGCCGGGCACGCCACCCAACAACACACCGCGACCGCCGTTGGCTTTTTGCAATGCTGCTGCGGCCACCTGCACCGACATGCGTCCGGCCACTTCGCTCATCGGTGTAAGTAACGGCAACGAGCCGTCCGGTGCAGTAACAGTTTCATAGGCAATCGCAGTCAAGCCGGTCTTGAGTAATGCACGAACCTGTTGCGGATCGGCAGCGAGATGCAAATAAGTGAACAAGGTATGTCGCGCACGCAGCAAATGGTACTCACTGGGTTGCGGCTCTTTGACTTTGACGATCAACTCCGCTGCATCGAACACTGCAGCGGCATCGCCCACCACTTGCGCGCCTGCCGCCTGATAACTCTGATCGTCGAAACCGGCGCCGGCACCCGCTGTGGATTGCACGAACACTTCATGGCCTTGCTCAACCAGCTCGCTGACACCTTCGGGTGTCATGGCGACGCGATACTCATGTACTTTTATTTCTTTGGGTACGCCGATACGCATAGCAAACTCCATCAGTGAAGATGGAATCACTATAAAGACGGCAACTGACGCCAACTTGCAAAGCAGGATAAAGACCGGTCCGAATCAGGCAGAGACCGTCACAAAATAGCGTTGTGATGAATGAATATTGCGCGCCGCCATCAAGTGGACATGAACATGGCAAGCGCCGCCGTCTGTTTGGCATCATCGATTTTAAGTTGCATGCCGAGCCGGAAGCCTTCCATTCCCGCTAATGAGCAGTGCATCACTTTGCCATGACCTGAGAAGCGCACCAACCGGCCATCTACCAGCAAATCAAAGCGCACCGCACACACTGTATTAATTCTCAACGCAACGGGCGTTATCACACTCACGCCGCCTGCGCTGACATCGCGGGTTTGGCCTTGAATAATGCCGTGTTCGGGCGTTCCCAGCGATACTCTCTGTCGCATGGGTTTGCGTGGGCTCTTGCGTTGATCTGCACCGGATGAAAGCTGCGGCGCAAAGCTTTGTGCGTAGTAATCCATCGATTCACCTCAACCACAATTTCGGCTCACTAACGGTAGCGACGCGCAACTGCTTAGCCAGTCAATCATTACAACGGAGACATCCGCTTTGTGAGGCGTGTCATGTCTATGCCACAAATCATGCGCCGATCCGCAATTATGTCTGCATCATCGGCTGCATATGGATCGACATGCGCAAGAAAACCCATCAAGCGATACCAGTATGTATCGCGTCGGGAGAGCCCGGTGTATGGATGCTTATGGCAAAATCCACCATCAGTTAACTGCCACCACCGACCGACTATGAACACCGACCTTCCCACGCTGGATCGTACCGATCGCGCCATCCTGCAAGCGCTGCAGCATGACGGACGAATAGCTAACAGCTTGCTGGCGGAAAAAGTCAGTCTGTCCGAATCGGCATGCCTGCGACGCGTACGTGCCTTGGAAGCAAGTGGCCTCATCGATGGTTATGCAGCCGTGATCAATCAGGAACGCGCTGGCTACCCGGTGAACGTGTTCGTCAACATCACGCTGGACCGGCAGGATCAAACCGATCTGAGCGCCTTCGAAAAAGCAGTGCGGCAGATTCCTGAAGTGATGGAGTGTTATCTCATGACCGGCAATTTCGATTACTTGTTACGCGTGGTGGTAACCAATACCGCGGACTTCGAACGACTGCACAGTCAACATCTCACCCGCTTGCCGCATGTCTCGCGCGTAAACTCCAGCGTAGCATTGCGTACCGTGCAAAAGGCTCGCGAATTACCTATCAAATAGCTGCTCGCTTGCACATGAATAACGACTACTTGCGAGTGACGCTGCATCGCTGGAGTGAGCTTTGGATTCATACCGGCACTGCATGCAATCTGGAATGCCCATTCTGTCTGGAAGGTTCGCGCCCTGGCGATACGCGACTGGAGCGCTTCAAACTCAATGAAATCAAACCGCATTTGGACGCTGCCGTCGAACTCGGCGTGGAGCGCTTCTGTTTCACCGGCGGCGAACCGTTGATCGTCAAAGACATCGTCAAGGTTCTTGAGTATGCATTGAACCTCAAACCCTGTTTGATCTTGAGCAACGGCACCGCGCCGTTGCTCAAGCGTTTGCATCAATTGCAATTACTCAAACAACAAACACACGCCTTATCGTTTCGCATCAGCATCGACTATCCCGATCAACAACGCCACGATACAGCGCGTGGCTGGGGCAATTTTCAACGCGCGCTCGATGGCTTGCAGTTATTGCACGAACAAGGATTCGCAATATCGATTGCCCGCCAAACCGATCTCGACGAAAACATCGCCGCGGTCAATGAAGCATATCGACAACTGCTTCGCAAACTGCGCTTGCCCGAAACCACACCGGTATTGGCCTTGCCGGAACTCGGCAAGCTGGGCACCGACTACAAGCTGGCAACGGCAATCGAAGCGCCGTACGACAGCAGCAAGCTGATGTGCTCGTATAGCCGCATGCTACTCAAGCGTGATGGTCAACTGCGCGTGCATGCCTGCGCCTTTACCGATGACGATCCGCGCTTCGATATGGGTGCGTCGTTGCGGGATGCGGGCCTCGCAGCAGTTTCATTGCAGCATCAACGTTGCCGGCAATGCGTAATGAATTCGGCAAGCTATTCCATGGCTGACGAATCAGCATCAGCAACCACGCCGCGCCGCCCGGTCGATGTGAATCAAAATTGAGTCGACTTACTTGGTGAGGATCAACTTGTTGGCTTGCGTAATGCGCAATCGATAGGTGGAACCGGCATGCTCGATCAACACCTCATTGGCCGCGCCGAATAGCTGCTGCGAATACAGCGCGCGCAACTCGCCATTGCAATGGCTGGCGCGGGACGAATTCTGCGCAACACCTTCATCGCTCGATGACGTTTTGCGGGTGGTCGATGTGCTAGGCATATCGGGCTTCATGCCCTCAAATGATAATGATTCGTATTTGTATTGCAAGCCATTTTCAGACTTGGCTCGCCGACAGCGGCACATCAATGACGGCGCACGGGTTGCTCTCCGCTTGAACTCGTATTGAACAACTGCGCGACGTCAATCGCATCGAAGCGATATGCGCGATTACAAAAATCGCAGCGCACTTCCACATGGCCCTGCTCCGCGAGCACGCTGTTGATTTCCGGTTCACCAAGGGAGTGAAGCATGCCGCTCACGCGCTCACGTGAGCAGCGGCATTTGAAAAACACCGGTGCGGATTCGAACAAGCGTAAATCGTCTTCATTAAATAAACGACGCAGAATTTCTCGATCGGCCAGATGACGAAGTTCCGCTGCGTCCAGCGTATCGGCAATCATCTGCACGCGTTGCCATGCGTCATCGAGCTGCAGCTGCTGATTGCGCAGTGCCTCTGCTTCATCTGCAGCACTCGCAGCATCATCGAGCAACTGTGGCACGGGCAAACGTTGCAACAACATACCGGCGACGCCCTGTTCATCAGCGTACAACCACAGACGGGTCGGCAGTTGCTCGGATTTTTCGAAATAACCTTCCAAGCAATCGGCAATGCGTTCGCCAGCCATTGGCACGATACCTTGGTAGCGCTGTTGCAGATCGTCGCTTTCGATGGTGACAGTGATATTGCCATCGCCTGCCAGTTGCCGAATGTCCGCGGTCAGATCGCGCGCATCTTCGTGGTAGCGGGCGAGCGCCCGCACGCCCAGACCTGCGGTGCATTGCGTCAATAACAGATGCATCGGGCCATCCCCTTTCATCTGCAAGGTCAATTGACCATCGAACTTAACGGTTGCAGCGAGCAAAACCGATGCCGCAACTGCTTCACCCAAGGTATCGCGAATCACCGATGGATATTCGCGATGTTCAAGCAATGCACGCCATGACGTATCCAGATGAATCAACAAGCCGCGAATGGGCAGGTGTTCGAAATCGAAGCGGTGCAAGGAATCGGAGTCGTGCATATTAAATATTCGTCGGGGCGAGGCATGCCTCGCCCATGTATGAATCATGTCAGGCACACTTCGACAAGCTCAGTGCAAGTGCCTGACCGCTGCATCACCCTGCCAGCTTCTGCTTCAGCAGATCATTCACCTGCGCAGGATTAGCTTTGCCCGCAGTGAGCTTCATCACCTGACCGACAAAGAAACCGAACAATTTATCTTTGCCGGAACGATAGTCGGCCAACTGTTTGGGGTTCGCCGCCATCACTTCGTCGATGACTTTTTCAATCGCGCCGGTATCGGTAATCTGCTTCAAACCCTTGGCTTCGATAATGTCATCGGCGCTCCTGCCTTCCAGCCACATAGCTTCGAACACTTCTTTGGCCAGCTTGCCGGAAACGGTTTCATCGTTGATGCGCACCAACAACACTGCCAAGGCTTCGGCGCTGACCTTACTGTCGTTGATTTCAACATTGTCTTTATTCAACGCGGCAGATAGATCGCCGATGACCCAGTTGGCAGCCAGCTTGGCATTACGCTTGGCATCGCCGTCAAGATGGCGCGTCACCACTTCGTAGTAGTCGGCGATTTCACGCGATGACGTCAGCACCGTCGCATCGTAAGCAGGCAGCTCGTATTCATTGACAAGACGTGCCGCTTTTTCATCCGGCAATTCCGGCAAGGTGTTGCGAATGTCGTTGATGAAGGCGGTATCCAGCACCACCGGCAACAAATCCGGATCGGGGAAATAACGATAGTCGTTGGCTTCTTCCTTGCTACGCAGCGCACGCGTTTCGCCTTTATCGGGATCGTACAAGCGCGTTTGTTGTTGCACCGTGCCGCCGCTCTCGATCAATTCGATCTGCCGCGCCACTTCGTAGTTGATCGCCTTCTCGATGAAGCGAAACGAGTTGAGATTCTTGATCTCGCAACGCGTGCCGTATTTCTCCGCACCTTTCTTGCGTACCGACACGTTAGCATCGCAACGAAACGAACCTTCCTGCATGTTGCCATCGCAGATATCGAGATAACGCACCAGCGTGTGAATCTTCTTCATGTAGGCAACGGCTTCCTTGGCCGAACGCATGTCGGGCTCTGAAACGATTTCGATCAACGGCGTGCCAGCGCGGTTCAGATCGATGCCGGTGTAACCGTGAAAATCTTCATGCAAGGATTTGCCCGCATCTTCTTCGAGGTGCGCGCGCGTGATGCCTATGGTTTTACCAATTAATTTACCAGAGCCATCTTCAAACAAGATGTCCATCTTGCCATGCTCGACAATCGGCAATTCAAGCTGACTGATCTGATAACCCTTGGGCAGATCGGGATAGAAGTAATTCTTGCGTGCGAACACCGAGCGCTCAGCAACCTTGGCGCCGATCGCCAAACCGAACTTCACTGCCATCTTCACGGCTTGTTGATTGAGCACCGGCAACACGCCGGGATAACCCAGATCAACCAAGTTCGCTTGCGTATTCGGTGGCGCACCGAATGCTGTGGGCGAGCCGGAAAAAATTTTGGTCTTGGTCGCCAACTGCGCGTGAATTTCAAGACCGATGACGGTTTCCCAAGTCATAGCATTACTCATGTATTCAAGAGGGCGAGGCATGCCTCGCCTCTACAGATCAATTCACCTTTACTCCCTCTCCCTAAGGGAGAGGAGATCAAGACATCACTCGTATTTTTTTGGCACACGTTTATGCCAATCCGTTGCCTGTTGATAAATATGCGCGACATTGAGCAGCTTCGCTTCAGCGAAGTGACCACCGATGATCTGTAAGCCTACCGGCAAGCCACTCAAGAAGCCGCAGGGAATCGACATGGCCGGCAAACCGGCGAGATTGGCACCGATGGTGTAGATGTCGTTCAAGTACATGGTGATGGGATCATCCACTTTCGCGCCGATATCGAATGCTGGTGTGGGTGAGGTTGGTCCCATCAACACATCGACCTTCTCGAACGCGCGCGCAAAGTCATCGGTAATCAAGCGACGAATTTTTTGTGCGCGCAGATAGTAGGCATCGTAATAGCCAGCGGACAGCACATAAGTGCCGGTCATGATGCGACGTTTCACTTCGGGGCCAAAGCCTTCACCGCGCGAACGCTTGTACAGATCCTGCAAGTCACGTGGATTGTCGCAACGATAACCAAAACGCACGCCATCGAAGCGCGATAGATTCGATGAACATTCAGCAGGCGCAACCACGTAGTACGTCGGTACCGACAACGGCAAGTTGGGTAAACTCACTTCAACCAGTTGCGCGCCGAGCTGTTCGTATAACGCCAACGCATTACGTACCGGCTGCGCATTCTCTTCGCTCAAGCCTTTATCAAAGAACTCTTTGACGATGCCGATCTTCAATCCCTTGAGCGATTGATTGAGCGCGGCGCTGTAATCCGGCACCGGCGTATCGATGCTGGTGGAGTCGCGCTCATCGAAGCCTGACATGGATTGCAACAACAACGCGGCATCGGCCGCGCTCAGGCACATCACGCCGCCCTGATCGAGACTGGATGCAAACGCGATCATGCCGTAACGCGACACGCGACCATACGTGGGCTTGATACCCGTCAATGAAGTCAGTGCCGCCGGCTGACGAATCGAACCACCGGTATCGGTGCCGGTTGCGGCCGGTGCGATTCGTGCCGCAACTGCTGCTGCCGAACCGCCCGACGAACCACCCGGTACTTTGGCCAGATTCCACGGATTTTTTACCGCGCCGTAGTAACTGGTTTCATTCGATGAACCCATCGCGAACTCATCCATGTTGGTCTTGCCCAGCATGACAATGCCATCGCGCTTCATGCGTTCAACAACGGTGGCATCGTAGGGCGAGACGAAGTTGGCCAACATCTTCGAGCCGCAAGTGGTCAGCACGCCATCGGTACAGAAGATGTCTTTGTGCGCGAGTGGTAATCCGGTCAATGCGCCGCCTTGACCGGCGGCCAGTTGTGCATCGGCGGCTTTGGCTTGGGTCAGCGCCATATCGGGCGTGACCGTGATGAAAGCATTCAATTCACTGTTAAAACGCTCGATGCGTTGCAGAAAGTGTTGCGTCAACTCGACGCTGGAAAAGCGCTTGGCTTTCAGGCCCGCAGACAACTCAATCAAGGTTTGGGTGTGCAGCTCAGTCATGGTTGATTCATCACCCTCACTCAATAACTTTGGGAACCAGGTACAACCCTGCTTCCACCTTGCCGGCATTGCGCTGGAATTTTTCGTGCTCGTCGCTGGTGGTCACCACATCAGCGCGCAGACGTTGCACCTGCCCCGCCAGGGGATGCGCCATGGGCACCACGTTCGTCACGTCGGCGGTGCTCAATTGCTCTACAAAACTGAGGATCTTCGACAGGCTCTCGCTATACACCTGCGCTTCGGCTTCGGTGATGGCCAGACGCGCGAGGTGCGCAATGGCTTCTACGTCGTTTCGGGTCAGACTCATGGGTGACTCACAAGCAATGCTCACGCAAAAAATATTCGAAGCGGCCGCATGCCTGCTGAGTGGCGCGCGACAACGCAAAAGGCCCTGGGTGAAGGCGCAGCATGATACACGCCTCGCTGGGGTGGCCCAACCAGGATTGCCGGCGCAGGTGGTCCGACAAACATGCTTGCCGATCAATACGCGAACGGTAATTGCCTGATGTCGGTCAAGCCTCGTCGCCAGATCTGCTCGCGGGACTTGATAAGCGTCACGATGATCATCTGGACGCTCACACATCGTGGACTACAACATCACCAACCATCCTCGCTACAGTCGTGAGCGAATGCGTCGATAAAGCTGCGCAACAAGCAATTGCCGCTGCATTGCGACAGCCGGCACAGCAGCAATTTTGCAGTGAATAACGGCATTGAATTAGTGCAGTTAAACTCATAGAGTAGCGCACAATTTTTAACCATAACTTCCCCGAAACACCAAACATGTTCAAAAATCTACGGGGTTATTTTTCAAATGACCTCTCCATCGATCTCGGTACGGCAAACACACTGATTTACGTGCGCGGCCGCGGCATCGTGCTGAACGAGCCATCCGTCGTTGCGATTCGCGAAGAGCCGGGGCGCGGTGGCAAGAAGATCGAAGCCGTCGGCGCCGAAGCGAAAAATATGCTCGGCCGTACGCCGGGCCACATCACTGCCATTCGCCCGATGAAGGACGGCGTGATCGCCGACTTCACCATCACCGAAGAGATGCTCAAGCACTTCATCGGCAAGGTGCATGGCAATCGCCTGATTCGTCCCAGCCCGCGCGTGCTGGTGTGCGTGCCCTACGGCTCTACCCAAGTGGAACGTCGCGCCATTCAGGAATCGGCCGAAGGCGCCGGCGCGCGCTGGGTGCGTTTGATCGAAGAACCCATGGCCGCCGCGGTCGGTGCCGGTTTGCCGGTGCACGAAGCGCGTGGCTCGATGGTGCTGGACATCGGTGGCGGCACGTCTGAAGTGGCCGTGATTTCTTTGAACGGCATCGTGTATGCCTCGTCGGTACGCATCGGTGGCGACCGTTTCGACGAAGCCATCGTCAACTATGTACGTCGCAACTACGGCATTCTGATCGGTGATTCCACTGCTGAGCGCATCAAGATCGAAATCGGCTCGGCCTATCCCGGTCAGCAAGTCCGCGAAATCTCAGTGAAAGGCCGCAATCTGTCGGAAGGCGTGCCACGCAGCTTCACCCTCAACTCCAACGAAATCCTCGAAGCGCTGCAGGAACCGCTGTCCGGCATCGTCGGCGCAGTGAAAGTCGCGCTGGAACAAACGCCGCCAGAACTGGGCGCGGATGTGGCAGAGCGCGGCATCGTACTCACCGGCGGTGGCGCCTTGCTGCGCGATATCGACAAGCTGTTGATGGAGGAAACCGGCTTGCCGGTGGTAGTGGCGGAAGATCCACTCACCTGCGTTGCCCGCGGCGGCGGTCGCATGCTCGAACTCATCGATGAGCACGGTCCGCAGTTGTTCAATCTGGAGTAACGCGCTGGAGTAGTGTCGTAAAGGCGGTTCGCGAACCGCCTTCTCCATCAACGTCATCAAGGGCGGTTCGCGAACCGCCCCTACAAATACATCAGAACTTCCTTGGCAAGCTTCGGCTCCGAAACCCGCCCGATCATCAGCCGCGGCCCTTCATTGGTCGCGCGGTCGCTGCTGCTCATTGCAATCAGTGTCGGCGTGATGGTGGCCGATCAACGCTATGACTACCTGCAACGCGTGCGCACTGCCATGTCAGCCGGTGTGTATCCCTTGCAATGGTTGGTCGATGCGCCGTTCCGCGCTTCACGCTGGATGAATGAAAGCGTGACCGATCGTGAACAGCTACGCAGCGAAAATACCCGGCTGAGCAACGAACTGCGTGATGCACAAGTGAGCCTGCAACGACTGGCCGCACTGGCAGCTGCGAATCAGCGCTTGCGCGAATTGAGCGATGCTGCCGACGATGTCGCCAAGAAGCGGTTGGTGACGGAGATCATGCGTGTTGACCTTGACCCGTTGCGGCATCGCGTGCTGCTCAACAAAGGTCAGCGGGATGGCGTGTTCAAGGGACAACCGATTTTGGATGCACATGGCGTATTCGGTCAGATCACCCAGGTTGGCTTGCATACGTCGGAAGCCATTCTGATCTCCGACCCCAATCACGCCATTCCGGTACGCGTCAGTCGCAGCGGCTTACGCACCATTGCCGAAGGCACCGGCAATCTCAACAAGTTGAATCTGCCGTTTCTCACCGGCGAAGCCGATGTCAAAGTGGGCGACCTGTTGATTGCCTCAGGCCTAGGCGGCGTGTTTCCGGCGGGTTATCCGGTCGGAACCATCACCCGCGTCGAACGCGATCCGGCGCAGACCTTCGCAAAGGTGGAAGCGAAGCCTTCTGCCAAACTGGATAGCGATTACGAAGTGGTGTTGATCTGGTATCAACCGCCAAAGATTGAACCTGCGATTGCGCCACCGGCGACGCCAAGCGTCGCGCCATTAACACCCGAACAATTGGAGGCCGCCACCAAACCGCCTGCTGATGCAGCGGCCGAACCACCGCCACCCTCACCGACGACAGCACCGCGCGTTGCACCTACAGCGCCAGCGGCCATGCCTGCGCCTGCAACTCCACCGCACGCTTCGTCTTCTGCGACATCAGCCACTGAGCCTGCTGCTCCGGCGCATGCTGCACCGGCGGCTCCGCCACCGGCAGTGCCATGATGATGTGCTTCATGCCCGGCACCTTTATAGGCACTTTTATTTCTCGGCAACCGAATCATGAGTAATCGCATCGGTTTCCTGCGCGTGTTATTCACATCGGCAGTCGCGTTGCTGCTGACCATCGTGCCATTGCCGCAGATGCTTAACTTCGGTCGCCCCGACTGGTTGTTACTGGTCGCTATTTACTGGGCGTTGAACGCACCCAGCGTGGCGGGCCTGACCTACGCATGGATCTGCGGTTTGATTCTCGATGCCTTGATCGGCACCTTGCTCGGTCAACACGCGCTGGCGTTCGTGGTGATCTCGGCGGTGGCGCAACACTTTCAATTGCGCATTCGCGTGTTTCCATTGCTGTATCAAGCCTGGGCCGTATTGCTCATGCTGTCGCTGTATCACTTCCTGCTGTTCTGGATTGACGGCATCGTCGGCACCGCGATTGCCTCATGGATTCGCTGGTTGCCAGCCTTGGTCGGTGCCTTGCTGTGGCCAGTGATGGTGGCAGTGCTCGACACCACTAATCGTCGCATTCGTTAAGCACCCAAGTACGACCTTTTCGCACGCCCATGCAGCGCCGCTCTCGCATCAAGGATCATCACGCCGAAACACGCATGTTCACGCAGCGTGCATTCGTTGCGACCGGGTTGATTGCGCTGGGCATCTTCGCGTTGATTGCGCGTCTGGTATGGCTGCAGATCGTGCGTTACGACTACTTCGCCGAACAAGCGCAAGGTAATCGCGTACGCATCGAACCCTTGCCGCCGAATCGCGGCTTGATTCTGGATCGCAACGGTACCGCATTGGTATTGAATGCGCCTTCGTATCAACTGGAACTGATACGCGAACAAGTGCCCGATCTCGAAGGCACCTTGAATGGTCTGGCTGCGCTGAATCTGTTGGATCGCGACAACGTCAAGAATCTTAAACGCGACATTCAACGTCGTCGCAGCTTTGAAGCGGTGCCGGTGAAGCTGTCATTGAACGAAGAAGAACTCGCTCGCTTCGCGGTGCGGCAAATGGATTTTCCCGGCGTGGAAATCAAACCGCGTCTCTCGCGTCACTATCCACTGGGTCCCAGCGGCGTGCATGCACTGGGCTATGTGGGCATCATCAGCGAAGCCGACCAGAAGACCTTGGACGGCGACGAATACGCCGGCACGACCTTGGTTGGCAAATCCGGCGTGGAAAAGAGTTATGAGCTGGAATTGCACGGCAAAGCCGGTTATCAGCAACTGGTGGTGAATGCACAAGGTCGTCGCGTTGAACAACTCGGCGCACGCAAGGTGGATTTGAAGCGCAAAGAACCCGTTGCCGGCAATGATCTGTATCTCTCTATCGATGAACGTCTGCAAAGCGCTGCAGAAGAAATGCTGCGTGGTGAGCGCGGTGCAGTGGTGGCCATCGATCCGAACAACGGTGAAGTGCTGGCGCTGGTGAGCACACCGGGCTTCGATCCGAATTTATTTGGTCGTGGCCTATCGGGTGCGCAAGCTCAATATCTTTACGATAATCCCGACCGCCCGATGTACAACCGTCCGCTGCAAGGCACGTATCCATCCGGTTCAACCATCAAGCCATTCATGGCGATGGCCGGCCTTTACTACAACGTGATTGCGCCACAAGACACCAAGTTCTGTCCGGGTTACTTTCGCTTGCCGGGCGTGGCGCGCGTCTGGAACGACGATAAGAAAGAAGGCCACGGCACCGTCAACATGACCAAGGCGGTATCGACTTCATGCGACGTGTACTTCTACAGCCTCGCCAACACCTTGGGCATCGATCGCATTCACGACTTCCTGGTGCAATTTGGTTTTGGATCACTCACCGGCATCGATATCGAAGGTGAGAAGAAAGCCATCCTGCCCTCTACTGCATGGCGACGTCAGGCATTCAAGAACAAGGATATGCAGACCTGGTATCCCGGCGACACGGTTAACGTGGGCATTGGCCAGGGTTATCTCACCATTACGCCACTGCAGTTAGCGCATGCCGCCGCGACGATGTCGATGCATGGCAAACGCTTTCAGCCCAAGCTGGCGCACGCGGTGCGCAACGCCATTACGGGTGAAGTGAAAGAGGTGCCCGCTGAACCCTTGCCGGATGTGAAGGTGAACGATCCCACCAGTTGGGATGTGGTTATCAACGGCATGCAGGAAGTGACCAAGAGCGGCACGGCGGCTCGTTCGTTTATCGGCGCACCCTACTCAAGCGCCGGCAAAACCGGCACCGCGCAAGCCTTCAGTCTCGCCCGCGGTCAGAAGTACAACAAGTCGCAACTGGAAAAGAGCAAGCACGATCACTCGTTGTTCATTGCCTTTGCACCGGTGGAAGCACCCAAGATCGCGTTATCGGTGATCGTTGAGAATGGCGGCTTCGGCGCAGAAGTGGCTGCGCCTATTGCAAGACGTTTGATGGACATTGCGTTGTTACCGCCGGAGCAATTAGCCGAGCAGGAAGCCAAGTGGTACGCCGCTCGCGACAAGAAACAAGCCGCAGCCGAAGCGGCCGCGGCCAAGGCAAATGCGGTGAAACCGGCCGTCAATAAGACGAGCGACAAGCCCAGCGACAACAAGGCCGGCGAGTAATCGATGGAACTTGAAACCAATCGCGCGCAGCGCACTTTGACCTGGACTGCACGCGTGCTGTCTGCGCTGCAACTGGATGGTCCATTGCTCACCGGTATTGGCTTACTCGCAACAGTCAGTCTGGTTGTGTTGTACAGCTCATCCGGTCAGAGCTGGGCCGTGGTAGGCAGTCAGGCCATGAAGTTTGCATTGGCGTTGGTGGTGATGCTGGTGGTTGCGCAATTGCCGCCGCGCTTGCTGCGCATGGTTGCACCCTGGCTGTATGCGTGCGGTCTAATACTGCTGCTGGCCGTGATGGTGAAAGGCGAAATCTCGCTGGGCGCAAAGCGTTGGTTGAATCTCGGCTTCATTCGTTTTCAACCGTCGGAAATCATGAAGATCGCCGTACCGTTGTTCTGCGCGTGGTTCGTGCATGATCGTCCGTTGCCGCCGTCATTTCTGACCATCGCGATATTGGTGGTGGGCATCGTCGTGCCGGTGGGCATCATTGCCGAACAACCTGATCTCGGTACCGCATTGCTGGTGGGCGCTGCAGGTGCAATGGCGTTGCTGATTTCAGGCCTACAAAAGCGTTACATCGTCGGCGTGGTGGGTGCGTTGGTGCCGACCGTGTGGGTGGCATGGAACTATCTGCTGCATGACTATCAAAAACAGCGCGTCATGACCTTCATTGATCCGCAAACCGATCCATTGGGTTCGGGTTATCACATCATTCAATCGCAGATTGCCATCGGCTCGGGTGGCATCTTCGGCAAAGGCTATCTCAATGGCAGCCAGGCGCAGTTGGAGTATTTGCCGGAACGCTCTACCGACTTCATCTTCGCCGTGATCGGTGAAGAATGGGGCTTGATAGGTTTGAGCACGGTGTTGTTGCTGTACCTGTTCGTCATCAGTCGTTGCCTGTACATGGCCACCACTGCGCAAGATACCTTTGCACGCACGATTGCCGGCAGCTTGGGACTGACTTTTGCCGTATACGTGTTCGTCAATACCGGCATGGTCACTGGTTTATTGCCAGTGGTCGGTGTGCCACTGCCATTGATCAGTTTCGGCGGCACCTCGATGGTGACCTTGATGGCTGGCTTCGGCATCATGATGGCGGTCAACGCCAAGCGACGTCTGGTGGGCCGCTGATTTTTTGTAGGTCAGGCTTCAGCCTGACTTTAACGATGTCAGGCTAAAGCCTGACCTACATCGGATAGGAACGGCTTGATGCCCAAACACAATCTCTATGTCTGGTTTGTTGCTCCGATCATTGGCGTGCTGGCGGCAACGCATGCACACGCACTGGATCTCAAACGCTCCGACGTCAGTGCCTTCATCGACAAGATGGTCGTTACCTATCAGTTCGATCGCACGCAAGTCGAAAACACCTTGCGCGGTGCCGAAAGCGAGCAAGCGATTATCGATGCCATCAGCAAGCCCGCTGAAAAGACCGTCCCCTGGTTCGAGTATCGCGAACGTTTTCTGATCGAGAAGCGCATCAATCGCGGCAAGAGCTTCATGGCTGAACATCAGGCCATGCTCGACAAGCTCGCTGCAGACGGTGCGCCAATAGCAGAAATCCTCGGTATTCTCGGCGTGGAAACCATGTATGGCGAAGTAACCGGCAAGTATCGGGTGCTGGATGCGCTGAGCACGTTGGGCTTCGACTATCCGCCGCGGGCAGATTTCTTTCGTTACGAGCTCGAACAATTTTTGTTGATGTGTCGCGAACAGAATGTCGCTGCCGACAAACCATTGGGCTCTTACGCCGGCGCCATGGGTTCACCGCAATTCATGCCACATAGCTATCGTCAGTACGGCGCCGATGGCAATGGCGATGGTAAAGTGGATTTATGGAACAACTGGGACGACGTGCTGGCCAGCATCGCCAACTATCTCAAACAATATGGCTGGCGCAGTGGCGAGCCGGTAGTCACCGATGCCGTACTCACCAGCATAGATACCAGCGCCTTCACGCTGGGTGACGTCACACTCAATGAAACTGTGGGCTCACTGCGCAGCAAGGGCGTGAAGTTCACCACCACGTTACCGGATACTGCACCAGCCGTGCTGCTTAGCTTGCAAGGCAAGGATGGTCCGGTATATCGCGTCGGCTTCAACAACTTCTATGTAATCACGCGTTACAACCGCAGCCCGCTGTATGCGAACACGGTGTACGACCTCGGGCAGTTGATTGTATCCAACCGTACAACAGCAGTGACTAAGTGATGCAACGTTGGCAAGGCAATGCAGGCTTGGTGCTACTGAGCGCCATGGTCACATTGAGTCTTACATTGAGTGGCTGCATCACGCCAAAGCCACAGTCAACACCACCAAAGCCCGCTCCACCGGTAACCACACCAACGATGGATCCATCGTTGATTCCCGATGCCGTGCCGCGTGCCGAACCACTATCAAAACGCGGCAACCCGCCGTTCTACGATGTGATGGGTAAACGTTACTTCGTGAAATCTTCTGCGGTGGGCTATGTGGAGCGTGGCGTTGCATCGTGGTATGGCCCCGGCTTTCATGAAGAGTTCACTTCCAACGGCGAGCCTTACGACATGTATGGCATGACCGCGGCGCACAAGACGTTGCCGCTGCCATGCTTTGTGCAAGTCACCAATCTCAGCAATGGCAAGAGCGTGGTGTTGCGTGTAAACGATCGCGGTCCCTTCAAAGAAGGTCGCATCATCGATTTGTCGCGCACGGCAGCAGCCAAGCTCGACATGCTGCGCGCCGGTACGGCGCTGGTGGAAGTGCGTGCACTGACACCGGGACAAAGCACCTTGCCAGTCAATGATTCCATCAAGCCGTTGTATGTGCAGGCCGGCGCATTCAGCGCGAGCACCAACGCCGAGAAGCTGGCGCTACAGCTACGTAACAAGGGATATCCGCAAGCATTCGTGCGCAGCGATATGGTCGAGGGACGCAGCATGTATCGCGTTCGCATTGGGCCGATCGCCGATGTCGCCAGCTTCGATCGCGTGGTCGCTGAGCTCAAGCAACTTGGCATTGCGGATGCGCGATTGGCATTGGATTAATGGATGTAGGAGCGGCCCATGGCCGCGATTATTTATGTTCGCGGCCATGGGCCGCTCCTACACACGCTTCCGTCCGCCGAGTTACACTAGCGTTCTATTTTTATCGCCGCATGTCGCGAACATCGGCTGCTTTTCCGGAGTGATTCGATGAAGAAATTGATTGGGCTCACCATTCTTATCAGTGCCATGCTGGCGCTCACTGCATGCAAAAAATCTGCAGCACCTGAGACCGCTGCAAGCAGCAGCGCCTCGAGCAGCATTGCTTCACCGCTCGAGTCCTTCAACAAGTCGCCACTGGAATCGATGCCCGCTGCCGCTCCGGGTGGAGCACCGCCGTTGGCGCCGGGCATGCCTGTGCCGCCACCGCCAACACTCGAAGCGCACGGCTATGTGCTGATGGACGCCAGCAGCGGGCAGATTCTCGCCGAGAGCAACAGCAATGAACGCATGGAGCCGGCCAGTCTGACCAAGCTGATGACGGCCTACATCACCTTCGATGCGTTGCGCATCGGCAAGATCAAACTCACTGATCTCGCGTTGGTCAGCGAACATGCGTGGCGCGAAGGCGGCGCAGGCACCGATGGCTCGACGAGCTTTATTCCACTCAATAGTCAGCAGCCGATCGAAACCTTGTTGCTCGGCATGATTGTGCAATCGGGTAACGACGCCAGCATCGCGCTTGCCGAACACATTGCCGGTAACGAAGATACTTTCGCGCAGTTGATGCGTCAGTATGCGGAACGTCTGGGCATGAAAGGCACGAGCTTCGCTAATGCCACTGGTCTGCCCTCACCCATGGACTACACCACACCGCATGATATTGCGTTGCTGGCGCAGGCGTTGATCCGCGATTTCCCGCAGTATTACCACTACTTCTCGGTGAAGGAATACACCTTCAACAACACCACGCAACACAATCGCAACGGCTTGTTGACCCGCGATCCCACCGTGGATGGTTTGAAGACCGGCCACACCAGCAGCGCCGGCTACTGTCTGGTGAGTTCCGCCAAGCGCGATGACATGCGTTTGATTACCGCAGTCATGGGCACGCCATCGATCAAGGCGCGTGAAGACGGCACCTCGGCATTGCTCAATTACGGTTTCAGTTTTTATGAGACCAAGCGCGTCTACACGGCCAATCAAAATCTGCAAACCGCCAAAGTGCGCAAGGGAGCGGTTGATTCAGTAAGCGTCGGCCCGAATGCCGATATTCAACTCACGTTGCAACGCGGTCGCGCCGATGCCATTCAGGCACAGGTTGTACTGGCCTCGCCGCTGGTGGCGCCGTTGAAGCGTGACACCAAGGTCGGTCAACTCAAATTAATGCTCGATGGCAAAGAGCTGGGCAGCTACCCGTTGTATCCGCTTGCTGATGTCGCCGAAGCAGGTTTCTTCGGACGCATGACAGACAGCGTCAAGTTGTGGTTCGAATAACGATTGATCGAGTTCACCATGAGCGAAGCAACATTAATGAAGTTTCCCCATGACTATCCATTGAAAGTCATGGGGCGCAACACAGATGATTTTCGCAGCGTGGTGCTTGGCATCGTGCAAAAACACATGGGCGCAATCGATGCCAGCAAAATTGAAGAACGCCCGAGTCGCGATGGCGCTTATCTCGGCTTGACGGTGATCGTGCTGGCAACCAGCAAAGCACAACTCGATGCGTTGTACATGGATCTCACTGCTTGCGAACGAGTGTTGGTGGCGTTGTAGGACGATCTCGGGCCGCGACTGATTTTATTCGCGGCCCCCTTAATTAAGACAGGCCGCTCCTATAATGTTGCAGACCACTCAAGCTGCGGCGGCAAACGCAGCGCCGCCAACAATTTCGGCGCCATCACGTTGGCCACATCGACAAGCGATTGATGCACGCCCAACCGGGCAAGATCGATGACTTCCAGACCTTGGTAGCCGCAAGGATTGATTCGTTCAAATGGCTCAAGATTCATTGCCACATTGAAAGCCAGGCCGTGATAGCTGCAGCCGCGACGAATACGCAAGCCCACGCTGGCCAGCTTTCTATCTTGCACATAGACACCGGGCGCTTCACGTTTGGCAATCGCTGCGATATTCCATGTCGCCGCTGTTTCGATCACGGCAGTTTCCAGCGCCATCACCATTTCGCGCACACCGAGCTGATGCCGACGTAAGTCAATCAATGGATACACCACCAACTGACCGGGACCGTGATAGGTGACCTGACCGCCACGATCGATTTGCACGACGGGAATATCGCCCGGCATTAATACATGCTCAGGCTTGCCGTTCATGCCTTGAGTGAATACCGGTGGATGTTCAACAAACCAGATTTCATCGCGCGTCGCTTCATCACGCGCATTGGTGAACTGTTGCATGGCGCGCCATGTGGGTTCGTAAGGCACGTTGCCGCAATACTTGAGCAACGGCACATTCACCGCGACCTCAGACATGGCGAGTGGCAGATTCACTCGGTTTATAGACCCGCGTTGTTGCGTTCCAGCGCGCGCTCGGCGCGATAACTCGAACGCACCATTGGACCGGACACGCATTCCAGAAAACCCTTAGCCAATGCCAAGTCGCGATATTGCGCGAACTGCTCGGGCGTTACCCAGCGCTGGATTTCCAGGTGATTCCGCGTCGGCTGTAGATACTGACCCAAGGTCAGAATATCGACCTTGGCGGCGCGCAGATCGTCCATGGTTTGCACGATTTCTTCTTCACTTTCACCCAGCCCGAGCATCAAGCTGCTCTTGGTCAGCACCGAAGGCCGATATTGTTTGGCGAAGGCCAGTACCTTCATAGTTTGATCATAGCCTGCACGTGGATCGCGCACCGGATGCGTGAGACGCCGTACGGTTTCAATGTTCTGCGCAAACACTTGCAAGCCGCTATCTACAACGGTTGCCACATCATTGAGGTTGCCCTGGAAATCCGGCGTCAACGCTTCAACGGCCGTCTCGGGATTCAATTGCTTGATCTCGCGAATGCACGCTGCAAAATGCCCTGCGCCGCCGTCATCCAGATCGTCGCGATTGACTGAAGTCAGCACGACGTACTTCAACTTCATCAGTTGCACGGTGCGCGCGCTGTTGGCGGGTTCTTCCAGATCCAGCCAGCCTTTGGGATTGCCGGTGTCCACCGAACAAAAACGACAGGTGCGGGTACACACCGCGCCCATCAACATGATCGTCGCCGTGCCCGCATTCCAGCATTCGCCGATGTTGGGACACTTGGCTTCTTCGCAAACCGTGGCTAAGCGATGCTCATGCACAACTGCTTTAACCGCACTGAAGCCGTCACCAGCGGGCATGGGTGCACGCAGCCACTGTGGCTTGCGGCCGGGCGTGAAACTCGCGCCGGCACTGGCCTTGATGCCGTCCTTGATTGCCGAGAATCCCTGCGGGGTCTGATATTTCTGGCCGCTCTTGAGCACGACAGGTGTTTCGCCTGCAGTAACAATCGCAATGCCTTTAAAATTATTCACGATGAAGGGGGGTTTGAAAACATGAGGGGAGTCATCTTAGCAAACCTTGCTGTGTCTCCGGGGCTGTGTCTCCGGGGCTGTGTCTCCGGGGCTGTGTCACCGGGGACTCGCCAGAAATGAAAACGCCTGCCAACCGACGGTCGACAGGCGCGTTTCAAACTAGCGAATCAGCAACGGATTATTTGGGATTGGCGGCGTGCAGCATCCACAGATCCGCGATGCGGCCGAATTCTGACTCGTCCGGTACCTGCTTGAAGGCAGCGCGTGCCTTATCTGGCTGGCCAGCACGCAGATACGAAATACCCAGCGCAATTTGGGCCTTATCCGGCGATTTCAGACCACCCTTTTTGATGCCGCGATCCAGCGCCTCAATGGCTTCGGGATAACGACCATAACCGTAGTAAGCCTCGCCCAGCGTAACATCGTCCTGCCCAGTCGCAGCATCGCGAGCTTTTTTATCCAGCGCCGGCAATGCAGCCTTATCCGCGTCCGCCAGCTTCTGGATGCTTGCTTTCAAGCGATCTTCACGGTCCTTGCCCGCGCTGGTACCCAGAATGCCTTTTGAATAACCCGCGTCGAGCACACTCAGTGCTTCGCCGGGATAGCCGAAATTATTGGCGAGTTGGGCCATTTCGATAAAGTCATTCGGGTCTTTGAGCGTGCCCACCGCCAGCATCAATCGATCAAGCTGGAAACGACCGGCATCGCTGTTCTGTTGTTGCTTCAGCGCAGTGAGCATCGGCGCCCAATAAGTTTCGCTGGGATAGTAGCGCAGCAGTTTTTCGAGAATGGCCAGCGTCGGCTTATCCAACGTGTTGGTGCTGCCACCCAGTTGATAAGACACGCGATACATGATCTTCAACCAATCTTCCTTGGGGCGCTGACCGGATTTTTCGGTAGCGGACACCAGACCATTGAAGGTATCAAGTGACTGTTTGAGCTGTCCGGTCTTGAACTGCAATTGGCCAAGAATGGCGGTCATATCGGCATCGCCAGGATGCGCTTTCAACCAGCGCTGCAGATAATCCAGTGCCTTGGTGTTGTTATTGGTCTGCAGATACATCTGCGCGACATTCTTGATGTACTGATCCGACTCGGTCGGTGACACGAATGGGCTATCGATCAGCTTTTCATAGATGGCCGCAGCTTCTGCATATTTTTTCTGGCTGGTGTAAACCCAGGCAAAAATTTCATTGATCTTGAATTGCTCGTAGGGGGTCTTTTCGCTGACCGCATCTGCTTCGCGCAGTTTGGTCAAGGCCTGATCCCATTGCTTCGCCTGACCGGCCGTCAAAGCCTCTTGCAATGGCTTGCCTATTTTAGGGCCGACCTTCTGTTCCTTCTGATCGGCAGCAATGACCGCAGTCGCCGGCAACACCGCGGTCGCAGAGAATGCCAACAGATTCAAACCGAGAACAGTGAGAATAGGACGAAACTTCTTCATGGGCACAGCTCAATTCATCAATTAGGACAAGCTGATTGGCTTGTAGAGAAAGACTTGTAGATAAAAACCAGGGGCTGAAGTTCGCAAACTTCAGCCCAATTCGGCATTACATGTACTGTTCCATGCCAACAACGCCCAGCTTCTCCATGCGTCCGCGTTGTGCAGCGGCAAGCAGATCAGCGACCGCATCGTACTTCGACCACTTGTCAGGGCGAATATGCAGTTCAGATTGCGGGACTCGTTTCGACTCGACCGCAAAACGACTCTCGATTTGCTGCAAGCTCAACTCTTCGCCATCCCAGTAATACTTGCCGTCGAAATCAACCACTAGATTGATGACAGTCGGCGGCTGCGTATCCACCGGATTAGCGTTCGGTTGCGGCATGTCCAGCTTGGTGGAATGCTTGGTCGGCGGAATAGTGATGATGAACATGACCAGCAACACCAACATGACGTCGATCAGCGGCGTCGTGTTTACATCCATCATCGGTTCATCGCTACCCGATGAGCCCACATTCATTGCCATTATCTCAATCCCCGTTCAAGGTTAGTGCTAGTTGCGACGACTGAAGGCGCATTACGCGCCTCCGCGCACCGGTGGTTCGGAAATGAAACCCACCTTGACGATGCCGCTGCGCTGGCACATGACCATTACTTTGCCGACGAATTCAAAGCGCGCTTGCCGATCGCCACGAATGTGGACTTCAGGCTGGGGCACCTTGACGGCTTCCACTTTTAGGCGGTCGAGCAGTTCGTCGGCGGTAATGGGTCTAACGTTCCAGAAGATTTGACCTTCCTTGTTCACCGCAATGGTGATGTCTTCCGGCTTGTCGATGGATGCCTGATTTTCCGCTTTGGGAAGATCAAGTTTGACCGTCTGGGTGATCACTGGAATGGTAATCAGGAAGATGATGAGCAACACCAACATCACATCCACGAGCGGCGTGGTATTGATGTTCGACATCACTTCTTCTTCGCCGCTACCGCCGCCTACATTCATGCCCATCGCCTAATCCCCCGGTATTGCTGCTACCAATTACTTGGCGCGCGGAGCAGCTGCTGCGGTTGAGCCGCCGGCGTTAACGCGAGCGCCGCTGACCAGGAAGGCATGCAAATCGGAAGTGAAGTAGCGGACCTGTTCCATCAGCTTCTTGTTGCCACCGAGCAGCCAGTTGTAACCCAGCACCGCCGGCACGGCTACGGCCAAGCCGATAGCGGTCATGATCAATGCTTCACCGACGGGACCGGCCACCTTGCTAATGCTGGCGTCGCCGGAAGTTCCGATAGTGGTCAAGGCGTTCAGAATGCCCCACACCGTACCGAACAGACCCACGAACGGCGAGGTTGAACCCACGGTGGCGAGGAATGACAGGCCTTTCGACAAGTTGCTGTTGAGCTGTTCCTGCGAACGTTGCAGAGAAATGGTTACCCATTCGTGCAAGGGAATTTGATCGGTCAGACGACCATCATGATGCTCGGTGGCGCGCAGACCGTTTTCGACGATCATCTTGAAGGCATGGTCTTTGCCCTTCAGATTGTTGGCGCCTTCACGCAGCGACGAGGCCTGCCAAAAACTCTTCTGCACTTCTTTTTGCTGACTGGCCAGCTTGCGTTGGTCGAGCCACTTGGTAAACATGATGTACCAGGAAATGGCGGACATGATGACCAGAATTGCGAAAACACCCTTGGTTACTGGACCACCGGTCTGCAACATCGCGCTGAGGCCGTAGGGATTTTCGACTGCTACTTGATTGGGTTCCATGGAACTAAGACCCTCTAAATGGATTTGCTCAAATTTCTAAAGACGCTGTTATAAAAATACGATCGAACTATTTATTAGTAAGCTTCCAACGTACCGGCACAGTTACCCACGACCCTTCGGGCACACCACCTCTAGTAGCTGGTTTCATACGCCAAGTCTTCACGTACTTGAGCGTTGCTTCATCAAGCCTATCGAATCCGCTGGAAGTCTTGATTCTGGCATCAGTAACACGACCGTCGGCTGCGATATAAATTTCAACTGTCGCGACACCTTCCTCGCCGGCACGAATAGACGCGGAAGGATAAAACTCATCATTCGACCTGACTGGGCGCTTGGGATCGAAGCCACCCCTTACCAGGGGAGCTTCAGCCGGAGCCGCAGGCGCAACGGGCGGCGGAGCGACAACCGGTGGACGTTCATTAGTAACAACCTGAATCGCGTTGGTCACCGTCTGTGTCTGAATAGTCACTTCAGGCGGCGGAATGAAAGGCGGTGGTTCGGCAATATCTGGCGGGGGCGGCGGGGGCGGGAGATCTTCCGGCGGCTTTGCTTCGTCGATCATCTTGGTATCGATAGGCTTGGCCAACATCGAAATAATCTGGTGAGACAGACCGCTCTCGATTACGTAGTACATGCCCAAATGCAGCAGCGCCACAATCACAATAATGATAGTGCGCTTGGAATCAGAACCTGCTGTTGCCGTTAAGGCCATGCGTCCCCGCCTGAAATTCGTATTCCGGAGTCTTAAATAATGAGCTCCGTACCCGACTTATTAACCCACCGTGCCACAAGTTTTTTTGACAACACTGTTATGCGTCTGCCAAACATGCCGAATTCACCTGTTTTTTACAGCGTCAATCCGCAAAATTCGAGGGCACCCAAAGCTGGCGTAACTTATATATAAAAAATCTTGAAGGCAAGTCAAAACTGCTGCTGCAAGCTGTCTTTTTACGAATCGGCGCGCTGTTTCGCTTTACCCAAATGTTGACGATACTCAGTGCACCAACTTGAACACTGTTTGTGTGACCGCGACGCTGCAAAAAAATTCCGCCCACCGGCGACTTTGATCGACATCGGTCCGTGTTGTCTCGCACTATGAGCGACACCAGCCTGGTCAAGCAGGCTTTCGCACTGGGAAATAGGCTCATTTCGTGGCGGGCAATACATCGCTTTGCACCCAGCTAATGCAGACCTCTTGAGTTGACGACCCGTCACCTATCACTAAGTCCTCGCCGCTTGGACGCAAAAGCGGCATGATTACCCTACTTCGCCGACACCAGTCAGTCGACACGAATGTCATCGATGAACTCAGCAACTGATGAGGTCAAAACAGTTGCGCCCACCGGGGAAACGCTTCGGCTGGTGCTGGATACCAATGTGGTTCTGGATTGGTTGCTGTTCGCCGATCCACTTACTGGTTCGCTCGCACTATGCGTTGGCAATGGTCGGGTAACGTTGTTGACACACGCACCGGCGATGGCCGAACTGCATCGCGTGCTGCGTTATGACGCATTCAAGTTGGATGAGGCACGCCGAACCGATTTGCTGGATCGCTATCGGCGCAACACTGACGAAGCCGCACTGCCGATTGGTTTCGCACTCGACAATCTCTTGCTGCCCGATAATTTTCCCTGTTGCAAAGACGCCGACGATCAGCACTTCCTGGCGCTGGCCTATCACACTCATGCCGACGCCCTGATTACCCGGGACAAAGCGTTACTGGCATTACGCAAAAGGGCGCGCAAGTTTGGCGTGACGATTGTGGACGTGCGACAACTACCCGTTTTCCTATCGCCAATTTGAATCGTCCACACGCTGTGCACGAGCTTGCGCGTAACCCAACATCTGCGCAGTACGCAGCAACTTGAGCGACGCGTGAGCAGATAAGGCAGCGGCGCGTGCCTGCAATTGTTCGTCAGCGCAATTCAGAATGTCCGCCTTGCCGGCAAACACGATGCGATTACCGCTATCTTCCGCAACGATCATCAGCGCCTGATGTTCAAAACTATATTTTATGCGTGTGAACAGGGGCTCATAGGTTTGCGGCGAATCGGGCAGATTGACGACCATCACGCCCGGTTCGGTCAGACACTCTCGGCATTGATTATAAAAATGTTGCGTGCTTAACACCGGCGGTTGCCCGGTTTCTGTAAAGCCGTCAACGACTAATACATCGAATTGGTTGTGCATGCGGGCAACGAAGGCTGCACCATCCTCGCAGAGCACACGAAATCGTGCGTCGTCTTCAGGTACGAAGAACCGTGCTCGCAATGCAATCACATCGGGATTGATTTCAACCACGGTGATATCGGCTTCCGGCAGCGTGGCGTAACAATACTTGGGCATCGAACCGCCACCCAGACCGATCATGGCGATGCGCAACGGCCGCGGACGGTACAACAGAAAGCCCATCATGGTTCGCGTGTAACCCAGCGCCAGTTCGTCCGGCGCATCCAGTCGCATTTCGCTTTGCACGCGAATCTCATCGAAGCTCATGACCAGACGATCAGCAACGCGCACCACTTGTGGCTTATCTTTACCGCGATGTCGATACATCGTTCGTCCGCAGCCGTTGATCCAACTGTGCCAATCGTTGCGGCGTGCCGATGTCGAACCATTCGCCGACATGCAATTCGCCATTGACCCGTTGCGCATGTGCAGCGGCGTACAACAGCGGCGCGAGTTTGAACGCTCCCGGCGAGCAACCCGCGAACAATCGCGGATGATAGAAACCCATGCCTGAGAAGGTGTACGTCGCGCCCGATTCAGCGATGCGATCGGTCACCACATTTCCGTTCAATCCGAAATCGCCTTTGCGGTTGTGTTCGGGGTTGGGGACCAGCACCAGATGTGCCAGCGTGTCATCACGCCAGGTTGTGGGCAGGGCTGGTGAAGTAACGCGCCAATCGGTCCAGGTATCGCCATTCACCACCAGAAAAGGTGCATCGCCCAGCAGTGGTAGTGCCTTGAATATCCCGCCACCGGTTTCCAGTGCCGGCCAGCCTTCATGGCTATATTGGATACGCATGTTCCAGCGTGAACCGTCGCCAAGATAAGCCGGTATTTGTTCGCCCAACCAAGCCGTGTTGATAACGGCATCGCGGAAGCCCGCACTCGCCAGATGCTCAAGATGATATTCAATCAGCGCTTTGCCACCGGCCTTCAACAAAGGCTTGGGATGTTCATCGGTCAACGGTCGCATGCGTTCGCCACGACCGGCAGCGAGAATCATTGCGCGCATGGTTGTTTCATTTCCGGAATACCCTCACCCTGCCCTCTCCCTGAAGGGAGAGGGAGAAGATTTCTCGCTCTGCTCGAAATGACAATTTCTGATGTTGATTCGAACTACAGAACACTAAAACGTATAACCGACTTGCACCTGCTTGCCTTCCAGTTCATCAAGCAAACGCAGCAGTGGACGCAGGTCGTCATAGCGTTGCCCTACATGCCGTACGTAGGCGATGAAACGCGGCGTATCGGCGAGGTACTTGGGTTTGCCATCGCGATAATTAATGCGAGCAAAAATACCCAGCACCTTCAAGTGACGCTGCAAGCCCATCCATTCCATGTCGCGATAAAACGCGCCGAAATCTTCGTGCACCGGCAGACCGGCATGGCGAGCACGCTCCCAGTAACGCGCGGCCCAATCGATGATCTTGGCTTCCGGCCAACTGATGAAGGCATCGCGGAACAATGAAGCGACGTCGTAAGTAATCGGGCCATACACCGCGTCCTGAAAATCCAGTACACCGGGATTGGGCGTGCTGATCATCAAGTTGCGCGGCATGTAATCGCGATGCACATACACGCTGGGCTGCGCGAGATTCGTGGCAACAATCAAATCGAACATGCGTTGCAACGTGGCTTGTTGTTTGTCGCTAAGCGTCACTTGCAGATGCCTGGCCACATACCAATCGGGAAACAAACTCAGTTCGCGGCGCAGCAACGCTTCATCGTATGGCGGCAACTCGCCCGGCTTGCTCACCAGTTGCCACTTGATCAGCGCATCGATGGCGACACTGAACAAATCATCGGCATTGGCTTCAGTCAACACATCGAGAAACGTTTGCGTGCCCAGATCGGTCAGTAGCAAGTAGCCGTTGCCCACATCTTCGGCAACCGCGCGCGGCACATGCACACCCGCGGCTTGCAACAGGCTGGCAACATGCAGGAACGGCCGAACATCTTCTTTGTCCGGCGGCGCGTCCATCGCAATAAATGTTTCCGCACCCTTGCGAATGCGGAAGTAGCGACGAAAGCTGGCATCTGCCGATGCCGGTGCGATCTGCAGTTGATCAGTGCCCAGCACTTGCTCCGCCCAACTGGTTAAGGCGTCAAGTCGCAGATCGCGGTGAGGCTCGGTCATGTCCCATCCAATGCTTGCGTGGAATTAAGTGTGCAGTATAAACATCTGCCTATAATGACCGCACCCTGTTGGCTCATTCACTAGATATAGAACCTCCGCATTGCGGGGCATAGACCATTCCGATTTACTGATGCCTTATCACTTGCCCATCACCGCACCACGCCGGTTTCGACTACCAATTCTGTCAATCGCTGTTGCGCAGGCAGTAGTGGCAACGATGGCTATGCTGAGCACGCCGGCCGCACAGGCGCAGGTGATGATGTGTCCCGACAACTCGCGCAGTGCGGCGCGCCCGACCACACGACCGTTGGGCAGCTTGCGCGATGCTGCGCAATTGCCGATCCATCTGCAGGCTGATAGTTGGGATGCCACCGTCAACGGCGAAATCAATCTCACCGGCAAGGTGCAGGCGATTCAGGGTGAACGCACGCTGAGCGCCGATGCCTTGCACTACAACACGGTGAGCAAGGACATCAGCGCCGAAGGCACCGTACAGTATGAAGACAGCACGCTGGCGGTGAGCGGCAACGATGCCAGCATGAATTCCAGCGGTGGCGCCGCTATCGCGCAAGCCGGCTTCCTGCTCAAAGCCGCCTCCGGCCGCGGCACCGCCGGCAAGGTGCAACTCAACCCTGAAGGCAATCTGGCGCTGGACGATGTGACCTATACCACCTGCCCGCCCGGCAGCGCCGATTGGCTACTCAAGCTGTCGGATCTCGATATCAATCAACAAACCCATACCGGCACCGGACGCAATGTGCGCCTTGAGTTTCTGAGCGTGCCGATTTTCTACACGCCATGGATTTCGTTCCCGGTGGGCAACGAACGCAAGAGCGGCTTTCTGTTTCCCAGCTTCGGCGGCTCATCGCGTGGCGGCAATGCGCTATCCATGCCGTGGTACTGGAATCTCGCGCCCAACTACGACGACACCATTACGCCCACGTATGACACCAGTCGCGGATTCAAACTTGACAATGAATTCCGTTACCTGGGCGAATCGAGCAAAGGCAGCTTGGTAACCAGTTATCTGCCGCGCGACAACAAAGCCAGGGAACAGCTTGATCTGGCCGGTCCAGACTTCATGCAATCCGAGGACCTCGTTGGCGGCCGCACCCGGCAACTTGACAGCAATGCCCGGCAATGGCGCGGCAGCATCGATGCGCTGTATCGCAACGACTTCACCAACATGCTGCGGCTGGATATCAACGCCGGTGAGGTGCATGACAAGCAATGGTTCGAAGATTTCGGTCAGACGCGCGACGCCACCAGCACGGTCTACCTGGTGCGTACCCTGTCGTTGAGCACGCACAGTTCCCAATGGCATAGCGAGTTAAATTTCGAAAACCTGCAAGTCATCGATACCACTATCGATTCGGCCGATCGTCCCTACACGATGCTGCCGCAGTTGGTGATCGGCGGCTATGAACATCTGCCATTCGGCGCCGAATTCAAACTCGATAGTGAGCTGACTTATTTCACGCGCGGCGCCGTGCTGCAACCCGGCAGCACCACTACCGCGGCTATTTTGACGGACAGTCTCAGCGGTGCCCGGCTATATATGTTGCCGACGCTGAGTCTGCCGCTGCGTGCGCCGGGCATGTACGTAACTCCCAGCGCCAGCTGGCATTACACGCGTTACCAATTGCAACACACCGAGCCCGGCAAGGACGACAAACCCAGCGTCTCGGCACCCATGTATTCGCTAGATACGGGTATGGTGTTCGAACGCCTATCGGGCAGCAAAGGGCAACGCCTGTACACGCTTGAGCCGCGCCTGCTTTACAGCTACGTGCCGTATCGTCAGCAAAGCGACGTGTTGTTCGACACCGGCCTGCCGGATTTCAGTCTGGTGCAATTGTTTCAGACCAATCGCTTTCTCGGCCCGGATCGATTGGGTGACACTAATCAACTGAGCGCCGGCGTCACCACGCGCATGCTCGATTCACGCGACGGCGAACAATTTTTGGCCGGCACACTGGGCCAAGCCTTTTACTTCAAAACGCCCTGCATCATCTCGCTAACGACCACTGCCTGCAGCGACAGCGCCGCCAACCAGCGTTCATCGGATCTGATTGGTCAACTCTCGCTCACTGCCTACAAACACTGGACCGTCAATATCGGTGCGCAATGGGACCCGTCGCTGTCGAGCAGCGAGCGCGGCGATGTGTCATTTCAATATCGTCCCGGCCCGGACCGCACCATCAATCTGGGTTACAGCTACGACGTCAGCAGTAATGTGAACGGCAATAGCGGGACACGCGATCCGTTGCGCCAATACGTCGGCTCGTTCGCCTGGCCGATAAACCGTGCGTGGAGCGGCTACGGCCGCGCGGTGTATTCGCAGATCGACCGCAAGTTCCTCGATCACTTCGCCGGCCTGGAATATCGCTCCTGCTGCTGGAATATCCGTATGGTGGTTGGCCGCGCCGTGGTCACCAAAACCGGCGAATACGACACGCAGTACCGCATTCAGCTTGAACTCAAGGGATTGTCCAGTGTCGGAACCGCCGATACTTTCCTCGAAAGCTCAATTCCCGGATACTCCGCGCGCGACCGGCTAGGTCCTTAAGACCGCCTACTATTATTTTTCACCGTGATTTTCTGACTACCGATCACGGTCGGCATTCGTTTCATACTCAAGACGTACTCCATGAAGTTCAAGATTCTCTCTTCCCTGTTCGCCGCGGCGCTGTACTTTGGCTTGATCTTCAACGTGGTCCACAACACCGCCCAGGCAGAGCCGCATCAACTCAGCAACCGCGGCCAATCGTTGGACCGCATCGCGGCGATCGTGAACGACGGCGTCGTACTCACCAGCGAGCTGGATGCGGAAACCGATCGCATCGTTGCTCGCCTCAAACAACAGAACACTGAACTGCCGTCGGCCACTGTGTTGCGCAAGCAAGTGCTGGATCGACTCGTGTTGCAGGAACTACAACTACAACGCGCCTCGCACGGCGGACTGAAGATCTCCGATGAAATGCTCAACAATGCATTGAACGACATCGCGCAACGCAACAATGTGAAGTTCAGCGATCTACCCGCCACCATCGAAGCGCAGGGCCAGAGCTATGCCGCGTTCCGTGAAGAAGTGCGTCGCGACATGACCATTCAGATTCTGCAACAACAGGCCGTGGTCAATAACATCACCATTCCACCGCGCGAGCTGGAACAGTTTCTCGCCAAGCAACAACGTCAACCCGATGCCAACGCGCAGTACAACCTGTCGCACATCCTGATTTCCGTCGCCAGCAATGCCAGCTCGGATGAACTGGCCAGACGCGAAGCGCGCGCCATCGAAGTGTTGGCCAAAGCCAAGGCCGGACAATCGTTCGCCGAATTGGCCGTTGCCTATTCCGACAGCGGCACCAACGTCGATGGCGGCTCATTGGGCTGGCGCAGCGGCGCGCAGTTGCCATCTATCGTCGCCGACAGCATTCCCAACTTGAAGAATGGCGAAGTCACCAATTTGATCCGCACACCCAGCGGCTTTCATATCTTCAAGCTCAACGACAAGCGTGGCGGCGATAACGAATCCGAACTGCAATCGCAGGTGCATGCGCGCCACATCCTGCTGAAGACTACCGAGATTGAAGACGACAACACCGTCAAACAGCGTCTCGAAAAAATTCGCGCGCGCATTCTTGCCGGCGAAGACTTCGCCACCATCGCAGCCGTTACCTCGCAGGACACCGGCTCTGCTGTGCAAGGTGGCGACCTGGGTTGGGCTGGTCCCGGCATGTTCGTTGGCGAGTTTGAAAAGACCTTGGACAAGCTCGAAGTGAACCAGATCAGTGAACCTTTCAAGACACAGTTCGGTTGGCACATCGTGCAATTGCTCGGTCGTCGCACGCAGGACATCAGTGACGACATTCGTCGTAACAAAGCCTTTGCCGCGTTGCGCGAATCCAAGGCAGAAGAAGAAGTTGAACTGTGGCTGCGCGAACTGCGCGCCGATGCCTACGTTGAATACTTGCTGTAACAACAGTTCGCTTTGTCGCATCGCTGCTGTCTTAACGAGAGCATTGGGGAAGATCTAATTACCAAGGAAAGTATGATTTATTTCCCGTTCGCGTTGAGCCTGTCGAAACGTTCTTTAAATTTGTTGAAGAATCCTTCGACACGCTGCGCTGCTCAGGACGAACGGAATTAATCAGACCCTCCTAAGCGCATGTCTTCACTACCACGCATCATCCTGACCACTGGCGAACCCGCCGGCATCGGCCCGGATCTGGCCATCGCCATTGCGCAACAAAACTGGGACTGCCAGTTGATCGTTGCCGGCGATCGTGAGCTATTGCGCGAACGCGCGCAGCAGTTGCATCTCACGATTGCGCTGCGCGACTACGAAGCGAGCGTAGTGCAACCACAAAAAGCCGGCGTACTGACGGTGTTACACGTACCAACGCAGGCATCAGTGCAATGCGGTCAATTGAATGTCGCCAATGCGCGTTACGTCCTGCAGATGCTGGATCGTGCCTGCGATGGTTGTCTATCCGGCGAGTTCACGGCGATGGTCACTGCGCCGGTGCAGAAGAGCATTATCAATGAAGCCGGCGTAGCCTTCTCCGGTCATACCGAATATCTCGCCGAGCGCAGCGGCGGCAACTTGCCGGTGATGATGCTGGTTGCTGATCAATTGCGCGTGGCGCTGGTAACCACCCATCTGCCGCTTGCCGCAGTAAGTCAGGCAATCACACAGGATGTACTGCGTAAAACTTTACAGACACTTGATCACGACCTGCGGCGGCGCTTCGGCAAGCGCCAGCCACGCATTCTGGTGCTGGGTTTGAATCCACATGCGGGCGAGTCCGGTTATCTCGGCCGCGAAGAAATCGACACCATTATTCCAGTGCTGAATGAGCTGCGTGCACAAGGCATGCAACTGACCGGTCCAGCACCCGCCGACACGGCCTTCACACCGCACCTGTTGCAAGACGCGGACGCAGTGCTGGCCATGTTTCATGATCAAGGCCTGCCGGTGCTTAAATATGCCGGCTTCGGCAATGCGGTGAATGTCACGTTGGGATTACCCATCATCCGCACTTCGGTGGATCACGGCACCGCGCTGGATCTGGCTGGCAGCGGTAAGGTTGATGCGGGCAGTTTGAAGGCTGCGTTGCAGCTTGCGATTCAGATGGCTCTTAAGGTGTAGGTCGGGATTTATCCCGACGACTATCTCACATGTCGGGTTAAAACCCGACCTACGATAATCCACAACAATATCCATGCATCAAGCCCGCAAACGTTTCGGTCAACACTTTCTGCGCGATCAAAGCGTGATCAACGCCATCGTCGACGCCATCGATCCGCGAGTCGATCAACACATCGTTGAGATTGGTCCCGGCCTTGGCGCCATTACCTTACCGGTACTGGCGCGCGTCAAAACCATGGATGCCGTGGAAATCGATCGCGATGTCATCGCCGCATTGAAAGTCAGTTCGTTCAGCGTCGGCGAACTGCGCCTGTATGAAGCCAATGTGTTGAAGTTCGATTTCGGCAGTCTGCGTCGTGACGCGCAACGGCTGCGCCTGATCGGCAATCTGCCGTACAACATCTCGACGCCCTTGTTGTTTGAACTCATTGAACAGCGCGAACATTTTCATGACATGCACTTCATGCTGCAAAAAGAAGTAGTTGCACGCATGGGTGCACAACCGGGTACCAGCGACTACGGTCGTTTAACGGTGATGCTCGCGCCGTGGTTAAAAGTGGAACCGTTGTTCGACATTGGGCCCGAAGCGTTTCGCCCGCCGCCCAAAGTCATGTCCAGCGTGGTGCGGCTCACACCGCATGCAACGCCGCCATTCGTCATTGAAGATCGCACTCGCTTCGCAAAAGTGGTGATGGCTGCGTTCTCGCAACGGCGTAAAACATTACGCAATGCACTCAGCTCCTTGTTGAACACGGAACAGATCGAAGCGGCTGGAATCGATCCCGGGCTGCGTGCTGAAGTGTTGTCCCCGGATAAGTTCGCTGCGTTAGCAGCGCAAATAAAATAACAACACTGAAGAAAGAGCTGTTTTATTCCCCGTTCGCGTTGAGTCTGTCCAAACGTTATTTGATATTGCTGAAGAATCCTTCGAAGCGCTGCGCTGCTCAGGACAAACGAACTATCAAGCCATTCTTCGCCAATCATCCGTTATTTCTTCTTCAACTTCGTTCGTGCGCTGAGCCCTCAAGCTGAATTCATGTCTGAATGAGTTCAGCCTGTTCAGCAAGCATTGCCGAACATCAAGCAAATCATTCAACGCATCGTTCATGCACGTGTTGTTACCACACACATGACGCACGTGTAATCGCTCTATTCAGAGTGCATTCACTTTGAATCTATATGTTGTAGGCAATGCGCGACGGTGCTGTCGCCGCAGCCTTACACGATTGCGCATCACGCATTCATCTTTCACTGGTTCTATTCGTTCAGGTAATCACATGCAAAGACGTACTTTTTATGCGTGGCTATTCGTCGCTGTTGCTGCCTTGATGTGCAGTGCATGCGGAGGTGGCGGCAAGAGCAGCACCGCATCAACTACCAGTTACATTCGTCTGGTGAACGCCACTCAAGTGGATAATCTCTCTTTAAGCGCATCGACGACGACACAAAATTCCAACGTCGCTGCAAGCCAAGCCAGCGGCTATGCCAGCATTGCCGCCGCCACTTACTCGGTGATCGTCAGCGCGGCAAACAATGCGTTGGCTACCTCGGCGACCAACTCACTGAGTCTTGCTGCAGATGTTTACTACACCGTGGTTGCCTATGCGCGCGGCGGCCAGATCAAGTTGCTGGCCATCACCGATAACAAGACCGCACCAGCCACGGGCTTTGCATCATTGACGATTGCCAACGCCGACTCCGATGCCGGCACACTGGATGTCTATGTCGTTGCCCCCGGCACCGCTCTCAGCGGTTTGTCGCCTACATTCTCGAATGTCACGCCGACTGGCATTAGTTTGACCAATTCAATCACTGCCGGTACTTACGACATCATTGCCACGGCTTATAACAAGCCCACTGATGTGCGCTTGACCATGTCCTCAGTGCAATTGACCAGCACCGAGATTGCAACACTGGCATTGACCGCCACCAGTGGCGGTTCATTAGTAGATGGCGCATTGGTTGTGCAACAAGGCGGTGTGCAAGTACAACCTGCCAATAAAGCACGCGTGCGCGTCGTTGCTGCGTTCCCCGCCGTGGGCAGTGTCAATGCAACCGTTGCAACGACAGTGGGTGGCACCGCGCTGGGCTCCATCACTGCGCCGTCGGTCGGTACCTATAGCTTGGTGCCGGCCAACTCAACGACGTACACCATCAACGTGGACGGCGTCGCCGTAGGCAGTTTGCCTGCCACCACGTTTGCCAGCGGTGGCGATTACACCGTGCTGGTATATGGCGCGAGCAGCAACGCGCCACAAGTGTCTATCCTGCCCGATAACAACCAACTGCCGACGTCAGGCGCGAAGATTCGTCTGGTGAACGCCGCCGTGTCGTCGGGCGGTCTGGCATTGAGCGACAACTTCGTGCCGCTATTCTCCGAGCTGGGTTACGGTACGGCTTCGGACTACCTCGGCGTCACTGCCGGTTCGTCATTACTGCAATTGACTTCGCCGGTCAGCACTTTCACCCCATACAGCACCACGATCAACATTCTGACCAATGGTGTGTATAGCCTGTTTGTACTGGGCGCTACCGACGCCCTTGAAGTGCTGAGCAAGGACAAGTAATCGCCAGTCATCGAGTCCCGCAAGCAGCAGCGGCAAGGTCGTGTTGACTACACGGGCTTGCCGTCATCGCTGCAACCCTCCACACTCTCTCCTACACTAAACGCGCGTCGCCACCGTAGCGACACTGATCAGTGGATGAGGAGATATGGGGATGTATAACAAGATCCTGGTGCTCATCGATCTGTCGGTCGATTCCAGTTTGGTCATTGAGCGAGCTAAAGCCATCGCGGCGGACCGTGACTGCCTGCACTTGTTGCATGTTGTCGAGTATTTGCCGCTCGAACCCATGGGCGAAGCGGTGCTGCCGCCGGTGCAAATGGAAAACGATTTGCTGATCCGCGCCAAACAACGTCTGGCGCAATTCGCGGAACAGTGGGGCTTAGGCGCCAATCAGCAGACCGTGACCTTGGGCAGCACCAAGGCAGAAACCCAGCAGGCAGCGCGACAATTGGGTGCAGATCTAATCGTGGTGGGGAACCATGAGCGCCACGGGCTGAAAGCGTTGGTCAATTTCACCGAAGACGCCGTACTACATGTCGCGCCATGCGATGTGCTGGCGGTGCATCTGCCCGACAGGAACGGCAAAAAATAACACGCAATGCGCGCACCGCGGTCAGGACATTACGTCTACTGGCTGCCGCTGTGCGATGACGACTGGTATATTAGTTTTTAATACTAATCGCCGCCGCAGCTCATCATGAACGCTTCGATCACTCACAAAATTCGCGTCGATGTCACCACCAGTTACGTCGATGAACAATCCAAGCCCGACGAAAGCCGTTACGTGTTCTCCTACACCATCACCATTCATAATGAGGGCACGGTACCGGCCAAATTGCTGACGCGTCACTGGGTGATCACCGACGCCAACGGCAAGGTGCATGAAGTGCGTGGCGAAGGCGTAGTAGGCGAGCAGCCGCATCTGCAACCCGGACAAGGCTTTCGTTATTCCAGCGCTTCAGTAATTGAAACTCCGGTGGGCGCGATGCAAGGCAGTTATCAAATGATGGCCGATGACGGCGCGCGCTTCGATGCGCAGATTGCACCGTTTCGTCTGGCCAAGCCCGGCTTGCTGCACTAACGCTACTAATAGGCACAACAATGGCCGTCTTCGCCATTGGCGACATTCAAGGTTGCGGCGACGAATTCGAAAAATTACTGGAGCGCATCCGCTTTAATCCCGCGAACGATACGCTGTGGTTAACCGGCGATCTGGTCAACCGCGGACCGCGCTCGCTGGATGTATTGCGCCTGGTCAAGTCGCTGGGCGATGCGGCCATCACCGTGCTGGGTAATCACGATCTGCATCTGCTGGCCCTAGCGCTCGATCCACAGGCCAAGCGCAAATCAAAAGACACGCTGGACGACATTCTCGCCGCGCCCGATCGCCACGAACTGCTGCACTGGTTACGCCACCAACCACTGCTGCATCACGATGCACACCTGAAACGCACGCTTATTCATGCCGGTCTGCCGCCGCAATGGGATCTCGCGCTGGCACAGAGCTGTGCACGCGAAGTGGAAACGGCGCTGCGCGACCTGCATCGCGCCCGCGAATTGTTTCAACACATGTATGGCGACGAACCCGATCACTGGCGAGACGATCTGCAAGGCATGGCGCGACTGCGCTTCATCACCAATTGCCTCACGCGGTTGCGGATCTGCACGCCGGATGGCCACTTAAAGCTGAAAGAAAAAAACTCACCCACTGAATTGAAGCCAGGACTTTTGCCGTGGTTTCGCGCTCCCAATCGCCGCAGTCGCAGCGAGCGCATCGTCTGCGGCCATTGGTCGGCGCTGGGTTTTTACGATGCCGACAATGTGCTGGCGCTGGACACCGGTTGCGTGTGGGGCGGTTCGTTATGCGCCGTGCGACTGGATCAGGCGACTGATCCAGTGCATGTCAAATCGATTTCCGGCGGTTTGCCCCTGGAAGAGTAGTCACGCACTGCTCGCGGGAACAGACGCCAGCGATCAAGTCGTTCGTGCTGGCTTCATCAATGAGTGGCCGGCTTTGCCTCAGGCACCCATGCGGTCACCTGCAGCGAACGGCTCGCGTAATTCGCGTGGCCGGGAATGCAGCTCAAATCATCTTTGACTGCCTGCAACTTCAACGCCGGCAAAATCTGATCGCGGATTTGCTCAAGCAACTCGCAATCGCTGCCGAGCGCATCGCCGGAGCGGCCGGACTTCAGGCTGACAGTTTTGCTATTGACCGGGAACGCATCGGCAGTCGTATCGTTGGTCAGCACCGGCATGCGTACATTGATATGTGCGTTCAGCATTTTGCCGAGGTTGGCAGAACCGAAGCAGCCGGTCACATTGGCACGCACGTCCTTATCCGCGCCCAGCTCACGCAGAATGCCTTCGAGGCGATCTTCCAGCGAGGAACAATTGTAGTACGTCGAGGTGCCAAAATAATGAAAGTCCAGCTCATAAGGTTGCCACACGGCAACGCCTGCTTTGTCGGTAGCATCGGCTTGCGCCGCCACGGCCAAGCCGCTCGCGATCGCCATACAGGCGATGCCTATTAACGTGGATACGCGATTCGTGAAGCGCATAAACGGGATGTTCATAGTGACTCTCCATATTGAGATGAAGGTGAGTGCCAGTGTTGCCCGCAAAAGGTTGCGATGCAAGCTGCACTGCGGCACAGTGCCGCGCATTCATTGTCGGAACCGCCCATGAGCAGTTTGCACGCATTCAACTTTCGCAAATGGATCGATGACAACCGCGAGTTCCTCAAGCCACCGGTGGGCAATCGCTGTGTGTTTCGCGATTCTGAATTCATCATCATGGTGGTGGGCGGCCCCAATTCGCGTACCGATTATCATGTCGATCCCAGCGAGGAATTCTTTTATCAACTGGAAGGCGACATGGTGTTGAAGACCATGCAGGACGGACAGCCTGTCGATGTGCCGATTCGCGAAGGCGACATTCTGTTGTTGCCCGCCAATGTGCCGCACTCGCCGCGTCGTCCTGCCAACACCGTGGGCTTGGTCATCGAGCGTGTACGCAAGGCGGACGAGATCGAAGGCTTCATCTGGTACTGCGAGCGCTGCCACCACAAGCTGTATGAAGAGCGGTTGCATGTGTCGAATATCGAAACGCAATTGCAGCCGGTGTTCGCGCGCTTTTACAGCTCGCTCGCGCATCGCACCTGCAGTCGCTGCAACAGCGTGATGCCCGTGCCTGGACCAGCATGACATTACTCACGCTGGAACTTGCAGGACATCGTTATTGCGCCGACGCCGACGCGGCCATCGACATTTCCATACCGCTGCAATTCGATGCGCCGCAGTTGCAGGCGTTCGGTGCGCCCGGTGCGCATGCCGAGGTGTATCGTGCCGGCGCCTTTGTTGGCGATGTCAAACTGGGCGGCAGTTGCAACTGTCATCGTTATCAACTGACACCGCATTGCAATGGCACGCACACAGAAAGCGTGGGCCATATCACCAGCGACGCGGCGCCGATCAACGCGTTGGCGCTCAACGGTTTGTTATTGGCGCAATTGGTGACGGTTGATCCCATCGCGTCCCCCAACAAAGATCAGGCAACCGATCGTGTCATTACCGAGCACTGTTTACGCAAGCAGTTCGCTGCGACCGCTATTCCGGGCTGCTCGGCCTTGATCGTGCGCACCTTGCCGAACACCTCCGGCAAGCTCACTCGCAACTACGATGTCGGCAGCAGTCCGGCTTACTTCGAAGCCGCAGCACTGGCATGGCTGGCTGAGCAAGGCATCGATCATCTGCTGGTTGATCTGCCGTCGGTGGATCGTATGGATGATGGCGGTCATCTCCTTGCGCATCGTGCTTTATGGCAATTGCCTGTCGGCAGTACGCAATCGAATCAAGCGCTACGTGCCCACGCCACCATCACCGAATTGATTTATGTTGCCGACCAAATCGTCGACGGTGCCTACTTGTTGAGTTTGCAATTGGCGCCTTTTGTTGCCGACGCCACGCCGAGTCGTCCGCTGTTGTTGCCGCTGCTAAAGGCATGACCGTCAAACCATGACCACCGCCACTTCGACCACGCATAACTGGCCGCTCAATCGCGCAACTGCACAAGCATTGGATATTGCCGATCCGCTGGCGCGTCTACGCAGCAAGTTTCATATACCAATCACGACCAGCGACAATCCGCAAATTTATTTATGCGGCCATTCGCTGGGGTTGCAGCCCAAAAGCGCAGCCGGCCTGCTCAATGAAGAACTACTGGTCTGGCAAACGCAAGCAGTGGAAGGTCACACCAATAGTCATCGCCCCTGGTTGTCGTATCACGAACAGCTAACGCCGGGACTGGCTGAATTGTGCGGCGCGTTGCCGCTTGAAGTCGTGGCAATGAATTCACTTAGCGTGAACCTGCATCTGCTGCTGCTGAGTTTTTATCGCCCGACTGCACAGCGCCACAAGATACTCATTGAAGCCAGCGCGTTTCCTTCAGACCGTTATGCCGTTGTGTCGCAGCTTGAGCTGCATGGTTATGATGCCGCGCAGAGTCTGATGCAGATCGCGCCGCGCCCCGGCGAACATCTCTTGCGCACTGAAGACGTGGTCAGCTTGCTGGAGCATGACGGACAACAGATTGCCACCGTACTGCTGCCGGGCGTGCAATATCTGAGCGGTCAGTTGCTCGATATGCAAGCCATCACGCGTACCGCTCGCCAACAAGGTTGCATGGTGGGTTTCGATCTCGCACATGCCATCGGCAATGTGCCGCTGCGCTTGCATGAATGGGATATCGATTTCGCGGTATGGTGCAGCTATAAATATTTGAACAGCGGCCCCGGCTCCATTGGTGGCGCATTCATACACGAGCGATATGCATATAACGCTCAGCTACCACGTTTAGCCGGCTGGTGGGGGCACGACAAAACCACACGCTTCGCCATGCCAGAACGATTCGCGCCCTTGCCTGGCGCGGAAGGCTGGCAGCTATCGAACCCACCCATTTTCGCCTGTGCACCGTTGCTCGCGTCGCTGCAGATTTTTCAGGATGCCGGCATGCAAGCATTACGCAACAAGTCATTGCAACTCACGGCCTACTTGCAGCATCTGTTGCTGGGTTTGTTGAGTGAGCACATCGAGTTGATCACCCCCACCGATCCGCAGGCGCGCGGTTGTCAGCTATCGCTGCGCCTGCGCGTGTCGCTCGAACGCGCACGACAGATTCATCAACAACTGCAAACCATGGGCGTGATCTGCGACTGGCGCGAACCCAATGTCATTCGCGTCACGCCGACACCGCTATACAACCGTTATATCGATGCGTGGCAATTCGTTAGCGCGTTGCAAAGCTTGCTGACATGAGCGAACAGCCGGTAACCATTCTTGGCTCCGGTCTTGCCGGCAGCTTGATGGCTATTTTGCTGGCACGTCGCGGCATCAGAGTACGCTTATTGGAACGTCGACCCGATCCACGCGTGCGTCGTCTTTCTGCAGGGCGATCGATCAATCTGGCGCTAGCGGATCGCGGCATTCACGCATTAAAAGTCGCGGGCGTATTTGACGCAGTCGAATCGCTGCTAACGCCCATGCCCGGCCGCATGCTGCATGATGTGCATGGTCAAACCCAGTTCGTTGCATACGGACAGAAGCCGCACGAAGTGATCTACTCCATCTCGCGACCCGGCTTGAACGAGGTGTTGCTCGATGTGGCCGAACGGCTGCCTGGTGTTGAACTATGTTTCGATCACGAGTGCGCCGCCATCGATGTTGCTGCCGGCAAACTCAAGCTGAGGCGTCATGATGAGCCGCAGGGTCATGCGGAGAGTTTTACGCATTTGATTGCAGCCGATGGTTATCAGTCCATCGTGCGGCGCGCGTTGGCAGCCACGCCCGGCACACATGCCAGCGAAGATTTGCTGCCGCATGGCTACAAAGAATTGACGCTGCCCGCCAGCAACGGCACGCATCAAATGCATCGCAATGCCTTGCATGTGTGGCCTCGCGGCGGCTTCATGTTGATCGCACTGCCAAATCTCGATGGCACGTTCACTGTTACGTTGTTTCTGCCCTTTGAAGCCAGCGACGCCACTCAACCAAGCTTTGCACAACTGACCAATGCTTCAAGCATTCACGCATTTTTCGCGACACACTTTGCCGATGCGTTGCGATTGATGCCGAACCTGGCCGATGAGTTTCTGCAGCACCCAACTGGCAAGATGGTGACAGTGCGTAGCAATACCTGGACCAATGGTCGCAATGCCATCATCATCGGTGATGCAGCTCATGCAGTGGTGCCGTTTCATGGACAGGGCATGAACTGTGCGTTTGAAGACTGCGTGGAATTCGATGCGCTATTACAGCAACACGACTTCGGTGTGGCCTGCGAAGCCTTGCAAAAACATCGCTTGCCCAACACCAACGCCATCGCCGACATGGCGTTGGAAAATTACATCGAGATGCGCGACACGGTTCGCCATCCCAAATTTCTTTTACAAAAAGAATTGTCGTTTGAATTGGAGCGCCGTCTGCCGGACCGGTTTATTCCGCGCTATTCGATGGTGATGTTCCACCACGAAATTCCTTATGCCGTGGCTTATGAACGCGGCCGCTTGCAAGCACAGATACTTGATGAGTTAACTCGCAACGTAGAGCAACTGAATCAAATCGACTTGCAACACGCAGAAGAAAAAGTGCGATCGTTGTTACCTGCCCTGCAATCGCTGGTCATTGGCGGGTGAAGTCAGTTCAAGCGCCATGCTTGCATATTCGTTCTGTTTCGAAGAGAGAGAAGAATATGCGCATAGCTTTCTGTTCACATGCGAAACAACTCCGTCCCTTCAGTGTAGTAAAGCGCATTCTGCAGTCAGCCGACTTGCGCCCGAATGCGGCGCTCGATATCCCGAAGTTGCCACTCCAATTTGTGGATGCCGGCGCGACCGAAAGCATTTACATACTCATCGCGAAACTCGGGTGGTAGCAGTTCGACCAGAAAGCTGTTTTCCACCCAGACTTTCACAAACCTGAACAGGCCGGCCGAGGCCAGCTCCGCACGCCAACCAAGCTGCGCGCCCATTTCGAGCACCTCCTCAGACGAACGCGGCGTTGCGATCAGAATATGCGAGCCTGAGCTCTGTCGCATCTCTGGATCATGTCCGACCCCGGTTGGCGTGCTTGCGTCCCGGGTTTCACCCCAGGGCATGACTTCGATTAGCGTGCCGAATTCATCGCCGAGGCATACAAACCAGCTGTCTTTTGGAAATGGCGGATAGGGTGCACCTATCGTTCGCGCAGTGATCAATTGAGCCAGAGCCTGCGCCACTCGCTTCGGCTCACGTGCATTGAATGAAACATGATGCAGCATGGTAGTTGCCCCGGGGCCGGTAATGTGGAGATGCCAACGTATCGGTGCTATCACGCAGGTGTGTTGATGCTGTGAACAGGCCGATCATCAGCGGCAGTTCATTTTGTGACTCCACTCCTCTTGCATTCGCCATCATCGTTGCCCGTCACATTCAGATGGCAATCGCACCACTGATCGAGCTACGCAGCCAGGTAAGCTCGATATTCGTTCTCGTACCAGTCGTCATTGCGCGAGCATTTCCTCACAGCCGGTCTGGCGGCAACGGCGGCCAGCCAGGTGCGAACGTTGCTGCACTCTTCAGGCATGATGACAGCGCTGAATTTTTGCAGCGTCGGCAGCTGCTCGAACCACGGATAGAGCGCGATGTCGGCGAGCGTGAACTTGTTGCCCAGCAAATACGGTCCGGTTCCCGGCTGGCGTTGCATTAGGTCGGCTTCAAGCAGCTTGATGTCGGTTCGTAGCTGTTCAATGAGCGCGCTTCGCTGTGCAACATCCTGCGCAAAAATCAGGCGGTGCGTGGTGGCAAACAGGCGCGAGTTGGCGGACTCGATCCACATGCGCACTGTTGCGCGTTCGGCAGGAGCTGTTGGCATCAGCGCCAAACCCGGGAACGCTTCGTCGAGATATTCCAGGATGATGGCCGACTCCCACACTTTCAGATCGTCGTGCACAAGCAGTGGCACGCGTCCATAGGGAGAGATGGCGAGGAACTCTGCGGGCTTGTTGCGCAGATCTATCTCAATGTGTTCAGCGAGCACGCCCTTCTCGGCGAGCGCCAGACGCACGCGGTGCGCGAACGGGCATAGCTTGAACGTGTAAAGCTTAAGTGCATTTGTCATGGTGTTGTTGCGAGGACGATGCCTCTCCTTGCTTGAGTTGCTATTGTGCAGTCAGCGGATCGAACCAGCTTCATCGCCGCTCGTCCGGATCACCGGCGAGTGTTGCTGCTTGTTCAAGCGTGATGCGCCGTACCAGCGGATCGGCATGGCGATGCGCCAACTGCCACTCCGAGCCAACCTTGCGATATACCTCGGTGACGCGCAGCGACCAATCTTGCTCGGGCAAGCCGCCGACTTCGAGGCGTTGTCGCTCGATCATGACGAGCACTGCGATAGTTTCCGATGCAAAGGCTTGCACAAGCTCGATGCCGCCCTTACCGTTCCGAAAATAGCGGGCCATTTCGGCAAGACGTGCGGGGCTGGCGTCAAAGCCATGGCTGGCCGGTCCACCAAACGGTTGCATCAGCGTGAAGTCATCGGCGATGTTCACCAAGCTTGACCAACGTTGCATGTCGCCGCGTATGAAAGCAGCATTCTTCGCCGCGGCAAGCGCCGCCAGTTGTGCAGTGGGTTCGCCGCCAGAGGCAGTATCGATGCCTGACGCGGCGATCGCGGCACCGATGAGTGCAGTGCGTCTGCTCATCTGCTGCGAGCGAAGATTGGCGACTTCTTCATGGACTGACATTTCTGGTACTCCTGTTCGTGGCACATCGTGGTCAGCAATCAAGCTTTGAATTGATGCGGCATGATGTGTCCAATCCCCCGATGCCGCTACGGATGAATAATCATGACCCTCCTGAATCCCGCTCAGCTGGTGCGAATTGATTTCAGTCTTCTGGTGTTGTTCAGCGCAGTGCTGGAGCAGCGACATGTGGGGCGCGCGGCACATGCGCTCAATTTAACTCCATCGGCAGTCAGCCATGGACTGCGCCGACTGCGTCGTCTTCTGCACGATCCGCTATTCATCAAGACACCCAGCGGTGTCGCGCCGACTGAACGTGCGCTCGCGCTTGCGGGGCCTGTTACCGAAATTATTGTCCGCGTTGAAAGCGTTGTTGTAGCAGCCGGGCCATTCAATCCTGCAACCGAAAAGCGCAGCTTTACCATTGGCGCGCCGGATGCAATCTCGACGATTTTCCTGACGGCACTGGTCAATCATGTAGCGCGCGAAGCACCGGGAATTGATATTCGACTACTGCAGTTGATGCCGCAGCACCACGGCAGACCCACCAGCCAGGCGTGGCACACCGCGCTGGCCGATCTCGACGCGCGCAGTCTCGATATCGCCGTGCTGCCGATCGGGCCGCTGCCACCACGATTCATCGAACGAGTGCTGTTTGAAGAAGATTTCGTCGTCGTCATGCGTAAAGGTCACCCCATATCCCGCAAACCATTCACTCTCAAGTCGTACCTCGCAGCGCGGCACATGCTTGTGTCCGCGATCGGCGATGCGACAGGCGTCGTTGATCGGATGCTTGCGGATCGCGGGCTCTCGCGCCGCGTCGCGGTCACGGTTCCCAATTTCATGATGGCGTTAGCTCAATTGGCAGACAGTGACCTGATAGCGACCTTGCCGCGACATCTGGTCGCGTGCCACGCAGCGCGATTCAGTCTGACGACGTTCTCCGTACCGTTGCCATGGAAACTGGATACAGTGCGAGTCATTGCCTCACAGGCCGCCATGGCCGATGCCGGTATTGCCTGGATGTTCGAATTGATGATGCGTTGTCTTGCAAACAGCTCAACGCCGCCATCAGCAACAGCAAGCCAACGTCGCCGACGATGAAACACTCAGCTCATGCGTTTGCTCACAAGGAGGCACTTTCTTGAGCGATATGTTTGCGTGAGCGAAGACTCCCGCGCGATAACGAGATACGCGCATCGTGGATGGAATCTCGCAGCGCATGCTGACGTTGACCCTGAATGGATTGGAACAAGATGGGCTGGTAAGGCGAACGATATTCCCGACCATGCCGCCGCGCGTGGATTACGAACTGACCGAGTTAGGCCGCAACTTGATCGTGCCACTGACGGCACTGTACGAGTGGGCTGTGGAACGACTGATCATATTAGTTGCGCGTGACGAGTTTGCCAAAAACGAATGCGAAGCTGCCTTGCAGCCACCTTTCACCACGCGAACTAATGATGCCCGGCAGTGCTCGCTGTTTGACCCCGAGATTGATGTTATCCATGGAATGGATATACCGAAATTGGACCAATGGAGAAGCAATCTCTGGCGTCCTTATGGCGGCACCAGCTGCTGGATTTACTTTGTGATAAGGTCTTCTCTGCACTTCTGTACTTAGCGTCCCACTAGATTTGGTACAGAATATGCCGCCCAACATCGACCCCTATTTACTGGACGATATTCCGATGATGCCGTTCAAACGTCTCGTGATTTTGGCCATTTCCTCGCAAGCGTTGATGTGTGCCAATGGTTTTGCACAATCCCAACGCATGTCCAGCGACGAATTGCTAAGGATTTTGCAATCAGGCGGCAACGTTATCGTGATGCGACAGGCCTGCTCGCCGCGCGTATTTCCCGAACCAGAGGCAGCGCAAGTCGACAACACCGTGTTGGATCGACAGCTGGATCAAACCGGCCGAATCACGGCGACGGCAATGGGCGTGGCCCTGCATGAATTAAATATTCCCATCAGTACTGTGTACTCTAGCCCCGCGTATCGAGCACTGCAGACCGTGAAGCTGGCCCAACTGCCTGAAGCAAAAATTTACCCGGAGTTAAGTGATGGTGGTGGGTTTGTGGCGATCGCCAGTCCGGGGCAGTCAAATTGGTTACGATACCAAGCAACTCATTTCCCCAAAGGCGGCAATACCCTCATCGTTACGCACCTGGCCAATATCCGCAGTGCCTTCCCTGAATATGGCGGTGATGTGGCCGACGGCGAGGCATTGATATTCGGACCAGAGGGAAGCGCAGGCAGGGCGCTGTTGGCGCGCATTAAAATCGAAGATTGGCCAAAATTGAAATAGTGAGTCACTAACTTCGCCAGTCCATATCAATCTGCGTCGCATCGGGTGCTTGCACAAGTATCACGTCACGACTTGCTGCTGGCTGTCCACGACCAGCGTATGCGGCCGGTACGCCGGCGACGCCTACGCCACCTCTGCTGTTTGCCTGCGACTCAGATAGCTGTAGTACAGCACCGGAATGACGATCAAAGTGAGCAATGTCGACACCAGAATGCCGAATATCAGCGACACCGCAAGACCATTGAAGATGGGATCATCAAGAATAAAAAATGCGCCCATCATCGCCGCAAGACCCGTAAGCAAAATCGGCTTGGTGCGCACGATGGCGCCTTGCATGACAGCTTCGGTCAGTGGTTTGCCGGTTGCCAGTTCGAGGTTGATGAAGTCCACCAGCAGGATGGAGTTGCGCACGATGATACCGGCTAATGCGATCATGCCAATCATGGAAGTGGCGGTGAACTGTGCGCCGAGTAATGCATGGCCGGGCATGATGCCGATGATGGTCAATGGTATCGGCGCCATGATGATGAGTGGTACACCGTAAGATTTGAACTGTGCGACCACCAGCAGATAGATGAGTATCAAGCCGACCGAATAAGCCGCGCCCATATCACGGAAGGTTTCGTAGGTGATTTGCCATTCACCATCCCACTTGATCGCAAAGCCATTGGGATTGTCGGGCGGTGAAATGAATCGCTGCTCAATGAGCGGGGCTTTCAGACCCTTGTTGATGTTGTCGATCACATCAAACATGCCGTATAGCGGACTATCAAGATGACCTGCCATATCAGCAGTGATGTAAGTCACCGGTAACAGATCCTTGTGATAGATCGCACCGTCCCACGCCACTTGCTTGACGCTGACAAATTCCGACAACGCGATGCGCTTGCCGGTACTGGCTTGCACTTCCATCGCTAACAGGCTTTCGAGCGTCGCCTTGTCGGCTACCGACAATTCCAGACGAATCGGAATCGGGTAACGCTCCTGACCGGCACGAATGTAGCTCGCATCATTACCATGCAAAGCGATGTTGAGCGTGCCGACGATCTGCGCCTGTGATACGCCAAACAATGCGGCTTTCTCGCGATCTACATCCAGCACATAACGCTGGCTGAATGCCTCGTTGGTGTCGTCGACATCCACGATGTCAGGCGTGCTATCGAAAAACTTGCGCAGTTGCGTCGTCACACTGCGTTGCGCTGCATAGTTGGGTCCGTACACCTCGGCAACCAGTGGCGACTGAACCGGTGGTCCCGGTGGTACTTCGATGACCTGCACCACGGCATTGTGTGCTTTGCCGATTGCCGCAAGCGCGGGGCGAACAGCTAGCGCAATCTCATGACTCTTGCGATTGCGGTGATGCTTGTCGACCAGATTGACTTGAATGTCGCCCATCAGTGGGCCGCTGCGCAGGTAGTACTGACGTACCAGACCATTGAAATTGATTGGTGCGGACGTGCCGGCGTAGATCTGATAATTCGTGACTTCCGGCAGCTTGCCGATTTCAGCCGCAAGTTCATCGAGCACAGCAGCGGTTTGTTCCAGCGCTGAGCCCTCCGGCATGTTCACCACCACTTGAAATTCTGATTTGTTGTCGAAGGGCGGCATCTTCAGCACCACCCACTTCACACCGACAAACGACAGTGCCACCGCAATGGCCACCACGATGCCCCAATACAATTTATGGCGGCGTGGTCGCGCTGCGTCACCTTGCAGAAACGGTCGCAGCGCGCTCTCGAAAAACTCAGTAATTCGCTGTTCGATTTTCAATACTGCAGCGCTGGGTTCATGATGGCGTGGCTGTCCATCTGGACCAGTCAGTAATTTACGCGACAGCCATGGCGTGATGATCAGCGCCACCAGCAGCGAAATCACCATGCCCATACTGGCGTTGATCGGGATAGGGCTCATATACGGCCCCATCAAACCGCTGACAAAAGCCATGGGCAGCAAGGCGGCAATAACCGTGAAGGTGGCAAGAATGGTGGGACCACCCACCTCATCCACTGCGCGCGGCACTACGTTCCGCGCATCGCCTTTATCCAAGGCCAAGTGACGATGGATGTTTTCCACCACGACGATGGCGTCATCGACCAATATGCCAATCGAAAAAATCAATGCAAACAGCGACACGCGATTGATGGTGAAGCCCCAGGCCCACGAAGCAAATAACGTCGCTGCAAGCGTGACAATGACAGCCGTGCCAACCGTCACTGCTTCGCGCCAGCCCACTGCAACCACCACCAGTATGATTACCGATACCGTCGCGAACATCAGCTTCTGAATCAGCTTCTGTGCTTTGTCGTTGGCAGTGACGCCATAGTTACGCGTTACGGTGAGTTCAACACCCTCGGGAATAAAACTATTCTGCAGCGCATTGACGCGTGCCATGACGCCATCAGTAACTTCAATGGCATTGCGACCCGGCTGCTTGGAAATGGCGATGGTCACTGCTGGTGACTCGGTAGCGGATGTTTCGCCTGCAGCAGGACCACTCGCATATTTTACGTACTGCTCAGGCTGATCCGGACCGCGCCGGATATCTGCTACGTCCTGCAGATAAACAGGCTTGCCGTTGTTCAAACCGACGATCAGATCTGCGACCTGATCGGCACCCGCCAGGAACTCACCTGCCTGTACCGGCGTGCTGTGGTTGTCAGCGGTGATCTCGCCCACATCGAGCGTCACATTGGCGGCTTGCAACGCGGATTGCAGGCTCAGTGCCGTTAAGCCAAATCCAGACAGGCGCGCTGGATCGAGCACTACATGTACGACGTCCTCGGGCCCACCGATGGTGTACACGTTACGCGTGCCAGGTACGCGCTTTATTTCGGCTTCAATGGAATGCGCAACCTGTTTGAGTTCCTGCGCACCGCGTTGCTGATCGCGTGTCCACAGCGTCAGACTCATGATGGGCACATCGTCAATGCCCTTCGGTTTGATGATGGGTTCCATGACGCCCAACCCCTGCGGTCGCCAATCGCGATTTGAATACACCGCGTTGTACAACCGCACGATAGCCTCGTTGCGGGGCACACCCACCTTATATTGCACAGTTAGGATTGCCATGCCGGGACGCGAGATGGAATAGAGGTGATCAACGCCTTCGATCTCGCCCAGCACCTGCTCCATCGGCGAGGTCACCAGCGATTCAACTTGTTCGCTGCTCGCGCCGGGAAACGGCACGATGACGTTGGCCATGGTGACATCAATCTGCGGCTCTTCTTCGCGCGGCGTGACCAACACCGCGAACACGCCGAGCAGCATCAACGACAATGCAATCAGTGGCGTTAATTCGCTGTTGAGGAACAGCCGTGATAGTCGTCCGCTGATGCCGAGTTGCTGGCCGTTACCACTCATGATTTCTCGGCCTGTCGCACGGCTGCCACGGGATCAAGCACCACCTGATCACCCACCGACAATCCCGCCAGCACCTCCACGCGATCGCCAAACGCGGGGCCAATACGCACCTGTCGTAACGTTACCGAGCCCGACTTCGTCAGTACATACACGGCTGTGACTTCACTGCGCGTCACCAATGCGCTCGTCGGAATCAGCAGGCGCGTAGCATCACCCACGACCATACCGACTTTAACGAACATACCTGGGTGCAGATCGGTGGCATTCGCAGGCAGGTTGGCGCGCGCATGAAAGGTGTGAGTGGTGACATCCGCTTCGGGAAAGACAGTGAAGCTAGTGGCCTCGACGCGCTTGCCATCAACATAGAGAGCTGCCTTGCGAATCGCACGCACCTTTTCCACTACACTTTGCGGCAGTTCCAGGTTGACACGCAGGTACTGCAACGAGACGCCACTCATCAATGGTGTACCGGGTTGCACCGCTTCACCCACTTGCACCAGGCGCTTGGTCACAATGCCGGCATACGGCGCACGCACTTCGGTATAGGCGACGCCTTCGGTCGCCGCACCTAAGGCAGCACGAGCGGCTGCCAACTGCGCCTGCGCTGCATCACGGTTGGCTAGTGCTGTGTCGTACTCGGCTTTGGTGGCTACCTTGTCCTTGTACAAACCTTCGATGCGCGCGAATTGCTGACGCGATTCCTGCTCACGACTGCTCGCTTGTTGCACCGCTGCCTGTGCCTGCTGCATACCGGCGCGTTGTTCGGTGGCGCGCAGCGTCATGATCAATGCGCCGGCAGGCACAAAATCATTTACGTCATAGAAAATCTCAGTGATACGGCCGGATGTCTGCGCCGACACAGTGGCCTGATTGATGGCTTCGATCGTGCCATCTACCACACGCTCCAACGGCGTTTTCTCCAGCGTCATGGTCTGCACCTTGAGCTGCGACGCAGGCAGCAAGCGGATGGTTTGTTCGTGCTCGCGCGCGCAGCCCATCAGCGCGACGACAGTCACGGTACTCAACGAAATCCAAGTGGCCTTTGTGTTCATTGCGAACACCTTCCCTTCTTTGTGAGGCTCAGAACGCTGCGCCAGAGCGAATCCCAAGCTTCTTCAAGACGATTGCCAATGGACAAAAGCCTGTAAACGAAGATTGAATCAGGTTTGCCCCGACAAATGCAGTTAACCAATACCAGTTCGGACTGACGTAAACACCCAAGGCCAGACTCGCCAGAACAACCGTGCCAGCAAATCTCATCACCGCTTTATCAATTGTCATGATGCGCTCCTCGTGTTGAATCTATTTTTCATTCACCGGCGGCTGGATTCATCCGCATAGCCGTAGCCAGCCCGCTTTCAGATCTATCCCCTCGCGTCTTTATATTAGTAATTGCTTATTCAGTCAACGCTAATATATGATCGTAGCCATCGTCAGCACGAGGAAATGACAATGCCGGTTCGCGCTACCGCAAAACGTAGTAAAAAAATTAAAAGCACAATGAACACGCAAGATATGCTGGCACACGCAGCCGAAGCCGCTGACTACTTGAAAGCACTGGCGAATGATCAGCGACTGGCGATTCTGTGCTGCTTGCTTGAAGGACCAAAATCAGTAGGACAGATTAATGAAAGCATCGATCTGAGCCAGTCAGCACTTTCGCAACATCTCGCGGTGTTACGTGACAAAGAACTGGTGGAGACAGAAAAGCAGGCACAGACCGTTTATTACTCAGTGCCAGATGGCAATACCCGACGTATTCTCAGCCTGCTACACGAATGCTTTTGTGGTGATTGAAATATTTCAGTTGTACTGGGCATATCAATGATGCCGCGCATGATGGGGGCTCGCGATCTGCAAACTTCATAGGACTCTCCGAATCCTTCTGAGTACTTGTCTGTAACCATGCCGATCGTGAAGAGCGCTAAGCTAGTTGCAATTAACTTACAGGAGCCATGTCATGAAACCAAATGTGGGGTCAGTGGACAAGGGTTTGCGTATAGCGCTGGGAATTGCCTTACTCAGTCTTGTCTTCTTGCTGGATACGGATCTGCGTTGGTTAGGGTTAATCGGCCTGGTACCACTGTTGACCGGAATGATTAATTTTTGCCCCTTGTACGCGGTGATAGGTTTGAGCACTTGCTCCGCAACCAAGAAACGCCTGTAAGAACACGTATGCAGCCTTATCCGCATATATACAAGGTCACCGCAACGGGAGCAGCAACCGGCCTCGTACCAGTTTCCGCTACAAACTTGCCGACAATCGATACGGCACCGCCGCCCGAATTCGACGGCCCTGGTAATCAGTGGTCACCCGAAAACCTGTTATGCGCCGCTGTTGCAGACTGCTTCATTCTTACCTTCCGAGCCGTAGCTCGTACATTCAAGATTGAGTGGTTGCAACTTACATGCGCGGTCTCTGGAACCCTTGAACGAGTCGAAGGTGAATCACGCTTCACCAAGTTCGTTACGCACGTGACATTGAATGTTCCAACCGGGATGGACGAAGCCCGATATCGTCAAGCGCTGGAGAAGGCCGAGCACGGCTGTCTGATCGCGAATTCATTGCGTGCTGAACGTACGCTTAAGATCGACATCACTACGATCTAACGTCACTTATATGGACTCCCCCTGCAAGTAGCAGAGCTGATCTTTTTTGTGGCTTGAGGAAACACTTGCAGTCGTATATCCGGCATCTGAAGTGGGAGCGTTGTGTCCCGTGCCGACATGGAATCTGCAA